>JAABUQ010008643.1_pt1 | contig 14176 bp, 11 predicted proteins | sample 5560001 | NCBI WGS metagenome assembly JAABUQ01 (sample SAMN10711888, study PRJNA513371) | rock metagenome | isolation source: Antarctica rocks | place: Antarctica: Victoria Land, Finger Mt nord | collected 2015-12-18
TGAATAGCAAGAAACTTGGTATTATCGGCCTGGGGCGCATCGGCATGGCGGTTGCCAGGCGTGCGCGCGGTTTCGGCATGGAAATCCATTACACCAACCGTGGCCGCCTGCCGTTCGCCGCCGAGGTGCAGGCCGGCGGCGCGACCTATCACGCCGAATTGGACGCGATGCTGCCGCTGATGGACGTGATCTCGGTCAATTGCCCCGCGAACCCGTCGACGCACCATCTACTCAACCGCCGCCGCCTGGGCCTGCTCCAACGCCACGCCTACATCGTCAACACCGCGCGCGGCGAGATCATCGAGGAGGACGCCTTGGTGGACGCGTTGGCCGAAGGCCGCATCGCCGGCGCGGGCCTCGACGTGTTCGAGCACGAACCCGCGATCTCGCCCCGCCTGCGCGCGCTCCGCAACGTGGTACTGATGCCGCATATGGGATCGGGCACCTTCGAGGGCCGCCGCGCGATGGGCGACAAGGTGATCACCAACATCCGCGCGTGGGCGGACGGCCACCGCCCGCCCGATCAGGTGCTGGAAGGATGGGTATAGGCTAAGCAACCCCCACCGTCGGCAGGCGAGGATCGGCGGTTTCTGCGGGGGTTGTGCATCCCCACCCGAAAACGGGAGCGGCCCGGGGGCCTCTCCCGCTCCATTCAGCCGAAAAGGGAGGTTTACGCCTTCGGCATCAGCACGGTGTCGATCACGTGGATCACACCGTTGGTGCAAGCGATGTCGGCGGTAGTCACGTGCGCGCCGTTCACCGTCACGCCGTGCGCGTTGTCGATGTGCAGCGCTTCGCCGCCGACCGATTTCGGCTCCATCTTGCCGGTGATGTCGGCGGCCATGACTTTGCCGGGTACGACGTGCAAGGTCAGGATCGCGGTCAGCTTGGCCTTGTTCTCGGGCTTGACGAGCGTGTCGACCGTGCCGGCGGGCAGCTTCGCGAACGCGTCGTCCGAAGGCGCGAACACCGTGAACGGGCCGGCGCCCTTCAAGGTCTCGCCAAGACCAGCCGCAGTAACCGCGGCCACGAGCGTCTTGAACGAGCCAGCCGCGATAGCGGTATCGACGATATCATGTGTTGCAGTAGTCATGCTTGGTTTTCCTTAAAGTCGCACCACGTCCGATCGCCGTTCGATTGGCGGGCACTGGGCTAACATGGGAGGTGAACGCAAGACTACAGCGCATCGACCTGAACATGTGGCGTTTTGACTTTGTGTCACTTCCAAGACGGCCAGCAAGCACTTGACACGCTCAAACGATTGGCGGGTGCGCCCCGCCCTGCTATCGCGGTGCCATGAAAAGCCGAGCCGCCGTCGCGTTTGTCGCCAAACAGCCGTTGGAAATCGTGGAGGTGGACCTGGACGGCCCCCGCGCGGGCGAGGTGCTGGTCGAGATCGTGGCAACCGGAGTGTGCCACACCGATCAATACACGCTGAGCGGCCAGGACAGCGAGGGCCTGTTCCCCTCGATCCTCGGCCATGAAGGCGCGGGCGTCGTGCGTGAAGTCGGCGCGGGCGTTACCTCGTTGGCGGTCGGCGACCACGTCATCCCGCTGTACACGCCCGAGTGCCGTCAGTGTAAGTCCTGTCTCAGCCGCAAGACCAACCTCTGCACGCACATCCGCGCGACGCAGGGCAAAGGCCTGATGCCCGACGGCACCAGCCGCTTCAGCTACAAGGGCCAGACGCTGCACCACTATATGGGTACATCGACCTTCAGCAACTTCACTGTGTTGCCCGAGATCGCGGTCGCCAAGGTCCGCGCCGACGCTCCGTTCGACAAGATTTGCTACGTCGGCTGCGGCGTCACCACCGGCGTCGGCGCGGCGATCTGGACCGCCAAGATCGAACCCGGCGCGACCGTGGCGGTCTTCGGGCTGGGCGGCATTGGGCTGAACGTCGTCCAAGGCGCCAGGCTGGCCGGAGCCGAGCGCATCGTCGGCGTCGACCTCAACCCCGGTAAGCGCGCGATGGCCGAGGCGTTCGGCATGACTGATTTCCTCAACCCCGCCGAGATCGGGCGCGAAAACGTGGTTTCCACCATCGTCGAACTCACCAGCGGCGGCGTCGATTACAGCTTCGATTGCACCGGCAACGTCGGCGTGATGCGCCAGGCCCTGGAGTGCTGCCACCGCGGCTGGGGCCAGTCGATCATCATTGGCGTCGCCCCCTCGGGCGCGGAAATCAGCACCCGCCCATTCCAGCTCGTCACCGGCCGCGTCTGGAAAGGCAGCGCTTTCGGCGGCGCGCGCGGTCGCACCGATACGCCGCGCATCGTCGAATGGTACATGGACGGCCGCATCGCGATCGACCCGCTCATCACGCACACGCTGCCGCTGGAGCGCATCAACGAAGCGTTCGGCCTGATGGAACGCGGCGAGAGTATCCGCACCGTGGTGGTCTACTAGCGCCGGAGCCGTTACATGACCCCGATGGCGCTGATGATCGACACGCTGAAGTTCGCCGACGCGTTCGAGCGCGGCGGCTTCGCGCCCCAGCAAGCCCGCACGCTGGCCACTGCCTTGGCCGACGCCCAGGCGGTTTCGATCGAGGATTTGGCGACCAAGCAGGACGTTGCGGGACTGGCCCGCGACATCGCCGAACTCGACCGCAAGTTTTCGTCCGATTTGCGCGAGCAGATCGCCAAATCCGAGCTTGCATCGGAAAGGCGCTCCAACCGCCTGATGCTGGCGGTTTTGGTGCTCGTCCCCATCCTGTCCAAAGCGGTCGACCTCTTGTCGAAGCACTACGGCCTGTGACCCTCGAAACCCTCTCCTCCGCCGCCTGCTTCGGCGGCATGCAGACATTCCACCGCCACGCGTCCGTCGCCACCGCCACGCCGATGCGCTTCGCCGTCTATACCCCGCCGCAAGCCGCGCACGGCCCGGTGCCGGTGCTTTGGTTCCTCGCGGGCCTCACCTGCACCGAGGAAAATTTCACCGTCAAAGGCGGAGCGCAGCACGCCGCGAGCGAACTCGGTCTGATGCTGATCGCTCCCGATACCAGCCCACGCGGCGAAGGCGTGCCCGACGATCCCGATAAGGCGTTCGATTTCGGCCTGGGAGCGGGCTTTTACGTCGATGCGACGCAAGCCCCCTGGTCCGCCAATTACAAGATGTGGACCTATATCACGCGGGAACTACCCGAGCTCATCGCTGCGCATTTTCCCCACGCCGACACCGCCCGCCAATCGATCACGGGACATTCGATGGGCGGCCACGGCGCGCTTACGATCGGCCTCGCCCACCCCGGCCGCTTCCGTTCGGTAGGTGCATTTTCTCCAATATGCGCGCCGAGCCAAGTGCCTTGGGGCGAGAAGGCGCTCGGCGGCTACCTAGGCCCGGACCGCGACGCGTGGCGCAAGCACGACGCGGTGGCGCTGATCGAGGACGGAGCGCGCATTCCTGAACTGCTTGTGGAGCAGGGCGAAGCCGATCCCTGGCTCGCCGCGCAGTTGAAGCCCGAACTGCTCGAAGACGCTTGCCGCGTCGCGCACATCCCGCTCACGCTAAACCGGCGCGAGAACTACGATCACGGGTATTTCTTCGTCCAAACCTTCATCGACGCACACCTCGCCTGGCACGCCGCGCGGCTACGCTAGGCGGTAGACCCGCCTTTCCCAAGCCTTCACGCGGCATCCAGATAGCTCCGCGCCTCCACCGAACGGGCGTCCTCCAGCGTGAACGCGTCGAGGATCCGGGCCGCTTCGTCGCGCACCTGGCCAAGCACGCGGCGGATGGCGCAGGTCGCTTTGTCCACGCAGTCGCCGCACGCGCGGTAAGCGGTTTGGCTCGCACACTGCACCAGCGCGAGTGGACCATCGAGCAACCGGATAACCGCGCCGAAGCTGATCTCACGCGCCGGCCGCGCCAGCCGGTAGCCGCCCGCGCGCCCACGTGGGTTTCGATCAGTCCAGCACCCTTCAGGTCGAGCAGGATCAACTCGAGGAATTTGCGCGGTACGCGTTGTCCAGTGGCGATGTCGCCCACCGACATCAGCCCGCCGCCCGCACACTCGGCCAAATGCGTCAGGGCGCGAAGCGCATATCGGGAGCGTTGCGAAAGCATTGATTGACACGATCCTGCCGCGATAACCCGGCGTTCTGGCGGTGCCGGAGGGATTCGAACCCTCGGTGCGGGTTACCCCGCACGGCGGTTTAGCAAACCGCTGGTTTCAGCCGCTCACCCACAGCACCACATCGCTACCCCTAAGCATTGACCAAAGCGTGTCAACGCCGGGGCAAGCCGCAATCTCGGTTGGATGGTAATCGGTGAACTGAGCATCGAGCATTGGGCGTCAGAAAGTTTCCCGCAGCGCTCTGGCGGGTGCGCGCTTGGCTACTACATGGAACGGTGAACAAGGCGTTAAAACGTGACTTGCTAACATTGGTGTTTGCAGCCAAATTGTTGCATTGCAACGCACCCTTTGTGACGCAGGATCGTTTTAACGCCTACTAGCTTTGTCGGATAGCGCACAATCGGCGCTTTACCGTCATTATAAGGAGATCGGTAACTTGGAGCAGGTTCTCCGTCGCGTTGCGATCATTGGAAACCATCCGCCGAGGCGGTGTGGGATCGCGACTTTCACGAGCGATCTGCGCCAGGCGATCGACGGGCTTAGCCCGCAGGTCGAGACGATTACCGTGGCGATGTCCGATCCGGGGCATAGTCACGATTACGGCGAGCACGTCGCGGTCGAGATTTCCCGTGACCGCCTTAGCGCCTACACGGCGGCTGCCGATTTTCTGAACCAGAGTGACATCGACGTCGTCAGTCTTCAGCACGAGTTCGGCATCTTCGGCGGCGCTGCGGGTGAGTATATCCTAACGTTCCTGCGGCGCTTGCGGATGCCGGTGGTGACGACGATGCACACCGTCCTGACGCGGCCCGATCCCGCGCAACGTCGCGTGATGGACGAGTTAATTCAGCGCTCCGCCCGCCTGGTGGTGATGGCGCGCAAGGGCGCGGATATCCTGCGCGACGTCTATGGAGTGGCCGAGGACAAAGTCGCGGTGATCGCGCACGGCATCCCGGACGTGATCCTTCCCGCCCCCGAGATCGCGCGCCGCGTGCTGGGATTGCCTGTCGAGCGGCCCACCTTGCTCACTTTCGGGTTGCTGTCGCCAGGCAAAGGCATCGAGGGCATGATCGAGGCGCTGCCCGCAATCGTCGCCAAGCATCCCAACGTAAACTATTTAATACTCGGCGCGACGCACCCGCATCTCAAGCGTAACGAGGGCGAGCGTTACCGCGATTACCTTGCCACGGTCGCCGCCAAACTGGGCGTGGCGGCAAACGTCAGCTTTCTCGATAGATTCGTTGAGCTAGACGATCTCGTGCAATACATCGCCGCGTGCGATGTTTACGTCACGCCGTATTTGAACGAAGCGCAGATTACTTCCGGCACACTCGCCTACAGCTCGGGACTTGGGCGTCCGGTTGTATCGACACCTTATTGGCACGCGACCGAACTCTTGCACGACGGCGTTGGCATCCTCGTGCCGTTCGCCGCGTCGACCGCGCTCAGCGAAGCGATCAATCACCTGCTCGATCATCCGCAAGCGCGCGCCGAAATGGCTGCGCGCGCATTCGAGGCCGGTCGCGCGATGACGTGGAACGCGACCGCGGAGAAATACCGGCAGGTGTTCGCCACCGTTCGGCTCGAGCATCGCCACGCGCGTGGTAGTGTCGCCACGCTGCCCCGCGCCATTACGTCGGCGCTTCCCGGCATCGAAACCGCGCATCTCGCGACCATGTCGGACGATACCGGCCTGCTGCAGCACGCGGTCCTTGGCATGGCGGCGCGCGATCACGGCTATTGCATCGACGATAATGTGCGCGGGCTGTTGTTCCTGGCCGAATTGCAGCGCGTGCGCCCGCTCAATCGAACCGAGCTGAAACTGCTAACCACCTACGCAGCGTTCACCGATCATGGTTGGCGACCGGACGCGGGCGTGTTCCGTAATTTTATGAGCTTCGACCGTCGGTGGTTGGACGAGGTCGGCTCGGACGACGCGCAGGGCCGCGCAGTGTGGGCATTGGGCGTCACCGCGTGCGAGGGCGCGCCGCGCCATCTCGGCCAATGGGCGACCGTCCTCGCCTTCCGCGCTGCGCCCGGATTGATCAAACTGAGGTCCGAACACGCATGGGCGTATGGCCTGCTCGGCATCAATCCGTTGCTCGGCAAGTTCGAGGGCCACCGCGAACTCGAAGGCGTGCGCGCCACATTGGCCGGGCGCATGATGCAACGTCTTGCGGACTGCGCGTCGGCGGACTGGGTGTGGTTCAAGGACGAGCTATCCTACGACAATGCCCGGCTTCCGCAGGCGCTGATTGAAACCGGCGTCGCGCTCGGCCGCGCCGATATGACCGAACGTGGCCTCGCGGCGCTCGATTGGCTGATGACCTACCAGATCGCCACCGAAGGCCATTTCCGTCCGATCGGCACCGACAGCTTCGGTCGTCGCCGCCTGCCGCCGCTCCCGTTCGATCAGCAGCCGCTCGAAGCCGCCGCGACGGTTGCCGCCTGCCTGTCGGCCGCTCGCGCGACGGGCGAGGCGCGTTGGACAGCAATGGCGCAAAGCGCGTTCGCTTGGTTCCTCGGGGAGAACGATCTACGCGTGCCCGTCGCCGAGGTCGAAAACGGCGGGTGCTTCGACGGGCTGCACTTTGATCGCCGCAACGGCAATCAGGGTGCGGAATCGACGCTTGCCTATCTATTGGCGCTCGGCGATATGCACGCCGCTGCAAAGGCGGCGGAGGGGGCACGGCCACAAAGCGTTCAGGCTTCGGGCCGCTACTAGCAGATAGCCGCCCAACCGGCGCGGCCGGTGGGGATCTACAAAGTGTCGCGAGCCGATTTCGTAACCCGTTTACCCGTAACCATGCGTCCCGATCCGTCACGCGTCGTCATCCGCCCGTTCCGCCCAGCGGTCGAGCCGCGCGACGCCACGCCAGTGGATACGTCGCGCGCGCAACGGATCGTCGACCGAGTGCTCGCGCTCGGCCCGGAACACGCGACTGCCCAGCTCGAAGCCGTTATGGCCGATTTCGCCACAAGGCATCGCTACACCAGCGCGATGTTCGAGCGGCGCTTCCTCCAGGTCGGCGCGTGGCTGACCGGAACGACTAGGCTTACGACCGACCAGGCACATCTTATCGGTGCGTATTTCTGCCACGAGTACAGCTACGAAGCCGCCGCGCTGTTCAATCCGAGCATCGTGCCGCACCCCGATCAGACCAACGCGCCGCCGGGCGGGCTCAGTTTCGTTATGGCGTTGCGCGCGGTCGGCGAGGGCCATATCTCCAGCCTCACCTTTCGCACCGGCGAAATCGACGTGGCTGGCGGGGTTACACTCGATCGACCCAGCCCGCACGCGGCCGTGCCGATGGTGGTCGGCGGCGAGGGGCCCGAAGTCGGCGTGGTCAAGATCGTCGCCGACGCGGGCGCGGACGTTTCCGAATGCGTCGTTTTTCCCGTCACCGCCGCGCAATCGAAGGGCATCGAGGACGTGCGCCTGACCCGCTTCGTCGAGGACGATGGCGGGGCGACCTATTACGGTACCTACACCGCCTATAGCGGCGCGGCGATCGCGTCCGAAATGCTGGAGACGCGCGACTTTCACCGCTTCCAGCTTTCGCCGCTGACCGGCGACCGCGTTTCGAACAAGGGCATGGCGCTGTTCCCGCGCCGCATCGACGGCAAGTACGCGATGCTCGGTCGTTACGATAACGAGAACCTATGGTTCATCACGTCCAATGATCTTGGCCACTGGAGCGGCGGCGCGCGCAATGTCGAACCGCGCTACCCGTGGGAGTTCGTCCAGATCGGCAATTGCGGCGCGCCGATGGAGTTGGACGAGGGCTGGCTGGTGCTCACCCACGGCGTCGGCCCGATGCGCAACTACGCGATCGGCGCGTGCCTGCTCGACAAGCGCGATCCGGGCAAATTGCTCGCGCGCACCGCCCAACCTCTGATCCGTCCCGAACCGAGCGAGCGCGAGGGCTATGTGCCAAACGTCGTCTACACCTGCGGCGGGCTGGTACACGGCGGCACGCTCATTTTGCCATACGCGATCGCCGACACGATCACGACGTTCGCCACCATGCCAGTGGACGCATTGCTCGCTTCGATGGAGTAGCGCACGCCGCGCTTTGTGGTTAGGGCGCGCACGTCCAGCCAAGGTGACGCGCGATGACCGACCCGACATTCCAGCCTACCCGCCGCGAACTGCTGACCGGCTTCGCCACCGCCGCCGCGCTCGCGCCGCTCGCCGCCGCGTCGGCGCGCTCGATCCTCGCGCCGGGGTTGGCGTTCCTCGCGGTCGGCGATTGGGGACGCGACGGCGCCTCGCACCAGCGCGATGTCGCGGCGCGTATGGGCGAGCGCGCCGCCGCGATCGGTTCGGCCTTCACCGTCTCGGTCGGCGACAACTTCTACAACACCGGCGTGCAATCGATCACAGACCCGCAGTGGCGCACCAGCTTCGAGGACGTCTACACCGCGCCCGCGCTCCGCACCCCTTGGTATGTCGCGCTCGGCAACCACGACTATCGCGGCGTGCCCCAAGCCCAGGTCGATTATACCCGCACGTCCCCACGCTGGCGGATGCCCGCGCGCTATTTCACCCAGTCCTTCACCGCCCCCGACGGCCAGCGCGTCGACCTTTTCGTCCTCGACACCTCGCCGATGGTCAAGCGCTACGATAGCGCCAAGGAGGCCGATCAGCTCCGTGCCAATGTCGAATCGCAGGACGCCCCTGCCCAACTCCGCTGGCTCGACGCCGCGCTCGGCCGCTCGACCGCGCAGTGGAAGATCGTCGCCGCGCACCACCCGGTGTTCTCGGGCGGCACCGGCCACGGCTCGACGCCCGAGCTGATCGCCGAGGTCAAGCCGCTGCTCGAGCGCCACGGCGTCCAGATATATTTGAATGGCCATGATCACGACCTGCAACACATCGTGGTGGGTCCGGTAACCTACGTCTGCACCGGCGCAGGCTCCGAAACGCGTGAAGTGAACCGCATCGCGGGCACCGTTTTCTGCTCGGACCGCTCGGGCTTCACCGCCTACCGGATCGCGGGCGAGCGCATGACGGTAGAGTTCATCGACTACACCGGCACTATGCTGCACCGAGCCGAAGTCACGCGCACACCGCTGCCACTCGCGCGCGCGGCTTAGTCCGCCAACAGACATTCCTACGCGAAACTGCTGCATTGCAGCAACACTTGGTTAACGACCGACGAACCGTAATCAAACTGTCGCAATTCGCCGCTACGGCCCAGACCGGGGAGCAACCGGAGTTCCGCGATGTCGACGTCACGCCCACTACACGCCCTGATCCTCGCCAGCACGAGCCTGCTCGCCGCCGCGACCGCAAGCGCGCAAACCGAGCCTGCGCCCGCGCCCGCGCCGACCGCTGACAATACCGCGCCAACGGACGCGATCGTGGTCACCGGCCGTCGCTTCAGCGAAGGCGCGCGCGCGCAGCAGAAGAACGCCATCAACCTCGTCAACGTCCAATCGGCCGAAGATATCGCCAAATACCCCGATTTCAACGCCGCCGAAGCGCTGTCGCGCGTTCCCGGCATGTCGATCTCGGCCGATACCGGCGAGGGTCGCTTCATCAACATCCGCGGTCTCGACGGCAATCTGAACGGTACCCAGTTCGGCGGCGTGCAGCTTCTAAATACACAGCCCGGCGGCACCAGCTTCGGCGGCGGTGGCCGCGCGGTGGAATTGGACACGATCCCGATCGGCGCGGTCGACCAGCTCATCGTCCGCAAGACCGGCCTGCCCGACCAGGAAGCCGAGGGCCTCGGCGGCTCGGTCGATATCATCCCGCGCACCGCGCAGGGCATCAAGCGACCGTTCCTCGAGGGCGAACTCGGCGGCGGCTACGAGCCAGCGCACGGCCACGCGGGTGTTTACCGCGCGGCGATCGCGGCGGGCTACCGCTTCGGTCCCGACAAGGCGTTCGGCATCGAAGCCAACGCCAGCTACCACGAGGACGGACGCGGCTTCGACGACGTCGAGCCAGCGTATCAGGAAACCGGCCCCATGGTGAATGGCGTTCAGGTGCCCGGTGGTCCGAACGACAAGCTGCTGTCCGGAGTCGATCTTCGGCGTTACAATTACAATCGCCGCCGCTTCGGTTTTGGAAGCGAACTTACGTACGATCCCACACCTCAAAACCATTATTATATCCGTGCGGACGATGCGGGATATACCGAGCGCGTTGATCGTCCAGTGCTAAATTATGGCAATCTCAACGCAGCGACCCAACCCGACGCCAACGGCAATGTCGTTAACATAACGCCTGATGTTAACGGCAGCTATTTCGCGCCCTTCGCCACGGCGACACTACGAACAGGAAACGCATTTAAACTTCGTTACCGCCTTCGGTGGGCATAATGACTTTGGTAAGGTCATCCTCGATTACCAAGGATCCTATACTGCGGCGTCGTATCATAAGGATTACGATTACAATACTACCTTTACCACGCCCGCGAATACGAGCTTCCCGCTAACTTATAATAACAACACGATCACTGGCCTGCCCGCGATTACGCTGCCTGCCGGAAGCTTCAACCCAAGCGATCCCGCGCAGTTCGCGCTGACAAGGTTTCAAAACCAAACCGAAGGCGCGCACGACCGGGAATGGGCGGGCCGCATCGACGTCACAATCCCCATTCAGTTGATTGGCAGCGACGAGTCTATCAAGTTCGGCGGTAAGGTGCGCCTCCGCGACAAGCGCGATTCACAGATCAACTTTGCCTATGGCAACATCGATGGCACGACGCTGCTCACGGCGGTTCAAAGACCAGGGCCATACACGAACTTCTACTCCGGCCAATATAATGTTGGTTACGCACCAGATTATTTGAAGATACGCGCATTGATTCCGCATCAACCCGATAAATATCCGGTCACGCTAACGGGCAGGCCATTGTTCAAGGATACCGAAAACATCTATGCTGGTTTTTTCGAGTATCAGGGCAAGGTAAACAAACTCGGCTACCTTATTGGGTTCCGGGTAGAGAACACGGACGCGAACTACCGTGCTCCGTTGAAGGATGCTAACGGCGCTTTCATTCCTGTCGGCAATAGTTATGCGTTCGACTCCGGCCGCACCAGCTACACGGACTTCTTCCCCACCGTTCAGCTCCGCTACGATTTCACGAGCAAATTGGTCGCGCGCGCGACCTACTCGACCGGGATCGGACGGCCCGGGTTCGAGCAGCTTATAAAGGGCGTCAACGTAAATGTTGGTGGACCATCGGTCTCGGTCGGCACCCCCACTTTGAAGCCGACCACCGATGACGCCTTCGACGTGTCGCTTGAATACTATTTGCCACATTCAGGCGTGTTGTCGTTTACGTTCTTCGACAAGGAATTTAACAATTACATCGTGAATACGCTAAGAACGATTTCGGGAACACAGGCGAACGCGCTTTACAATGCTGGTAACCCGAACCAATTTAATGCTGGCGACATCGTCCGGGTAAGCGGCTTCAACAACGTCAAGAACAGCTACGCGCGTGGGATCGAGGCCGAGTATAACCAGAAGCTCACCTTCCTCCCCGCGCCGTTCGATGGTTTCGGCGTTGACGGCAACGTCACCTACGTCGATTCTTCGATCCTGCTGCACACCAGCAGCGGCGCGTCCGCACCCGACATCAAGGGGCGCTTGCCTGGCACGTCGACGCTTACCTGGAACTTGGCGGGTTATTACGAAGCGCACGGCGCGGCGGTTCGGCTCGCGGCGAACTGGGTCAGCCCTTCGATCTTCGGCGTGGGTAGCCAGCCGCAGAACGATTATTTCCAAGATACCAAGTTCCAGGTGGACCTGACGACCAGCTACGCGCTCACCAAGCAGGTCGCAGTGTATTTCAACGCCAAGAACCTGTTCAACGGCCCGCTACGCTACTACGAGGGCTACTCGACCCGTCCTGGCCAGCGCGAGTTTTACGATCAAAGCTACGAGGCGGGCGTGAAGTTCAACTTCTAACCCCCCCTCAAGGAAACATAGATCAATGAAACCCGCCCTGCTCGCATTTGCAACGTTCGCCTTCGCGGCAACTTCGGCAACCTCGAACGCCGCTTCGATCGTCAAGCGCATCCCCGGTCCCGATGGCCCGTGGGACTATGTGAGCGTCGATCCCGCCTCCAACCGGCTGTTCGTCGCGCGCGGCGACGGCGTGCAGACGGTCGACATCGCCACCGGCGCGGTCACCGCGAAGTTCGTCCCCGGTCAGCGTGTCCACGCAGCCTTCATCATGCCCGGCACCGGCATGGGCCTCTCGACCAACGGCAACACCAACACCGCCACCCTGTTCGACGCCACCACTGGCGCGGTCAAGGCGACGATACCCACCGGCCAGAAGCCCGACGCCGCCGTCTACGACGAAGCCGCCCGGCTGGCCTATGTGATGAACGGCAAGGACGGCAGCATCACCGTCATCGATCCCGCGACGATGAAGGCCACCGCGACCATTCCAGTGGGCGGCGCGCTCGAGTTCGCTGCCGTCGACGGCAGGGGCCACGTGTTCGTCAACATCGAGGACAAGTCCGAGCTGGCGATGGTCGATATCGCATCGCGCAAAGTCACGCGCCGCACCAAGCTCGCCGGCTGCGAGGAGCCGAGCGGGTTGGCGCTGACGAAACAGGGCACGCTGATCGCCGCGTGCGCGAACGGCGTGGCCAAGGTGGTCGACGCCGCGACTGGCCGGGTGATGTCGGACATCGCGATCGGCATCCACCCCGACGCGACGCTCTACGACGCCGCTCGCGACCGCGCCTACATCCCGGCGGGCCAGGACGGCACGCTGACCGTGATCGACACCAGCGCCGCCACCCCGCGCAAGATCGACACGGTCGCCACCGCTCGCGGCGCGCGCACCGGCGCGGTCGATCCCAAAACGGGCAATATCTATCTGCCCACGGTGCGCTACGACCCGAACGACAAGGCCGAACGGCCGAAGTCGATGCCCGGTTCGTTCGAGGTGTTGGTCGTCAGCCAGTAAGCGGTCGGGCGGGCAGCCTCACGCTCCCGCCCGCCCCGCATAGCGCCATGCCGCGTCGGCCAACGGCCCGACCAGTCCCGCCATGCGCACGGCTTGCGGGCTGGTCGCGGTGCCGTCGCGCACGCGGCCAGCAATGCCCTGCAGGATCGCCGCCAACCGGAACAGACTGAACGCGAAATACCAATCGAGTGCGGGCACCCCGTCGCGCCCGGTCGCGGTGCAATAAATTGCGGTCGCCTCCGCCATCGTTGGAATACCGAGCGCCGCCAGATCGAGCCCGCCCAGCCCCGCGCGGCCATCGACCGGCATATCCCACTGCACGAGCATATAGGCGAAATCCGCCAACGGATCGCCCAAAGTGGAAAGCTCCCAATCGAGCACCGCCGCTACGCGGGGCGCGTGGGGCGCGAACATGAGGTTGTCGAGCCGGTAATCGCCGTGGACAATCCCCGTGCGCTCCTGCGGCGGAACGCTGCCGGGCAGATACCCGATCAGCGTTTCCATCGCCGGGCGCGGCTCGGTCGCGGACGCGCGATACTGCCTCGTCCAGCGCTCGACTTGCCGCGCCATGTAGTTGCCCGGCCGTCCGTAGTCCCCCAGCCCGATCGCTTCCGGATCGTAACCGTGTAGCCGCGCCAGCGTCTCGATCTCGCTAGTATAAGCCGCCCGCCGCTCCCCGGGCGTGAACCCCGGCAACGCGCCGTCCCACAGCACGCGGCCGACCACCTCGTCCATGATGTAGAACACCGCGCCGATCACGCCCTCGTCGAGGCACAGCGCGTGCGGCCGCGCCACCGCGAACCCCGCCGCGTGCAGCGCCGCGATCGCGCGATATTCGCGGTCGACCGCGTGCGCCGATTGCAGTAGCGTTCCCGAGGGCTTGCGCCGAAGCACATAGGCGTGGCCCCGTGTGGCAAGCCGGTAGGTCGGGTTCGACTGGCCACCCTTGAACTGGCTCAGCGACAGCGGCCCGGCGAACCCCGGCACGTTCGCCGCCATCCACTCGGCCAGCCGCGCCTCGTCCAACGCGAACCGCGCCTCGACCGGCTTCGTGCCGGTGAACGCGGCGGCGGCGTCGATCACGCCGCCTCGCGGTGCGCCGCCCGTGCGCTGTTCGGCGCGACCTTGGCGAACTCCATCCGCGCGATCGCGC
>JAABUQ010008644.1_pt1 | contig 14175 bp, 17 predicted proteins | sample 5560001 | NCBI WGS metagenome assembly JAABUQ01 (sample SAMN10711888, study PRJNA513371) | rock metagenome | isolation source: Antarctica rocks | place: Antarctica: Victoria Land, Finger Mt nord | collected 2015-12-18
GCTTCGCGGCCAAAGATCGAGCCAGCCGTGGGCTGGGTAAACCGGAGACGTTCAACTTCCTCGGTTTCACTCACATCTGCAGCCGGTCACGCGGAGGCGTCTTCCAGCTCAAGCGGCAGACGCGCCGCGACCGGATGCGGGCAAGGTTGCGAGCGATCAAAGAGGAGCTGAGGCGGCGCATGCACGAACCGATCCCGATACAGGGAAAGTGGCTGGGACAAGTCGTTCGCGGATACTTCGCGTATCACGCAGTACCGACGAACAGCAGATGTCTCGGGGCTTTCCGGCACTATGTGGTTGATCTATGGAGGCGCTCGCTCGTACAGCGCAGCCAGCGGGACCGCACTACCTGGACCCGGATGGCGAAACTCGCGGCAGACTACTTGCCTCCACCACACATCCTCCATCCCTGGCCCAGCGTTCGCTTCGCCGTCAAACACCCAAGGTGGGAGCCCGGTGCGTGCATCACGCTCGCCGGGATCTGTGCGGGGGGTGCGCAGTAATGCGCATCCCTACCGCGATACGACGAGAACGCGTTGAAGCCAAGGTACTTGCAAACTCGTGAACCAGGCGCGGTGTCGCGAGAACGACCGCTTCTGACACAGCTCAGAAGGCTCATCAAACTGCCTCTTTTCACCTCCAAATGTGTCTCAGAAGTCGTCTTGAATTCAATGTCCGAGTAACGGTAGGCGCATTATGCGACGCGCAAGGCTCTCCCAGGCGCCTAAACGTACGTAAATTTCCCTTTCTTGAGCTGTTCCCGATGTTGAGCGAAGAAGCACAACGTCTGCGCCGATTGCTCATTGCCGAATAGAGTCTTTTTACAGAGATACGGCAGTTCCTGGCCACCGACATTACGATGCAGCGCACATTCGCAAGCACAAAGGGCCGCATCTTGCGTGTCGTATCCCGACGCTAACCGCTGAGATGTCTGTATCCTCGGAGATGGCGATCGCTTGACCGGAAGAGCCGATGCAGACAGAAACGTTCCCCTCCGCAAGAAAGACCACCCGCAGGAAAACAGCATGGGGCGCGATCTGTACCGCGCTCATCAGCCTTGTCCTGGCAATACCGGTGGCCGTGCCGCAGACGTCGGCACCACGCTATACCAATCATCTGATCCACGAAAAGAGTCCCTATCTTCTGCTGCATGCGCATAACCCCGTGGACTGGTATCCGTGGGGCGAAGAGGCCTTCCGCAAGGCGCGTGCAGAGAATAGGCCGATCTTTCTTTCCGTTGGCTACTACACCTGCCACTGGTGCCATGTAATGGAGCGCGAATCGTACTCGAATCCCGCGATCGCAGACCTGCTCAATAAGAGCTTCGTTGCCGTAAAGGTGGATCGCGAAGAGCGGCCGGACATAGACGCCGTGTACCTCCGCTTTGTGGAGGCGACCACAGGCTCCGGTGGCTGGCCCATGAACGTTTTCCTCACGCCAGACCTCAAGCCGTTCTTCGGCGGCACATATTTTCCGCCAGTGGACCGAGGCGGCATGCCTGGACTTATGACGGTGCTTCCGCGGGTCGCGGAACTTTGGAAAGACGATCGGGCGAAACTCGTCCGCAGCTCCGATCAGATCACCGCACAACTGAGCGCGTCCGGCAGCGATGCCGCATCAACCCTGCAACCGGTCGTCCTGGAGCAAACATTCCAGCGGATGCGGCGCAACTTCGATCCTCAGCACGGCGGCTTCGGGGGCGGGCCGAAGTTCCCGAGGCCCGTCGCTCTTGAGTTCCTAATGCGCTACGGAAACGACCAGGGAAGCCCAGAGGCGCTCGCGATGACAGGAACAACGCTCAAGGCGATGGCCGCGGGCGGCATGCATGACCAGCTCGGTGGCGGCTTTCACCGCTACTCCACCGACGCGTCATGGCGTGTGCCGCACTTCGAGAAAATGCTCTACGACCAGGCGCAGCTTGCGATGGCGTACCTGCACGCCTATCAGATCTCCGGCGATCCGGCCTTCGCCGCAACCGCACGCGATACGCTCGACTTTGTGTTGCGCGATATGCGCAGTCCCGATGGAGGCTTTTACTCGGCTCTCGATGCAGACAGCCCGCTGCCGGGCAACCCTGCCCAGAATGTGGAGGGGGCCTACTATCTGTGGTCATCAAGCGAAATCGGGAACGTGGTGCACGATGCGGGTGCGGCGAATCTGTTCGACTGGATTTACGGAGTTCAGCCAGACGGCAACATCCCCGCGCAGGAGGATGCGGCGGGAGACCTGAAAGGGCTGAACGTCCTTTATGCGGCCCATTCCGTCGATGAGGCAGCGACACACTTTCACCTCTCCGCGGATGCTGTCCGCAGCTCACTGGCCCAATCGCGTGCCGCCCTGCTCGCCGTGCGTTCCCACCGGCCTCCGCCACCGGTCGACAGCAAGATCATCACTGTATGGAACGGCATGATGATCTCCGCGCTCGCGGTCGGAAGCCAGGTGCTGCACGAGCCTCGGTATCTGCAGGCAGCAGAATCAGCAGCAAAGCTGGTCAGGACCAGGCTTTATAATCCGAAGACCCGTCGGCTGAAGCGTCGTTATCGCGAGGGGTCAGCTGAGATCGACGGCTTTCTCAGCGACTATGCGGGCATGACCGCCGGACTTCTGGACCTCTTTGAAGCCTCTGCGGACAACGATGATCTGACCTGGGCGATACGGCTTCAAAAAGAACAGACGATCCTGTTTACCGACAAAGTTTCAGGCGCATACATCACCACGGAAACATTAGCCGCGGCATCGCCGGCGCAGGGTGGGCTGCTGTGGAATGATCACGAGGCTTACGACGGAGCGGAGCCGTCCGCCAACTCCGTCGCTGCCATGAACCTTGTTCGTCTGTGGCAAATGACCGAAGAGGATCACCTTAGGGAGCGCGCGCTCTCGGTCGTAAACGCATTCGGAGTTCAACTGAGGAGTTCTCCGGAGTCGATGCCTGCGATGATGTCGGCGTACGAAGCGCTGAGCGCACAACGAAGGCAGGTGGCGATTGCGGGCACACCGGGGACTCCAGGCACTGAGGCGATGACGGCCGTTTTCTGGCGGGATTACCTCCCCAACGCGATCCTGATCCACGCCGTCGGTGGACCGGCTCAGCAGCAACTCAGCAGGACACTTCCTCTGGTTGCGACGCTGCACCAGCAGAGTGGAGAAGCAACTGCGTATGTCTGCAAAAATTACACCTGCAACGCCCCAACGACCGATCCAGCAATCATGCAAAGCTTCCTGGTAACCCCAAGAAGTCCATAGATTGAGCGTACCTCCATCCTGCTCAGCATGATTGGTATCAATAAGGGTAGGGCAAACGAATCGTTATGCACGGCTGAGAGCGATAGGCCATTCTCCAGCAGTGACCCTACTCTGTACTCTCTGAAACCTCCGTTTCAACAAAGGACAATCGTTCTGAATGAGCGCGTTTGTGGCCTATTACCGGGTTTCGACCCTCCGCCAGGGCGAGAGTGGTTTGGGCTGGAAGCGCAGCGCGCCACCGTCGCCAGGTTCACGCACGGAGCTTCCTGCTCTCCGAGTTTCAGGAGATCTAGAGCGGTAAGCGGCACGCCAACCTGCCGCAGCTCGCCGCCGCGCTCGACACATGCCGCCGGCATCATGCAGTTTGAGTGATTTTCAGAGAAGATCGACAACGGTAGGGGGTTGGCGAGCTGGCGGTCGTTGTCGACCACGGCGCAGTTGACCAGGGTCATGTTCCAGGCCCCCTATCGTCTCTGAGCGTTACTCCGGAGCAAAATCGGATTGGCTTAGCCGTTTCTGCTCAATCATCGAAGAATGAGACCTCAGCGGGTTCGTGAGCACAGTCTCGGCTTAGCGTTCGAGCCTGCGGGCAATCACAGTATCCAGCGAGAATAATCCCGCTCCGAAGATTAAAACCATCAGCGAGGCGAATAAGAACGTATAGGGGTCGGCGACGTAGAACTTTCCGGGGTTACTAAGGACAGACTTCAACGCTTCGTGGTCTGCCGTCCAATATGCAACGAACATATTGGTGGCAAGAACCAATCCGGTTAAGCGGGACGCCAGACCCACTATGAGCAGTATTCCGCCAATGAACTCGACGTTGGCCACGAAGACCGCCGTGAACGCCGGGTAGGGCAGATTCAAGGTTCCGAAGTACTCGACAATTCTGGGCAGGTTGTGCAGTTTCCCCCAACCTGTTTGAGCGAACTGCCATCCCCAGTACAGCCTCACGATCAGAAGAAATGGCGACTGCCCCATGGACATGATCCGGCCGAAGGAGACGTATGTGTCGCGGAATGTGCTGACGGGCTTTGAAAGCATCATCGAGAAGCCTCCTCAAGACATGGCTGGCGAGCTAACGAAGGATCGTACAGCCAGCTCAGCTCGCTCCACTCTGCGAAAGAGCTTTGGAAGAAGCCGGGTTGGTCCTCTTCTTCTATCGTGCTTTCGGCGGAGAGCAAGGAAAACAAATCTCCCAGCGTGCCACCGTCCTGCAAGGCAAGAAGCATTCGGTATTGATCGCGTTCGAGCCGCTTGTAATAAATGGTGAACTCCTGGCGGTGTACCGCGAGGTAAACCGTATCAAGTTGAACGTCGATCAAAGGTCCATCCGGCCGGATCCGCCGTTGCGTCGTTGCGTTATTGCTAGAGGAATCGCGGCCCTCACCTTGAGGGCGTAATTGAATCATGAACTCGTCCGCAGGATAGGACAGTTGGAGGAGCCGGACATGCGGTTGCAGACCGATTGCTGTCGTCTCGCTGATGGAGCCCAGAAACTCAGGCGAGAGCGATGGGAAGGAGGCGCTGTCATATGCCTCGATATGAGCCCATTCGAGCCGAACCACGTCGATCGCAAGCTGACTCTGTTCGCCAACCAGCCAAGCCTCTTCTTGCAAGAACTCGGCGAGATGGGAACCAAGATCCCGCAACGTGTATGAGGCTGACGGGAAGGCGGCGAGGTACGCACGCACGACTGCATCGAACTTCTCCGGGCCTAGAACGGCGTTCAGGCCTGGGAAGTCCTCTTCCAGAGAATCGAACAGGCGAAACCAATACTGGCGGTTATAGATTTCCAATCTCTCGAAAGACGTGAGCGCGTCGCTCGGCTTGATGAAGGCTGCCGCTTCGTCCGCCATGCTGGTTCCGTCTCGCCGGCTCTTGCGCATGACATCATCGTGGCCGAGCGGTTCCATCACAGCGGCCGCCATTCGTCTCTGCAAATCCAACAAGGCGGTGCTCACCGTGACACCTCTTGCAGCCCTGTTGTCGCGAGCTGCACCTGTGGGAGCATCGGCGAGTCCGTCGCAGCGTGCTTCATCAGGAAGCGATTGGCTTTGAGCGCTTCGCGATGTACCTCTTCGAAAGAAGGGATCTTGTCGTCCCACTCGAGGAGAGTGGCCGTTGGCCCACAGCGCTCGATCGCCCGGCTGTACAGGTCCCACACCGGCTCAATCACCGGGTGGTCGTGGGTGTCCAGGGTGTATTTTCGAAGTTTGAGTGTCCAGCGATGTGAATCTGCGCGACCCGCTCTGCAGGAACGCTATTTACATATTCCATTGGGTTGAAGCCGTGATTGCGGGACGAGACATAGATGTTGTTTACGTCCAGCAAGACACCACAGTCCGCACGTTCCACAACTTCGTTGAGGAACTCCCATTCGGTCATTTCGGAGACATGGAACTCGGCATAGCTGCTGACGTTCTCGACCGCTACAGGGATTTCGACGAAGTCCTGGACCTGCCGTATTTTCTCGGCCGTGATTCGCGCCGCCTCAAAGGTATACGGCATCGGCAGTAAATCGTGGGTATAGCGGCCATCCACGCTTCCCCAGCAAAGATGATCGGAAAGCCACGGTGTGTTTGTCCGGCGCACCGATTGCTTCAATCGGCGCAGATGCTCGCGATTCAGCGGCTCTGCGGAGCCAAAGTACATCGACACGCCGTGCTGCACGACTCGATATTGATCGAGGATCTGGTCGAGCACTTGCAGCGCCCTTCCTCCATCAACCATGTAATTCTCAGAGATGATCTCGAACCAATCGACAACCGGCTTGCGATCGAAGATGTGCTGGTAGTGAGGGATTCTTAGCCCGATCCCGACACCGTAATCGGTGAAGTTGTTGAAGCGATTTGCCGGCATGATTTGGCTCCCGGGGCGCAGTCTGTATTGAGCGCCATGTCATCAGGGGTTGGAAGAGACGTGACGAGACGACCCTTGGGTCGTCTCGCATCACGGAAGACCGTCTGATTACATCTTGGGCATCGGCTTCGAGCCATCCGTTGCGCAGCTGCCTTTCCCCTTGCAGCTGTTCTTGCCGTCGGCGCCCTGTCCCTTGCAGGCATTCAGTCCCTTGCAGGCGTGCTTGGGCTTTTCCTTCGACTGGAAGGCAGCAGCGCCGGCGATACCGGTGTCTGCGGTCAGGCTGGGCGCACCGGCGGGCTGGGCGTTTACGGTTACGGCGGTGCCGCCGAGCATTCCGGCAACAGCCGCGGTAAGACAAAGCGACTTCATCGATTTGGTCATGGTGATTTCTCCTGGTGTTAGATCGGTTCCCGGGTGTTTTCAGCCCGACCATCACTGGAGGCAAGATGGATTCAGGATACAAAGGTTACGGACCGATCAGAAAGAATTTGACTGAATGTCAGCCTGTAACCTGTCGCCTCCTCGCGCATCCTGCCTTCAGGGCGCACGATTCGGAGGGAAACCCAAGCGATTCCAGGAATGAGTGACAAGTTGATCACCAGCGCCACCTCCGAAGAGGAGTTGATCGGACGCGTCTGCGCCGGCGAGAAGGCACGCTTTCATGACCTGATCCGGCCTTATACCCGCCTGATGTTCGGCTATGCGGATTCGATTCTTCGCAATCACGCAGATTCCGAAGAGGCAGTTCAGGAAGCAGTTCTCAAAGTCTTTATCAACCTTCCCAAGCTGCTGGATAGGAGCCGCTTTCGGGCTTGGCTACTGCAGATCGTCGTAAATGAAGCCAGAATGTACCGGCGCAAACTGAGACGTTCGCTGTATGAGCCGATCGAGGGATGTGTTGTTGAGAGCGAGGCTGACTCGGTCCCACGGCAGTTCGCCGATTGGCATGATTTACCCGATGAGGCTCTTGGCGCAGCCGAATTGAAAGCTGAAGTTCTTAAAGCAATAGCGAATCTGCCAGAGATTTACCGAGAAGTGATCGCCCTGGTCGACAACCAACACTTGGATTACGCCACCGTTTCAATTGCTCTCGGGGTTTCAGTGGGTGTGGTGAAAACAAGAGTGCATCGAGCGCGAATGAAGCTGCAGGAACAACTCAGGCCCGTGTTCCAGCCAAAGCTCGCCGACCGCATCCGGCTAATGAAAGGAATGAATCCATGGTTTCGTGTAAGAAACTAGCCCAGAGCCTGTCGGCCTACATGGATGGCGATCTGGACTACGAGTTGTCCCAGGAGATCGAGAAGCATCTATCGCTCTGCCGGCGCTGCTCGGTCCTGCTCGATAGTGTCAGGAAGGTTGTCGTGATTTCGGGGGACGAGCGGACATTTGAGCTCCCCCTTGGTTATGAGGAACGGCTTCATGCCTTCCTAGACAGCCGTATGTAGGCGGAAAGCCTTGGCGAAGTGCGTGGGCTTAACTTCTTTTATTCTGCGCTTGAGCCGCGCCCCTGCTCAGATTAGAGGGGGTATGCCAGTGCTTGCGAAGAGCGGCATTGGAACGGCGCCAATGCCGGCCTCCTCAAAGCTCATGACCGTCTGTTCATGCCCGTTCGGGTGCTGCTCTCGCCAGAGTTCCAGGAGCAGTGGCGGTATATGGCGGCGCATGACACGGGTTCGGCTGACGATGGCGTGGCAAGCGGGGCACAACGAGATCATGAGGGGCAGCTTTGAAACTCCCGGCACCCGATGATGGACCACGATCGAGCGCTTTCGCCGACCGGACGCTCCGCAGGCCCGGCAGCAATAGCCGTCCCGTTTGAGCACCTGCTCCCGCAGACCGCCGAAGTACTCTTCATCCTGGCGCTTGAGCGTGTAGCAGGTGGCGCACATGCCAAGCGCAATCACTTTCCCCCGTCCGCAGCGGCAGTGGAGTGCCCTCTGCACACCTGTCCTTATTTTCTTCACTTTCCTCTTCCCTTCCCTTTCAGGAAGAGCATCTCGCTTCCCCGCACGACTCCAGGCCGGACGGCTTCGACGAACCCAAGCTCCACCAGCCGCGCCAAGGGAGCCGCGAAGCCGCCCGACTTCGCATTGCTATACCCGGCTTGCCCGGCCAGTTCCACACGAGTGAGGTTCTCCGGGAATGCAGCGATGAGGAGGGTGAGCATCTTCCGCTCCCCTTCCCCGAGCAGATGGAAGATCCGTTCCTGCAAGTCCTTTGTGGTCGCCGGACGGCTTGGCATGTTTGCAACCGAGCGGCCGGCAACGGTTAGCGTAGCCTTGCCGCCACTTGACTCCGCCAGTTCCTTACGGATCAGCCCCGCCATGGGCGCGGCAAAGCCGCCGCTCTTGGGATTCGAATATCCGGCGAAGGCGGCTAGTTGAGTTTTTGAGGGATTCGAGACGCCGACCGCTTCGAGGCTTGCCAGCGCGTCCAGTATCTTCTGTTCCGAGGTCGAGACTGGGCTTTCCGTGTCGGCCGCAGGGTCAGCGGCGGACACCTCCATGGTTATCCGAGGAATCACCCCAGACTGGGCCGGAGCCTTCACCGGAGTCTTTTGGGGAGCGGGCGGTTCCGGGACCGAGACCGATTCCTCTTCCCCGGGATGTTCAAGCTTGCCGACCAGCGCCTTGAGCTCAAGCAGGACTTGTTTCTTGCTTTCCTCGGCTTCGCGCAGTTTGATTGCGTACTCGGCAGCCAGTTCAGCCGCAGGCCGAAGCCTGACGATCTCGGCCCGGAGTTGCGCCAGTTCCACGCCGTTGTCCGGTTGAGCGCGATGCCCTGCCCTCTCCAGATCGGCAATTCGTTGGCGCAGGAACTCCGGTGAGTTCTCCTGCGCGTGTCGCGCCGAGTCCGCGATCTCCCGTCCGAGCTGCTCGATGTCGATCGGAGCCAGCACCTTCGGTAGTCGCTGTCTCTCACCAGGCTTTGGCGTTGCGCCGGAGTTGAACGTCTCCCGCGCGCGCACTTCCACGCGTTCCCCGATGCCGAGCGAGGCCGAGCAGAAGAAGGCACTTCCCACCGGAAGGCTCGGTAGCGCACTCTCCACGTCGCCGGCGAATTCGACCGAGACCTCGCTCTTGATCCAGTCCGTTGCGGCTTTGATGTCGAGGGGATGGCTCATCCGCAGCACAGTGAGAATGTCGACCTGGCTGAGGACCTTCTTGTTGATGTCCGCCGGCCGCTGCGTAATCATCGTGACGCCCACACCGCGAACACCGCCCTGTTTCACCAGGCGGCTCACGGTGCCCAGGCAAACTTTCTGCCCCCGGTTCTCTGTCAACTGCGGGGCGAAGGTGTCGGCTTCGTCGATATAGAGGTGAAGCGCTGTCCGGTTAATGCGGAGCAGCTCACTCGCAAAATCAGACGTGAACCGGATTTGGTCTTCCGTCACCATCAGACCCACATCAAAGATCGCCGAGAAGCCGTGCTCGACGAGTGCGGTCGCCAGCATCCGACCGGCATGCGGTTCGAGCGGAGCGTCGGCGTGATCGCCGCCGAAGACGACGACCGGGTACCCCGGTCCATCGCCAGCGGCCGAAGAACGTAAACCCCACCAAGCCCCGGTTGGATCAATGGTCGCGATCTGCTGTTTATGGCGCAGAAGTTCTTCCGCCTGGACCGAGGCGGTGTAGCTCTTGCCGCTGCGCTTCCGAGCCAGGATCGCTTGGGTTGATGTCACCAGTTCGATCGGCAGAGTGAAGCCGTCTCTTCCGATTCGCAGTCGCGTCACTTCCCCGCCCCCTCTATATATCTGTAGAGCGTTTGCCGGCTAACCCCGAACTCGCCGGCAAGAGCTGTCTTCGATTCGCCTTTGGCGACTCGGCGACAAAGTTCTTTGGCTTGCTCTGGCGTCAGAGAATGTTTGCGGCCGGTGTAGGCGCCCTCCCGCAACTTCGCGAGGGCGATTCCCTCTCGCTGCCGCTCGCGGATCAGATCGCGCTCGAACTGAGCGAATGCTCCCATGACACTCAGCAGCAGGTGCGACATTGGCGAATCCTCGCCCGTGAAGGTGAGGTTTTCTTTCTCGAAGCGGACGTGGACGCCGCGCTCGGTCAATCCAAGAACGACCTTTCGCAGATCGTCCAGGTTCCGGGCCAGCCGGTCCATCGCATGGCAGATAACCGTATCCCCTTCCCGGACGTAGTTCCTGAGCTGTTCGAGCTGCGGCCGGTGGAGGTCCTTGCCCGAGGCTTTGTCGACGAATCGCTTGTCGAGCTTCACACCTTCGAGCTGGCGCAGCTCTTTCTGGTCGAGGGAGCTGACGCGCAGGTACCCGACAAGCTGACCGGCTCTTTGCTTTCCTTTTGTCGCGTTAGGTTCTAAGGATGTGACCATCTCCTGTCACAATAGCAGGGATGTAATCCTTGTGAGACGCGGATCTGTCACATAAGCCGCGTTGCGTTGGGGTATACCGCAACACGACATGCGCTCAGTTGCCCCCGATCACTTCCAATAAGCCGAATTCTTGTTACAAAAGCTCAGCCGCTTTTGACTGGTGCTGCTCTGATGACCTCTTGACAAGGAACCGGCAAGTCAGCCACCCGATTCGAGCAATCTCCGGCTTACCCCGGCCATGGGCGCCGTCTTCGTGATCGTGAGTGTCGTCATAGCGTTCTCCTAAGCTGATAGGTAGATGGCACGTGCGGGGCGGGGAGTGGCAGGTTGCTGCTTTCTTGACGGCTATCCCTGATGAGGGTCAATCATCTGCTGCTTTGCGACTCGAACTTCTCAGTAAAAAGTCGAGGACCTTCGGTCCGGCATCTGCACTGGAAGCAGCGTCGCCTTCGGGGGTGCCACCGAAGCGAGTTTCCTGGCCGCTTACTGGGTGGCGCACCTCGCCCGTGTAGGTGGGAATGATCTCTGGAAGACCAGCACGGTGACCGGCATGATCATAGGACAGATGTTCCGCGGGAAAGGCGAAGTGCGCGTGCTTGACGCGGTTCATTACGGCGATCGCCATACCTCGTGAATCCCAAACACCGTCGTCGCCGCCCGATATGAGCAGGACCGGGCCGTGTATAAACTCGACAGCAATTTCGGAAGCATGGTCTGTTCGCTCGCCGCGACGTGGCAGCGTGGACGCGATTGGCCGTCCCTTTAACGTCCAGGCAGATTCCCCGCGTACCGTTTCGCCGCAGCACGCCATCACTCGCACGTTAGCCGGTACATAAGCAACGACCTCATGGATCTGCGGATAAAGCGAGCCGAGCAGCAAGGCCAGTTCACCTCCACGCGAAGTACCCAGAACACCTATATTCTCGCCGTCGATTTCCCGTCGCTCCATCATCCATGAGAGAGCTTTACCGAAATACTCGAGGGGGATATTCGCAAGCATTGGTGGAAGACCCGGTGCGTGAAAATAGGCCAGTGCCAATGCCGCGTAGCCGTGTGAGGCGAGCCACGCAGCCTTGCGCTCTGGCGTGCCGCCCTCTGAACCTCCTACGACTAACAAAGCCGGGTGCGGTCCGTCACCGGGTGGCGTAAACAGCGTTCCATGGAGCAAGCCCGTCAGTGGCGTACGTGAAACCCCCTCGGCGAGCACTAGCTGGGTGAGCCGAGAAGTAGCAACCGCCGTTTCACCCGAAAGCAACTCGACTTCAATGGTCTGGGGTTCAAGATCGTGGGGTGGTTGATAAAGCGCTACGCTATGATCAACGGGCCGCATAGACCAGATCAATCCCATGGCAGAGATGGTGTGATAAGAACCGCGTATGGGTGCATCTCTAGAAGCATCGACGACGCCTGCCGTATCGGCGACAAACTCGGCTTCGGCGAGCCAACGATGCGAGGCACCGTCTACCAGAGACGAACGAAGATTGACATGGGCTTGTGGCTCAAGGCCTATTACACGAATGAATGCGGGCTGGTCGATGAGGATGGATGTCGGCTTGACCTCTAAATGCTGCGCGTAGATCCTGACGGGAAAAATAGAAGCTAATGACAGTACAAAGAATCGGAAACAGAGCAGCGCACACTGCAATGTCGTCTTCTCCGAGCTAGATCGTTCATTCATAAGAACCACTTTGCCGTATGTTATCTCTCGAGTTTCACCAGGTACCTTTAAGTATTATGGAATCAAAGTCCTCGCCGAGGCCATGTACCCCATCGCCCGGCTCCTGGAAGATGAGGGCGACGCCTTCGCGGAGGCCTTCGAGCCCGAGCCGCCGCCGGCCGAGACCGACAACGCCGCCAACGAGGTCCAAGCCCTGTTCGCCGAACTGGAGCAGATGGAGACCGAGCGTGCGGCTACGCCGTAGCCTCTATCGGCGTTGCCGCCTTCTTCGCTGGGGAGCTGCCCGGAGACTTCCGGGCCCTCTTGGGTGCGGAGGTCTTCTTTCCAAGGGATTTCTTGGCTAGGTTTCCCTTCGCCGTTCCCTTCAGTTTGGCCCAGCGGGCTCGCTGGGCGGCAGCGATGCGCTCCCGCGCGGCCGCGCCGAGCTTCAGCCGCGGCTTCGCAGCCGCAAACTCCGAAGGGTTGAAGCTGGTTTGCTTATTAATCGAGCCCTTCGGCCGTCCGCGTCGCCGTGCGGCCGGCTCCGCAGAGGTTAGAAGGGCTCTGGCCCGTTCCAGAAGCCTGATCTCTTCGTCCAACATGCCCAGAATCTCGCTTGTCGTCATCCCGTCGTCCTCAGTTCCCCATCGTATCCCGGCAAATTCTCCGAAATCAGTGGAACCGGTACGGCTACAGCCGACGGCTGCGCTCCGAAGTCAAGAGCGGGCTGCTCATGGCCGCGTGGGTGCTGCTCCCGCCACAGTTCGAGCAGCAGCGGCGCCATGAGGGCGCGCCCCACCCGGGTCCGGTGCACCTTGGCATGGCATCCTGGGCAGAGCGAGATCATCAGAGCGAGGACTGACCGGCCCGGTACCCGGTGATGCACCGTGATCGAGCGCTTCCCTCGCCCGGAGGCCCCGCAGATCCGGCAAGCATAGCCGTCCCGCGCCAGGACCGCCTCCCGGAGACCGCCGAAATACGCCTCATCCTGACGCCGAAGCGTGTAGCAGACCGCGCACAGGCCCCGCGTGCCACAATACAGTAGTCTCGCTTGCCCTTGAGCGTGGAGCGGTCCGGGACCGCAAGCAAATCCTTGGTTTGCTCGCGAGTCAGCCAGTTCCCCACCCGTGTTCCCTGCTGGCGGACATTCGGGATATCCGACATCTGGTTGGCCTGATCGTTGTCGAGAAAGCCATTGCGCCGGGCCTCGCTCACCAGCTTCCGCACAGCAGAGAGGCAGCCGAAACTTCGCTTGCACAAGAAGCTCCTTTCATGGGGGAGAATTGTGGAGTTCGACATTCCGTGGTGTTTTATTCTGCTAAGAGGCGACGGTCAAGAAGAATTTCTTTGAGGCGACAGGTTCCAAATGGGTGATCCGCGAGTCCCATCATTGGTGAAGATTCGCGAGACGAAATCCTGTCGGCGCGATGACCAGAGTTCACTCGATGAACTCGAGCGCAGTGGGATCTAAATCACACATCCATGCAGGCAGTCATGTGCGCACTTCTGAAGTACATCCCCACCCAACGCTTCCTCATCCACCTAAGAGAACCGAAACGAGGAAGCAGCCGATGTCCGAGCACCACGACGCCCCTAAAGCTCACGAACCGCACGCGCTCCACGAAGAGCACGTCAAGGGCCCTCACAATCCCAAAGAGATCAACCCCAAGATGGCATCCGATATCGCCTACTGGTCCAAAGAGTTTGGCGTCACCGGCGACCAACTCCACGAAGTCATCCGCAGCCATGGAACCCACGTTGAAAAGATCCGCGCCGCCCTCCACACTCACAAAGGTGCCTGAGGCCCTGTTTCGGCTCAACAGTGCTGAAGAGTTGGTCCCAAACGGTCGCCAGCCGTGGCACGCTGGCGTCAAAGCGTGGCTGACGAGTGAGCGGCACGGCTTCTCTTCTTACCGGAAAGATCTTCGTGACTTTCTGTCACCGCCGATCCGTCCAGAACTTCGCGGTAGGATTTGGAAATGGCGACCACTCTTCACATCTGCAATCAAGCTCCGGATGGCAGCAGCCATCCGCGTCACATGACGATCAGCAACGCTGAACACTTCCCAGCC
>JAABUQ010008645.1_pt1 | contig 14174 bp, 14 predicted proteins | sample 5560001 | NCBI WGS metagenome assembly JAABUQ01 (sample SAMN10711888, study PRJNA513371) | rock metagenome | isolation source: Antarctica rocks | place: Antarctica: Victoria Land, Finger Mt nord | collected 2015-12-18
GCAGTTTGCATAAACTATCTTTGCAGAAGAAAGGGAACATACATGAATGTAGCCGAAAACTTAGAAAATGCACACTTGCTTGTTATTCAATCCGTTGATAACCTGAACGAACTGGAATGGGATATTCCTATAGCCGAGGATAGCAGGACAGTAAAAGACATCGTTGCGCACCTCGCCTCGTATGAACATCTTCTCGTGGATATGTTCAACGTTGTGTTAGGCACCTCGTCCGACACTCCCTATTTGACACAATATAGAACGCAACATGCTGATTTCAACAAGATACAGGTTGAAGCACGGAGCAATCATACAGCGCAACAAGTCGTTGACGAATTTGAAGAGGCCCAGGCTGATGCTACATCGCTTCTAGCACGTATTCCCATCGAGACTATCGAGAAAAAAGGGACGCTTGGCGATAAGGAGCGCAGTCTCGGCGATATTGTGGTTGCGTTGACTGGACACATACAGCGTCATTGTGCTGAAATTACAGCGTTTCGCAATCGTGAGAAGCAATAACAGGGAGGTCATCATGAAAGCGGTATTATGCAAAGCCTATGGGCCACCGGAAGAACTTGTGCTTGAGGATGTTGCGCCACTTACCCCCGCGAAAGGGCAGGTCGTGCTTGCTGTCAAAGCGTGTGGTGTAAACTTTCCTGATGCCCTGATCATTCAGGGCAAATACCAGTTCAAACCAGAGATGCCCTTTTCGCCGGGTGGTGAGGTCGCGGGCGTCGTCAAGTCACTTGGTGAAGGCGTTGAAGGTGTGCGTGTGGGAAGCCGTGTCATCTCATTTACGGGTTGGGGCGGTTTCGCGGAAGAGATTGCTAGTGATGCTTCTAAGCTTATTCCGATACCCGATGGCATGGACTTTTCTACAGCGTCAGCCTTTGTTATGACCTATGGCACCTCTTATTATGCGTTGAAGAATCGGGCGCAGCTTCAGCCGGGAGAAACCTTGCTTGTACTTGGCGCGGCTGGTGGTGTTGGTCTTGCCGCGCTTGAGATCGCGAAGGTGATGGGTGCGCGTGTTATCGCTGCTGCCTCGACTGATGAGAAACTTGCGGTATGCAAAGAGCATGGAGCCGATGAGGTTATTAACTATACGACAGAAGACCTCAAAGAGCGTTTAAAGGCATTGACGAAGAGTAACGGCGTTGATGTGGTGTATGATCCCGTTGGAGGTAACTATTCTGAAGTGGCACTACGTAACATGGCGTGGGAGGGGCGTTACCTTGTGATTGGGTTCGCGGCTGGCGATATTCCACGTATCCCGCTCAATCTGCCCTTGCTCAAGGGCTGTTCGATTGTTGGTGTGTTCTGGGGAACCTTTGCCGCACGCAATCCTAAGGGCAACCTACAAAACTTGCAAGAATTGCTGGCATGGTTTCAGGCTGGCAAAATCAAACCATTGGTCTCCGCGACATACTCTCTCAAGGATGCTGCACACGCGCTCAACGACATGATGCAACGCAAGGTGACGGGAAAGGTGGTATTGTTAACAGAAGAAGATGAATAACAAGAAACAATTGTAGGGGCACGATTGATCGCGCCCGTTTTGGTGGTGAATCGGCACAACAGGCACGATTGATCGCGCCCCTACAATTGGTATAGATAGAAAAATTAAGAGGAGTTATATCAGACATGGCGCGTGTTGTGCTAATTTCGGCCCCGATTGAGCAAGACTGGGTGGAGCGTTTGAAACGTGTCTCGCCCGACCTGACGATTGAGCATCAACCCTCATTGTCTTCACAGGACCCATTGTGGCAAGAGGTCGAAATAATTTATGGCTTCCCCTGGAAGTTACCAAAGCTAGAGCAAGCTCCGAATTTACGCTGGATACAACTCTACTCGGCTGGTGCTGATCGGATTGTTGACAATCCTCTCTTTCAAACCGATATCATGATTACAACCGCGAGTGGGGTACATGCCATCAATATTGCTGAGTACGTGTTTACCATGACACTGGCATGGTATCGCAAAGTACCACAGTTACTTGTCTGGAAGCGAGGAAGAGAATGGGGTAAAGACAAGGAAAGCGTAGACACATCTATCGAGGAATTGCATGGGAAAACGATTGGCATTGTCGGCTATGGCAGTATTGGACGCCAGATTGCACGACTGGCACAAGCGTATGGGATGCGCATACTTGCGATGCAACGTGGCGACAATCATACAGATACAGGCTACCAGTTTCCCAATGTTGGTGATCCCGAAGGTACATTGCCTGAGTGTTACTATACCTTTGACCAGTTGCATGATATGTTGAAGGAGTGCGATGTCGTGGTTGCGGCTGTCCCTTTGACGCCGGAGACGAAAGCGATGTTCAACGCAGCAGCGTTTCAAGTGATGAAGGACAGCGCGTTTTTCGTGAATATTGCTCGTGGCGATGTATGTGATGAAGCTGCCTTGATTTCCGCGCTTGAGCAAAAACAGATAGTAGGTGCCGCACTTGATGTCTTTCAGCAAGAGCCACTACCATCTACATCGCCGCTGTGGGACTTGCCCAATGCGCTCATGAGTCCCCACGATTCTGGTGTGACACCGCATTACAATGAACGAGCGGCAACTATTTTCGAGGAAAACTTGCGTCGCTATGTTGCGGGTCAACTCCTGTACAACGTTGTTGACCGAAAGCGTGGATATTAGGTATTTTCCCTGTGTTTTTCAGAAAGGGATAGCCGCAATGAAGAAGACATACACATCGGAAACGGCTGCTCGTGAACCAGGACTTGCTCTGTTCCAGGAGTTGCCGTTAGGAGCAATACAGCCTGCGGGTTGGCTACGTGACCAGTTACGCTTACAGGCAGATGGACTTACGGGGCATCTGGACGAACTATGGCCTGATGTAGGGCCGACAAGTGCATGGTTACAAGGAAATGGCGAAGATTGGGAGCGCGGCCCATACTATTGTGATGGTCTCCTCCCACTAGCGTATCTATTGCAAGATGAACAGCTTATCGCTAAAGCCCAGCACTGGATTGAAGCTACATTTGCCAGTCAACAGGAGAGTGGACAGTTTGGCCCACTAACGAACGACGATTGGTGGTCGCGCATGGTGATGCTGAAAGTGCTTGTCCAGTATTACGGAGCAACGCATGATGTACGAGTTCTTCCATTCATGACGCGCTATTTTCAGTATCAACTCGCGGGATTGCCCGAACGCCAATTACGTGATTGGGGCAAAATGCGTGGAGCCGAAAATCTGCTGTGCATCTATTGGCTCTACGAACATTCGCCTGAACCGTTTTTGCTTGAGCTTGCTGAAATCATCTTCGCACAGTCATTCGACTGGGAGAACTATCTTACAGAGTTTCCATGCAAAGAACGGGAAACGGTTATCAATCTTCTTACGCATGTTGTGAATGTGGCAATGGGTCTAAAGTTTCCTGCACTGTCTTATGTACGTGATGGACAGGCAAGGCACCTGCAAGCAATACGTCAGGCCATCGCGAACTTGATGCAGTATCATGGGCAGGTGCATGGAATGTTCTCAGGCGATGAACATCTTTCAGGGCTTGAACCAACACAAGGGACGGAGCTATGTGCGGTTGTCGAGATGATGTTTAGTCTTGAACAAATTATCCGTATCTATGGTGAAGGAGAATTTGCCGACCGTTTGGAGACACTCGCCTATAATGCGCTTCCCGCGACAATTACGGCTGATATGCGGGCGCACCAATACGATCAGCAACCGAATCAGGTGCTGTGTACAATAGCACCGCGCAACTGGGTCTCGAATGGGGATGCCTCTAACATATTTGGGCTAGAGCCAAACTTTGGTTGTTGTACCGCAAACATGCATCAAGGCTGGCCCAAGTTCACGCAATCGTTATGGATGACGACACAAGAAGGAGGAATAGCCGCGATTGCCTATGCACCCTGTACTGTGACCACACGGTTGAACGATGGTACTGAGGTGACAATTGAGGAGCGCACAACCTATCCTTTTGAAGAGACCGTCCGTTTTACCTTGCATCTCAGCAAGTCCACCGCCTTTCCTCTACAACTCCGCATACCAGAATGGTGTGAGCATCCGTCGCTGAGCTTGAACGGTCAAGCTGTTGAGATATCGAAGGTGAGCAAGGGCTTTATCACACTGCATCATATATGGAGTGAGGGTGATACACTTGAACTCGTATTGCCGATGAAAGTACGTATTATTGAACGACCTCATCAAGCCGTAGGAGTAGCATTAGGTCCTCTGGTGTTCGCGTTACAGATTGACGAGGAGTGGACACGCATCCCAGGCTCGGCTGGCTTTGGCGATTGGGAGATACGCCCTCAATCGCCCTGGAACTATGCGTTGCAGCTCGCACGGGGTGACGTTAACATAGACTTTCGCGTCGAACGTAGTAGCAGTGTACACACCGTTCCCTTCGCAAAAGAGCAAGCGGCAGTACGTATTCACGCAACAGCGCATCGTCTACCACAATGGCAAATTGTGAACAATTCAGCAGGACCTATTCCTACAAGTCCTATCGAGTCTGTAAGCGATTCGGAGAAGATACTTCTCATTCCTTACGGGTGTGCTCGACTACGACTAGCAGAGTTTCCACTTGTTTTGACGCAATGACACAGGAAGGTCACAATAGCCTCCCTGTGTGTCAAAGCTGATTATTCCGGTATAATGCACACGACGGCGGTGCTGTTGTGAAAGCCGCTAAACTGCCCTTCGGCGTGTGCTATCTGCCCATGTGAATTAAAACCTGCGTAGGGTATTGGTGCAAGCGTCTTTTTTACAGAGTCCAGCTCAAAGTCAAAACCTTTTCCCATTCTCAGCCGTGTCGCGACACAATCAAAGAAAAGCGCGAGCGCAGGTTTGCTGCCACAAAGCCGTTGCAGAGCCGTATTAGTCGCCTTTGTTGCCGCGTCTACTGCTGAAGCATCAGAGGTACTCATGATGCATACTGTCGATCTCGGTGGTACCTCTGCCGCACACAAAATAGAGCCATCATCATCAACCGAGAGGGGAACACGGAGCTTATACCCTCCACTACCATCTATGCCAATCAAGTTATGCAGGAAAAAGGGGAGTGGGTCGTCGAGATCAAATATCTGCCCTGTCGCCGCAGCATGTTCTTGAAAGACTTGTACCGCAGGTTTGTTATCCAAGTGCATCAAGTACATTCCATCTGCTTCTGTCACCAACATGCTTTCGCTTGCGGGACGCCATCCATGACTCACACCAATACCAACGGGTTTATTAGAACGTATTTCGAGCGCGACTACCGCATCAGAAAGAACCTCTGTATCATGGAAGACGGGTGTATGGCTGAATTGAGCATCATCACCTGCGCCACCACCAAAAAATTGATAAGCTCCTGCGGTGAGGAGTGTCAAATGCTCTACAAGGTCATCCGTGAGTCCTGCAAGGGCATCGGTCAAAACAATTGCTGCATGATATCTATATTCGGTATCATGTGTGCCTTGAAACGAGTTAATGAGTGTTTCGGCAGCCTCTTTACGGTTTTTGCTTAATGCTCGTCCAACACCAAGCGAGAATTTCATGGTATCTGAACGCAGTGCAATCGCGCTTGCCGTTCCCTCGCCATGCATACTATCTGTAAACTCACCCGACGACGAGCATCCTAAAAGAAGTGTAGGATGACATGTGCCTTTGAGAGCTTGTAAGAGTGTTGTATGGTCGTAAGTAGGCGCGGCAAAAAGAATAACTACATCTGGCGAACTCTGTATCGTTTCCGCGATTTGCAGACCAAGCGTTCTTCCTGCATCGTTACTATCCTGGTGATCCGTATAGACAACAGCAGATTCGGTCACGTCCATGTCCCTCTTCTTTCTAAAATATACGCAAAAAATACTCTTCTTTTTGGGAGGCAGCATATTACTTGACGTAATATGTTCGTAGCATATCATAGCATAGCTTTTGATGTATAAAAAGAGTATCTGTAGGGAAGATAGGACGTTTGTAAACCCTTTAGCGTATAATGCTTGTCGCTTGTATAACGCCGTGTTTATTTTCCTTTCCCGCGACAAGAAGTACTGTCTCTACTTGTACCGCTTCAAGGGTAGCCGCTTCCATTGGTTCGCCTGTAGCTTGATATATCTTTGTGTCTGTTGTGACACGCACGGCGACTGGTTTTACATCGCCCGTACTCTCTTTTCGCACAGTGCCAGCGATAATATAGGTATTGTGCTTGTCTGGGTTTGGCGTGATGCCCATAACCCTTACCTGTTTGCTCTGCTCAACAAGCGTATGAATATGCTCTTGTGTGACGTGTTGTGTAGTCCCATCTGCTACAGGTACCTCGGTAGCGCGTTCCTGGTTGTCGTGAGGTGCATTAGCAAAAAGTGTATTGTCATAAGATCGTGGAATCGCCACCTGACTGCGTTTACAAGTTCGTTCGTTGTGCCATCACCACCATGCCCAATAATCACATCATACTCATGCTTTGCTGCTTTCGCCGCCAATTCACGCGCATGACCTCCGTACTCTACCAGCGCGTTATCAACGTCCCACCCTGCTGCCGATAGAATAGTAAAGACATCGGTCAGCTTTGTCATATCCTGACCAGCCCTGGGATTAATCACCAAATACGCTTTTTCGCAATGCATGTAGCAACTCCCTCATCATAAAATACTATTCGTTCCCTGCAACAAGTACGGAATGTGGTAGGGTTGATTTTCAATGTAGTTGTCCACCAGGACAGAAGTTGTCGTGTTGTGCGTTGTAGAGGTACAATATCGCTATCTTTACGTCTATGACGATATTTCGAGGAGAACACGATGCCTCTATTAGACTTAACATTGGATGAACTGTTAGCAACAACGCGTTCGGTGCGTAAACGTCTCGACCTGACACGACCTGTTGAGCCTGAGTTGATTCGTGAGTGTCTGGAACTCGCGGTGCAGGCACCCACTGGTAGTAATAGCCAGCGTTGGCATTTTGTGGTTGTGACCGACGCGGAGAAGCGTTTCGCCATCGCGGAACTCTACCGTAAATCGTTTGCTGTGTATCGCAGTCAACCTTCACCAGTGAATAGGCTAGCGGAAGACTCGTCACGTGTGCAGACACAGAAGCGAGTTGCAGATTCGGCTGATTATCTCGCGGAACACCTGCATGAGGTGCCTGTCTTCGTTATCCCCTGTCTGGCTGGGAGACTCGAAAAGATACCCTCTATAGAAGGGCAAGCGGGTTCCTGGGGATCGATTCTGCCTGCCGCCTGGAGCTTTATGCTAGCTGCTCGTGCTCGTGGCCTGGGTTCTGCCTGGACGACACTACATCTCCCCTACGAAAGAGAGGCGGCAGAAATCATTGGTATCCCCTATGAGAAGATCACGCAGACATCGCTACTCCCTGTTGCGTACACTATTGGGACAGACTTCAAGCCTGCACCACGAGAGCCATTGGATAATGTGCTGCATTGGGATAAGTGGTAGGCATTAGCGACTGACAGGCAAGGTGAGCTTCGTCTCGTATGTGTGATGGTGGAAGGTGCAGGCAAAACACCATTGTTTTTGCCTGCACCGTGTCATGTTTTGAAAGGGGCGTCGAGCATAGATAGCTACTTCCCCTTTTCAACAATCATTGCTTATTGAGAAGCCGAATCCATGTAATAGGACGAGAGAACACGATCAGAGAGGAGTCCAAGACAACTCAGGTTGGGAAAGCCGGGGCCTTGCGAGACGCCCGCCAGCATAGGCAAATGGAGGTTGGGTGCGAAATTGCGTATAGCCAGATGCTCCCCAATTGAACTCTCTAGGACCCGCCTATCCATTGACTCTGACATGGTAGCAAGACGTTCATGCGTGTGTGTGTCGAAAAGGGTGGTAAACCACAATGGGTCGAAGCCACGTGCGACAATCACGTAATCATACTCGTCACGCTGTGTTGTGTCGCCATATTTGATATCTACCGCGATACTGTCATCTGATGCTACAATCTTTTGTGCTGTTCCACCTACGGAGCGCACATTTTCGGCACGGTTGATCTCCTCCATCGCATGGAGCGAAAACACGCCTCGGTCTGTACGGCGTACAAATTCGCGTCGGTCCTCCTCACTCAAAAGAAGCCAGTTCGCGGCATGGCGATGATTTCCATAGAGACTTGCGGACCGTCCATCGGGATCGGAAAAGAGTTTGTTTTCCTCGAAGCCCTCATCACGTGAGTAAAGGACTCCATACGGACTGATGACCTCGATAAACGCTTTGTCTCTGAGAGCATCGAGCAGAGCAAGAATAATCGCGGCGGCTGTCTCGCCAATACCGACGATTCCGATATTCAATGGCTTTTTGAGCGTTGTACGCATCAGGTCAAATTCATCTACGTGCATCCAGAAAGTGCCTCCATCCATAATGCGTGGATGTGAATCTGGCTGTCCTGGAATAGTGAGCGCGACGCCAGGACCAGTGATAACCAGTCCGTCGCCTTCGAGGGTAAATGGTGCTGTTCCACCAGTTGGCATACACGAAAGTTGCCAACGATGACGGTGTTTTGTGCTACTGATACCCCGTACTTCGGCGGTATGAACCTCTGGCTGAATTTTGGATGCGACCCATTGAATGTAGCGCGACCACTCACCATGTGTGGGACGACCTCTGCCACGATCAACCCAATCGGAGTATCTGCCGCCACTATCGATCAGGTAGCTATGCCAGGAAAGGAGGAGCATTTCTTTATTGACTTTCCTGTTCAACTCGCCTGTTTCCCAGCAGGTTGAGGCATAGGGATAGCCGATATCTTTCTCTGGACGTGTGCCGAGCAGTTGTCTACCATCGGTAAAGCCAAACGCCCCAGACCAGTGGGCTGCTATCCCCTGGCGGTCAACAATGACGACACGTGGCACGTTATACCCCAGTTTAGCAAGCATCGTTCGCTTGGCTGCAAGCGCAATTGCTTTTGGTCCCGCGCCTAATACAAGCAGTGTTTGTTGCTGATGCTCACGGTTCGTCGTAAAATCTTCGTTCACAAGAATCCCCTTGTTTCAATATATTATGTTCTATAGGGAGCGATTATGCTCTTTTACAGAATAATACGGGTCCCTACATCGAAAATCTATTGTACATATGTTGTTTCACTTTACAACGAAATTGTAGCCTTAGCAACTAGCCATTTATGTAGATTTCATGCGAGTTGTGCCAGCGCAAAATCGGCGAACGCGCGAATGTGTTGTTCTGCGGGAATATAGATACCGCCGTGTGCGAACGCCTTCGAGTGCATTCCCTGTTGTGTTAGTTCGCATACCTCCCAATCCTGGCGATTGACGAGATCGAACAACTCGACAGCATCCATCGGGTCAAAATCAGGCTGTGCTGCTACTTGGGCATCAAATAACCAGGAGCATGTCACGCGGCTACGCTCCGGCCCATTGGGTAGAATAGTGTGAAAGACGACATGATCGGGGAGAAGATTGAGTAGGACGTTAGGGTTTATTACAATGCCGTAGTAGTGACGCTCATCACCCGGCAAGAGTCCTTTCAGTTGTGGACGACTGGCTTTGCCTGTGAGAGTGAACGCTTGTACAGAGTCGGCAAGTGTTGCCGCTTCGTCACCTTCATAGATCGCTCCACTCCGAAAGCCTGGTAGTAACTGGCAAAATTCTGGATGCATGGGGCTGCAATGATAACACTCCATGAAGTTCTCAAGAAGAATCTTCCAATTTGCCTGTACCTCATAGGTAAGTGACTTGCCAACAACAAGATCGCTCATATCATAGCCCGCAAACGGTGCATAATCACCAAAGCGTTCAATAATGGGTGCGCGTACCTGTGGTGCTAAGGGTGGTGGGTTGTCCGCAAGATTGAGCCAGGTAAGTCCTTCCCATACCTCAAGTGCCACCGGAACTAGACCGTAGGCTGCACGATCAAACTGTGCATCCGTGAGGATGTTTGGTGCTCCAAGCAGTTGTCCATCAAGTCCATAGGTCCAGGCATGATAACGACATTGAATCGAACCTTTTAGTCGTCCCGTTTCCTCAGTACACAGGCGAGCACCTCTATGGCGGCACACATTGAGGTAGGCACGGAGAGTTCCATCACTATGACGCAACACAATTATGCTCTCTTCGCCAAGCGTTATCGTTTGATATGCTCCAACTTCAGCAAGTGCCGCCGTGTGACCCACACACACCCACATTTGTGAAAAAATACGCTGTTGCTCTTGTTCATAGAGGACTGGGTCGTAGTAGTAGTGACCAGGAAGGGTTGAGGTAAAGGGAGATGCATGCGTTTCCATATGATGGTTGCTCCTCGTTACTGCTTGACACGTTGATAACCACAGTATATCCTTTTTGGGTTATTCTTGTCTGCTTATAATTTCGTGTTGTCTATCGCTCTCTGCTTGTATCGTGTATAGTAGTAAGGGAACATGACAGGGGCAAGCCCTGTCACCACTATACTTCCCGCTACTGTAGTAGCTTTGCTACGTGCTTTGTCTCTAGTAGTGACAGGGCTTGCCCTTGTCATGCTTGTTTTGTTACAAGGAACTATTCGTGACTGAGATATATCCAACTGACCGCGAATCACTGGAGCGGGACAGTGACGTAGAATTTTTTATTGCCAGTGGTCCGGGGGGACAGCATCGCAACAAGGTTGAGACGGGAGTACGTTTGCATCATCGTCCAAGTGGCATCACCGTAACAGCGGTGGAGCGACGTTCGCAGCACGCCAATCGTGAGGCTGCCTATGAGCGTATGGCGGAACGTCTCGAAGAGATGCAACGGGTCGAGATACCACGTAGACCAACACGTCCGACGACAGCAAGCCGCACACGTCGGCTTGAAACGAAACGACGCGCGGGACTACGGAAGAAATTGCGTTCCATTGGACCTGAATAATAAACGAAGGGACAAATACTACAACGCTTCGTCCCTTCATAACCGCCTATATTTGTGCTGGTGGTATCTGGGGAAACTTCTGGCGCAGTGCGCGTCTATACATGACCGCAAGAACAATGATGCCAATGATACTGAGCGTGACCGTAACTACTGAAATGGGGATTCCAGGTGGAATAATGACAGTCAGGGAAAAGACAAGAGGCAAACCATCCCAGAGACCATGTAGCAGCGAGACGAAGAGATACATCACAATCACTAACCCCGTGATGCGGAAATGCTTTGGGCCACTCTGCCGGAATAAGACCGTGCCAAGAATAGCGGTCCATACGCCATGACCAAACGGCGCGAGAATACCACGTAGCACTGTTGAGAAAATTGAGGCAGTAGCGTGACCCTGGGTGAGAAATGCTGTAAAGGCATAACCTGTACTCTCTAACGCCGCGAAGCCCATCCCCACTGCTGCTCCTAATAAGAGACCATCTATCGGCTCAGTGTAACGCATACGCCGTGCAATAAACATGACGGCAGCTATCTTACATCCCTCTTCGATGAGTCCAACACCTAAAGCACTACCGAGCGAAAGCCCTTGATTCGCATTTGACGGCGGGTGAAGCAACAGCGTTTCCAGTACCGACGCGCCCAGGACACCTAAGATGCCACCGACTCCAAAGCTGCGCCCAATAGTTTCTGGCGTCAGCAGACTAAGGTGTTGATGATCGTAGAGAAAGGCGACAAACACTACAGGTACAAGAAAATTACCAATCAGAATAACGGTTGGGTACAAATTAGGGTTGCCTGTTGTAAACAGAATAATGGTTGCGACAACAAACAGTAGAAAACCAACCCACAACGTATGTAGCCAGCTACTTCCTCCGCGCGGCGGATTGTGAACAGGTGGGACACCGACATTTTGATACATACTCATCTGCTTTCTCCGATGCTATGAGTGCGTCGAGTTCAATAAGACACTATGTTGCTGAATAATCATTGCTACTTTAGTATTCGCACGAAACTGAACAGGCTATCGTATACAGTGCGCAGTGAATAAAGCACTTGGCGAACCTTCTGTCCTTGTCTACAATGCGGCAATGTTTACGCCAGGAGTACCAACACAACTTTCGCGTTATGACGAAGCCATGATTGCATGTGGTACCGCGATAGAACGTGCTCCACAATACAAAGACCTGCTACGCCTTCTGACCATTGGTGGGCTGTAAGGACCGATTTATCGCGTCCTGCTAGCATTTCGATTGTCAACTAGGACGCGATAAATCGGTCCCTACTCATACTCCCATTGCTCTGCTTGCAGCAGATTCTGAAACGATTGCGAGGCGTGACGAAAGCGTTCGGGACCACTAAAGCCTTGAAATTGTCCAGCGAGCGCGAGATGTGGTTCAAGCGAGAAGAAACCATCATAGTCATTTTTACGGAGGTGTTGTAAGATATCCGACCAGTGCGCTTCACCTTCACCTGCCGCTACAACACTTCCATCCGCAAGCGCATCCTTCACATGTACATAGCGTAGCCACGGATGAATTGCTTCATAGGCATCAGGAAACGGAATTTGACCACATTGAATAAAGTTCGCTGGATCAAACGCGGCTTGAAAATGTGTATCAGTGATACTTTTGAGCAGATCGACGCATCGTGCAATCGTATCACCATAGATATCTTTTTCGTTCTCATGGAGCAGGGTAATGTTAGCGGCATGTGCTTTTTCGGTCATGTTCGTGAGCCGTTTGAAAACCTCGTCGCGCCACTCGGCTGGGTCAACAAACTCTCCACTCTCCGCGTCTTCCGCCGAAAGAACAGGGGGATAAAAAGAAAAGATGCGAATAAACGGCGTCTGAAAGATATCTGCCAGTTCTATCGCGCGTTCTAGCTTTCTCATATGTTCATCAAATGGACTCATAATTGAGACTTTGCCAAGCGGTGAAGCGACGCATGCCACTCCGATGTTATGCTTGTTCAACGTCTGCTTAATCGTCATGACCTGTTGGTCGGTCAGGTCGAGTACATTGGTTCCCCACACACCACGCAGATCGAGATATTGAATGTTTTCGCTCTGTAGAACTGTTATCTGTTCGTCCAGGTCGGCAGAAATTTCATCCGCGAAGGCTGAAAGGCGTATCATGACAGAAATATCTCCTTGTGTGTGCGAACCGACTCATAGATGCCCAGGATAATATCGACTGGTTGTCGTGCGGCGTTGCCATCAACAAGTGGCGTCCCGTTTTCTCTGATGGCACGAATCATGTCCGCGATTTGTAACGCGTGACTATTCGCGGAGAGGGCGGCTGGATTATTTGCGGTTGAACTGTCAATAACGCTTTTTTGTGTGGTCTTAGGGCTAGACCCATAATCACCTGCCGCCTCTTGTTCGTCACGTGCGAGGTGTAAATAGCTCAGCTTGTCGTTTTCGATAATGGCTGAACCTTTATCCCCAAACAGCTCGATACGCGTTGTTACCCCTGGATAGGCCCCCGTTGTCGCGGCAATGGTACCAACAACTCCATTGACGAAACGCAGGACCGCAACGCCCACATCCTCTGTCTCCATACGATGTGCTAGTGTATCTGTGTAGGCGTACAGGCTTTTGACTGGACCCATCAACCATTGCAATAAATCAATCGAGTGAATAGATTGGTTCATTAATACACCGCCACCATCGAACTCCCATGTGCCGCGCCAAGCACCACTATCGTAGTACGCCTGTGAACGCCACCAGGGAATGAGTACGTTGCTCAGCACAAGTCGTCCAAAGGCTTGTTCCTGCACCAGTGCATGTATCTGTTGTGTAGCTGCATCAAAGCGATGTTGACTGATGACGGAAAGTTTTACGCCCATCTCTTGTTGCGTCTGTAACATCTCGTCAATCGCGGCCTGTGTAATTTCCATCGGTTTCTCAACGATAACATGGCGTCCTGTCCGCATAGCCTGACACGCATGTTTGCCATGCTCACCGCTCGGTGTGCAAATCGTGACAACATCTAACTGCTCGCGATCTAACATCTCCTGAATGTCTAGATACGGTGTGACGCCATACTTGTCTGCCAGCTTTTGTGCTCGCCCTGCTAAAGAGTCAGCGACGGCAACAAGCTGTGCATCTGGTAAGCTATCAATAGCTTCAGCATGTGTGGGGCCAATGACGCCACACCCGATAATGCCAAAACGTAGTTTCTCTGCCATGTAACGGTCTCTCCTTTATCTATTATTGTGAAATATCAATCATCTATAGGGACCGATTTATCGCGTTCTTTTGGAATTTGTACTATTCCCAGAATGCTAAAAACATTTCAACACCAGCCAACATTTCAATTGTCAAAAGGACGCGATGATGCGATTTGATAAAATAATGCGGATAGTGTAGGGGCACGATTG
>JAABUQ010008646.1_pt1 | contig 14172 bp, 2 predicted proteins | sample 5560001 | NCBI WGS metagenome assembly JAABUQ01 (sample SAMN10711888, study PRJNA513371) | rock metagenome | isolation source: Antarctica rocks | place: Antarctica: Victoria Land, Finger Mt nord | collected 2015-12-18
GGTGGTGCTGCGGGGGGGGTAGGGGCGGTGGTGGCGGTTTGTTGGGGAGGGGGGGGAGAGGGAGAGGATTGGGGGGGAGGAGGGGGGGAGAGGGGGGGAAGGCGGGGTTGCTGAGGGCGCATGGCGGTGTGGTGCGTTGTTGTTTGAAGCTGATGGGGTGTTGGCGGTTCGGACGGATGAGGCGAGAGGGTTATTCGATTGAGTTGACAGATCGTGTTGGAGTTGTTCGAGGTTCTTTTCCTTTGGTGTTTGCGAGCAGTGAGGCTGTCCAAGAGACACGGAGAACGGTTGTAATTCAATGAATGAGTGAACGTGCGTATTTGGAGCGAACGGGTAAGGAGCGTCAGTAAAGAAAGGAATGACTGAAGGAAGAAAAACGGCTTGAAGGGCAACGACCAGATGGCAGAGACGGGATATTCAGTTCAGAAGGAAAGGAAGAGACCACACGGTCGCGTGTAGATACATATACCTCTGTACGGACGTGTACATTCCCAAACACTCATTTCACCCTTTTCGCCCCCCCAGTCTATGGGAGTGGGAGAAGGAGCACCCTTGGGGGTGGCAAGAGACTAGTCTAGTTCCGTCGTCTATTTAGTCTAGTAATGCTCCGTATATAATCAATTATCCTATATTTACTTACCTACGTACCCCCCCCTATTTAAAGTATTATTAGACTAAAGGATATATATAGGATTCTTAATAGCCTTGAAGCAGAAATTGTTATTATTAATTCGTTTTTATTATTTTCGAATTTATTAATTTATTTAAAAGTTAATAATTTAGTTTATTAAATTATTCCGAGCCTTATTAAGACCGCTCTACCGAAACCAAAATCTTCTTTTCCTATCTTAATCTTATTCGATTATATTTATTAATAATTATTTATTTATTAAATTACTACCTGCAAGCTAGTTTAGTAGCTAGGACTTTATCTCTTTTCCTATTAACTTTGTTATTTATTTAATTTACGATTTATATTTAAATCTCTCGAGCTAGCAAATCTTTTCGAAGAGCTAGACTAGTATCTCCTGAAATACGAAGATTCCTTAAGGTATATAAAAGAATAGTAAATATTATCGGAATTCTTATTAACGATTAGGTTATTATTAGTTTTATTATCCCTTCCCCGCTTGCTTATCTTTACCCCTATATCCTTAATAGCTGTCTCTTATAGAGCAGACTTTAAGCTTTATAGAATTTTTTCGGGATCTACTCATATTTAAATAATTTAAAAAGCTCGATTAGGAATTTAAAGGATACTCGATAAATAACGTTATCCTTTTATATTAATTTATTTAAATAATCGAGCTCTTATTTATCGATAACGTAGCTATTTAAGCTAAGAGTTATTCGATTATCTCTAAGATCCTAGAGAGTTTAAAGCTAATTTAGGAAAATATCGCTATTTTCCAGGATCTAATTTATAAGAAGTTCCCTAGCAAATTTATAAAAGCCTTTATTATAAGCTTTAATGTTAAGTTAAACAAGTTAAAATAATATAACGAATTTTTAAGTATATATTATAAATGCGTTATTAATATAATAAATAAAATTAGTACTAAAAATCGGATATTTTAATTAGGATATATTAATCTTACCCTCCTAGAATCTGCTATATTAGATATTATTATACGGTTCTTCCTTAAGAGACTCTCGGACAGCGATATATAACAAAAGGCTATATATAGACTAGCCTAAGCTAATCGATCTTTATATAATATTTATATTATTATAAATAAAGCTTAATAAATAAAAATAGAACTCCAAAAGCTTACAAACGAAGATTAGAAATCGAAAAAGCTAGAATTTTATCGGAAGGTAATTAAAAAGAATATAAATTCTACTCAGATTAATATCTTAATAATATTTTTCTATATAATATAATTTATAAGATTAAAATTTAATTAGAATTTTCCGAATAAAGCTTCGAGACTGTTTAAGAATCGATAATAGCTACCTCTGTACTAGTCCGAAATACCGCTTAGGCGGTTTCTTATATCTAATCCAAATTATAAAAATATTAGTCCTTAATATAGCTAATTTAATTAAGGAAATTATAAATATTAACTTATATTTAGAAAATTATTAAATTATAAGAAATCTAAGAACCTTTAAATTAATAGCAGTAAGACCTAGATATATAAAGAGTATAATAAACTATATATCCGTTATAATAATCTTGGCTATTTAAGTCGAGAATATAAGGATAAATTTCTACCTGTATAGGAACAGTTTTGGTTAAGGAATATTATCTTTAAAGATAATTTATAATCTAATTTCGCTATAATTAGCTTCGGGGAATATAATAGGAACTATTCCTTATATAAAACCTTTAAAAGGTTATTTAATTCGAAGTTTATAGAAGTATTTTCGTCGCCTTTGGAATTAGCCTTAGGATCTGGATCTAGATTATATATATTATCTATACTATCTTCGACCTAATTTAATTTATTATAATTGGGTTTTGTTAGTCTTTTATATAAAGACTAGATATATTTCTAATTTAATTAAGTAAATATTAATTATAATAAGGGCTCTAAACTAAACAAGTATCTTTATATCGAAAAGAGACTAGTCCTATTTCCGATTTGAAATCTAATTTAGCTTTAAAGTTAATTAAAGATTATATTAGCTTAGCTAATCCGATTATTATAATAAGGAGTTTTGTTTTAAGCCGGAAATAACCGATTAAGAAAGAAAAGCTAAAAGTATATAAATAAAAAGGTAAAGCCTTAGCCTCTAATAAGGATATTTAATAAGTAGTTTAGGAAATATAACTTATTAATCCTAATTCGAGATATTTTATTACGTAATAAAGTCGATATATCCTTTATAAACTTGATTACCTAGAGTCTAATAATCTATTAAGAATTAAAGTATATATATATTCAAATAATTAAGAAATATATATTCAAAGTTAAGCTGGCTTTCTAACTTTAGTTTATCTTTTAGTAGACTATTTAATAAATACCTTACTAATTCAATTTAATCTTATATAATTAGCCTTTTTAATAGATACTTTAAACAATTCCGTATTAAGGTTAGCTAGCTAAACTAATATAATTTCAATTGGTATTAACTTAATAATTAATTTTAGCTTAATAGCCTATATAAGTTTAATAGCTAGCTAATTTATTATAAATTAATATTGCTTTACTTTAAGTCAATTAGTTATAATAGCAATAGTCTATTCAAGACCCAGGTATTATCCTATCTGTCTAGCTAGGAGAAGGCTTTATTAGCTCTTTATTCAATATTGCCGTATCTGATCTAAATAAGTATATTTATCTTCTATATTAGATAATAGGGAGTAACAAAGCCTTTAGACTCCTATTATCTATAAAGAAGCCTAACGGTATTATAATTGAATTAAATAAAAAAGATATATAAGAAAATTAAGGATCGGATATAAATATTATTTTATATAGATTAGTTAACTTCTTAGATCTTGAATATTATTTTCTTACTAAAATTAGTTTTCAAGGCCTATTTATATATACTGCGGATTATCGGGAGATTATATTAAAAGAGATAATCTAATTAAATATTAAAATTATAAGTATTTAGAAGGTTATTAAATATTTTATCTCCCCCGAGATAAAAACTACCTTTGATAAAACCGGATACTTAAGCCTTATCTTAGGAATCCTTTAACTTTATATAATATAAATTATTTTTAATATTTAAGGGTTCAAAATTATTATTAGGGACCCAGAAGTTAGAAAGACTCCTTGTAAAATTATTAATTTAATACTCGGATTCTACAGCGATTATAACTTGATTATATATTTTAAGTTTATATTAGCTATACCCGCTACTGTTGAGGATTATAACTTATTTAATAATAATATTTCTAAATCGTCTAATAGGGAAGACGACTTATTTAATATTAAAAAGATCTTTTAATAATCGGGTTTAGCCTAGGTCTTTTATATAACCTTAAACTACAAGGGTATCTTTTATCTCTATTACCCTTATTTAATACCCGCCTTAAAATTTATAGTCTAGTAGTTCTAAAAGATATTAGAGATTATTCGGGTTTCCCGTTTATATTCTAGCTATATTCTTTACTTTCTTAAGATACTTTCGATTGCAATTACTTATATTCAGCTTTTATCGATAAGCCTAAATAGTCTATAAGCTACTTTAATACCTCTAGAATATTAATCTTTATTATTTTAAAAGACTTATTTCCGAGGAACCCCTTCCCGGATTATCGAGTAAAGAAATTATTATCGCCGAAGAGTCTACCCCCGATCGAGTTAGAAGAATAGGCTTTTGAGATAAAATTGGAATAAATTCTTAACCTTTTAATATTTATATATTAAAATAGACTCTGAATCTTTGAACTATTATATTAATATTATTATTTAAATAGAGAAGATCTCGTAGATCTCTTATATATAAACCTTATTACTTATCGAATAAGGATAAAGCCAGGGACTAAATTTGCCTCGTTAAGATTCCAAAAAAAATAGCCTTTATATATTAAATAATAACTATATAAGCTAGTCTAAAATAGCCTATTTAGCGGCGTTTATAAGCTTATTAAACTAGCAAATAGTCGTCTTTTGCTATAGAATATACGAGTAATTATAATCGATAAGGTCGAGAATCTTACCTCGAATAATAAATTTAAAATAATATTTAATTATTTAAAAGTATATAAAGACCTCTCCGGAGCCTTTATAAAACTCTTTTTTAAAATTTATAATTATCTTTTAAACCTTTATTATAAATATTTTTTCTTTATAAATTTGAAATATATATATCTTACCGTCCTTTTATATTTAGATAATTAATATTTTTTTGCTTTTATAATTTTAGATATTAGTTAGCTTTAGCTAACTCGAATATAGCAAAAGTCTACGTTTGCTAGCTTTATAATAAACGAGTTAATCTATCGAGTATTTAAATTTATCCTATTATTTTAGCTTAAGCTTTTCTTGCTTTATTCTAATAATCTATAAAAGCCTCTACCTTTAGCCTTTTATATAGACGATTTCTTTGGAGGGAATAAGAACTTTAAAGATTAATTTGCCTTTCTCCGAAACTATTTCTTCTTTAAAATTGAATAGGCTTGTCTTTTGTTATCTTTTAAGAAGCTAAGATTATTTATAAAGTTTATTAAATACTTCGGCGTTATATATTTTATAAGAGGCTATATTTATATCAAAAAGGAATATATTATTAAGATTGTAAACTGGCCTATATTTATAGACTAAACTAAGGTAAGGACTTTTCTGGGAATAATTGATATTACTCGTCGATAAATAAAGAACTTTTCTGAAATAGCTAAGCCGTTATCTCGTTTAACTAGAAAAGTTCCTTAAAAATAGATTTAAGCAAAGTAGCTTTCTTTCGAGCTTCTCTATATCAAATATATAACTATTATTTCGATATATAATCTAGACCTTTTAACAGTAAACTATTTTTATATAAATATATCAAATAATATTTTTAGATTAGTTATTACTCAATTCAGAAGTTTAGCAAAAATATTTGCTATTTTAATTGAAGTATTACCTTACTTATCTCCTAATAAGCTAATTAAGTAAATTTAAAAGGCTTTATTTTGATATTTTTAGCAACTAATCGAGGTCCTTATTCTTTATAATTTATTTATATTTACTCTTATTTAGAGACTCTATCTAATTTATAAGAAAGAACTCTATACCCTTATTAAGTTTACTAAAAAATATAATTATATATATAAATACTTATATCTTATAATAATTATTTATATAAATTATAGACTACTTGTTTATTTTTTGAAGTCAAACTTATATAAAAATATTTACGGCTATTAAGCCGATAAATTAAGACAATTTAATATTTTAATTAAGTATATTATTAGAGCTAGAAATAAAGTAACCGATAATTTATCTTATATTATTTTTAACTTAGATTATTCTAAAAGCCCTATTATTATTAAATTTATATTAGAGTTAAATTATTAAGGCCTAAAATAGGTCTGGAAAGATAGAAAAGGCGGTTTTAGAAAATTATTAAAGAATTTAATTAAATATAAATATATTAAGATAATTAAACAAAGTATATTTTATAAATCTCTTATCTTTTTTAATAAAGTTTTAGTATTTTAGACTATAAGACTAGTATCGTAGAAAGAGGCTTATTTATTATCGATATAATTTGGAGATATCTACCGAATTTATATACAAGATAATCTGATTCTATTAATAACCTAAATAATCTTAGAAAAAGCTTTTACTTTTCAAATAGATTTAATAATTAATATATTATAATTCTTCAATTATAGAGTTTACCTCCCTTATATCCCCGAGGGGAAAGTCCTTTTAATATTAAGATTTGCTTATAATAAAAAGGATTATTAAGCGAAGACAAGTATTATAATTAAGCTAAGAGGAGTTTATTATTAACTAAGGCAATCTTAAAATATCGAAAAATATATTATTAGCTACTTTAAATATATTTATTATAAATTAATATTTTGATTTTAGCCCTTATATCTAATTATTATAACTAGACTATTATAGGTTATTAATTTAAACTTTATTAATCCCTTCCTTCGATCTAAACAAAGTAGTATTTATATATTATATATAATCTATTATTTTTCTAGATTCTCTTTAATATAAATAAGCAAAACTGTTAATATTAGGAATATTATTAAAATAATATATTCAATATTTATATTTTATAGAAAACCGAAGTTTATATACTTGAATCTAGATTAATACTTCGATAACCGGGAATTCTATATTTTCTTTAAAAAAGAAGGAATAAGCTTTTTTTATAATTTATCAGGATCCTTTAAATCAATTAATATAATCGAAGTCGGTAATCGTCTTCTTAAAGATATCTTGAAGAAAAGGAAACTAAATAAAAATTAAAAGAAGAATTTAAATAAGATTATTTAATATTTTAATTCAAGAATAATCTAATATTTTGGTTTAACTTTTTATTAAATTCTTCTCGGACTTAACTTATTAAATATTATACTTATAGCCAAACCTTTATTATTAACTATTATTATTTCGTCTATAATTACAATTATATTATTTATTAAGTTATATTTACGATTAGTTATAGAATATATCTTATATTACTCTGAAATCTACAATAAAATTATTTAGCTCTCTAAGGCTAAGAAAAAAGCAAAGGCTATTTATTATAATTAAAGGCTTATTATAGAAGTCTTTAAACCTAAAGACTTGGTTATATTTTATTAAAAGAAAACTAGCAAACTCGAAAAGTATTAGAGAGGCCCTTTCTAAATAAATACTTTAGGGAGCGAACGAGATCTTTCGTTTAAATTATAATAATTAAATAATCGAAGGATCAGAAGGAAATTTTATAAAGATTATCTTAAGCGTTTTATATTAAGGACTAAATATTTGAAGGATATTATTATCCCCTTATAACCTTAACAAATTATTAGGAAGTTAAAAAAGAAGAAATAATTAGTATCTCAGAGTCAATAATTGCTTATATTACTAGATAATATAGGTTAATAATATCTACTTAACAGCCTACTTATTATAGATTTAGATTTGCTAGACTATTAATTTATTTGTTTATAAATAAATAACTTTTAATAGACTTATTATTGCTTAATAATAAAAAATAATTAGCTTAGCTTTTTATATTTTACCTTGTTTTCCAATATTTATATTAATAATATTATTATATTTATTAAATTATATCAATTTTTTGTATCTTTAGTTATATTAAAGAGATTTAGCCAAGCTTTATTCTATTATCTTATTATTAGGACTGTTCTTATTTTAGGCGAGTAATTACTCTATTATAATTATTTATAATTTATTTGAAGCCTTCTATTTTAATTGCCGCTCCTTTATAATAATTAAAGATTATTTATTTCGCCTTCTATTATACGATTTAGATATATCCTTTAATCTTTTTATATTTTTTTGTTAATCTATCCTTAAAAAGGATAATATATTTAAGAAGAATATTGCTAGTTTAAAGGCTATTATAATCAAAGCAAAGCTCGTAGCTATAAGGACAACTTTAAGTAATAAAAAAGTAGCAAATAAGACCTTTTTAGCCTTAGAAAATAAAATTATTTACGGTATTATTATTAATAATCAAGATCTCTCCTAATAACTGGAGATAAACTAGTAAATATATTAAGATTATTATATTATTTATAAAATAACCGATCTTTCAATAAGATTCAATTAAAATAATAGAATTATTATTTTTATTTAGGATAAAAATATCGACTTAAAGAGTCGAGCTATATAGCTATTTAATAATACGTATTTAATTAATTTAATAATTATTAAGATTATTGAAGCCGGTATCCCGATAAAGGATAGGAAAGTCGTCTAGTTCTATACCTTTAATATAAACGGAAATATTTATATTAGCTAAAAGAATATCGGAGACGCCGTAATAATTAATCTTAATAAGAAAGTTTATAATCTAGTCTTTAAGGAATATTATTATTTATAAAGAGATTATACTATAAATAAAGGTATTAAGAAGATTATTAATCTAATCAAAAAGACTATTATAGAGAAAAGATTACGAGTCTTCTTAAATATTAATTATAATATAATATCTGAAGAAATAATTGAAATTATAAGATTATTTAATATTATTTCGATTACGGTCTTTATATCAGGGATTGAAAAAGATAAAGCTATAAAGGAAAAGAATAATAGAGGAAATATTAATAATAAAGACGAAAATATAAAAACGAAAATAAAGACTCCTAGGTATAGTTCCGATTATATTATAATTCTCGAGAAATTCTATAAAGATTATAAGAAGTAATAAGGAGCTATTAAGATAAAAAAGCTTAAGAAAGTTATTAAATACAAGATTATAAGGAAGGGGAAGGAGAAAGAAGAATTTATTAAAAGATCCGGAGATAAAGATATAACGAATATTAAGATTATTAAGCAGGGAGAAAAAAGCTAAGAACCCTTAATCTTTAATCTTAATTTAAGAGGTTTCTTTTACCTTTTTAGGACTAAAGCTAATCTAAAAAAAGCAAAAAATATATTTACTAAACTCCTTAAGACTTTGATAATAAAATAAGGTTAATCGGTTATAAAAACTATTAATTTTATAAATATATTTTAAAAATAAATATATTTTGCTTCTCAAGTTTATATAGGGATCTTAATAGTAATTCGAGATAATATTAAGGCTAATTATATAGAGGCTTTAAAGATTATTTTGATTCAAATTAGGTTTATTTTAGATAATATACTTGTCTCTATTTATTCTATAATTAATCTTATTAAGAAAGAAACCTTTAATATTATCCTTTTAGAGATTAATAAAGTAATTTATATATCTTATAACAAGTACCTTTTCCCTATCCTTCAATATTATTATACGGAGAAAATAGCCTTAAGCTAATCTTTGTTTAAAGAGATCCAAAAAGATTACCTAAAATCTTTTAAAGTTTTATCTAAATAAATATATTTCAAGATTCCTAAGAAGTTTAATATCGTTAATATTAAAGACGATAAGACCCCTTCCGGATCAAAAATATTCGAAATTCTAAGATTTCTTAAACGTATTATTATTAATATTAGTCTCGAGATATTTATAAAGATCTAGCTTATCAAAAAGGATCCTAAGATTAATTAATTATTATAGTCTTTATCTATCCCTATTTTTAATTAATTTTAATAATCTTCTCCTAATTTCTTTCCCGATAAAATATAGAACTGGTTTACGTTTGAAGGGTTAAATAATAATCAGATTATTTAAATTTTAGATATATATTAAGCAGAAGAATAGGAGCTAAAGGAAAGGGGGAAGTCTACTATATATCGCTAAGGTTTTGATTTGTTGTTTGTAAGTAATCTATAGGAGTAGGAGAAGGAATACCCTTAGGGGTAGCAAGAGACTAGTCTAGTTCCGTCGTCTATTTAGTCTAGTAGTGCTCCGTACGTAACCAACTATCCTGCATCTACCCACCTGCGTACCCCCCCCTATCTAGAGCACTATTAGACTCCCCCGTCTGCCTCAAGTTGGTGCTTCCCAACGTGGCAACGTGCTGCTACGCAAATGAAACGCCAACGCAACATTCAATGTGTACTACTTACCTTTGACCCTTGTCGGGCATAGTGATTTCCATGCGAGTCATCCAATTGCGCACGTGGGATGTATTTATGTTTGCGGCGTGGTCGACCCCGCCCATCCTACCTGGAAATTGGGGCATAAGCATGAGTGTCTCAGAACGTTGTTCTCGCTAAGTAGTACGTGACTCAGCACCTTATTGATGGTAGGCAGGCCTGATGTTCTAGGGAGGGGTCTGGACCCTGCCACCCTGGAAGAGGGCCTTTCTTAAGGCATCTTCGCCCCCAAATCGAGCGGGCGAAGGTACGCTAAAGGGCCAAAATGTTTCGTTTTGGCGACATCCTCACGTGCGATGTACGGCATCCTTGGAAAACACGATGCGAGCAAAATCGTATCGTCGCTATCATCTATACCCATCATGCGTATTGAGGGCCCGCTCCTGCAAGGTACTTCCCTCGGTGTCCGGACTTGCCGAACAGCCATCCAGATTATGATTTCTTATCTTCCCTACAAAGTTTGCCGATGATAACGAGAGGGATGAACGAGTATAACCGTCGGGTCTCCCCTTAATTCCTCCCACATCTATTCGTTGTGGTTCCCTATCCTTTGTGTCTGTCAAAAGTTGGCATTCAAACCGTCAAAGTGGGACATAACATGGGTGACGAACAATGTGCTAACTGTAGATATATCATGTGCACCCCCTCGCGACATCGGCCATAGACCTCTCACCAAGGTGGGCATGGATTGTATAACACTGCATTCCTTTCTTCCAATCAGACTCTACGCTTTCAGATCAGACATTGCGATTAGCAGATTGCGAAATAGCCAAGAATTTGGAATAAATACCGAGGGCACAAGAGAACAAATCATTCTCTGTTTCGGCTTTCCAATTTTTTATTCTGTTAAATATTATTATATTATACCTGTACAAGGATCCTTTATATGCTATTACGTCTCTGGGTCAGACCTTTTCGACTGCACATCCTCAAGTGCATCGTCGTCCTCGGCTCTTTCCAGGGTAGTATGAAGTTTCAAGTCCCTCATCATCAAACCACTTCCTAGGCACAATACTGCCAGCCCTACCAATGCCAAAAAGACCGCCCGCAATGCAAGCATATAGCTCTCTCTCACCGGATGCTGAACAGCTCTTGGCAGGTGGTTCACTTCGTCAAGGCTGTCCCGAATGCGGTCAATGATGCCTGCGGCATCGGGCATATTCCCAATCTTTAGCCACAGCTGGGATTGGAGCACATTCATGAAGATTGCAGAAGCCATAGCCACCCCAATGACGGAACCAGTGGCCCGAAATCCATACGAAAGTGAGGTAACCAAAGCCTGGTCCTCATGGTCCACAGCGCTAATTAGGGCGAGAAGGGTCACTGTTAGCATACCTCCCAGCCCGAGACCCATCAGGCAGAGCGCAATAATAGTTATCCAGAGACGGGTCGACAGCGTGGACATGGCCATCAACACTGTAGCGAGCAACATCAAAATCAGGTTTGCCACATTGAGAAAGCCGTACCTTCCGGTCTTGTTGGTGATCCAGCCCTCGAGTAGGGAGCCTGCCGCCGTGGCAATACTGAACGGGATGAGAGAGGCACCGGCACTTGTTGCAGAGAGTCCACGGACACGGAAATAGATTACGACGTAAAAGTCCAGTGCGTATGCTATCATGATGGAGAACCAGCTGACCAAGCAAGCACCTGCTACAGTACGGTCGAGTATCATTCGGACCGGGATAACGGGCTCACGAGCATGTTTCTCTTCGACAAGGACGAACGAGCAGAAGAGTACGGCAGACAGCGGAAGAGCTGTCAGAACCAGTGGATTGGACCAGGGCACGAGATTCCCGCCGGAGTTCAGGCCAAGGAGAAGGACGACGAGGGTGGCTACGAGCAGTATCGAGCCAAGGAAATCCACACGACGAAGAAGGGATTTGTCTGTCTTTTCGACAACAGGTTTCTCGACATGGATCCAAACCATTACGAAAGAAGCAAGCGTCAAGGGGACCTGCACCAAAAATGCAAGCCTCCAATCCCAGACATCGTTCATATATCCACCAAAAACTCCGCCTAGACCGTTTCCAAGGCCCCAGCATACGTTTCCAATGCCTTGCCACAGGCCTCTTTTCCGAAGAGGAATCAAATCACTGGCAATTATGGTCGAGATGGTGTTCAAGCCTCCACCACCCAGCCCAGTCAAGGCTCGCCCCAATATCATTGTCCATTGGTCTTGCGCCAGACCAGATGTCAGATTGCCTGCCGCGAAGAAGAAGTTGCATACTAAAAGTCCATATCTTCGGGAATAAATGTCTGTCAGCTTTCCGCTCAATGGCTGAGTCGCAGCGGTCGCAATCAGGTACGTCGTTGCGAGCCAAGCGAGCAAGGACATGGATTGAAATTCGGACGCTATGGAGGAACCCAAAGTTGCCATGAGTGTCCCATCTGCTCATGATCAGCCTGTCTTTCGCGAAACGGTCGAAGGAGCCAGTAAGGACCCGGGGCATTGATACGTACCAAGGCCAGCACAAAAGGTGCCTATCCATACGCTGAGCATAATCCATACTAGCTTACTTGTGACGACCCATTCATCCTTGGTTTCTTTTTGGCCGGCATTTTCCTGGGCTGACGGCTGCAACCCCTCGACCGAGACCTTGGGAAGAAGAGGAGTCTCTTCATCGATCCGAGTCAATTGAGGGGATTCCGATGGTCTGTCCCCATGCTGGGGCTCACCCATTGTGCGACGACAGTGATTGTGAAAGTCGTCAGTGAAGATTATGATCAATCAAGTGCCAGGCCGATGGGCATTGAAAATTGGATTGTAAGCGTGACCGGAAAGAGAGCTGTGAGTGGGGCTTGGATGGCGTAAGTTTGGAAGAGGGGCAGAATTGAAAATTCAAACGCTACAGGAAAGAAGCAAAGAAGAGTGGAAGTAGAATATCCAAACGAACGCCATTGGCTCTGCACGTGCAGCTGGTCTTTGGCGGGGAAGAGATGCAGCAGAGGCTGCTGAATGGAAGATCTGACATTGTGTAGGTACCTTTGTACTTGCGGTGTCGGAGTAGTTATTTTCAACGGCCTTGAGACGAAGCGAGCGACTCTCCTGGGACTTCATCTGCAAACATTCGCATCGACTTGCTTTAATCCACAAATCAACGCTCAGCAAAGCCTGACCTTCCGAACCGTCCATCTCCGCCTACTTTGTTACGCCATATTGCCACGGCTCCGCTATTGATTCGCCATCGTGCCTGAATTCTTCATGACCCGAGGATCCCCTCAGCTCGGAGCGAATGGAATCGTCGCTTTTGCCCCAACGTGACTTGCTGCATCTTTCCAGGGAAGTTAGATGCATGCCCAGATGCTGTGTTGTTCTTTGACTTGCGAGAAGGTCCGACGACTTCCCACCATGCGGGCTCTCTTTTCTATATGTTGTGTTTTCCTCTCACTCAGCGTGTCCTGCTCCCAATCCCTCCCTCCTGCCTTGTGAGCGTCTCTATCCAGTCTTATTTCGCCTAGAGCCATCATGGATTACCCCAGGCCCGAAGTCGTCCTCGACACGACTTTAGCCGATCTTTACGCCAAGGATGGTCAAGATGCTGCCCAAATGACGCTCGTACCGTGCTACTGGTGCTCCGACCTCGACTATACAGATTCGGTGCCCAAAACGACAAAATACCTCTACCAAGGCACCCCAGTTCCCACCACCGAATCCGAGATCCGCGACCTCGTCATCCAATGCCTCGGCCTCGAATCGCAACGCTTCACCTTCGTCGCTGGCAAAATGCCAGCCGTCATGTTCGAACTCGACCACAAGCTCGGCGCCCTCGACGCCATCAAATCGCTCAACGTCCTCCCCGCCTCCCAACGCCCCATGATCATCTCCGTCGCCGGCATCGACGACCTCTCCCACCGCAAACCCCTCTCCCAATTCTCCCTCGTCGTCCCCCATGAAGGCATCCCCCCTTCCCGCCAACTAATCCCCCCAGACACCCTCTACGAACTCCTCTCCAAACGCTGCCTCGCCCTCTCGGGCCTCCCAACCCCGGAAACCCACCTCCTAGACCTGGACCCCCTCCCCATCCCCACCCCCAACAAACTCACCCTCGCCGCCGCCTGGATCCGC
>JAABUQ010008647.1_pt1 | contig 14172 bp, 11 predicted proteins | sample 5560001 | NCBI WGS metagenome assembly JAABUQ01 (sample SAMN10711888, study PRJNA513371) | rock metagenome | isolation source: Antarctica rocks | place: Antarctica: Victoria Land, Finger Mt nord | collected 2015-12-18
TGAAAGAGCTGGAGAAAGCAAAGAAGCGGCTAATCGTCCGGCTAAAAAAGCGCGCCGATAGAGACTCCAAAGATCGTACCCTCACGTTCGAAGAGCTTGGCATCGACCAGTTGTTTGTCGATGAGGCTGACCTGTACAAGAATCTGGCGTATACCAGCAAGATGACCCGGATAGCCGGGCTGCCCAACTCAGACAGCAATCGGTCCTTCGACATGTTCCTCAAGATCCGATATCTGCAGGAGCACCAGGGCGGGAGAGGGGCCGTCTTCGCAACCGGCACGCCGATCTCGAACAGCCTTGCCGAAATGTATACGATGCTTCGGTATCTCGCGCCGCAAATGCTCGAAGAGCGGAACGTAAATCACTTCGATTCTTGGGCCGCCAATTTCGCGGAGGCGGTCACGTCACTCGAATTATCGCCGGACGGATCGGGATACCGGATGAACACCCGATTCGCTAAGTTCATCAACCTTCCCGAGCTGTTGCAGATGTTTCGGTGTGTTGCTGACGTGCAGACGGCAGATATGCTCAAATTGCCACGACCGGAACTCCACCAAGGCCGGCCGTATATCGAGGCTGCACCTTCTACGCCTGAGTTGAAGGCGTTCATCCGCACACTCACAGAACGAGCTGAGAAATTGAAGACATCGAGGGTTGATCCGGCAATAGACAACATGCTGAAGATCACCGGCGAGGGAAGAAAGGCAGCACTCGACGTTCGTCTAGTTCTCCCAGATGCGGAACCCTCGCCTGTATCAAAGGTGGATCGGGCGGTAGAGCGCATCGCAAGAATCTGGGTGGAAACGAAAGCCTCCCGCTCCACGCAGCTGGTATTCAGCGATCTCTCTACTCCAGATCCGGAGCGGTTCAACGTATATCACGACGTGCGCTCGAAGCTGGTCAGGGCGGGTGTGCCGGATGCTGAGATCGCATTTATTCATGATGCGCAAACCGATTCAGCTAAAAAAGCACTGTTTGAGTCCGTCAACGCCGGGCGGGTGCGAATTCTGCTGGGGTCAACCGAGAAGATGGGGGCCGGCACAAATGTGCAGCGCCGCCTGGTCGCGCTTCACCACCTGGATGCCCCTTGGCGCCCACGAGACATTGAGCAGCGCGAGGGGCGAATCCTTCGGCAAGGCAATGAAAACCGGGAGGTTCAGATCTACAGGTATGTGACCGAAGGTTCGTTTGACGCCTACATGTGGCAGACACTCGAAACCAAGGCCCGGTTCATCCACCAAGTCATGCGTGGTCAGACCTCCGTGCGTTCTGCTGAAGACGTGGAGAGCAGCGCCCTCACATATGCGGAGATCAAGGCAATTGCGTCCGGCAATCCGGCTGTTGTCGAGAAGATTAAGGTCGATACGGAAGTCCGGAAGCTCGATCAGCTACGTTCTGTTCACGCGAGCCAGCAGCGACGGATTAAATGGGAGGTCCGCGATTTACCCCGGCAGATTGGGGAAGCAAAGGAATTCGCGGCCAAGATAGAGGCTGATCTGGCCACGCGAGATGAAAGCGAATCCGAGCAGTTTGCAATGAAAGTGGGAAACCGGCTGTTCTCAGGCAAGGGTGCTCGCGACGAAGCGGCCAATGCACTTGCGAGGGTGGTACTTTCCTGGCGTGAGGACCACACACTTCAGCCGAGAGCGTGGTTCCGCGGCTTCGAGATCCTCAGCAGAGGTAAAGGCGCGGCACTCGGATTGACCGAGCAGGACGAACGTCTTCCCGAAATATTCGTGCGCGGCCACGCGATGTACTCCACAACTTTCAGCGGTTCGAGTCCGGTTGGCACAGTTCAGAGCATCGAATATACGCTTCGTAGTCTGGATAAGCTCGCGACCGACCAACGAGCGCGCGTATCCACATTGGAAAAGGAGCTGTCCGATTACGAGGTTCAGAGCGGCCGCCCGTTTGAGCACGAGGGAAAACTTCAGGAACTGCTGGCCAAGCAAGCGGATCTGGCGCGCACGCTGGATCTCGACAAGGGCGACCAGCAGGCGATCGAATCCGATCCAGAAGCCGCGAATGAACGAGAATCGGCCCCGATCAATCAGGCTGCGGCATCGTACATGCGCGAGTCGGGCAGCGCAATCAAAGACATGGCAGTCAAGGAGCGTAAGCCCCCAGAGAGCGGCGTGGTGACGGGTCGCGCCGTCGCGAAAGTTGACACGCAGGTAGCGATCGCGACCGCCGCGAACAGTTTCGTCGTAATTCAACTCAACGGCATTGCCGGCAATATCGAAGTCGGAGAGCGGATTACCGTAAGAATCCAGCAGGGCCTTGCCACGCTCGGAGAGAGCCTCGGTCGTGAACGGTAGAGATTTGTGACTGAGTGAGAGCGTAAGTTTGGAATGCCAAGACGACCCCGAAGAAGCGTCGGGACTTTTTTCTGAGTGAATTAAGATTTCAGTTAAGCAGGGTACGCCGAAGATCGCTTAAAACCGCCTTTTCTTCGCTATCGGGTCATTGTGAGAAGGCTTGCAACTACAACAGTTGCTCGCTCCAAAGCGGATATGGGCAGTAATAATAAAACTTGGTTTTCTGACCTTCGATACTGGATACTTTTTGCGGTTATTTTGCATGGTATTTGGCGTAAGACGTTGCGCGCTACTGGCGTAAGACTGGGCCAGCAGGACGTTATCGGGGCGCTTCTCACTTTCGATAAATTCTACTTCTCGAAAGTCAGGATTGTGATATCCTCTCCGGAATGGGAGAACCTGCCCTCGAACTCTTTCCCCCGCAGTCCGCGCTGCAAACCGCCGCCGACCGGGTGCGGGCGTATCTCCGCAACACCCGTGCCCCCAATACCTATAAAGCTTACGCGGCCGACTGGCGGCATTTCGAAGCCTGGTGCGGCCGGTACGGGTTGACGAGTCTCCCGGCTACGCCGCAAACGGTCATGCTGTACCTGGGCGAACTCGGCGGGGCCGGGAAGAGCCTGAGCACGGTGAGCCGCCGCCTCGCCGCTTTTGCGGAAATTCATCGGGCGACTGGATATGAAAGTCCGAGCGGACATCCGGGCGTTCGCGAGCTGCTCGCGGGGATGCGCCGCACCCACGGTGCCGCCGCGCGCGGTAAAGATGCCCTTCTATCCGACGATCTCCGGGCCATGCTCCGCGAACTCGGCGATTCCCTGCGCGACCGGCGCGATCGCGCGCTGTTGCTGGTCGGATTTGCCGGCGCCTTTCGGCGATCCGAGCTCGTCAGTATTCAAGCTAGCGACTTGGCCTACGTGTCGGAAGGGCTCGTCGTCGATCTGCGTCGCAGTAAATCGGATCAGGAAGCGCAGGGCAGGGAAGTTCCGATCCCGTTCGGAACCCGCCCGGAAACCTGCCCCGTTCGGGCTCTCCAGGGCTGGATGGCTCTCGCGGGCCTGAGCGAGGGACCCGTCTTTCGCGGGATTTCGCGCCACGATCACCTGTCTGACAAAGCATTGACGCCAACGGCCGTAGCTCTGCTAGTCAAGGAGAGGGCGGTGGCTGCCGGCCTCGATCCAAGTATTTACTCCGGGCATAGCCTTCGCGCCGGATTTGCAACGTCGGCGGCGCTGGGCGGCGCGCCGGAATGGGCCATCATGAAACAAACCGGGCACAGGAGCCGCGCCATGCTCGATCGCTATGTCCGGGTAGCTAGCCGCTTTCGCGGCAACGCGGGGTCGTTTACCGGATTATGAGCGCCACCTCCGCCATACCCCTGCGTTTTCGGGAGCCGCGCCCCGGACCCGAGCATTTGCTCATTGAGTGGTTTTTGAGTGAAACCCGTGTACCCATCCCCAGAGGCCACCAGGTCTCGGTGTTCCGTGAACCCTCGATTGAATCGGGCATGCCCGATCTTGTGCTAGTGGTTTGGAAGCCCAGCCTCGCGCGGGCGTGGAATGCGGCGCGCGCCGATCTCACCAAGAGCGACTTTAGATTCCTGCAGCTTATGGTGCATCAGGGTCCGAAGACTGCGGCGCAACTGGAGGACCTGAGCCGTTCCCCCATTGAACCGATACTGACGCGGCTCGAATGCGCTCACATGATTCATAAGCGGGGCCGGCGCTGGCAGCCCCGGCCGCTCGGCCAAATCTTTGCCGCAACGCAGATTATCGCCGTCGAAGCCAAAATGTCCGATTGGCGGCGGGGTCTTGAGCAGGCAGCTACGAATCGCTGGTTTGCCTCAGCTTCCTATTTGTTGATGCCCCGCGCCCCGCGCAGCGGCGCGTTCCGGACCGCGGCGGACGCCTCCGGTGTCGGCCTCTGGACCCAGGACACTCCTTTTCTGAAAACGGCAGCTTCGGGTTCGCTGCCTTGTTCCTACGCGTCATGGCTTTTTCATGAATGGGCCTGGAGGCAATCTCTCGCGTGAATCCGGTCCCGACAATTGATTTGGGGTGGCTCGCGCAGCACTTTCCCGACCTGGCAGACCTCCAGCCGCTCGCCTCTGGCGGTTACAAGCAGGTCATCGCCGCGCGGCACCCCACAGACGGGGATGTTGTGTTGAAACTCATACGGCCCGGTGTGGACCCTGAGGAGATTCGCCGCGAGATCCTGGCGGTTCAGCGTGTTTGCTGCCCCCGCGTGCCGCGCATTTTTGCCGACGGCATCGTGCAGAGCCAGTTGGGCGAGGTCATTTGGATCAGAGAGCAACGGATTGCCGGGCAAGGTGTGCGGCAACTGATCGCGCAAGGCCCGCTGCTCGTACCCGAGCTGACGCGTATGGGCCTCCAGATTCTCGAAGCCCTCGTCGATGCCGAGGGAGTGGGCATTGTCCACCGCGATGTGAAGCCGGAAAATATCATCCGCGATAGCGCGAACAATTACTGGCTGCTGGATTTTGGGATCGCGCGCCATCTCGACCTCCAGTCATTGACGGCGACGGCCGCGCCGTTCGGAAAACTGACGCTAGGCTATGCCCCGCCCGAGCAATGCCGCAATGTCAAAGCGGAGATTGACAGCCGCGCGGATTTATTCGCCCTCGGCATCACTCTCTATGAATGCGCCACCGGCGCACATCCGTTCTACGCGCCCCCGCCGCACGATCAATTTGAAGTACTGGCGCGTGTCGAGAACATGGCCTTACCAGCCCTCCGGATCGGCAACGACGGCCTGAGCGAGCTGATTCAGGTGTTGGTCCAAAAGCGTCGCGTACATCGCCCGGCAACCGCTCGCGCCGCTCTGGATTGGATGCGCGAGATTGCGGGTGACCGAGGATAAAGAATCGATGAGACTGCACCTTCAGTTCGGATGGGGAATGATGGAGCACTGCCGCACACTCCTCCGTCGGTGGGGCGGAGGGACAGTCATTCTCAGTCCGCGCGATCTCGAGCCGGACCAGCTCCCCACCTTTGCCGCGGCGATTGGGAAGATCCCGAACGCCTCCGTTTTGCTCGACTCGCAGTTCTACCTCCCCCATTCCGACCACGAACGTCTGTGCCGCCATACGTATTGGCCCCAGCAATATCAAACGGCCGTCTTCTTTCAAGGCGCTCAGCTGCGCGCCCTCCTCGAAACGCTCAGCCGCCTCAATGCCGATCTTGGAGCTGAGGCCTTTGTGTTGCCGGGCTTGTTCGCTTCGTCGGTGACACCGGATTGGCTGGCGACACAGCGGATGATCCTTGAAGAAGCCGCTGCGCTGGCCCAACCACTTCCTTTGGTTGCTACCGTGGCGCTGTCCGCGGACGCGGTGCGGAACGCGGATCAGGTGACTGCGTTTCTCGAATTTGCGGAACGCCATCGGGCTCCGAGCTACTACCTGGTTTGCGAGCATCCGAACGGCGCCTATCTGGTTCCGGATGAGGCGTGGCTGACCAATGTGCTCGATCTGACGGCCGGGCTGCGCCTGCTCGGATCGGAAGTGATTCTCGGGTACTGCAATCATCAGATGCTCATCGCGGCCGTCGCGAAAGCGAATGTCATCTGTTCAGGGACCTGGATGAACGTCCGGGCGTTCCCGCCCGAGAAATTCCGGGCCGCGAACGAGGAGGATGAAAAGCGGAAATCGACCTGGTATTACTGCGCCCAGGGGCTCTCGGAGTATAAACTCCCGGCGCTTGATCTGGCTCAAAGGGTCGGTGTCCTGGGGCGCATGGCGCCCGCGATGGATGGAGACTTCGCCGCAACCCTTTTCAGTGGCGCTCAGCCGACCTCCGTGGGCTTTGGCGAGCCGGATGCGTTCCGTCATTACCTGCATATCCTCCGCTCGCAGGCGGAAAACGCGGTCCGGCCCACCTTCGACGAAACGTTGGCTGCCCACAATATCCTGCTCGACGGCGCGGAGCGGCTCCTCCGGGATCTCCGCAGCATGGGAGTGCGCGCGCAACAGCGCGATTTCGCGGAGATCATTGAAGTAAACCGCGCCGCTCTGGGCGCTTTGAACGCGCTGCGCGGCGCGACCCTGCGGCGTGCCTGGAATCAGCTACAGCCATGACGACCCGCGCACATCGTGTCACTGTGATCCGCTGACCTCCGCGATCCCGAAATCAAATGGCCAAACGCCTCTCACGCAAAGCGACGATCACAGCCGACCATCCGGCGATCGACGAATACTATTCCCAACTGGAGGAGTACAGCGAGCAGCGGGTCCGGCACGAAGGGGCAGTCAGCACCGCGTTCGAGAATCTGCTGACCGTCCTTGCCAAGCAGCGCGGGTGGCCTTTCATTCCACTACTCGCCGTCACCGGCAAGCGCATCATCCCTGACGGCACGATTCGGGATGCCAATGGCCTGCCGCGCGGTTACTGGGAGGCAAAGGACACGGACGACAACCTCGATCAGGAGATCCAGAAAAAGAAGGCCAAGGGCTATCCTCTGAACAACATCATCTTCGAGGACACGCAAACCGCCGTTCTTTATCAGGGCAAAGTCGAGGTACTGCGCGTTGCCCTGGGCGACCGCAACGAGCTGGTCCGCCTGCTGATCCAGTTTTTCTCGTACATTGAACCCGATATCGAAGGCTTCCAAGCGGCGGTGACCGAGTTCAAGGATCGTGTCCCGCAGCTCGCGCACGGGCTTCTGGACAAGATCCGCGAGGCCAACAAGTCCCAGAAGAAATTCATCACCGCCTTCGATTCTTTTTTTCAACTCTGCCGGAGTTCACTCGATGCTAAGATTTCCCGGCAGGAAGTGGAGGAGATGCTGGTGCAGCACCTGCTCACCGAACGCCTGTTCCGCACGATCTTCGACAACCCGGAGTTCACCTACCGCAACGTCATCGCGCATGAAGTCGATCAGGTTATCAACGCCCTCGTCAGCAGAAGCTTCAGCCGCACCGACTACCTGAAGAGTCTCGACAGCTTCTACGCCGCCATCGAGAACGCGGCCCGCACCCTGCCCGATTTCAGCGACAAACAGCACTTTCTGAATACCGTGTATGAACAGTTCTTTCAGGGTTACTCCACCAGGCTGGCCGATACGCACGGAGTAGTCTATACCCCGCAGCCCATCGTGGATTTTATGTGCGCGAGCGTCGAGTACGCCCTGAAGGCGCACTTCGACCAGACACTCGGCGCGGCGAACATCAATGTGCTCGACCCTTGCACCGGAACGGGCAACTTCGTGGTCAATCTCCTCCGCCGCGTATCGAAGCGCAACCTGGGCCAGTTTTACACCGAACAGCTATTCGCCAATGAGGTTATGCTGCTCGCGTATTACATCGCCGCCCTGAATATCGAGCACGCGTATTATGAAATCACCGAGACATACGAGCCGTTTCAAGGCCTGTGTTTCGTCGATACGCTGGACTTGGTGGAAGCCAAACAAAAGGGTTTTTCCTTTATCAGCGAAGCCAACACCCAGCGTGTGGAACGTCAGAAACGCACGCCCATCACCGTCATCATCGGCAATCCGCCCTACAACATGGGGCAGAAAAGCGAGAACGAAAATAACAAGAATCGTCCGTACGACGAGATCGACCAGCGCATCCGGGAAACCTATGCGAAGGATTCGACAGCCACGCTCAAAAACAAGCTCTATGATCCATACGTTCGCTTTTTCCGCTGGGCCATCGACCGGCTGGGGGACCGACCTGGAATCGTCTGCTTCGTCTCGAACAATAGTTTTGTCGATCACGATGCTTTCGACGGCATGCAGAAGCACCTGCTGAGCGACTTCACGCGCGTCTATCATGTGGACCTGCACGGCAACGTTAATCGGGACCGAACGCTCAGCGCACGCAACACAATGTTTTCGGCATCCAGCTGGGCGTCGGTATTACGGTAGCCGTCCAGGAGAAGGGACACCGGGCGGACGATCACTCGCTTCTTTACCACCGCGTTCCTGAGCGCTGGACCAGAAATCAGAAGCTCGCCTGGCTGGCCGAACGCAAGGACATCTCGCAGATCGACTGGCAAGTATTGCCCCCATCGACCTGGCTTGAGCTTGAGACGGCCGGTGAATTCGACGCCCTGCTTCCACTCGGCACGAAGGAGGCGAAAAAACTTACTGATGCTAACGCTCATGCCGTTTTCAAAACTTACACCGTGGGCGTGCTGACGGCGCGCGATGAGGTCGCCTACGATTTCAACCGCGCGCCGCTCGTGGTCCGGATGGAAAAGTTCGTTGAGGATTACAACGCCGAAGTGGATCGCTACCACCGCGCCAAAAAGAAACAACAGAAGTCCATCGACATTGACAAGTTCGTGCGAAGCGACCTGAAATGGACACACAACCTGAAGCAGGCGCTCGCAATGGAACGGTCAGCAACCACCGCTCCATCCAGCTACCGGCGTTCGCTCTATCGACCCTTCTGCAAGAAGTGGCTGTTTTTTGACCGGATGTTGAATGAGCGCGTGTACTTGACGCCAGGCGTGTTCCCCAACGAGAAGGCCGAAGCGGAGAATATGGCGATCTGCTGCACCATCCACACGCAGATGCCCTTTACCTGCATGGTCACGAATGTTCTTCCCAATGAAGCTATTGGCGGCAGAAACGGCCAGTGCTTTGGCCTTTATACCTATTCGAGCGACGGGAGTGAAAGATCCGACAACATCACGGATTGGGCGATTTCTGAATTCCAGGACCATTACGGCGACCCGACCATCTCGAAGCTGGATGTCTTCCACTACGTCTACGCCATTCTTCATCACCCCATTTACCGCGAGCGCTTCGCTCAAAACTTGCAGAAGGAAATCCCGCGCGTGCCGGCCGCTAAAGAGTTCCGGTTATGCGCCCGCATTGGCGAGAGATTGGTGGACCTGCATCTGAACTTCGAGCAGGCCAAACGCTTCGAGCTCGACTGGATCGAAAATCCAGACCAACCGCTATCCTGCCGCGTGACTGGACGCATGCGCCTGAACAAGGAAGCCGCGACGATCGAGGTCAACAGCTCCCTGACGCTGGCCGGAATCCCGGAAGCGGCATTTGATTACGTCCTGGGCACTCGCTCGGCTCTCGAGTGGATTGTGGATCAGTACCGCTATGAAGAAGACGAAGACGGTAACGTCACGTCGGACCCGAACGACCCGGACCAGGAGCAATATGTCGTCCAGCTCACTGAGCGTGTCACAACCGTAAGCCTGGAAACGCTGGAACTCATTCGGGAGTTGCCTTCGGAACTGGACTTTTCGGCGCTTCAGACCGGACGCAAGCGGGTCTGGAGTCTTTGATGCGGTTTCGAGAAAAGAAGGCACCTCAAAAAGAAATGACCCCGGCCACATGCTTGCGCAGGGGTGTGCCGGGGTATACGACACCAGTATAGCGTATCGGTATGGCGAGTCAATCCCGACAATTTGTGTACAGCCCCGAGCAAATCGCCCGGCTGGAGCGGAGTCTCTCGCCCGAGCGACTTGCGCCCTACGTCACTTTAGCCGGGGGAGATAAAGTAGCCGCGATTCGGCTTTACGAACGGAATACAGCGCTCTCCGAGTCTCTCTACGGTTTGCTTCAAGGCCTCGAAGTGGCGGTCCGCAATGCCATGCACGAAACACTGAAAACAGCCCTGGGCCACGCCGACTGGTACGATCACGCGCCGCTCTATCATCTGCAGGGCATGTTGAATCAAGCGAGACAAAAGCTAACCGACGACAGGAAAGCACATGATCCCGGACGCATGGTGGCCGAACTATCCTTCGGGTTCTGGACCAGCCTGACGGGACCGAAGTTTGCGGCGGTCCTGTGGAACCCGTGCCTGCACAAAGCTTTCCCTCATAAGAGACTCCGCCGCAAAGAAGCCCATAAGCGACTCGACCGGATTCGCAAACTGCGCAACCGCGTAGCCCACCACGAGCCGATTTTGAACCGGAATCTCCAGCGGGATTTCGTTGACATTCTCGATACGATCGACTGGATCTGCCCGGACACTCGCCTGTGGGTTGAGGAGACAAGCAGCTTCCGGGAGCGATTTGACCGTTGAAGCTTTTCTGCGCCGAGAACAACCCGCATGGCTGAATCAAAGAAGAAGTCGAATTGCAAGGATCTGGAGTGATCACGCCTCCACCGGAAAACGACACGCCAGCCACGAATCCAACTCGCGATACCGTGCTCCTCAGTCACGCAAATCCCGAGGACAACGAGTTTACCCTTTGGCTCGGGCTCCAGCTGGCGAATGAGGGGTATAAAGTCTGGTGCGATCTGACCAAGCTTCTCGGAGGAAAAGTCTTCTGGGATGAAATCGAGGATGTCATTCGAACCAGGGCCGCGAAAGTTCTTTTCGTCCTTTCTCGGACCTCGAACGCCAAGGACGGGCCGCTACGAGAACTTCATCTGGCTCAAAGCGTGGCCCGGCGTGAAAAGTTGAAGGATTTCGTGATTCCTCTGCATATCGACGATCTACCGTATGGCGAAGTCACGATAGAACTCACCCGGATAAACGCCACCCCGTTTGAAAATTCCTGGCGCAACGGGCTGGCAACTCTGCTTCAACGCCTGGAGGAGCACAATGTTCCGAAGAGCCCGAGCTTTAATCGCACAGCGGTGAATGAATGGTGGCGCAGTCGGTTCAGCGCGGTTCAGGGATTGCGGTACGAGGAAGAAGAGTACCTTTCGAACTGGTTTCCCATCACATCGCTGCCCGAGCACGTCTATTTTCACTCCCTGGCTCGTCATGGCGTAGGCAAGGTGGAAGTAGCTCCCGAATTGCCGTACCCGGCGTTCCAGGACGGAATTTCTCTCATCACTTTCGCTCCGGCTGCAGACTTTGACGGCAAGCTCGGTCCAGGAATGTACATTGCGAAGGCCTCCGGGCCACTGTGCGTCTCTGCGCTCCTCAGTGACAAAGAGGGGATCTTCGGCAAACATCTGTTTCGCCTGCTCCGCATCGCATGGGAACACAACATGCGGGCTCGGGGCCTGCCCATTCACGAGTTAGCGAACGAGGCGAAGACGTTCTATTTCGTCAAAGACCGCGTTCCTGCCGATAAGGTGTTCTTTACCGGCGTCGCCGCCAAAAAGACGTTCCGCGGCATGGTTGGGTACAGCACTCGCACGAATCCGAAGACGGGTGTCAGCACAAAACGCTATTGGCACTTCGGATTGGAAGGGCGTCCCCAGGTGCATCCTGAGTTGGCCTACATCATGAAGCCGCACGTTCTGTTCTCAAATGACGGGACGACAATTTGGAAGAGCAAAGACCGCCTCGCGGCGGCCCGTCAAAGCCAGTGCAAGGGCTGGTGGAACGACGACTGGAGAGACCGCACACTGGCGGCGATTTCCCACCTGACGGATGACTCCGGTTGCATCCGAATTTCCTTGGGATCGAATACCTGCCTTACAGTTGCGGCTTGGCCGCTCCTCTTTTACAGCCCGGTTGCGTATACCGATCCGCAGGATGTGGAGATTGAGGATTACGGCCGCACCCGCGAGGAAGAGGAACCCTACGAGGACGCGAAATGACAGCGAACAACACCCTAATCCATATTCCAGAGCCGCTGCTGCTGTTTCGCCACGGGCAGGCCACTGAAGATCCGCGCGACGGCCTGACTCTTTTTGGTCCTCTCGATCAGGGCAAACCATACGGTGTCAAAGCAGCCGTGATCGGTACGAAGTCGGGCATCGAGCTTTTTAACCGTTGGGTCGAGTGGGTTCAGAAGCCGGTGTTCATACAGCCTCCACCCGCGAACCGTCCGCCTTTCCCCGGTTTCCAGACAGTTTTTCAAACCGCCTGGAACTCGAAGCCGGTATTAACAATTGAAGTGGGAGATGACGAAATCGATCAGCATCTCTACCTCGACGATCGTCCGCAACGCGTATATGGAACGGTGACCGTGTTTGCGAATCGCATCCTCCGCGCGCTCCGCGAAGAAGAGTCGAAGCCGGATCTATGGTTCGTCGTGCTTCCGGACCGGATCTACAAGTATTGCCGGCCGGAGTCAGTGGTTGAGCCTGAGATCCGTCTCAAAGCGCGGGTGCAGTTCAAGAAGGCCAGCCAGGCAAGAACCTTTTTCGAAACCCGTTCGCTATTCAGTGACATTGATGAGGCCATCCCGGCCTACTTCTATGAACAGCAATTCCATAATCAGTTGAAGGCGCGCTTGCTCAAGGATATGGTTCTGACCCAAGTCGTCCTTGAAAGCACGCTCGCCAACGTTCGCAGGCTGGGCGAAGAGGGCGTGACCGAATCGGACTTCCGCAGGCAGTCGGAAATCGCCTGGAACCTGAGCACAGGCATCTTCTATAAAGTCGGCGGCAGGCCGTGGAAGGTGGCAAGTATTCGGGAGGGGGTCTGCTACGTTGGGCTCGTCTTCAAGAAGGACCAGACAGAGGGCAACCTTCGCAATGCCTGCTGCGCCGCGCAGATGTTCCTCGATTCCGGGGATGGCGTTGTCTTTAAGGGGGCCGTCGGACCCTGGTACAACGAGGAAACCGGAGATTATCACTTGACCCGTACCGCCGCCAGGGAACTGGGACAGCTGGTCATCCAGGCGTATAAGGACAAATTTGATGGTGAGCTTCCGCGCGAAATCTTCATTCACGGCAGAGTCAGATTCGAGAGGAACGAGTGGGCTGGATTCGAGGAGGCCGCCGCCGGGGTCAAAAACATCGTGGGGGTTCGCATCCGGGATGAGTTCAATCTGAAGCTGTATCGGAAGGGGCAGAATCCGATTTTGCGAGGCCTCGCGCGTATGCGTGGTGAACGAAGCGCTCACTTGTGGACGAAAGGCTGGACGCCACGAATTCAAACCTACGTCGGCCGCGGAGTCCCCAACCCGCTAATCATCGAAATCAGTAAGGGCGAAGCTTCGCTGGAAGTGGTGCTGCAGGACATCCTCACCCTCACTAAGCTCAACTACAATACCTGCATTTTCGCGGACGGCTCACCGATAACGCTCAAGTTCGCCGATGCTGTTGGAGAGATCCTTACCGCTGGTCCCATCAAAGACGTTCCCCCTCTGCCTTTCAGCCACTATATTTGATCGCGGAGTGCAGGCACCGGGCCATTGGAGCGGTCCCATTCCGACCTCGGCGATCTTACCCGCTCGACAATGAAGAGCGCGCCCCACGTCAGGCAAGTGGCATTCTGCATGTGCCGTTCGCCAACTATGTTGGTCGCCGGGCAGTGGGAAAAATGCTCAGCCAACAGCTTTTCGGTAAAGCTCCTTAACAGCATCATCCGTGAGAATCTCTTCTGTCTCAGATTCGGACACCTTTTAAAAAGCGCAGATTCCCCAAGCCAACTAAAAGATTAGAGACTGAAAAACGCCGAAACGGAATGGGAGCTTCGGAACGGGAGAGTACGCGCCCAAGGCAGGTGCGCTGCAGGGCTTGCTCCGCCTCATGAATCGCTGCCCGCACCGGCTCAATGCTTTTACCGGTCTGATGTATTCCCAAGTCCACTGATGCGCTCTCACCTTCTCTCAATTGACTATGCCGGGAGCATTCCGAACCGCGCCTTAGGGGCGATTCTCCTGGTCACGACCATCGAGACCAGATGATTGTGGACTATGGCCGATACTATGGCTACCCCCTGCAGCTATCGGTTGCTACCCATTGCCCGTTAAACGTTTCACGCCGGCTGTACGCAGTTCATTCAGAAGCAGATAGCGCAACCTGAGCAGTGGGTAGCAATCAGGCTAATCCTCTGATTCGTCGTCGTCACCTGGTTCGGGACCAGGAGGCCGGAGGTTCGAATCCTCCCGCCCCGACCAATAAACCAGCGACTTACAAAGTTCACCTCTGGACTCTTGGTTTCCCACGGAAGGAGGCGCTGTGTCCACACTTATTACTCCACCGTTCATTGATCAAGAACAAGCGGCGAAGA
>JAABUQ010008648.1_pt1 | contig 14171 bp, 12 predicted proteins | sample 5560001 | NCBI WGS metagenome assembly JAABUQ01 (sample SAMN10711888, study PRJNA513371) | rock metagenome | isolation source: Antarctica rocks | place: Antarctica: Victoria Land, Finger Mt nord | collected 2015-12-18
CACATCCCAAACACACGTCATTCCCTCTCGACCACTACAACCGTCAACGCAACTTTCTCGGCGCCCATGACGAGGGAATATCACAAAGGCTACCCCGAGCTGGGTATAAGAGAGATACTAAGTCTTGTTGCCTTCTTTGATAGCACTGGTTTTCTGTTTTTTTTGCTTTGGAGGAGGTTTGTTGGAGGGAGTGGGTGATGGGTGGGTGATGGGTGGGTGATGGGAGGGTTGGTTCTGTTTGTTTGGATGGGAGGTAGAAGTGAGGGCGGGGGGTGGGGATGTGTGGGTGGTGGGAGGGGGGTGTGGGATGTGGGAGGTAGGAGTGGGGGCAGATGTGTAGGTCGTGGAATTTCCTGACAGGTTGTAGGGGTATGTACCTTTGTTTGAGAGAGGAACCACGCTCGGGGGGATTATCGAGCTTGTCCTGGTGTTGCTGCTCGTTCGTGGGCAGATGAGGGGTCTATGGGCCCTGTATTTCGCCGTTGGGGTTTGTGGAGGGTAGATACTTGTCTTTGGTATCTACTTTTGGACATCTAGCATATCCTTTCTGTCGACTATTCAGTTCTATGCCTCTGCTCATATCCATTGGCTTTCCACAAGCCCGAAGTCTGGTCTTTGAGCTTACCTCTTGGTTTGCCGAACGCCCAGCTTGCCTTTAGACCCCTTCTTCACTAGAGCTGTCATCGCTGTCACTGATCCCGCTACTCTCACTCGGCGTCAGCATCTCCTCGTCCTCCTTTACATCCTCTGCTCCCCTCCCGCCCATCTCCACGTCCCCCTCCTCAGCACTCGAGCTATCGTCATTACTCCACTCATCCCACTCACTGCTCTCACTCCGCCCCCCGGCTTCCGCCTCATCACTCCACTCCCTCTCCAACGCCTCATACCCCTCCTTCAGCTTCAAATTCCCCTCACACATCCGCCCCCATTCCTTCTTCCTCGCCGCCTCCTGAGCCGCTGATTCCTCATCATCCCGCTTCGACGCCGCATCCACCTCCGCATCGCGACGGTCGTACTCGGCAATAATTTCCTTATGTTTCTGCGCTGCTAGCACATCCAGTGCCTGTTGGCTCGGGACCTTGATCTTGGCGTGAAAGACGTCGGGATGGAAAATCTCCAGGAAGCTGTACTTCTCCGCCGATCTATCTCTCGCCACTTTACCGTAGGGGGACGCGTCCTCGAAGCCCGTGATGATGTGGAAGCGGCGGTAGTGCTCGATATTGCAGCTCGCCCAGCCGGCGAAGAACTCGACCAGGACCTCGTCGTTCTTCGCTATAGCGGCGTGGTCGAGGTTGCGGTTGAAGTCCACCCGGCGCCCGACTTTCGTGTTGAAGGATTTGATCTTCGGCATGCAGTAGATGGGCGCCTCGTCTTTTGGTCGATCCTCGTCGAAATCGTAGAGCTCGTCGGCGTCGAGCATTAATACGATTTCTTGATAGATCTCTACGAAGCGTTTGCCCTCCTCGTCGTCATTACGCTCATTGCAGCAGTTGAGGCAGAAGTTGCGCAGGCCGGGGCGGGTGACGATTCTCCAGGTGCCGGCGGGCTTTTCGACGAGGACTCGGAGCCGGAACCAGGCGAGGAGGCGGACGGCGTCGCGGGGGCGGAGGAGGATGAGGGAGTCGGTGAGGAGGAGCATGCAACCGTGGGGGAAGAGGCGAGTGAGATGCGGATGCGTCATGTTTGGGTCGCGGCGGAGCGAGAGCGACCATACATTCATGGACTTTTTGAGGATGTGGGCGAAATGCGGGATGAGGTGGTATTGCCAGAAGGAGGAGTGAGCGATGATGACGCCTGCGTCGACGGATTGGTAGAAGTAGCTCCATGCGGCGTCGTTGCTGTTGGGGTCGTAGGTGTAGATTTCGAGGGCGTTGTTGGCGGATAGGAATTGGACAACGAGATCTTGCTCGTCCTTTGCTTCTCTGGGAAAGAGAAGGAAGAATTTGGAACATTCGGCTGATATATTTGGGGGCGCTTGTTGAATAAGGCGGGAGTAGTCGATTTCGTAGAGAATGCGCATCACAGTGTTGATGCCTTGCCCGCTGGGAACATTGATCTTTTTGCCCCTCTTGATGATGCGCTTCTCAATCCTTTGTCTGCGTGAGGAATGTTCCGAAGCCTTTGCTTGTACGTAGTGTATAGGAGCCCTGACAACGAAGCGTAAAGCTACACCAGGAACAGGAGGAAATTGTCGATCGAGAAATTGCCAGTCCTCAGAGTTTGTCGGAAATATGATCATGGAGAACTCATTGCTGAGAAACACACCCCCAGAGACATTGAGTTTGAGGACCTCTGCAAAAGCACCCACTTCCGCCACGGACTTGTGGAACGGCACCACGAAGCCTGATCCGTGATAGTTGGAAGTGGAAGTGTGGAAATGGGCTTCATAGTCTGCGGCAGTGCACATATGTGAGTACCACATCTCTAGTCGACCCCCAGTTCGAGGAACAGTAGAACTCAGCACCAGTTGCTTAGCTGGCCGCTCCAGCCCTCGCCACCTTGCCGCTCCCACCATTGCACGTCCGGGTCCCGAGTACATATCTCCATGGATATCCGACATATCATTGCTATTCATCTGATTGTGTGCCTCTGGAGCATCGGGACCATAATGATTAGCAGTCTGCTGATTAGTCTGCTGATTAGTCTGCTGATTGTATTCTCCGCTTCTCCGCATATCAGCAATTATTTTCTCGAGACCTTTTGGGCTGCTTGGTCGTTTAAAGCCTTGTGGACATCGCGGGCCAATTGGCGGTGAGGATGCTTGCGGACGTGGCTGGATAGTGATACTCGAAGGCGAGGCAATTTGTGGGGCTTTGACGAATTCACGAGCTGATTCAGCTCTGTTAGGCTGGGGGATTGGCGGTTGCTGTAAGGGATTTGGACGTGCTGGGGTTGGCGCGGGAGCTGAAGCTGGAGCTGACATAGGGGCTAGGGGTGCAGCTGGAGGAGGAGGTGGAGGAGCCTGTGACCGTTGCATGTAGGCACTTAGAGGTATCGAGACGCGCTTGGTCGCGGGCTCGACAGGTCTCATGGGTGCTTGTGGTGCCTGCTTCGGCGCCTGATCCGGCTGTACTTGTGCAACCATTGACGGCTCAACCGTGATTTCATTGTCCATCGTATCCATCCACGACCCGTTGTTACTGGTTGTCGTGTCTTGTGGAACCTCTTTCAAGCTATCTTGTATCATCTGATACGCGGTCTTATTGGTCCCTTCACTTGGTCGGCGAACAGGCTCCTTCACAGCTTTTCCATCCTTCGGGTCGATGAAATGCAAACTAGTCACATCAGGCATTGGCTCTGTGCGACCTTTCATGACAGTTCTCCTGCGAACGGAGTGCTTGTCGTAGGCTTTCGTTGGCCCGTCGATGTTACGAGCCGAGTGCTTCAAGGCCAGGCCCGAGTTGCCACGAACCGTTCCCTTATCCCAATTACTCAGAAGATTCCCAGTGACCGGCGTCTTTGGCTTATAGGAGCTTCTCTTCATCAGTGGTTTCGGTCGCCGAGGACCTCTTCCTATGCCGCCCCGCGGAACTGCGGTGGGTGCTCTACCCGGGGCTGGCCTCGGCCTTGACGCTGCTGACAACGGTGCTTTCGCCGTGCCTTGCGGGGTTGCTACTCGAGCATCCAATATCTGCGCAAGCGGAGTAGCAGACGTCTGCTTGCTGACTGATATCGATGGCGCTCCATTCACTACCTTGGTTTTGTCTTTCTTTGCCGGTTCCTGTGCTTTAGATTTTGCCTGTTTCCTGGTCTGTTGATCGGTTCCTCTGGCGGCAGACGAAGCTTTGTTTGCTCTTTTAATTGAAGCTGTCCGATTCTTCTTTCTGAGATTTTCCATGAATGAATCGACAGATGTGTCTGTGTTGTCGTCACTAGTCTTCTTTGCAATGCTTTGCTCTCTAGACTGGGTCCGACTGCTCTTGCCCGTTTTGTTCTTTGCCCTCATAACTGTCTTCGATAAAGGCTTGTCCGGAATAGATTGCAGATATAGAGGGATTGCTCTACCGCTTTCTTTGAATTGATTCTTGACGACGCGAGCTTGGTTCTCAAGATCCGAGGCCGTGAATTCCTTGAGAATTGAATGATGCATCGACAATATATTAGTCCATTGGGGGCCTTTCAGGCGCTCAAGTCCGTTAATCAGAGCACTCTGTTGTGTAGAATTCCACGGACGAGGTGCCGGCGCGGTAGGTTCTGGGGAGCTCTCTACATTCATAGCATCATTTTCCGACAGAGAAGAGACCTCCTTGGTCTGCCGTTGCAGCCGTTTCTTACGCTTGGTCGGTCGTTCATCGTCGGATACCGATTCTTCCAAACTCTCTTTGCTGGCAGTGTCTTCGCCCTCATCGGATTCGATTTCTAATGGAGCGACAGGCAACCCCATACGTATTCTCTTGTTACGTCGATGCATCTTTCGCTTCTGTGTAGCTTCCTGCCATTCATGCCACCTGTCCTCGAATGCTTTAACGTCGAAAGGTTTGATGTAGCTTCGACTAATACGCATCTTTTGCTCTTCCCAGTCTTTGAAAGTCTTATCTTCTTCATCTTGGAAACTCTCACGAGTCTCCCAGGTATTACGTACTTCAGGATAACCATCCCATTTAACAAGGTATTCCATGACACCGTCATTGTTGCGCTCAGCCCAGATCCCTTCTAGCACATAGGTCTCCCGTTCTTCGCTGACAGCACTGGAGGTAATGGAAATGCTATCGTCGTTACATTCATCTTCGCTCGTTTCGCGAGAGCCTAGGTCTGCAGCTCTGGCCATGGCCAAGCAAGTTCGACTTCTAAAGTATCAAATTGTTGAAGTTGAAGGAACGTATATTTGACAGCAAGTAGTCGGTAATGGCTTGCTAAGGAGATGGCAACAAAGAGACTTTTGGATTGTATGTCAGGCAAGAGACGTCTCCCACCTCAACGAAGTGCAAATTTGACTTAAGTAAGATGGCCTTCTCAACATTTATGCTGAGCTCACACACCGCATATCATGCACGATTCCAAGCTGTTGCCTGAGCAAGAACAAGCCTTGTAGATGTGCAGGAAGAGGCATATGGATGCGTTATTACTTTGAGGATGAGGGGTTGCTTTTACAAGTCATTCATGGCCAGTCTATTCGTCTGAACCTGAATTCGTGGAGAAAGCTTGAATCCTCAAGGTCGGATCATGAAAGCAAATACTAGAATGACTTCAATTCATTACTGATGAACAAGGGCAACATCTCCACTTGAGCGTTTTAGGCACAGATGTAGACAGCAGGCAGTGAATCTAGCTGGCATTGCTATTACATTGGGTCGTGAACGCGTGAAGTCGCGAAAGTACCTTCTAAGAAGGCGCCTTCGACCGATCAATTTAGGCTAGTCCGAAACCGGCTAATGATGATCTTCAGCCGTTGTACTCGGTCGTCCCTGGAAGAGAAGCTCCCTCAATATCGAAAGAATCTTATTTCCAGGCAACATCGAAGGAAACGCTCGGTACTTACTTCCAACAGCCGTCATCAGCCTGATCTGTCATACGCATAGTTAATTAAGAGTAGCTCAAACGAAGGTGACCGAGCGAGTCTGGGAGCCTACGTCGTTATCAAAGAAACCACCTCCCCTTCTCCATTCCTTTTCTAAACCATGGCAAACGACGAGTATGATGTGGGTTTGGCCCTTGCTGTATTGCACCTTGTCATTCGCTAACGCCCTCCCTCGCAGTTCCTCTTTAAAGGTACTACCCCAAGACCGCCCATCCTCCCCCCAAACTAACCCCCCACCTCAGTGGTCCTAATCGGAGACTCCGGCGTCGGGAAATCCAACTTGCTCTCCCGCTTCACCCGCAACGAATTCAACCTCGACAGCAAATCCACCATCGGCGTCGAGTTCGCCACCCGCTCCATCCAGGTCGATGCCAAAACCATCAAAGCCCAGATCTGGGACACGGCGGGCCAGGAACGCTACCGCGCCATCACGTCGGCCTACTACCGCGGAGCCGTGGGCGCGCTGCTGGTGTACGATATTAGCAAGCATCAGACGTACGAGAATGTGCAGCGGTGGTTGAAGGAGCTGAGGGACCATGCGGATGCGAATATTGTGATTATGCTGGTGGGGAATAAGAGCGATTTGAGGCATTTGAGGGCGGTGCCGACGGAGGAGGCGAAGCAGTTTGCTAGTGAGTGGTGTATTTGGGGTGCGCTTTAGGGGAGTGGTTGCTGATGGGGAATAGGTGACAATAACCTATCGTTCATCGAGACTTCCGCGTTGGATGCGAGCAACGTCGAGCTGGCCTTCCAGAATATCCTGACGGGTAACTTCCTCTACGCCGACTACGAGGCTTATGTAACGCTAATACACCTGTGCAGAAATCTACCGCATAGTCTCAAGCAAGGCGCTCGACAACGGCGACTCAGCCCAAGCACCCATCGGCGAACGCAAACCCATTGAGCTTACCAAGACGCAAGATCCCTCAGGCAAGCCAGGTGGTAAATGCTGTTAGGACGGGTCTCCTATGGCAGTATTTTATGGCTGGAATTACGGTTTTGTCCCCTTCTATTTGGGCGATGTGGCGGTCCCGTTACCACTACAAGGCGTTTCTCAAAGCATTCCCCTGATGCGCGCACATGTTTGCTACTTGATCACGATTCGATGGCGTAGGTGATGCTTGGTACGATGGCTATTGTCTATCCTCGTTTTGCGCTATCTCTGCACTGTTGAATGTCCGTGATATCCCTCGTTACTCTCACCTGCCAGACCTCCTAGCCTACTCCCAATAAGGTATGTCCATAACTCTAGTTTCGGCTTATGGTTTGCTTGCTACGTGGGTGTCGAAACCATCTCGCAATTTGCATCGCATGTCGAGCCCAGCACATCTCGTGCATCTCATGAAGAAAAACCGTTCTTCAGTCAACAAAATCAGTATCTCAGTCGACGTCCTTCGTTTCTTCTCTTCTTAAGGCTCAAGGACCTCGTGCGAATGCACACAACGATCATATGAAGGTATCGAAGCAAGGCGAATATATGATAAAAGCGCATTGACATCAATATCGGCGGTCTATAGTTGGTAGAAGTCGACCGTGAAAGTCTGAAATCGCGTTACCACAAGACAGTGTTCCATAGATGGTTGAGGTGCAGGCACCGAGTGGGTAGTTCTGCTAAACCGCTTTACTACCCTTCTCTTTCGGGACAGCTGATAACTTGGTTCGCCAGGAAAACGTCACCGTCGGCGGCAGTATGTAGTTATGATACTGCGTCTTGGCACAAAAGCATCTTAGACATGAAACTTGGAATGTTCTCGTGGTGTCGATGAAGGCCTTCCAAGGGTATCAGTGGGGAGGCAAATATTGGTAGAACAGTTGATGATCCTGAACAATTCTGTAGTTCCCCGGTTCTACTGGAGCTTAGGTTGCCGGTCGGAATGCCATGCCAGTGAGATTCAGGCTATGCATGGTATTTGGTCAGAAGAGCAGAGTCTTGGTCTGATAGTCTAAGATTAAATTCTGTGTGTTTGCTTCGAACATGAGAAAAATTCTTCGCTGGTGCAGGACAGTACTCCGGTAGTATGGGAACCATTGGTTTTCGCTGGAGAGTGGAGGAGACGCTTTTTGACATGTGGCAGATTAGGAAACGAAGACCGTGTGGTCCCCTTAATTCTTCTCAGCAGTTATCCCGTACCTCACGATCACGCAGCTGTGCGTCTGCAGGCGCTGGAGGGATTCATCTAATCCTCTTTGGCCACAATTATTTCGCCACCGCTGAGTTGGTGATCTCCCGGATGTGCTCTTGAACGTAAATGTTCCAATAGACGTCAGGTACAATGATGCGAGTTCTACGTTCGAGTGCCAATAGCTCTCTCATAGCTCGCAGACCTACTAGTAGCCTACGGTGAGCTGTTAGCCCCCAGCATAGGACCAAGAGTGCAGAACGACCGGCTTACCGTGCCTGTTTCTCCTCCTAACGCTTCGAATTCTGGGCCATTATCTCCCACGCCAGATTTCTCAATCGATCCTGGTTCGGTAATTGTTCTATATGCACCTGTACTGAATCCGTCTGCTGGATCTCGACGAGGTTGCCAAGCTCATACATGGAGGCGTCAGCTGTCCAGCTCTCAATGCTGTCAGCGCTTTCAATCCCTCCACCATAGTCTGCTCCAAAATCAGAAGCATCGATCTGATCGCCGGCGCTGATGTGAGATCCTGATAGCTCTAAATTAGGTCCTAATGAATCTGTATCGCAGTATGAATTTGACACCGGCGAGCCCTCATCAAAGCGATCGCTCTGCAGCGCACTTTTGATCCGTCTAATGATGAAATCTTTGTGTTCCCGAATCATGACTTGAGTGATCCCAACATCTTCGAGCTCTCTGCCAATTTGGCGCCACACAGCGTCGTTTCCTTCTTGGGCAGACTGGATCGAATGCGCCGATATAACTGATTGCTCTCGCATGCCGGCTCGATGTTCGAATGTAAGCTGCTCCAGCAGCTTTTCGATACGGGCTAGGCTTCCGCTACGAAATGGATTAGCAAGGCCCATCACATGTGAGGCGTTCTCTGGGAAAGTCTTTACCCCAGTAGCCCAGCGCGAAAGGAGGTGAGCAGACTGACGTGTGAGACTAGACGCAGTCTAATCTTCTCGACGGGCTCTTTGCCCCATCGGAGTCTGTCCCACGTTCTCCTGCTCTGAGTCCCCAGACGCTTGTACTTGTGGAGTAGCGTCTGAAGCTCTAGAAGTACACTGTTGCACCCATTCATTAATTGTTCTAGTTCCGCTTGCTTCGACTGCTCGATGTCTCGGCCAATGACTGTTTCTTGCACCTCTTGGAAAACAAGCTTGAGGCTGGCCACTTCAGCAGATACGGCTCGAAAGTCGCCAGGAGCGTCACGGGCCTCCTGCCATAAATTGTGCGCAAGCTGTACAGAAAGAACAAGATCACTGACACTGAAACCAAAGCTCATGATGAAGAAGGAGTTTAGCCTATACGGAAAATCGCATCCTTATAATGAAGAGATGGTCCAAGGCTAAGAACATTGAGAGAGAGCACATATTTAAGAAATGGGTAGATTTTGTTCTCAGCTACAGAATATTTACCTTCATTAGTCCGGAGAAATAAGCAGGCATTCAAAAGGCTAGGCGCAGTGCATGCAGTTCTGCATCTTCAGCCTCGTGGCATAAATCACAGTCGTGTTCCACGCGACTAATTGATAAAGATTGCTATAAAATATCGTGGAAATGTATTAACCAAAGTAATGAAGCTTCATGCTCGGGATGCCTCTAGCGAGGTATGTCTCCATTGAACAGCAGGTCATGAGAAGACACGGAAGAAATCAACAATGCGCTTATGACGTCACAAAGTCGAATATTCATGACTGTTCGGCGATTATGTAGGGCAGCAAGCTATTTTGTTCGTGAAGAAATACACGCCTACAGAGCTTCATAGTTTGATTCCACAATATCTCAGTCGATGAGGAAGCTCAGAGGCCCAAGTCGGTTCCGCTCTGATTGTTCTGCATCAGTGCTTGCATCTCGCAAGATCTGCATTCCCATAAACCACCAAGCCGGCGTACAGCGCCGATGCCTGGCACAAGTCCGCTCAGACCGCGAGATCTTCCCGCAGATATGGTTCACCAGCTCTGGTCCGGCCGGGCGAGCGTCTTTCGACAACGGCAATGGCCCTCCGCATCAACCCCCCGATGAGCGAACTCTCAAGCTCGGCAAAAGCAAGTCCTATGATCCTCCTCATCTCTGGCTTCCCTCTCTGTTCTCCCCTCCTCCTAAGATCATAAGCTAACTATCCATTTCTAGCCCTCCAAACCCTCCAGTCCCGCCTCCCTACCCTCCTTGCCTCTCCCCTCCCCACCGAAATCCTCTCCCCCCACATAACCCTCCATCTCTTCCCTTCCACGCATCCACACCTCCCCACCGTTTCCGGCCGTGTCGCATACCACGCCGCCCTTTGGACCTCCCCCATAGCCTGGCGCCGTGTCCCCATTGTCGGCAACGTGCAACTCATCATCCTCTCCGAGCGCATGGTCAAGTACGGCCCCTCCCTTTCCAGCTCCCCCTCTTACCCCTCACCTCCCGGGTCTGAGCGGCTCATCGTCCGTTGGAAGACCTGCGGTAAAACGAAAGGGAAGGGTATGGGTGCTTTCTACAGGGGCATAGGGGCAGGCGAGCAGGTAGACAAAATCACGGAGTGGCTGGGCGGCGATGTTAGTGATCGGGAGGAGTTTCAAGGGATTTTCATATTTGAGTTCGATGAGGAGGGGAGGGTGATAAGCCATACCATTGAGCATGCGGAGGAAGGGGGAAGCTGGGATAGGGCAAGCAGGGTTGTGAATCTGACGGATTGGCTTCTGGGGAGGCTCGGGAAGAGGGAGATGGAGGTAGCGTTGGCCTTTGAGGATGGTGGCCAGGGGAGATGTATGGACAGGAGAGGAAACGGGTAGAAGGTTGGACTATCGATGGGAATTGCTGAAGTGAGCAGACGAGCGGCTGGTGCACGATATCTCTTCTCTGTAAATTTTTCATATTACAGCAGTAAGCAGCTGGACTTCCGGGATTTCCGCTCCCACGCCAATAGGCTGTATAAATAAGGTTGAAGAGATGAGTCAACACTGCGAAAGGCATCATTGATGCATGGGGTATCATACGAAATCAGCAGACCTACTCCACTCGCTATTCTCACCAATCCGCCTGAACTCAACGCCGTCACCGAAGTACCCAGCATCGTTCCAAGACACCATCATAGAACCATCATACGGCCCATGCGCTTCTCCACCGTCTCTAGCATCCGACCACCGGTAGTCCCATCGCTTCGTACCTTCTGTATCGTTTCCAGTATCCTCGTTCTGTGGCGGATCGACCCAATCCTCCCCGGTCTCACGGTGATACTGCCGCATGAGAGCTTCTTTCTCCGCATCGTACACCTCCGCCTGGCCTCGAGTGAGAAGCTGGTTTGCCGCATTTGTAATTGCTTCGACGGTCTCCCTCCGTCGTGTTTCTGCCGGATCTTCAGGCTCTTCCACATCCATAACTTCTGCACCATTCCTCTTCACCTTGGTCTTGTTCTGCCATTTCGGTTTCTTCTTTGCTTTGCCCCGGCCGAGTCTAGCAAGAGCTTCGAGGATAGTCTCCCCTCGCTCAAGATGTGATAACAACCCGCTAAGGATCTCGCTGATTAGCATCGCATCGTTCTCCATATCCTGTTGCCGTCGCTCTTCATCTCTTTTGTCTGCTGCGTCTTTGGCCTTCTTCATATCTTTCTTCGAGACCCCTTCTAGCCATGAGTCAAACACTGCGTCCGAGTCTGCTGCTTTCCGGACGAAATTCCCCTGCGCGTCGAATCTTCCTTCTTCTTGCTCCGATTTCATGTTGAATGCATCCAGCTTCGGCGCATGCTCTTTCTTGCTCCCAGCGCCCAGCTCTTCATCTACATCCCCCAACTCTGCCCTCTCCTCATCATCTACGTCGCTTTCGCTACTACTCTCATGACCGCCATCCTTACTTCGCAGTATAGCATTTGGCCCACCAAGTCCTGCACGAGAGACCGAGAAATCCGCACTGACATGCCCCCCACCTTTACTCGAAGCCACCTGCCCCTCAATCTCATCCTCCTCCAAGAACCTCACATTCTTCCTCTGCTTCTTTCCCTCTCCACGAACTTCATCATCCTCATCTCCATCCTTGAAATCCTCGTCCAAATCCGCAAACATATCACCCTGCTCCTCATCCTTGGACTCCGACCCTATCTTCCCATTCTTCTCCGCTTCCTTGGCTTTCGTCGCAGCCCGTGCATCGAAGCCTTCATTCGAGCTGTCGGAGTCGTAGCCATCGATGTTGACTGCATTGCGCTTCGCATGTTGCCCGCGCTTGCCGATCTCGTCGGCTTCGAGTATGGCGTCTTCTTCGGGGGCGTCAGGGGCTAGAGCTGAGGGGTTGCGGGTGTCGAAGCGGATTTTCTTGGAGGAAGGGCCGTCGTGGTCGAGGTAGTGGGTGCGAGCGAATTCCTCGCCGCCGCGCTTGGGGCGGGGAGCTGGGCGGCGGGTGGACATAGGGGGTTATGGGAAGTCCAGACAACGGGGTAGTGGGAGAGTGGGATTGAAATAGAGTTTTAACACATCCGAAAGAATATTTAGAGCCTAGGATGTGTTCTAGATGTGACTTGAAGAGAGGTCTAGTTGAGCGAAGTAAAAAGGCGGAATTGAAGCCGCGAAGCAACGTCACTGGATAAGCTTCTAGGTACGAGTACATCTTCCAAACATCCACATCTGCTGTTCATCTTAAGGCTGATCTCTAGTGTCTGCCCTTAATCAATCATTTGCTTTCAGTACTTAGGCCACAACCAAGATCGAAGCTTCTATTCAAAGGGTGAAAGTCCCAGAAGCTCCTTCCTCACTTACATTATCATGGTAAGCATCATTCACCGATAATAAATACTTGGACAGCACTCACTGACAACACCAGTTCCGCTCTGGTTTCCCTGATGACGACGACATGATGAACGGCATGTACCCGCCCTCTATGTTGCGCCGTATGGCCGGCGGAGCCTCCGCCCGCTTTGATGAGTACTACCGCTGCTACCCCGTGGTCATGCTGCCTGGCCCCGAACGCGAAAGCGTTAACCACGGCGGGAAAGTCTTTATGCCACCGAGCGCTCTCGACAAGCTCACACGACTACATATCACATACCCTATGTTATTTGAGCTCATCAACGGCAACAAAGAGAAGATGACACACGCGGGTGTGCTGGAATTTATTGCAGAAGAGGGCAAGATATATTTACCGTACTGGGTGGGTATCCGCCCTCTATTCTAAATTACACCAGAGAACTCTAATTAATATCTCGATTCAGATAATGCAAACCCTCTCCCTCGACCCCGGCGACCTCCTCCAAATCAAATCCACCGACCTGCCCTCCGGCTCCTTCATCAGGCTCCAAGCGCAATCCACCTCCTTCCTCGACATCTCCGACCCCAAAGCCGTTCTCGAACAAGCCTTCCGCAACTTCTCCTGCCTCTCAAAAGGCGACATCTTCACCTTCGCCTACAACGACCAAATCTTTGAAATGGCCGTCCTCGAAACAAAACCCGGCGGTGAAGGCACTAAGAACGCAGTCAGCGTGCTGGAGACAGATCTCGAGGTCGATTTCGCAGCGCCGGTGGGGTACGAGGAGCCTAAGCGCGTGAGTGGGACGAGTACCCCAAGAGGCGGGGTGGGGGGTATGGGTGGAGGGACGCTGCATAATGCGGGGACGATGGCGCAGGCGATTAATTATGCAGCTATTGCGCCGGCGTCGACGAGTGCTGCAGCGGGCGCTAAGGCTGTGTCCTCGAATTTCTTGATTGGTGGGCAGAGACTCAAGGGAGGTAAGGCGCCAACGCCGAAAGCTTCTACACCTGTTGCGGGAGCGTCGACGAATCCGCCGCCGACGACCGTGAGGAGGACAAATGGGCCGCAGCCGTTGAGACTGCCGCCGGGAAAGCTCTTCTTTGGGTATGAGCATAAGCAGGTGAAGAAGCGGGGGGAGCAGAGCGTGGAGGATCAAGACGAGACGAAGCCGAGATTCCAAGGGCAGGGACAGACGCTGAGGAGTGGGACGAAGAGGAGAGGAGAGGTCGAGAAGCCTGAGGAGAAGGAAAAGGTGAAGGACGCTGATAGTGGAGGTGAGTCTAAATCGGGTGGTGGACGAACATTGAGAGATGCGAAGTAGTCCATACTGGCTTCAGCAATCTGGTGCATAGCGTGGTGTTTGACAGGAAGCATTGGCATAATGGGCAGCTTTTAAAGCCGAAGGTATGCTTTCACTGAATGATACAGGGCTTTTCTCCCATGTGCCTTCGCAGCTTGAAGGCGCTCCACATCTCCCCTTAGAGCTGAGAGATCCATCCCCTAACGCCATTTCTCTCCTCAAAGACTTTCCGCCAGAGAACATCCCGCCATATCGTCTCTCTTAAAGATCACCCTCCTTCTCCTCAGCCTCACCATCCCCCTCGCCATCCTTCTCCTCAACCTTAACTTCACCATCCATCCCCCCTTCTCCTTCCCCTTCCTTAACTTCCCCCATCACCTCCTCCTCAACCTCCCCCTTCACTTTCTTCCTACCCCTAACCTTTTCTCCCTCCCCCTCAGCACCACTCCCCACCTCCTCCTCACTATCCCCCACCATATCACGCTTCCGCTTTCTCCCCCCCACCGTTC
>JAABUQ010008649.1_pt1 | contig 14169 bp, 16 predicted proteins | sample 5560001 | NCBI WGS metagenome assembly JAABUQ01 (sample SAMN10711888, study PRJNA513371) | rock metagenome | isolation source: Antarctica rocks | place: Antarctica: Victoria Land, Finger Mt nord | collected 2015-12-18
GCGGCGGTTGATCGACGAGGGGCAGGTTACGGTCGTCCATGGCAAGGCGCGGGCCTCGCGCGCCGTCGTGGCCGGCGAGACACTGACGGCGCCGGTAGCAATCCCCGCGTCCGCCGCGCCCGCCGTGCTTGTCCCGTCGGCCGGGGCGTTGACGATCGTGTACGAGGACAGGGACATCGCGGTGATCGACAAACCGGCGGGACTGGCGGTCCACCCGGGGGCGGGGCACGCCGAGGATACGCTGGTCAACAGGCTGCTCGGCTACGATCCCTCGATCTTGGGGGCCGGCGACATGGAGCGTCCCGGCATCGTCCACCGGCTGGACAAGGACACGTCGGGCCTGATCGCGGTGGCGCGCACGCCCGCCGCGCACGCCTATCTGGCCAGGCAGTGGCGCGAGCGATCGGTCGTCAAGCGATACTGGGCCTTGGTGGAGGGCGCGCCAAGGGCTCGGGAAGGGATGATCGCGATGCCTATCGGGCGCGACGTACGCAATCGCAAGCGTATGGCCCCGGCCTTGGATGGCCGGGCCGCGCGCACGACCTACCGCGTCGAGCAGACCTATAAGGGCTTCGCGCTGCTCGACATCCGGATCGAGACCGGGCGGACGCACCAGATCCGCGTGCATCTCGCCGCGCTCGGCCATCCCGTGGCGGGCGACCGCCTCTACGGCGCGCGGCGTCCCCTCCCCGGCCTGACGCGCCAGTTCCTGCACGCCTACCTGCTGGGGCTGCGCCTCCCCTCCGACGACGCCTACCGCGAGTTTACCTCGCCGCTGCCGCCAGACCTCCGCGCCGCGCTGCATGCGCTAGAATAGCAATCTCCCTGTCGGCGCGCCTTGCTAATGCCCGTGAATTATCTTATAATCGAGGCTATCGGGTGCTATTAGTGGGCGAAAGGGGACCAGATGGCTGTCTCAATAGACGAGGTGCGGGACCGCGAGGGTCCCGACATCCTGGAACAGGTTCATGAGAGGGCTACCCGAGCCTCGATAGTGGAGGTTGCGAATAGTCTGCAGGGCTTGCTCACCGGGCGTCTCGTCGCCTATATCGCGGGGGTCAAGGACGTGAAGACTGTGTCGCGTTGGGCCTCGGGGGAGATTGGCGAAGTGCGCCTGGAGAGCGAGCGTCGCCTGCGCGCGGCCTACGAAATCTCAACGCTCCTTTCGCGCTTCGACGGGCCAGGAACCGTGCGCGCGTGGTTCATCGGCATGAACCCCCACCTCTCGGATGACTCGCCTGCCGATGCGATCCACGAGGGACGCTTTCAGGAGGCGTTGGGCGCCGCCAAGAGCTTCGTCGCCTACGGCGCGAATTACGGCTAGGCGCCGCCCCGTGCCCGTCATCCAGCCGGCCACCCTGTCGCGCTCGCCCCTCTATCGCGTCGGCCGGCCGCCCGATCCGTTTATTCCACCGGAATGGCGCTACGCGCGCCCTGATGGCACCTTCGACGGCCGCTACGACGACCCGCGTGGCCACCGAGGTGTCCCGCCGTCGGATCGCTACCGCATCCTCTACTTCGCGTCGCACCCGTCCGGGGCCTACGGAGAAACAGTCGCGCAGTTCCGGCCCAGCGTGAAAATCCTCGATCAGTACGCGGGACGCATGCCTTTCGGGGTGCGGCCGACTATCCCGCGCGATTGGCGCATGGGGCGACGGATGGGCGCGGCCATGCTGTTCGTGACGCTCCCCCTGGCCGATCTCGACGCCGCCGAGACCGTCCAGGCGATGCGTCCCGTGCTCGCCCCTGTCGCCGTGGGGTTGCATCTCCCCGACATCGACATGAGCGCCATCGCCGGGCCACAACGCGAGTTGACTCAGGAGGCGGGACTGCATATCTACAATCAGCGCGACGGGCGGGGGCGCCCGCTCTATGCGGGGATACGTTACGTGTCCCGCCTCAAGCGTGAGTGGGAGTGCTGGGCAATCTTCGCGGATCGCGTGCGCCATCGCCCGCTGCTGGTCGAGCCCATTGCCGCCGATGACCCCCATCTATACGAAGCGGCCCGCATCCTGGGTCTCGCTAGCGAAGATGACGGCGGTAGGTTAATCTTTCCCACGTAGGCGGCCTCCGCGTCACACGATCCAGTCGCGGTGGGCAGCGAACGCGTGCAGGGCGCGCTCCTGCTCCTTGCTTCCGATAGCACCGGGACGATGGCCGCGGATCTCGCGCAGCGCCTGCTCCGGCGTCGCCCCGCCCCGGACGCGGTAGGCGGCGAGAACCGTGCCGGTGCGACCCTCGCCCACAAGGCAATGCACAGCCACCGCGCGCCCTAGTGAGCGCTGCAGGTCGATGAAGCCGAGCGCCCGCATCAGTTGCTCTGATGAGGGCGCCGTGAGATCCGGCACGGGCAGGTGCAGCGTCGCCAGGTCGTGCCGCGCCAGGACCTCGTCGGCCAGCGGCGTTTCCGTCAGCGAGAGCACGGCCCTGATGCCCTGCCGGCGCAGCCAGGCGAGGTCGCGGTCCAGCGCGTCGCGCGGGTCCAACTCGTCGAGTCCGTCCCGCTCTCCCCGCCGATGGTCTCCCCGCCGTTGTTTCTCCGGCTCGCCCGGCCGCGAGCAGCCGGCCAACGCATTGTCGATAAGCCAGTAGAAAGTAGGCATCATGGCCACAAGCCCCCGTCGTGTCGCAGTACAAAGTCCGTCTAAGGACACCATACAGCGCGCGGTGGCCGGCGAGCATCGGGCGATCGGGTGGGCTCTCCCCTAGCAATGTGGGTAGACGACGGACACGTCGGGGAGTAGCCGGCTGGAGATAAGGTGCCAGTCTGTTGAAAAAGGTACTCCGCAATAGCTTTCAACCCTCCTTGCATCGTACACTAGGGCCGACGGTAGCTGCGTACCGCAGATGCTACCAGCGATGTAGACTAGGCGGATGCGTTGATGCAGACTGGTGTTGGACTAACGAATCGATGTAAGGGATGCATGTATGAGTAGGTTTGCGAACATGAAACCCGGCCAAAGGGTCATGTGCAGGTTTTGCAACCGGGCACTGATCCGGTGCGAGCCAGGGCCCGATCGGTCGTCGCATCACATCGCGCGCGCCGCCGCGATCGCGATCGCGATTGCCGTCGTGCTGCTTTTCGCGCTCGGACGACGCTTCGATCCGCCGGCCGCTGGTCAGGCCGTTGCGCACGCGCAGGATGTACCGCCGGCGTTCCTTGGCCCCATCACCGCAGGGCCAGACGGCAACATGTGGTTCACCGAGACCGAGGAGCGGCGTATCGGCCGGATCACCCCCACGGGTCATGTGAGCGCCTTCCCTGTCCCGCGTGCCGCTGGCCCGCCCTCCGCGATCACGCGCGGCCCCGACGGCAGCCTGTGGTTCACGGCCGCCTCTGGCATCGGGCGCATCACGGTGGGTGGTCACGTCACCTTCTTCCGCTTGCCCCGTGATACACAGCCCGGCGCGTCCATCATCGGCGGCCCTGACGGCAACCTCTGGTTCACCACGGCCAGGGGCGACGGGATCGTGCGGATGACGGTGGCGGGACGCCTGCGGACCTTTCATGTCCCCGAAGCAACCGGCCTGGCGCCCGGGCGCGATGGAAACCTCTGGTTCATCGAAACGCGCGGCGATGCGATCGGGCGCATGACACTCACGGGCCATATCACGGAGTTCGCCCTCCCGCGGCATAAGGATCAGGACGATGCGTCCGGTGTCGGGGCTCCCATCACCATCGCCGCCGAGCCCGACGGCAACCTCTGGTTCACCGAGTTCGCCCGCCGTATCGGGCGCATCAGCCTGCGGGGCCGCTTTACGGAGTTTTCGTTGCCCGACAGACCGTGCTGCATCCCCTTCTACGTTGCCCTCGGCCCCGACGGCAACCTCTGGTTCACCGAGCTGTATGGCAACGGAGTCGAGCGCCTCACCCCGCGCGGCAGGAGCGCACAGTTCGCGCTGCGCACGCCGTGGAGCGGCCCTCTCGGGATCGCCACCGGGGCGGACGGCAACCTCTGGGTGACCGCGACGTGCAGTAACAAAGTAGTGCGTGTCACGCGCCAAGGCCATACTACCGAGTTTCCCGTGTCGGCGCGTCACGGGACGGGCGCCTACTGCTTCCGATCGGTCTAAGGAAGTATCCCGGCGCTCCTTCCCGCCCGATGTCGCTGATCACGATTTCCGTGATCAGCGATACCGATAACTCGGGATGGCTCGTGGAGTATGAGGTCCGTATCATGATGGGTATTAAGGAGCGGACATTCGCCCCGCTCGGGCACGTCTCGATCGAGGAGTTGGTCCCGCGTGACCACTTCTACCGCCATGTGGACCGCACGCTCGACCTGAGATATTCGCGGACCCCTATAGCCTCGTACACCGCCGGTTTGCCCGTACTATCCGTGAGGCTGATGTCGTTGCGGATGGCGGTCGATGGGCGTGCAACCTCAATGATGAGCGCGGGCGGACCATCGACGGCCAGGATGAGCGAGGTGCGCGAGGCGTTTGTCAGCGTCGGGTGGACCAGGATGTCAGGGCTTGGCTTGTAGGGGCGGGTGTTCCCCTCGCGCGGAATGACGAGCTCGATCTGGTTGCCGACGAACCAGGGCAGGCCGCGCGTGGCCCACAAAAGGTTAGGCCCGTGTAGAGCGCCGTGATGGCGTCTTGGTGCAACGACGATCCCACAAGCGTCTCCTCGGTATCATCCAACAGTGTGTCGAATCCTGGCCCCAACACGGCTGTTTGCGCAATCATGTCACAACTCCCATCGCTAAACGAAAGGATTTCATCACGAAGATGACTCGCATAGCAAGTAGATTAAAACAGTCGCACCTCGACCGTTTCGCCTTTGTCCATCGCTTCGCGGTCTGGCGGGACGACCAGCAGGCCGGCGGCGTCGACCATGGAGCGGATCACGCCCGAGCCGCCCGGCACGGGCGTGACCGTGAGCGCGCCGCCGTCGCCGCGGGAGAGCGCGACGCGCACGTAGTCCTGCCGTCCGACTTGCGAGTGTATCGGCTCCGCGAGTTTGCCGTAGGCCGCGTAGTCGCCGACCACGCCGGCCACGCGCGCGGGGACGACGCCGAGCAGCGTTTCAATCGCCGGGCGCGCGAAGGCCTCACAGGCGATCATGGCCGAAACGGGATTGCCGGGGATGCCGATGACCAGCACGCCGTCGACGACGCCCATGACGGTGGGGCGGCCCGGACGCATCGCCACGCCGTGGACGACGACGCCGGGCGATCCGGCGTCGTCGATCGCCGCCGCCGTCAGGTCCTTGACGCCGACGGAACTGCCGCCGGACAGCAGCACCACGTCGGCCTCACGCACCGCGCGCGCGAGCGCCGACCGCGCCGCCTCGATCCGGTCTTGCATGCGCGGTAGGATATGGACGTCGGCGCCCCAGGAGGCTACCTGCGCGGCCAGGGCGTAGGAGTTGGCGTCGTAGATCTGGCCGGGACCGAGCGGTTCGCCGGGCGTAACGAGCTCGTCGCCGCCCGAGACGACGGCGACGCGCGGGTGGGCGCGCACGGGGACGCGCGCCAGGCCCATCGAGGCCAGCGCCGCCACGTCCTGCGGGCGCGATTTGTGGCCGGCGCGCAGTACCAGGTCGCCCGCGCGCAGGTCGGCGCCGCGCCGCACGATGTTGTCGCCGGGCGCCACGGGCCGTCGCGCCAGGATAGTATCACCGTCGCGCGCCGTGCGCTCGACCATGATCACGCCGTCGGCGCCGGCGGGGATCATCGAGCCGGTGGCGACCCACGCGGCCCCGCCCGGCTCGATCGTGAGCGTGCTCCGCGCGCCCATTGGGACCTCGCCCGCGTAGGCCAGGCGGGCCGGGGCGCCGTCCGTCGCCCCGGCGGTATCGGCGGCGCGCACGGCGTAGCCATCCATGGCCGAGCGGTCGAAGGCGGGTGAGTCGAGCGGCGCCCGCACGTCGGAGGCGAGGACGCGCCCGCGCGCCGCGTCGAGGGATGTGTCCTCTGCCGCGGTGGGGGCGGGGGGATTCCAGGCGGCGAGGACGCGCGCCCAGGCCGTGTCCGGCGGCGCCCAGTCGCCGAACTCACCGCCCGGATTCGTGCCAAGCGGACGCCCGCTTGGACCCGCTTGTCCCGCTTGTCCCGCTTGTCCCGTCGTCACCGAAAACCTCCACGTTGACGCAGCCTGGCCTTAAAAGACCATGGCAGGACACGGACCCTGAAGGGTCTGATTAACCCCGGCCCGCGCGGATATCCGGCGAGCGGATCGCGCCCGCGCAGACCTTTTAAGGCTTCGTCCTGTGCCATAGTCTTTGTAAGGCCCGGTCTCAGTACTATGATTAGTTGACGCTTTCCACGGCGAGCGGCTCGATCTCGGGCCGGGCGATCGGACTTTGCTCGACGTAGAGGTCCTCGGCGTCGGCCGGGAACGGCTGCGGGGCGTAGCCGCGCCCCACGCCGTAGTAGGCGAAGCCGTAGCCGCGCAGTGTTTCGGGCTCGTAGAGGTTGCGTCCGTCGACGAAGACATTGCCGCGCATGCCGTTCTTGATGCGCTTGAAGTCGAGCGCGCGGAACTCGGGCCACTCCGTCACCAGCACCACGGCGTCGGCGCCCTCGGTGGCGTCGTAGGCGTTGGCATGATAGCTAATACGGTCGCCCAGGGCCTGACGGGCTGTCTCGGTGGCCTGCGGATCATAGCCGGCGACCGTGGCCCCCCCGACCAGGAACTGCTCGGTCAGATCGACACTGGGCGCCTCGCGCATGTCGTCGGTGTTGGGTTTGAAGGCGAGGCCGAGCAGGGCGATGCGGGCGCCCTTAATGTTGTGGCCCAGGCCCGCGCGGACTTTGTCGGCCACGGCGGTGCGCTGGTCTTGGTTGATTTCCATCACCGTGCGCAGCAGTTGCGGGTGGCAGCCCGCGTACTCGGCCATCTGGGCTAGGGCGCGCACATCCTTGGGGAAGCAACTGCCGCCGTAGCCGAGTCCGGCGTTAAGGAAATACTTGCCGATGCGCTTGTCGTAGCCCATACCCGTGGCGACCTGGCTGACGTCGGCGCCGAGACGCTCGCAGATCGAGGCGATCTCGTTGATGAACGACACGCGCGTGGCCAGGAAGGCATTGCTGGCGTACTTGATCATCTCAGCCGTGCGCAGGTCGGTGACGACGATGGGCGCCCGCAGGGGGAAATAGAGGGTGGCCACGACCTCGGCCGCGGCGCGGTCCTCGCTGCCGAGCACCACGCGATCAGGGTTCATGAAGTCGGCCACCGCCGTGCCTTCGGCCAGGAACTCTGGATTGGAGACCACGCCGAACGAGGTGTCCGGTCCGGCCGTGCGGCGTAGGATACCGCCGACCCAGTCGCCCGTGCCGATGGGCACGGTGCTCTTGTTGACAATGACGGTGCGGCCCCGTAGATGCCGGCCGATCGTTTCAGCGGCGGCGCGCACGTAGCGCAGGTTGGCCCGTCCGTCCGGCATCGTCGGCGTACCGACGGCGATAAAGACGATTTCGGCGTCGGGGATGGCCTCGGCGTAGTCGGTGGTGAAGCTCAGGCGCTCCGCCGCGATGTTGCGCGCGGCCATCTCGCTCAGGCCGGGCTCGAAAATCGGTATCTCGCCTCGGCGCAGCATCTCTACCTTGGACTGGTCGGTATCCAGGCACACGACGGTATTGCCCAACTCGGCGAAGCACGCGCCCGTCGTGAGCCCGACGTACCCCGTTCCTCCTACAACCGCGATTTGTTTCATACTCTGACTGCTCTACCCTTCGCTTTTCACGGCCATGTGATGGCCTGCTAGGCATGGACTACAGTATATGTATCGGCACGACACTAAGTGTGACATATCTCGCGCTATGTTACCACGTTCGCACGCGGGCCGCTCCCTATTCTTAATCTTAATGCGCGCCACGCGATCGTGGCGCGCCCTAACTCATGACCGTGGAGGGGCCAAGATATTAGGAGCGGTTGTCAGTACCGCACGTCGAAAGGGCCGAGGTCGCCGTGCGCCGGGCCCCAGGAGAGGTCGACCCCGTCCACTCGCGCGCCGACGGGGCCACGCCGCAGGTCATCCGCCAGCGCCTCCAGCGCGGCGCGCGGACCCTCGGCGACGACCTCGACGGTGTGGCCGTCGGGCAGGTTGCGCGCGTAGCCGTCGAGGCCATGTCCCCGCGCCAGGGCCAACACGAAGTAGCGGTAGCCGACGCCCTGCACGCGCCCGCGCGCCAGCGCCGTCAGCCGCGCTCTCTCGTCTGTGCTCATGTGCTCATACGTCCGCCGCCTTGCGCGCCTGCGCCTCGAGCCAGCGGCGGCGCTGCTCCTCGCGCACCGTGGCGTCGGGCGCGCGGTAGCCGGCCAGAAATCGTTCGCGGAGGTCGGCGAATGTGCCGTCGAGCACGGCCGCGCGGATCATCCCGACAAGGTCGAGCATGAACGTCACGTTGTGCAGGGTGGCCAGTCGGTAGCCCAGCAACTCCTCGACGCGGAACAGATGGTGCAGGTAGCCCAGCGAGAAGCGCGCGCAGGTGTAGCAATGGCAGCCGGGCATAATCGGGTCCTCGACGTCGGCGAAGCGGCTGTTGCGGATGTTGAGGCGTCCGTCCATCGTGAACAGCGCGCCGTTGCGGGCCAGCCGGGTCGGCAGCACTACGTCGAACATATCGACTCCGCGCGCCACGCCCTCGAAGAGGTCCTCCGGCGCGCCCACGCCCATCAGGTAGCGCGGCTTGTGGGCGGGCAGCAGGGGCGCGACCTCCTCGAGCATGGCGTGCATCTCGGCCTTGGACTCGCCGATAGAGAGCCCGCCGATGGCGTAGCCGGGCAGGTCGAGCCCCGCGAGCGTGGTGGCGGAGCGGCGGCGCAGGGCGGGGTACATGCCGCCCTGCACGATGCCGAAGAGGGCCTGGTCCCCTCGCGTTTGCGCCGCCTGGCAGCGCGCGGCCCAGCGGTGCGTACGGTCGAGCGAAAGAGAGGCCGTCCGCTCGTCGACGCCGTAGGGCAGGCACTCGTCGAGCGGCATGATGATGTCGGCCCCGATAGCTTCCTCGAGCGCGACCACGCGCTCGGGCGTGAAGCGTTGCGGCGAGCCGTCGACGTGGGAGCGGAAGGTCACACCATCCTCGTCTACGTCGCGCAGGTGGCCGAGTGAGAAGACCTGGAAGCCGCCGCTGTCGGTCAGGATCGGTTTGTCCCAGCCCATGAAGCGGTGCAGGCCGCCGAAGCGGGCGACGCGCTCGGCGCCGGGGCGCAGGCTCAGGTGATAGGTATTGGCGAGGATAATGGAGGCGCCGGCCGCCTTGAGTTCGTCGGGCGTGAGCGTCTTGACGGTGGCCTGCGTGCCGACGGGCATATAGATGGGCGTCGGCACGTCGCCGTGCGGCGTGCGCACGAGACCAGCCCGCGCGCCCGTCCCTGGGTCCGTCGCCTGCAGGGTGAACGAAAAGCCGGTGTTAGTGGTGGAAGAAGCGGTCATATACCCTAACGCGGGGGCAGCCCATGCCCTTTAGCGCGCCGAAAGGCCGCCAGGGACCCGTGCAGACGATAGTCCGGCGCGTTCGGGTCGCTGGGCACGACTTCTCTCACGAGGCGCGAGATGTCCGCGGCCAGCTTCACCGTTGGGCGCCGACGATAGTCGTCGGCGGGAAGCTCGGCTTTGAGACGTCGCGCCTCCGCGCGCAACTCCTCGTAGCGTTGCGCGAAGGCGGGCCACAAGAGCACGAGCCAGCCATTATAGCGAGGTTGCCTGGGCTGGTCGTCGGGCGGGTCGGGTGAGTCTGGCATCCGCTACACGTCATCCGTTTCGACGTCGGAGAACAAATCCTCGTCGCCGGCCATCACCTCGGCGGCATTGCGGAGCTGTTCGGGGTGCGTGAGGGCCGCATTGGCCAGGAAATCCAGGAAGAGCGCGAACTCGGGTCGGTCTTCCAGGTCGGCCTCATCCCGCGGCGCGCCAATCTCAATCACGCCCCCTCTATAGACAAGCTCAACGCTATCGGTGACCTGCATCTCGTTGAGCCACGCGAGCGGCAACGTGATCGAGCGCGAGCCTCCCGTCTTGCGCAGCTTCGCCGCGCGCCGCTCTAGCGCTGCCGGCATACCTGTACTCCTTGCTCATCAAGCCCTAGCGTACCCTCAATAGTCAGAAATTGCAACATATTGCTACTGCGCGGTCGGACGCACTATCATAGAGATAGATGATGGGGCAGGGTTTTGAGATGCGAGGAGCGCGTTCGTGACTCAAACGGCGACAGCTATCTTCGACGGGGACGTTCTGCGTCCGGATACGCCGCTCGATTTGGAGCCAAACACACGCTATGTCCTGACTATTCAGCCTGCTGATGCGTCGAGTGTAGAAGGTGACGCGTGGGATGTCCTCGACCGGCTTGCTGGAACAGTCGATGCGCCGCCGGATTGGTCGAGTGAGCACGATCATTACCTCTACGGGACAGCTAAACGTCAACCGCAGGGGTAGATCGGGCGATGAGCGGCGAACGTCTATTTCTCGACACGGCCTTCATCCAAGCCTTGCTGAATAGGCGGGATCAGTATCACGCCCGAGCCCGAGCATTTCCTCCTCAATCCACGCCTCGGCCATCGCTACACATGCCCTGTCGCGGCTACTGGGCCATTGCTACATACGCTCTGGCGTGGATGTCGTCGGCGAGCAGGCCCAGCAGGTAGAGGTTGGGGACTTTGTCCGTCGCCACCGCCGCCCAGCGGCGTCGCCCAATCTTGTAGATGTGGAGCTTGCCGTCGCGCAGTTCCATGTCCTCGAAGTCGCCCCATGGGAGGCTCTGAGTCCCCTTTCTTAAGGGGAGCTTGTCCTCCTTGCGCAGGCCGTCGCGTCCGGCGGAGAAGGCCCCAAAAGCCACGGTCGTGCCGATAGCGCAGGCGGCAAGGGCGCCTGGCAGGAGGACACGCGCCGTTTCCCGCTCGACGATAACGCCCAACTCGTCGGCGTGGGTTAGCAGGGGCGGTATCTTTACGGCCGTGCCGTCCCGCAGCCGGACGGTGTATTTACGCTCGGGCTGCAGGCGGCGCAGGAGGAGCAGGGGCAAGGCAAAGTGGAACAGCGCGAGGTGGGCGAGCGGGCTGACCGGCTGCCGCGTGACCACGCGCACCGACTCCGCGTGCTCCCAGCGGATGATCGTCGTCTTGCCACCCCGCCTGAGCGCCATACCGCCGGAGTACACGAGGGCGCGCAGGCCATAGGCCAGGCGGACGCGCCGCGCCAGGCTGCCGACCAGCACGGCCACGGGCAGGCCGAATACCGCGTCGAAGACGATCGCCATCTCCTGGTCTCCCGGCGGCGCCTGTACGAAGAACAGCAGCCCGATTACGAACAGGGCGCCCGACGCGGCGAAAGCCAGACCGACTATAGTGAGGCCGATGAGCTTGCCCCGTCCGACCGTGAACTCCCTGACGGGCGCACCCAGGCCCATCCCCCCTATCGGCAGCTGCTCTATCATACGCCATACTCCTTCTCCGCGTCGATGCGCCACCTATATCATCGGCACAATCGGCGGTTTCTAAAGTCAGGCGCGCCTCTTAATCGTGGCCCCGGTCGGGCTACGAGTCTCCACGCGAGTGGATTGTCTGCCCAGTAATCCACTCGCCTGCGTCGCTGGCCAGGAAGGCGATCAGGCGTGCCGCGTCCTCGGGCTGGCCGAGCCGGCCGCGAGCGCTGGCGCGCAGGATGCCGGCCTTGATACCGTCGGTCATCCAGCCCGTGTCCGTGGCCCCCGGGTCGACCGCGTTGACCGTGATGCCCTTGTGCGCGACCTCGGCCGCGAGCGTGCGCGTGAAAGCCTCGACAGCGCCTTTCGTCGCGATGTAGGCCAGCTCGCCGGGCATTGGGCCGACGCCCTGGCCCGAGGATAGGTTGATGACGCGCCCGCCCGAGTCGCGGTCGAAGCGGCGCGCGAAGGTGACGGAGAGCAGCGCCATGGCCCGCACATTGACCGCGTAATGGGCGTCGAGCGTCGCGGCGTCCAGCGCCTCGTAGCCGTCGCGGGTGGAGTGCGCGGCGTTGTTGACCAGGATCATGGGCGGGCCAAGTTGCTCCAGCACGGCGTCGAGCACGCGTTCGGCCGACTCAGGGCGCGACAGGTCGACCTCCAGGCCGGCAGCGCGCACGCCCATGGCCCGCAACTCCTCCTCAAGGGCCGCTGGGCTATCCTCATCCGCGCCGTGCGGCTGCGTGCGGTCGTAGGCCTGCCAGTGCGTGAATAGGACGTCGGCGCCCTGGGCGGCGAGGGCGCGGCAGACCGCGGCACCGATGCCCCGCCGCCGGCTCGCGCCGGTGACGACGGCGACGCGGCCAGTCAGGTCGGTGGAGAAAGTGGCTGTAGATGTCGGTGACTTGGTCATCGTTCGATTACTGGGCGATACTAGACTAGAAGTCCCGCGACGCCACCGGGTTGGGCCGCCGCACATGGCGACGCTCCTCAACCCAATGCGCAAGCTGGTCCACCGTTTCCTCGACGGAGAGGCGCATCGTCTCCAGCATCCACACATCCCACCGCGGATCGCCCCGCCGCCACAAGTCCCAGCGCTCCCAGCGCATATCGTCGGCGCCAGCGTCCCGAATCACATCCTGGCGCCACTGCGGATCGTCCGCATGCATGCGCTGCCATGCCGCCCAATTGAGTATGTCTTGCGTCAGCCCTCCGGCCGGGCGGGCGCGAAGCCGGTCGGCGCGCACGACAACATCGCTGCACTCCAGCAAGCAGATCGCGATGCCGTCCAGGTGGGAGGCGGACGGGCAGGCGAGAATTTCGCCGATGACGCATCCGCCGCTAATACCGACATCGCGACCGTGCGCCTGATCCCGCATCGTTTGCTGCAGCCAGTATTCGGTCTTCTGCTGTCGCCATGCGGCGCCGGCCCCCATCGGGATACCATCGCGCTCGAAGTCGTACCATGCCATATCCGGGAAGCGATCCCGCAACCATGGGAGGCACGTTGTCTTACCGGACCCACTGGAGCCGGTCACAAAAAGTAGCATCGTCCTGTTACTCCGTTCCTACCAAGGCCTGGCGCCCAAAGGCCGTTATGAGACCCCGAAACGCTCGGCAGCCCCTAGTCTACCAATGATCGAGAAGCGCCTCAGGGCCGAGATCTCCTTTGCCTATCTATCTCATATAACATGATTGATACCGCGCAGGCCATGTTGAAGGACGTGGCCGAGCCGTGCATCGGTATCGTAACCATGGTGTCGCACAATTCCTTGAGACGCGCGCTCAAGCCCCACGTTTCGTTGCCCACGACCAATACCGTCGGTCCCGTGAGATCGTGCGTCGAGATGTCCGACGTAGCCTTCGCACTGGTACCCACGACCTCGCACAGGCCGATCGTGCGGCGGATCGTGTCGAACCAGGGCAGGAGGTCGTCGGGACCCGCGACCCGCACGATGGGGACGGCGAAGAACGAGCCGGTTGTAGCGCTGATGGTCGCGGGGTCGTAGAGATCGACGGCGTGGCCCGCGATGACCACGCCGTCGACCCCCAGGGCGTCGCACGAGCGGATAAGCGTGCCAAGGTTGCCGGGACTCGCCGGGCGGTCGCACACGACGACGCGCAGATTGTCTTCGATAGGGATGCGCGACAGCCGGTCCTCCGGCGTCGCCACGAGCGCGAGCAACTCGGAGGTCTCGGTCTTGTTGCTCAACTTGTGCAGGAGGGTCAAGGGGACCTCGACATGCATCTCCGCGCGCGAACGGGACAAGATGCCCCTGGCCCAATCGGACATCCTCCTATCGCGCGCGTAGACAAACGTGGTGATCGTCCAGTTGTCTTGCAGTGCCGCATTGATGGGTCGCACGCCTTCGACGAAGAACGCGCGGTTCCTGTGGCGCTTCTCACGGTTGCGGCGCAGAGTGTCGATGTGCTGGAAGAGATTGTTTTCGGAGTAAATCTTGACGACTTTGGGAGCCATGACCGCCCTTTTCGTGGCGCCGTGAGACCTCGCACAGTTGGTGCGCGGTCGCACGGTACCCGCAGGACGAGCGGGCGTCCCAGCTCCGACACAGTAGTGCCGCCCGTTGGGCGGCGCCGACTACTGCCGTTTACGTCTAAAGATGCGTCCTGATTGTGGTTAGAGAGTAACATGCGAGCACGGCCCTGTCAACGTCGAAAGGCAAACGGCGGCATGCGCTTTGCCGTTGTTTCGTAACATACACCGATCGCCTGGAGAAGCTGCTTGGCGTCGAGGGCGGCAAGCAGGACCAGTACGCGGCCGCGCTAAGTAGATGTTGTT
>JAABUQ010008650.1_pt1 | contig 14169 bp, 10 predicted proteins | sample 5560001 | NCBI WGS metagenome assembly JAABUQ01 (sample SAMN10711888, study PRJNA513371) | rock metagenome | isolation source: Antarctica rocks | place: Antarctica: Victoria Land, Finger Mt nord | collected 2015-12-18
CCGTGGGGGTAGGGCGGGCGGCGGGCGGCAATTCCACCCCGTCTTCCGCGACGATTGTCCCCGCGAGCGCGGCCAGGGGCCGCCCAAGCACTGTGTCGGCGTGGAGTCCCCAGATCTCCTCCACGGCGCGGTTGGCCGCGATGATCGTGCCGGTCGGGTCTACCACGATCACACCGCAGGCCATGGCATCGTACACCTGTCGTAAGGAGTCCTCGGCCGTCGTGGTCACCGTGGTCACGTAGTCATTCCCCCAAGTCAGATATCGTACGCTAAGCAGGTGCTCACAAGTCTGGCATGGTCCATTTGCGTGTGCGCCAGGCGCGGAAAACAGGCCGAACTTATGGTCATGTGCTTAGGCGCGCCTGTCGTACTTACACTTACATACGTGACACAGTTGTAAGCCGACCCGCGCGTTGCCGCAATCCCCCAAGAGTCTCACGGCGCGCCATCGCCTCACAGTCCCCGCGCGGGGCCTCTCCAGATCCCGCGTTCCATGCCGATGTCTCAAAGTGAGTCTAGCGCGGCCACGTCAACCGTCCGACAGCGGTCGTCCCCGCCGCGCGACTGTATGTTTACTGAAACGAAAGGAGACCACTCAGTGCGACGCCTACCCCTCACCTGCGCCGGCTTGCTACTGGCGGCCGTCGCCCCTGCCGCCCCGGTCCATGCCGCCGCGACCGCGTGGCGCTACCGGCTGGCCAAGGGCCAAACGCTCACATATATGGTGGACATGCGCGCGACCGATACGCTGCGCGAAGGCGCGGCGCCCGCGCGACAGAAGGCCGCCGCGAACTCGTACGACGTACATTATGATTTCGGCGGCGCGCAGCCCGATGGCGCCGTCGCGCTACGCCTGCGCACCGACCACCTGACCGAGCGCCTCACCGACGGCGGCAAGACGACTGTCAAGCATCCGAAGACTAATCCGACCTACTTCTGGCAGGAGGCCGACGGCCGCCAGCTCTCGCCCGACCGGCGCTACACGGGGGCGTACAGCAACGGCGACCTCGGGATGCTGCCCGACGGCCCTGTCGCGCCGGGCAGCGCCTGGACCACGACACTCACCGATCAGGACATGTTCTCCTCGCATCTGATCTGCCACAACACGATGGCGGGCTGGATGCAGGGAACGTCGACCGTCGCCGAGATCCGCACCGTCTGCTCCGCCTCCGGCCACGGGACGGTCACCCAGCGCGGCACGACCTATCGCGTCTCCGGCACGACCACGCTGACCGGCCGGTGGGCCTTCGACGTCAAGCTGGGGCTGTTCCTAGGCCAGACGCTCTCCCAGCAGACTATCGTCACAGGGACGGAAACGGACCGGCGTGGCGCCCGCGCCTTCAACGACCGCACCCAGACCTCGACGATGCAGCAGTTGGTCGCTACGCGGTAACGGCGTCGGGGGCGTCGGTCCGCCGGCTCGGGGCTTGTACAAGGCCCACCGCTCGACCAACACGAGGGGCTTCATCACGTATTCTAATTGAGTTCGCGCGAGAGCAGTACGAGCTCCTCGACCCTGGCACGTCCGGGCAGCGAGGCGATCAGCAGAATGCAGGAGGCGACATCCTCGGGTTGCACGTATTTGGCGCGCGTCGCCTCGTCGGGCGGCTGGGGGCGCTTGTCGACGAGCGGCGTGTCGGTGTCGCCCAGCACGATGACACTGCTGCGGATGCCGTGGCCCTTCTCCTCGGCGTTGATGACGGCGCTGAGACCGGCGAGGCCTGCTTTCGCCGCGGTGTAGGCCGCGCCGGCGAGCGGGCTGGGGCGGTACGCCGCCAGCGAACCGAGGTGTACGAATGTCCCGCTCCCCTGCGCGCGCATGATCGGCAGCACGGCGTGGACGCACAGGAACGCGCCGTCTAGATTCGTGGCCAGGATGTCGTGCCAGCCTTGGGGGTCCATCTGTGCGAGGGCGCGGCGCGGCACGTTGAAGCCCGCGTTGTTGACCAGCACATCGACCCGCCCGAAGGCGTCCATGGCGTCCCGGACCATGCGCTCGACCTCGTCCGGCGCCGTCACATCGCACACCGCGACCCGCACGCGCTCGGGCGCGGCCCCCGGCGCCTCCCCGGCCAGGGCGGCCGTCTCCCGCAGCGCCGCCTCGTTGCGCCCGCTCACGACCACGGCCGCCCCCGCGCCGGCCAGCGCCACGGCCGTCGCACGCCCGACCCCGCTGCCCGCCCCCGTCACCAAGGCCACCTGCCCCGACAATCCCATCATCCCGATCACCTCTCCCGTAGTGGAGCGCTCTTATTCTATGATTAACTCGGGCAATCGTTCGATTGCTTCATCGAGGTCGACGCATCCCATGGCGTTTAACCAAGTATCGTCACAGGATAGGCTGCGAATATCTTGTCTATAGTTAAGGAGCGTAACGCCTTCCACAATAGCTTGGGCAGCCAAATCTCCGATGAGGTCGCGCGCCAGCGGCGAAAGTCTGCTCGACTCGCTTGTCCACCATAGGAATATGTGCGTGTCCAGTAGCAGTTTCACGCCGAACCTAACCAGAATTCGTCTGGAAGAGGAGCATCGAAGTCATCGCTGATCCAGAAAGCGCCTTTGTTTAGATCCGAAATACGTTCCTTCTTAGGGGATATTACAGGAACAATCCTAGCTAGTTGCTTATCGCCCTCGACGATAAGTACTTCATGACCCAAAGACACTTGGTCCAGCAACTCGGAGAGTTGTGGCTGTTCGTCGCGAATATCGATTGTCATAGCTAAACTCCTATCCCAATCTCTACAAGTGACTTCCTTCTTTCTTAGTTTAGCCTATCGTACCGTTTACCTTTTACCTTGATTGCTAGTGGCCCTCCCTCAAACGGAATGGTGAGGGGCGTAGCATGTGCAGGTCTTCGCGCCTCGTATGTGCATGACGGCGCGCATCCACGCCGATGTCGATCTGCGCTCGGTGTCTCAACGGTACTAGTCGCGTGTTTGCTCGATCCATACCGCGAGATCGTTTAGGCGGTGCGCCCAATAGATAGTTAGCCCACGCTGCCGCGCATCTTCCAGGTTGCGTAGCGCATAGACTCCGCTTAATACCGCGACAGGGATAATTTGCGTGCTTCCAAAGTCTTGTCTCCACACCTCTGCTTTGGCCGCCGCGTCATTATTCAATCGTTTGACCGAGTTGATGGACGAATTGGACACTTTGCATTCGATGGGCATGGTGCGCCCGTCCCAAAGGCCCACAACGAGGTCAGCCCTCCGGCTGCCCCTCCCTAAGGTCACTTCTTGGCAAAACTGCCCAGGCTCCGGCGCGGTGCGCAACGTGGGGATGTCACGCCGTGGAATGGCAATCTCAGTCAATCCTTGGGTGAGTAACGCTTGGCGTACCCGCTCCTCTTGAACTCTCTTGCTCTCGTTCCTCCGGCTTGTGGCGACGCGTTGAGTCGCGACGAGCGCGCTAGAGGCGAGAATTGCCGCTTGTCGCTCGGCTTCGGTCGGTTCGCGCCCCTCTGTCACCCACGGGAAGCGACGGCGGTCGAGCACGGCACGGATGGTATCCACAAGGTTTTGCACCAAATCCGGGTCCTTGCGCAATATTTGTGGCGCGATAGAGGTTCGATCCACGAGCGTTTTCAGGTCGTCGGTGGAGATGGGCGGCGCCGCGAGGTATCGAAACGCTTCTTGCAGCGCCGGATTGGTCAATATGTCCAACGCTTGGCCCTCAAGCTCGGAGAGGTCGACGGTGCTCTCCAAGAGATCCTCCATCGTCCCTTGGACTTCATCGAAGGCCTCGCCGTACGCCTCTAAGGGCTCCTCACAAGCGTTCGCGGCGGAATATCCCCTCCGATTCCCTGCGATCCGCGTCAAGTTGTACGGAGGACCACTCGGCACGCGGTAGAAAGTTGCGTCTGCGAGAGCGCGTCATGCAAGAGTCTCTAGGAACTGTTTGTCCGCGAGAAGCTCTGGACGGGGCACAAGTAAACGCTCCATCTCCCGCGGTTCGAATTTCGTTAATCCTCCCGCATACATGCGGCCTTCACCTATCGTCGTCCGCTGTGAAAGGAAACGAGCTAGGACGCGGAGGATTTGTTCGCTGAGAGGCTCTCGCGGGTAGAGCCCATGCGCGACATTTATGTGCCTGACGTCGGCGAGGTTGCGCACGAAAACAGGGGGCCGACGCGCCATGTACGTGGCCAGAATCGGCGCGGACTCGCGCAGCCCAACCGACCACCATGCTTTGCGATGGCTCGCTATGAAGCCCTTATCGGCGCCGAGTCCCTTCGCCAATTTGATGAACTTGTCGATTCGGCGACGGTCCTCCCCCTCGAATCCATCCAGGTCCGCCGGTAGGTCAATGACGTGCTTGAAGTGGTAGGGATCGGTCAGGAGATCTTTGGCCGTGAACAACTCGCGCGCTTTAATTGACATCCAGCCACTCGGCCGCGGTAATTAGGACGCCGACGTCGCCTTTAGACGCGGATTCCGCGATAGCAAGGAAGAAATGCACATGGAGGCCCCGCTAGCCCGCTCGCTTCGAGCCCGTGCTTACGCGCCGTCTTGGCCAACCACGCCTTCCATTGCGGTCCGAGCAAATGATGCCGTACATAAGGCGGGTTGCCCAGGTAAAGCGTTCGACCATTGATCGGAGGAAGGACTACTTCCCGATAATCGCGCACGACGACTTTGGACCGATCCATCAATCCCGCGGCAGCTAGATGCCCGCGTGCGAGAACGGCGGCCACAGGGTCTAGCTCGACCGCGACAAGTTCCGCCTGGGGAAACTTTCGCCCTGCCGCGACGAGAAAGCGCGCCGATCCCGCGCCCGGATCGACAACCCGCGTGGGGTCAAGCTGGGCGGCAGCCCAAGCCAGCATACCGGCGATGATGACGTCCGGGGTATACGTCGCGCCTAGTGGCCGGCGTTGCTCCGGTGAAAAGAGGCGACAAAATATGTCGCCAAGGGGATCTTGTCCCCGCTGAATTGCCAGCTTCGCTGCCGCTATGGTCGCCGTCGGCAAGGAAGGTAGCGCGGCGACTGCTTCCTCTTCGCTCTCCGACCAACCGTCGATACTACGGGCGCCGAGCGCGAGGGCGAGAGCGATAAGCTCAGCCCGTGAGCCAACGGATACCATGTGGCACGCTCCAACACTCTACATTGTCAATCTCTATAATGGAACATTTGTGCCTCCTTTGGCAAACACTTATCCTAACCTTGTATCTACGCAACGGTCTGGGCCCGGTGGGCCGCTTTCTCGCGCTTGATCGCCGCCTTGCGGCGCGTCGCTTCCTCGGTCAGGCGCAGGTAGCTCGGGGGATCGACCTCGGACGTGTCGACCGCGGCGACGCTCATGCGCGCGAGGGTGTAGAAGCGGCGCCTGCCGCCACGGTCGTCGGCGGTGATGCCACCCTCCGCGGTGTCCGGGCGGTGATGCGCGCGCGCATCACCGCCACGCAGTCGGGGCGCGCCAGCAGCACGAAGTCGTCGCCTCCAACATGGCCCAGGAAGGTGTCCGGCTCGACCTCGGAGGCCACGTCCCGCAGCAGGTTGGCGGCCATGAGCAGCATCTCGTCCCCGCGCGCCAGGCCGTAATGGTCGTTGTAGGCCTTGAAGCCGTCGATGTCGGCCAGCACGAACGCCGTCGGCGCGCCCGCCGCGACGCGCGCGCCGAGCTCGGTGTCGAGCAGCGGCGCGCCTGGCAGGCCGGAGAGCGGGTTGCTCAGGCGCGCCCGCCGCAGCGCCTCGTCGTTGAGGTGGTCGAGCAGTTGGAAGACCGCCACGCAGCCGATGTAGCGTCCGCCCTCCGTCACCACCACGGGGTCGTAGCGGCTCTCAGCTGGCCGCCCGGTGGCCCGGCGCGCCACTTCGGCCGGTGAGAGCCCGGCGTCGACCGCGAGCATGGCGGTCCTGGCCACGCGCGCGACGGGGCGCTTGCGGTAGATGGCGTTGCCGTAGAGCCCGCTCAACTTGGTCAGCAACCCCTGGCGCGTGACGAGAGCATCGGCGATGCCGTCGGCGCCCAGCGTCACGGCGGCGCGCTCGGGCTCGCGCTCAAAAAGGGCCAGCGCCTCCTCGGTCGGAGTCACTGGCGCGAGCAGGAGGTCGCGCGCGACCAAATCTCCCATGCGCGCATGGCGGTCAGTCTGATGCAGGGCGCTCGCCGGCCGCGCCTCGATGGCGCGCGCGGCGACGACGAGCGGCGGCGGCAGGGCCGAGCTACCCTGCGCGTCGGTGCGCGGCGTCTGCAGCAGGCGCAGGAAAGTGCGCGCGACGTGCGGGTCGAACTGCGCCCCCGCCCCGCGCTCGAGCTCGATCACGGCGCGGGCGTGACCGGGAGTTGTGCGGTAGATCCGATCCTCGGTCATCGCGCCGTACGTGTCGACCACGGTAAGGATACGCGCCCCGATCGGGATCTCCTCGCCGCTCAGGCCGTCGGGGTAGCCGCCGCCGTCGAAGCGCTCGTGGTGGTGGCGCACCAGCGGCACGACGGCGCGCAGCCGCGCCACGGCCCCGACGATGCCCGCCCCGATCTCGGGGTGCCGTTTCATCACGGCGAACTCCTCGGCGTCGAGCCGCGCGGGTTTGTTGAGCACGGCGTCGGGGACGCCGATCTTGCCCACGTCGTGGAGCACCGCGCCGAGGCGAACGGTCGCGACCTCCTCCGCGCTCAGGCCAAGGGCTTCGGCCAGCGCGACGGCGCGCGCGGCCATCCGCGCGCAGTGCTCGCCGGTATAGCCGTCGCGCGCCTCGATGGCGCCGGCCAACGCCTCGATCGATTCAACGGTGGTGCGCGCGGCCGAGGCCTGAAGCTGGCCGTTGTCGAGGGCCAACGCGAGCGTCGCCGCCGCCGCGCACAAGAGTTCACGCTCGTCGCGTGTGATGGCGCGCGCGTCGCGGCCGAGCAGCGATAGGACGCCGACGACGCGTCCGCGCGCCGGTAGCGGGACCACGGCGTACCCCCGCGCGTTGTAGCGGCGCAAGTAGCCGGCCGCCTCGGCCGGCAGCGACACGTTGTCCCCGCTGAAGGCCGGGCGGTTCGTGCGCGCGGCCTCGGCGACGAGCCGGGGCGCCGCGAGCGGTATCACGTCGTCGAAGCGCGCGGTCGCGTCCCGCGCCTCGCGGCCGGCGGCGAGCCGCAACCGCAGGCCGTCGCGATCAAGCACGTAGAGGGAGCCGCCGTCCATGTCCAGGGCGGTGGCCAGCGCCGCGATGGCCCGCCGGCCCAGGTCAGCCGGGTCCGCGCACGCGGCCGCCGCGGCGACCACCGCGTTCAGGCTGTCGACGTACCCGTTGGCGCGCCGCTCCTCGCGCCGCGTGCGCATGCGCATCAGCGTGACCACGAGGGTGCTCGCCAGCGTGGCGGCGAACCGCGCCTCGTCGTCCGTGAAGGTGTGGTCGTCATCCGCCGCGCCCATAATAATGGCGCCGAGGGGGGCGGCGTCGCAGACCAACGGGGCGAAGAGGGCCGCGCCGGCGTCGCACACAGGCCGTAGCGCGGCCATGCGCGGGTCGGACGCGATGTCGTCCGTGACGACAGGCTCCCCTGCCTGGAGGAGCCTTTCCAGATCCGTGCCGCGCATGGCCACGCGCGCCTCCGGCGTGGTCTCCGGCGCGTCATCGCTCACCAGCGCGGCCACGTCCCCGTCGCCCGTCGTCGCATCGTAGAGCATGACGGCGACACGGGCGACGCCCAGCGTCTGGCGCGCCCCGCGCGCGGCGGTGTCGAGGAGGGCGGTGGTGTCGAGCCCGTCGGCCGTGGCGACGCGATGGAGCGTGTCGAGCTCCGTCGTGCGGCGGCGCAGTTGGAGGCTCTCGTGGCGCAGGGCCGCGAAGTCCGCTTCGGACTCGCGCCGACGGCGCTCGAGGCGGCGCATCTGCTCCGCCGTCCGGTTGACGATGACGGCGACGCAAAAGAGGATGGCGGCGCGCGAAACGGACTGCGCCGACAGACCGAAGACATTGCCGGGGCTCCACGTCAACGCCAGGGAGAGCGCGCCGGTCAAGGCCGTCAGCAGGAGCGCCAGGGCCAGCCGGAAGTACAGCGCGGCCATGACCACGGTCAGAAAGAAATTGAAAATAAAGGGGCTGGCCGCGCCGCCCGTCCGCGCCACGATGACGCCGACAAAGGCCGCGCCGGCCAGGATATGGAGCGCGAACAGGTCGCGGGGCAGGCGCGGCCAGGGCACGGCGACATAGAGGGCCACGTAGGCGACCGTGAAGAGGGCGATCAGGCCGAGAGTAAGATCGGCGGAAGGATCGTGTAAGCCGGAGCGCGCCAGGCTCAGGACGCCCGGAACGACCGACAGCAGGGCGAGCGTGCGGGTTAACGCGCGCGTGCGGGCATCGGCCGCGCGCTCCGCCCGCTCGATGGGGGACACGGCGCCGGTTGGCGACCAGCGGCTCATGTAGGTAACAGGCTCTTTCCGCGTAAGTAGCTATGCTGGACCGGCGAGCAACGTTGCCGCGGCGCGCGGACTCTCACCGCGCGTTTTGATCGTACCCGAAATCACATGCCACTGTCAGTAGCACGTTTGGGTCTTGATAGGCGCCTAACGATGTGCATGACGGCGCGCGCCGAGGCGAGCGGCCGACTATTATGGAAAAGACAGATGGTTCCGCCACGGCGGGTGAAGGAGGACGATGACGGTGCGCAGGCGACTCACGCGGCGGGCGACGGCCGGGAACGACTACGCGGCCGCCGGCGTGCGCAAGATCTCCCCCACCGACGTGGCCCAGTACATCCGCCTGGAGCAGTGCGAGCGCTACCTGCGCCTGCGCCTGCACGAACGCGCCCGCGGCCGGCGCTTCCTGGCCGAGTATGGGGTGGCGGCTCAGTCCATCCCGCCGCTACTGACGCGCTCGGGCGCGCGCTTCGAGGAGCGGGTCGAGCAGGCCGTCGCCGCGCACTACGCGGCGCTGAACCTGGCCGTGCCGGCCTTCTCTGGGAGCCCGCCCGCCCGCCAGGCGGCGGCCGGCGGGCGTCCGCACGACAACGAGCGGGTCGTCCGGCTGGCGCGCCGCCTCAGCCCCGGCGCCACGCTAGCGCTGTTCCAGGCTCGGCTGGAGGTCACGGTCGCGGGCTGGCTGATCCGCGGCGACGTCGACATCCTGCGCCTGGCGCGCGACGAGCGTGGCGCGCTACGCGTGCTCATCGCCGACATCAAGAGCTCTACGGCGGTCAAGGTCGAACACCGGCTGCAGGTCGCGTTCTATCATGAGATGCTGGCCGCGCTCTTCGAGCAGGAGGGCGTCGCCTGCGACGCGATCGAGCTCGGTGTGCTCTACCGCGGCCCCGCCGCCGCGGGCGACCCCACGCCCGGATCGACCGCCGGGCCACGGTCGGAGGATGTCGCGCGCTACGCGGCCCAGCGCGCCCTGGCCGAGGACTACCTGGGGACGCGCGAGGGGCTGCTGGAGATCGTCGAAGACCCCGAGAGTTACCGCGCCGCGGTGCGCGACCTTGTGACCGACCACGCCTCGACCGCCGCGCGCGTGGCCGCGGCCCCCTTCGACGAGATCCCGTATCACCTCACCTACAAATGCGACGGCTGCCTCTACAACGAGTTCTGCGCCAAGTGGAGCGCCGAGCGCGACGATCTCTCGCTGCTGCCGCACACGACGAGCCGCGACAAGAGCGTGCTGCGCGCGGCCGGCGTGACCACGGTGCGGGCGCTGGCTATGCTTAAAGAGCCGCGCGTCGCGTCCACCCCCATTTCCACTCTCGGCGCCGTTGACGCCGCGGAAACGGTGATAGCAGGCGGGCGTGACGCGGCGGGCGACGTGCCCTCTGGGAGCGCCGGATGTGGGCCGGCTCACGGTCGCGGCGACGACGTTAGTGAATCGCGATCCGCTTCCTCGCCACGGTATGCCGGCGGGACGCCGGCGCTGCCAGTAGAGGCGAACCCGCCCCGGCATCCGAAGGTCGGCGCCGACGGGGATGCGGGCCTGCGCGAGTTGGTCGCCGCGCCGGGCCAGGAGGGGCTGGTGGCGCGGCTGGCCGCGACCCCGCCCGTGGGGGCGCGGCTCGACGAGTTGGCGCACCGCGCGCGGCGCTACCGGCGCTGGAAGGGCGACGCCATCGACGCCCTGCCCTACATTCCTAGCAAGGGCTACGGCTCGCTGCCCTACAGCGACGCCGCGCACAACCCCAACCTGGTGCGCGTCTACATCGACGCGCAGCACGACTACCTGCACGACCGCGTCTACATGCTCGGCGCCCTCGTTGTCGCCTGCGAGGACGGCGCGCCCTCGCCCGCGCGCCGGCGTAGCGTCACGCATCTGACCGAGGGGCCGCCGGCGAGCGACGCGCAGGAAGGCGACCTGTTCCTGCGCTGGACCGCCGACACTATCCGCGCCATCGTGGAGTTGGCCGCGCCCGACCGCGACGGGGCGGCGCGCGCGCCGATCCACCTGATCTTCTACGACACCTTCGACCAGCGCGTGCTGCTGGAGGGGCTGGGCCGCCACGCCGAGGAGGTACTGGGCGCCACCCCGCTCTACGATTTCGTGACCTCGCTGGCGGCGTTCGACTCGCCGGTGACCACGTTCCTCTCTGAGGAGATTCGCGAGCAAAAGAACTATCCCATGGTCTGCCAGTCCCTGCAAGCCGTCGCCGCCTACCTTAAGTTCGACTGGAACAGCCCCGCGCCCTACCGCGAGATCTTCCGCGCGCGCCTGTTCGACTGGTGGGGCAAGTTGGAACATGAGGACCAGGACGGGCAGGACTCGCCCTGGTACACGGCGCGCGCCCGCTTCAACAGCCAGATCCCGCTGGAGTACGCCTACGCGGCCTGGGGCGAGTCGCGCCCGCCGGCGCCGGGCGCGCGCGACGAGGTGGCGCCCTACCGCGGCGCCACACCCGCGCTGCTCGCCGGCTTCCACGCGCGCCGGCTCGAGGCGCTGGAGCGGGTCGCGGCCGACTTCGCGGGCAACCGGCAGACCGAAAAGACGCCGTTCGACCTGCCGGCGCTCCACCACTTCGCCGACACGGCGCCCACGCTGGCGCAGGCGATCGACGAGTTCGTGACCATCGAGCGGCACGTCGAGTTGGCCGAGTGGAAGAAGGCCAGGTTGGCTCCGCCCGAGCGCCGCGTCCTGTCCGGCGAAACGCTGCTGGCGCGCTACGTCGAGGCGGACCAGGACCCTGTCGTGGCGGACAAGAACCGCGAGAACGCCCGGCGCGCCGCGCTCAAGGACCGCCTGTACGCCGCGTACCGCGCGGCCAACCCCGCGGCCAAGCAGGCGCGGCTGACGCCCGCACAGCGCGAGGAGAGTACATGGTCGCAGGATGGGCTGTGCGTGAGGCTGCGGCTGGAGTGCGGCGGGCTGGAGTGCGACCTCGACGAGGCACTGGCGCTCTCGACGCTGCGCGTGGGCGACGGGGTAGTGTTGTGCCCGCGCGTGACCGTCGACGCGCGGTTGCCCGTCGACGAGCAGGAGGGGTTTACGCCGACGCCCAAGCAGATGCTCTACGGCCCGCGCGGTCAGATTATGGGCCTCACCGTGGAGCGCGACGCCGGGGGCCGCGCCACGGCGGGCCTCGTGGAGGTGGAGTTGCGCGAGTCGCGCGGCGGCGCGTGGTCGCGCGGCTTCGTGTTCGCCTCCATCGAGCATCCATTGAGCGAGCGGGAGTACACGCTCGACCGCGACCCCAACAGCTGGTACGGCTATTGGTGCGCCAAAGTGGCCGAGGGTCTGCGCGCCGGCAAGCCTAACGCGCTCTACCAGCGGCTTGTCGCTCCGGAGAAGGCTCGCGCGGAGTGGCCGGACGCGGCGGCCGAAGGGCAGGCGCGCTTCCTGACCGGGCTCGACCGCCTGCGTGAGGCTGGGCTGCTGCACCCATTCGAGGAGAGTAAGCGCGCCTATATCGGTGGTCACGGCGACGCCCCGACGTTGCTCGTGCAGGGTCCGCCCGGGACCGGCAAGAGTTATGCGACGGCCTTCGCCGTCTTCGCGCGGCTGCAGGGGGCCATGGCCGCCGGCCAGGACTGCCGCGCGCTGCTCTCCTGCAAGACGCACGCGGCGACCGACGTGCTGCTGGAGAACGTCGCGCGGGTGCAAGAGCTGCTGCGCATGCTGTATGCGCGCCATCCCGAGACCATGGCCGGCTGTTTCGACCCGCGGCTGCTCGCGGTCCCGCTCTATCGGGGACGCCCGCGCGGAGCCGTGCCGGAGGGTGTGGCGGCGCTGCGCCGGGCCGAGGAGCGCGGGCCGGATGAGCCACGCAACGTCGACGCGGTCATGGGCGAGCGCTGGTGCGTTGTCGCGGCCACGCCCGGCGCGGTCTATGGCATGCTCAAGGAGCGTTGGTCCGACAACCTCTTCGGCCACGACCTGTGTGATCTGTTGGCGCTTGACGAGGCCTCGCAGATGAACCTGCCCGAGGCGGCCATGGCCGCGCTGCCGCTCAAGTCTACCGGCGCGCTCATCGTCGTCGGCGACCACCGCCAGATGCCGCCCATCGTCAAGCACGACTGGGCCGTCGAGCCGCGGCGCACTTTCCGCGCCTACCGCTCCTACGAGTCGCTCTTCCTGGCCCTGCTGGAGACCCAGCCGCCCGTGGTCAAGTTCGCGGAAAGCTTCCGACTGCATCGGGACATGGCGGCCTTCCTGCGCCAGGAGGTCTACCGCAAGGACGGCATCCCTTACCATTCGCGCAAGCATGAGACCCTGCCCCCGTTCGCGAGCGCCGACCCCTTCGTCGCCGCCGTGCTCACGCCCGCGCATCCCATCGTCGTGGTCGTACACGACGAGGAGTCCAGCGGGCAGCGTAATCCTTTCGAGGCAGGGCTGATCGCGCCGGTGCTGGAAGCCCTGGCCTGTCAAGAGACATACAACCTGGACGCCGAGCATGGGCTGGGTGTGGTGGTGCCGCACCGCGCGCAGCGGACGGCGCTGCAGGAGGCCGTGCCCGCGCTGACGCGGCGGGACCCCAAGACGGGGACGGTCACGCTCTCGGCCGTCGACACCGTGGAGCGCTTCCAGGGGGGCGAGCGCGTCGCCATCGTGGTGGGGGCCACGGAGAGCGAGCGCGCCTACCTGCTGGACTCCGGTGATTTCCTGCTCGATCCGCGCCGCCTGACCGTGGCGCTCAGCCGTGCCAAGCGCAAGATGATCCTGGTGGCCTCACAATCGGTCTTCGGCCTGTTCAGCGCCGACGCAGAGACCTTCGCCAACGCCCAGCTCTGGAAGAACCTCCTGCGCCGCACCTGTACGGTCAAGCTCTGGGAGGGCCAGCGCGGCGACCACCGCGTGACAGTGTGGGGCAACGTGCCCGCGGCCGATATCCTATAATAAGGGATATGTATAGGGTGCGGTCTAGGGAGGGGTGGTAGGCGTGATGACGATACCGATCGAAGCCGAGGTTTCGACCGAGCAACTGCTCCGCGCGGTCGAGCAGTTGCCAACCCAGGAGTTCTCTGTATTCGTCGCCCAACTCCTCGCGCTGCGTGCCCAGCGCGAGGGACCACATGTGAGCCAATCGGAAACGGCGCTGCTGCTCCAAATCAACGAAGGTATCCCCGCCGATATGCAGCGGCGCTTCGACCATTTGGTTGATAAGCGTCAGGCGGAAACGATCGCGCCCGAGGAGTTAGACGAATTAAGGGTGATGACGGATGGGATCGAGCAGCACGCTGTGCGACGCCTTGCCGCGCTCGACGCGCTGGCTCGCCTACGGCAGATTCCTCTGGCCGCCCTGATGGACAGCCTTGGAATCGCGCCGCCAACCTATGCCTGAGGGGCGCATCACTGCGGAGTCGCGCCAACGCGTGGTTGAGCGTGCGGGAGGATGCTGCGAATACTGTCGCAGTCAGGCGAAGTACGCGCCCCGATCTTTCTCGGCCGAGCACATCCTGGCTCGCGCTAAAGGTGGCATGACGAGTCTGGATAACCTCGCGCTGGCCTGTCAGGGCTGCAATAACCACAAGTACGACAAGATAGAGTCGCGCGACCCGGCGAGCGGCGAGCGGCGAGCGGCGAGTTCGCCCCGCTGTATCATCCGCGCCGCGACCGTTGGGATGAGCACTTCGCCTGGAGCGATGGCTTCACCTTGATCATCGGCCTCACCCCTACCGGGCGTGTAACGGTCGATGCGCTCTTGCTCAACCGTGACGGCGTCGTAAACCGGGTGCGCCCCACGATTGTGAGAGCGTCAGGCACAGCGGGCGCGTCCGATCGGCGCACGCCGCCACGGATGGGTCGCGGCGGGGCGGCGCACCG
>JAABUQ010008651.1_pt1 | contig 14168 bp, 14 predicted proteins | sample 5560001 | NCBI WGS metagenome assembly JAABUQ01 (sample SAMN10711888, study PRJNA513371) | rock metagenome | isolation source: Antarctica rocks | place: Antarctica: Victoria Land, Finger Mt nord | collected 2015-12-18
CCGCGCCGCTCCGTCGGCCGCACCCTGGGCGCGTCGGTGCGCCCGCAGGACCGCCTGGCCGTCGATGGCCAGGCCGACGATCGCCAGGAACAGTGGCAGCATGACCACTGCCCACACCAGGGCTTGCGCCGGCTGGCGGTGGGGTGCACGGCGCATCACGGGATGTTCCTCCACGGGTCGACGGGCTCCGCGTGCCGCTGGTGTAACACGACGCGCGACTGTCCGGACAGGGGCAGCGTGGTCAGCGGCACGGTGTACTCCGCGTCCGCCCACACCCGACCGCCGCGGCGGAAGCTTCCAGCATCAAGCACCAGGTGGAGCGCCGTCGGCGCCGTATCCAGGCCGTAGCCCGCAGCCACAGCCGTCCCGCGCGCCAGTCCCTGACTGGTGGCCGCCGCCGGGCTGTCGGCCACCGCGCCCGCGAGCGCCGCCTCCTGCACCACCGCCAGCAGTGCCGCGTCCGTCTGACCGATGGCCCCGACCGTCATCACGCCAGCGACCAGCACCAGCAGCAACGGCAGCACCAGGGCCACCTCGACCAGCGCCTGGCCAGACTGGCGCTGGTGGCCCACTGCCCAGCGCCCCCTCATGGGCGGAACTGGTCCCTGGCCATCGAGGCGCTGGCGTGCAGCGGCAGGGTGGTCACCGGCCCCCAGGGCAGCAGCGCCGGCAGACGGCCGTCGGGACCGCCACACAGAGGAGGGGCACGACGCCGAGCAGGGCGGTCATGCGACCAGTACCCGCGCATCGGTCGGCAGCCGCGCGGTCCAGAGCATGCCCGCGTAGCCCACCGCGATACTGATGGCACAGCCCGCCAGCAGCAGCTGGCCCTCGAGCGTGTCGAACAGGTCCAGGTAATGCGGGCTGACGACGCGCCCTCGCGCGGTTCTTGACACCGACCGCTGGCCGCGGTAGCTTGGCTACAGTATACGGTTGTCAAAACCGCTGTCAACGAGCCACCCGATGCTGCAGACGTTCGCGCCCGGCGCCGCTCGGCGTGCCGATCTCTGGGAGATCGTTGCCGCTGGCCTGCGCCGGGCGATCATCACCGGTGAGTTAGCTCCGGGCCTCCGTTTGCGGGAGGAAGTGCTGGCCCAGAAATTCGCCGTCAGCCGCATCCCGGTTCGCGAGGCGCTCACGCGGCTCGAGCACGAAGGCTTCATCCGCAGCGAGCCCCGCCGTGGTGCCTTCGTCGTCGGTATGAGCCCCGCGGATGTCCACGAGGTCTACGACGTCCGCGAGATGATTGAGACACGCGCCGTCCGTCTCGCCGTCGAGCGCGCCGACCGGAACGACGTGGATCGCCTGCAACACCTGATCGACCAGATGGCGGCGGCCGTTCGCCGTGGACGTCACGCCGACGTCGTCGAACCCGACGTCACCTTCCACCGGGACATCATCGCGGCTGCCCGCCACAAGCGGCTGCTCGCTACCTGGGAGCCGGTCTCGGGCGTCGTCGCGGGCCTGCTGGAGATTACCAATACATCCCACCCGAATATGCCCGCGGCGATCGCGACTCACCAGGCGATAGTTGACGCCATGCGGGCCGGAGACGCGCAGGCGGCGGAAAAAGCCGTCGTGCAGCACCTCCGCAACGGCGAACGGATCATGCAGATCGCCCTGGCCAGGCTGCGCATGCCTCAAGACGAGGCCGCCGCCGGTGGTTAGGTGCGCCCCGAAGACGAACTTCAGATGCAGCACGCCACCACGACCCGCTCCCCACTAGCCAGGAGGACGCCTGTGTGACCCTGCTCGCTACGCCGCCCGCGACGGCCTGCCTCCACGTCACGACCGACCCCGAACCGCACGTGCGCTACGTCTCCGGCCTCACCATCTATGACGAGGCCCTCGTCGACGGTCACTGGATCGGTCGGTACTGGTCTGGCGTCGGGCGCGTCAAGCCCGAAATCCAGCTCGTGCGCGACCTGCCCGAGCTCGCCGGCGAGCGTCTCGATGCGTTCCGTTTGAGCATCGACGGCCAGGAGCTCGAGGGTGGTTGGACCTGGGCTGGCCATACGGAGTCCGAGGCAACATCGGCCAGCGGACGGCCGATTCACCACGCTGTCGTAGAGCTCCACCACGGCACTGTGCCCGTCACGGTCCGCGTGCACACGGAGCTGGACGGTAGTCCGTTCCTGGTTCGGTGGTTGGAGCTCGTCAATCGCGGCCAGGGCTCGGTCGCGATCACCGCACTCGCTGTCTGGTCGGGGCTCCTGTGGCGCATCCGCAACTACCCGATGTACGCCTCCGCTGAGGACGGCAGCGTCTTCCGTCTTGGCCACAACACGGGCTTCGGCTGGGGCTACGAGGGCGACTTTGCCTGGGAGCCGCTACAGAGCGGCACCAGGCGTCTCGAGAGCCAGACCGGACGCTCGGGGTGGAGTCGACCAGCGTTCATCGCCGCCAACGACGCCCAGGGTGACTTCTTCGTGGTCGAACTGGCGTGGAGCGGCAACTGGCGAGCGGAGCTGATGTGCCGCCAGGACCTGCGTTTCCGCGCCGACCAGCGCGGGGGTGGCCTGCCGGAGGCGCGGTTATCAGCCACCATCGGCCCGGCCGCCCTGGACGCGGCGCTCCGCGTGGTGGCGCCGGGTGAAACGGTCGCCTGTCCGGCCGTCCACGTGGGCAGCCTGCACGGCGATCTGGACCGGGTCGTCCAGGAGCTGCACGCTCACGTCCGCGGATCGGTCTTGCCGCCGCAACCGTCCGGCAAGGGGCAGCGCGTGCAGGCGAACCCCAACACCTACCTGTTCGGACCGGAGGGCATGACCGAGGCGGCCCTCCACCAGCAGATCGACATTGCCGCGGCCGTCGGCGTCGAGCTTTTCTACGTGGACTGCGGCTGGCACGGCCACGAGCACCAGGCCTGGCAGGACAACGTCGGCGACTGGGTCGAGGCGCCGTGGCTGCCGAACGGCGTCGCGGGCGCCCGCGCCTACGCCGCCGCGCGCGGGCTGCTCTTCGGCCTGTGGATGGAGGCCGAGAGCGTCGGCGCCGGCAGTCGGCTCCGACGCGACCACCCGGACTGGGAGGCCCGTCGCCGCGGCCAGCTGGTCGGGCAGCGCGCCGGCCAGCCGGGCGGCCTGCTCGATCTTGCCAACCCGGAGGTCGCCGCCTGGATGGAGGCCGAGATCGGCAGGGTGATCGAGCAGCACCGGCTGGACCTGTTCCGCCTGGACTTCAACACGGTGGTTCCCGTGGCGCCCACGCGCTCGGTTGATGGCATCCTGGAGGACACGATCTGGCGCCAGGTGCAGACGGTGTACGCTGTCTTCGACCGACTGCGGGAGCGCTTCCCGACCGTGATCTTCGAGAACTGCGCGGGGGGAGGGGGACGCACCGACCTCGGTATCCTGCGCCGCTTCCACACGACCTGGATCTCCGACTGGCAACGCGAGCCGCGCGCCGTCCAGATCCTGAACGGGATGACACTGGCGTTGCCGCCGGAGATCTGTAACCGCGTCTTCGGGCCAATCGGTCTGGAGTTCTCGGCCGGCGACCTCGACTTCCAGCTGCGGGAGCCGCTCTTCTGTCAGCCGCTCTACAAGGGCGCGGCCCCCAGTCTCGACGAATTGAACCCGGTGGCGCGCGAGCGGATCGCCCACCATATCCAGCTCTACAAGGAGTTCATGCGGCCGATCCTCCCCACCGCCCGCATGTATCACCACACACCTGTTCTGCCAATGACCGACCTTAATGGGTGGTGCGTCCTGGAGATGGTCGCTCAGGACTGCTCGCGCGGATACGTGGGGTTGTTCCGCCTCAACGCCGTCGGGACTGATACCTTCGAACTGCGCCCGCGCGGCTTGCCGCGCTCGGGGCGCTACCGGGTCCGCTTCGAAAACGAAGGAGATACGGTTGAGCTAGCGGGGGCCGACCTTGTCCGCGGCATCCCGATTCGGCTGGAGCGTGCTCTCACGTCCCAGCTGCTCCTGTTCGAGCAGGTGTAGAGCGTGGGGCTCGAACCCAACGTGACGCGGGCGCGGCTGCGCCCGCGTCTGTACGCGCCGCGGTCGTTCTCAGCGGGTGGCAGGCGTGTCCCTGGCCAGTCGAAAGTTCGCGGGGCCAGGGACAACCAGCCGCCAGGACCGATTCCTGTCCACCAGGGTGCCAATACCCGCGAACAGCACGACCCGTACCCAGCGCGTCTATCGGGAGGCCAACAGCAGCGCGTGGCGATCGTGCGCGCCCTGGCTATGCGACCCAAGGTGATGCTGTTCGATGAGCGACATCCGCGCTTGACCCAGAGCCTGTGGGCGAGGTGCTGGAGGTCATGCGCGGGCTGGCGCGCGACGGGATGACGATGCTCGTGGTCACGCACGAGATGGCCTTCGCGGAGGAGGTTGCCGACCAGGTGGTGGTCCTGGACCAGGGCGCGATTGTCGAGCAGAGCCTCCGTCGAGCGTGCTGCACGCTCCACAAACGCCCCGCGCGCGGAGCTTCCTGAGTCGCCTCCTGCCACGCTCCGTCCACCACATGGCGCCTGCTCCACTGCACGAAGCCGACGTGAGCCGCTGATAGACAAAATGTTGTGAGTCGGAAGAGTCCTCTCCTATGAGGTGCTTCGGGCGACCGCGCCGATCGCGGCCGTTGCGCTTGGCGGCCGGCTGCTGGCAAGTGGGCCAAGGCGGCATGAACAAGGTCTGGTCCACCCGGCACTTCCCTCCAACGACGTGGCGGTGGCGGCGTGCGGTCTCGATGAACCGTGGCAAGGGCGCGCACCCAATCGAAGATGGTGCGCGGGGCGCCTGTGGGTCCCCACTCAGCAAGCCACTCCGCGGGGTCGACGTAGCTGAGTCAGAAGCGGAGGTACTAGCGAACACCGAGCGCGATAGTCTCATCCGGGATGCGGTAGCCACTGAAGGCCGACACCGACCGGGTAGTCATCCGTCGGCCGCACTGGATGCGCTTGCGAAGGTGACGGCCGTGCGATCACGGCCTGTCTTCCTGAACACCTCACCTGCACACCACCCTCCTGCCGTGATCGACGACGGTGCAGGCCGGTATGGGTACAATCGGCTGGCGTATGGAAGGGATGGCGAACGACGTCATGCCGCACCTGGCGGACCTCTCATGACCCGCGCCAGTGAGTCGGCGAGCACGGGCAAGATCCAAGGACCCAAGGGCCGAGTCTTCAGCGAAGTGGAAGACTGGGCGCAGCTACCGTCTGGCTGGACCTTCTGCGACGTGCCCGGCGTTGCCATCGGCCCTAACGATAGGGTCTACCTCATGACGCGGGGGAACTGCCCGCGCAGCCCCGACCACCCGGTGGTCGTGCTCGAGTCTGAGGGGACCTTCGTGCGCGCCTTCGGCGACAGCTCGTTCGAGTTTGCGCACGCCATCGCGATAGGTGTGGACGGGCTGCTGTACTGCGTCGACGTGGGCGGCCACCGGGTGCAGGTGTACACGCCGGAAGGCGACCTGGTGCGCACCATCGCCGGCCCCGTGTCCCCCTCGGACAGCGGCTACACAACGGACTTTCGAACCATACTGCGCGGCGCTGGACCTTTCAATCAGCCGACCAAGATGGTCACCGCCGCCAACGGCGACCTGTTCGCCTCTGACGGGTACGGCAACGCGCGCGTGCACCACTTCAATCCCACTGGCGCGTTGCGCAAGTCCTGGGGCGAGCCCGGCGACGAGCCAGGCCACTTCAACATCCCGCACTCCGTGCTGGTTCTGCCCGACGAGCGCGTCCTGGTGTGCGATCGAGAGAACAATCGCATCCAGGTCTTCGACCTTGACGGACGCTTCCTCGCGGAGTGGACTGATCTCGCTCGACCGGACGATGTATGTGTCGACGATGCGGGCAATGTCTACGTGGCTGAGCTCGGCGAGCGCGCGGCGCTATTCGCGTTCATGACGCCGCCCTGGGGACAGGATCGCGTAGCGCGCATCTCGGTGCTGGACCTGCAGGGACACGTGCAGATGCGCTGGGGTGATGACCCAAACGGCCCCGTCCACTTCGTCGCACCGCACGGCATCGCCGTCGACAGCCGCGGCAATGTGTACATTGGCGAGGTGCGCCAGGCCGCCGGCGCGGACCCGGCTGCATGGCGCAAAGCAGTCCGCAAGCTGGCGCGAGTCAACTAGAAACGGTATGAGAACGCCGGGAATGGGCTCTGCGGTGGGCGCGGAGCATGGCACGCCTACCCTACCCGTCCGACTTGTCTCATGCCGAGTTCTCTCACATCGAGCCGTGGCTCCCTTCGCCGAAGGGTTGGGGCCGTCCCTGGGCTCACCCCCTGCGCGAAATCCTCGACGGCATCTTCTACGTTGTGCGCACGGGCTGCCAGTGGCGCCAACTGCCCCACGAGTACCCGCCCTGGCCCACCGTGTACTGGTGGTTCCGTCGCTTCCGTATGGACGGCACCTGGGTAGCGCTGAATGCTGCCCTGCGCCAGCAACTGCGCCGCGCGGTCGGTCGTCAGCCGCAGCCCAGTGCCGCCATCCTGGACAGCCAGTCGGTCAAGACCACCAGCGTCGGCGGGATCCACGGCTACGATGGCGCGAAGAAGCTCAATGGCCGCAAGCGGCACATCCTGGTGGAGACGCAGGGATTGCTGCTGACCGTGACCGTGCACAGCGCCGAGGTCCAAGATCGTGCCGCCGTCCCGCTGGTCTTGGCCGGCGCCCAGGAGCGGTTCCCCCGCGTGGAGCATCTCTGGGCCGACCAGGGCTACACCGGCACGGGGAAGGCCTGGATCGAAGAGCATCTGGGCTGGACAGTCGAGATTGTCCGCCACACCCCACATCCTCGTGGCGAGTGGGTGCCGCACGGAGACCGGGCCGATTGGCGAACCATCTGGTTCACCTGGGAGCGTCTGCCGCCGGCGCCGAAGGTGTTCCGCGGCGTGCTGCCGCGCCGCTGGGCGGTGGAGCGGACCTTCTCCTGGTTCGGCCACAGCCGTCGGCTGAGCAAGGACTACGAGAAGCTGTGCACCACCAGCGAGGCGATGATCTACGCCACCATGAGCCGCCTGATGGTGCGCCGTCTGGCTCGCCTGTGACCTTCTCATACCGTTTCTAGCGAGCTCATCGAGCGCGGAGCTTTAGGCGTGAGTCAAGTTCAGGCGGCGTGGAGGAGCGGCAGGGTAGCCCGATCAGTGGTCTGGGCCAAGCTACCGAGCGCGGCGTCGAGGCGAATGAGGGCGTCGCGCAGGGAGTCTGGAAGGTCGAGGTCCGCGGCGATCAAGCTGGTCCAGCTCGGCTGCAGGAGACGCAACACGATGCGGCTGAGGCCGAAGGCCAGGTGCAGACCATCAGCTGTCAGCGTGTAGCGGAAGGTCTGCGGGATGCGCTGCACCAGACCGTGTAAGCAGAGGCGCCGCAAGTCGTAGGTCATCGCTCCGGCGGAGTAGTGGTCCAGGTCACGGCCGAGCAGGCCGGCCACGATAGGCCGCAGGTCGCGATGGCGGAAGCCGGTTGGTCGCGGAGCGACCTGGCACAGTGCCTGGAGCAAGGCCAGCACCCGCGGATCGCTCAGCCGCAGAGCGGCGATGCGCTGACCCTGGACGAACCGCGGCTGTTGGAGTTGGTCCACCAAGCTGGGCTGCGCAACGGCGCTGTTGGCCAGATGCTCGGTCTGCAGCAACTGGGTGTTGATCTGCTGCCCCACCGCGCGCAGATGGGGCAGGGTAGCCAGGGCCTTGGTCGGCTGGACGTCGGTCGGGTCGTTGAACGTCGTCTCGGTGCGCAGCGCCCAGCTCTCCTTGAAATACTGCTTGACGTGGCTGCGCTTGAAGTCGACGTGCAAGCTGGGCTGCACCCCGCGGGTGATCACCCGCGTCCGATAGCCGCACGGTGGCGCCGGCGTGGCACGCGTGAGCCTGGTGGGAAACAGCAGACTGACGCGATCCGGACGACCCAGGTCGAGGTTGTCGCGAATGACACGCTCGAACAGGCGCCGACCCCAGCTCGGCTCGGTGAAGACCTGCGTCAAGCTGACCTCGACCTGCGTGCCATCCAAGGATCGGTCGCGCTAGCGCACCATCACGCCATCCGCCTCCACCACCAACTGTCCCGGTGCCGGATCGTGCGCCGTCGGAGGCGGCGTCTGCTCGGCCTGCACATATGCGGTGCGGGCCTGGTCGCCGCCTTCCAGCTCCGTGCCCACCCGTTGAGCGTGCGTGCGGAGCGTTTCGGTGCCCACCGCCACGCCCGTCAGCTCACTCAGCAGGTTCGCCGCCTCCGCGCACGTCGTCAGGCCGCCCAGCCGCGCCTCCCACCGCTGCACGCCCGCGCTGGTGCGCTGCTTGGGCGCCAGCCGCAGCACCCCATCCAGCGGCCGCCAACTCGCCCCACAGCCACGGCACCCAAGCAGTTGTCGCGGGATGTGCACGGGCCCGCAGCGCGTCTGCACGGTCCGCGGGCGCTGGCGCCGCACCGGCCGGACTGAGCGCACGCCGCACCGCGGACAGGCCGGCGTGCGGGGACCCGCCGCCCCAGCCACCAGCCCGAGCACGTCGCGCAGCAGCGCGCGGCCGTGCTCCAGAACCACGGCTTCCCGCCCGTCCAGGTCGGCCTCGGGGTGCTCGTACGCCAAGACGGCCAGCGCATTGACCAGGGCTTCGGCGCGTGCCAGCATCTGCTTGCGGAGGGCAGTGTCCATCAGGGTTCTCCGTCCGGGCCGCCGCGGCTCTCATCGCGGCGGCCCTTCCGCGTGGGATCCTCCGACCTTATCCGGCCTGCCAGTTCACCGGTAGCCCCAGGGACCATTTCCGGGTACACCCGAAGGGCGCGCCGCTTTTGACACGGCAGCGACGTAGCGCTACGCTGCTGACACGCCTAAACAGGGCCATCGACTGGCATTCACCGGAGGGACCGAGTGCACCATGCCCACGCGTGACGGGCGAGTCGGGTTCGGGATAATCGGCCTGGGGTTTGGTCTCTCTCGCTGTCTCATGTTCAAGGACGCGCCCGAGGCACAGCTCGTCGCTGTCGCCAGCCGCACCGAGGCCAAGGCCGGCGCGGCGGGCGAGCAGTTTGGAGTCGACTGGTACACCGACTACCGGCGCATGCTCGACCGCGAAGACGTCGACGTGGTGGGCATCTACACGCCGAGCGGCGCACACCTGGAGATCGCGTGCGACGTCGCGGCTGCCGGCAAACACGTCCTGGTTACCAAACCCCTCGAGATCACGCTTGAACGCGCCGACGGCATCATGGAAGCCTGCCAGTCGGCTGGCGTGAAGCTGGCGACCGAGTTCGTCACGCGTTACCTGCCAGCCAACTTTACGCTGTACCAAGCGGTCCAGGACAGGCAACTGGGCGAAATGATCCTGGGCGAGTTTTCGGAGAAGCTGTACCGGCCGGCCTGGTACTTCGAGATGGATGGCGGCTGGCGCAGTACCTGGGGGCTCGGCGGCGGCGGCACGGTCATGAATCAGACGATCCATTCTTTAGATCAGATGCGCTGGATCATGGGTGAGGTCCAGTGGCTGACCGCGAGCACAGGCAACTTCGCGAGTCCTGCCGAATCCGAGGACACAGCCGTTGCGAGCGTTAAGTTCCGCAGTGGCGCGCTGGGCGTGCTCGTCGGGACCACGACCTTCCGCAACGACCGCCCCACTGGCCGATACGGGGGCGGCTCGATCCGGCGCGCTGAAGTCAACGGCGACCGCGGCAGCGCGACTGTCGTGGACGGTGACTTCCAAATGTGGGCGGTCAACGGTCAGACCGAACCACCGGCGGGGATCACTCCGCCGGCGGCGAACATCTTTCAGGACATGGCGCGTTGGGTCAGGGACGAGACGTATCGTTCGCCAACCCTGGCCGATGGTCCGGACTCACGCCGCACGCTGGAGCTTGTGCTCGCGGTGTATGAGTCTGCCCGGGCCGGACGAACGGTCGCACTCGGGGACCAAGAGACGCGCCGCTCCTCCTGACCGTACTTCTGCCCACGCAGCTTGCTATGGCGGCCGCCCAAGAAGTCTACGCCAGTAGGAGCTGTCTGCGTCACAGCCCCGCTTCGGCCGAGGCGAACACTTCCATTGCTAGGGAGCGCCGGCGCGCACCTCGACCCCAGCCCGGCTGTTGTAAACGGCGGGCTGTCGGCGAATCGCTCAGCCTGGCACCCTCCATTGCTGCCGCCAACAGCACTCGAGTCGTGTATCCGATGGCAGCTCGGCGCGTTGTTTTGGGTGTTCACACCCTCGGCCACGCCTGCAGGCCGCCTCCAGCTTGCAACCTCGGCGACAGGTTCGGTGGCGCGTGCATGCACTGGGCTTTTCGGCACATACACGATCACCTATCCGACGGATATTCGCATCGTCTACCGCCCTGGGGGATAGACCAGCGCCTCCTTGACAACCACCTGGGGCGGCAGGGAAGCGATCTGAACGATCGCCTGCGCGACGTCTTCAGCACGCAAGAACCGGGATGTGTCAAATTGCCCCACCTTCTTGCGGGCATCGTTTTCCCAGAACGTCGTGTCCATGCCTCCTGGGAACACGGTCGTGACCCGGATTCCGGCTGGGCCCACCTCCAGGGCGAGTGTGTCTCCGAGCCCGCGCACTGCCCACTTGCTCGATGAGTAGACCGATTCGCCGATGACTCCGTGCGTGGCGGCGATCGACGCGATGTTGATGATGTGCCCGGTCTTGCGGGGCACCATTACTCTCGCGGCCTCGCGACAAACGAGGTACAACCCACGCACGTTCACGTTGTACACGCGGTCGAACTGGTCGACCGGCGTGGTCGTGATGGGTCCGTGGTAGTAGACCCCAGCGCTGTTAATGACCGTGTCGATGTGACTCCATCTGGCCATCGTCTGATCGATCGCGCCAGTGATGTCTGCTTCCTTCGACACATCAGCAGCCAAGGTGAGGTAGTCCACGGCGCGTCGAGCCACCTCGTCCCGGGCGGATTCGAGCCGCTCACCATGCAAGTCCATTATCGCCACCTTGGCGCCCAAGTCCGCTACCTCAAGCGCGATGGCGCGGCCAAGTCCGCTGGCGCCGCCAGTGATGAAGATGACGCGATCCTTGAGTTGGCTCACTTGTGGCCCTTCCCGTCAACGTTTGTCCTTCGAGGTGCAGATACCGGTGTGCAAGATGCAGATGGTTGTGTACGGCCTTCGGGCGGCCGGGCCATAGTTCCGGGGACGTGCGGAAAATGTGCGCAAGCAAGCCGGCGAACCCTGCGGTGACACAGGCAGCACGTTGGTGCACAAACGGTCAGAGCTGTTTTCCCCTTCGCGCCGATCCGCACGATGCTAGGACCAGCTCTGACGCGCTTCGCAAACCGAGGGAGTTGGACGGAGCGGAGTCCTATCACGTCCGCCAGAGTTCAGCAATCGTGGCCTTGAGCGCCGGAATTGTTCGTTGAAGATTCGCCTCGTAATTCGGCGAATTGTCACCCGTATCTACGTTGATAAAGCCCCCATATCCATCTGCTCTTAGTGCCCTAAGAAGGCCTAGGTAGTCGATAAAGAGTCGCTGGGTAACGGGGAGCAGCGTGAACCGGCCGGCGATCTCGACCGTCCTGTCAGCAATCTGAACGTGACCCCCGATGGTCAGGTTTGGATCGCTCCAGCCGTGCATGTTGTCGTCGATCCCTATCCCTTCGTGCTTGATCTGGACATGCGTGATCAGGCCCTTCAACGCTTCGTAGTCGTCCGGATAAGGAACTCCCCCGCGCCGGGCCGAATTGCCTGCGTCGTAGATGCTGGTAAGGTAAGGCGAGTTCACTCCACGTAGGATGCGCGCTGCCTCGATCCCGGTGCCCGCCATCGTGTCGTGTTCATTCTCCATGGCGAGGGCATATCCCAGCTCGCCCGCACGTCGGGCGGCGAGACCTAGTTTGTCCACTACCTCATTAAAGACGTCTTCCGGATCAGACTCTCGCCAGAAGCTGAAACAGCGAACGTTAGCGGCGCCAAACTTCTCGGCAATTCGAAAGGCCCGCGGCAGTAGTTCGAGATGCTCCTCGTAGCTGCGGTCACCGAAACCATGCCGCGAGCCCCAGGAAGGCCCATCTCGTCCACGCAGGGAGCATTTGAACAGCGGAGCGCCTAATCCGGCCACTCTCAGACCGTATTTCGTGAGCAGCGACTGCACGCGATCAAGCGCTTCATCGTCGAGCTCGAGGAAGCTCGGGCCGTCCACGCAGCGCAGATCGATGCACTCGATCCCGTGCCTGCGCATGAGCTCCAGGCTATCTTCGAAGTTGCCGAAGGGCCGCATCAGTTCGTCGCAAAAATAGCTAATCTTCCACATCGCAGCTTGCCTCATCGTTGGTGGGCGTAAGACTTGCCTGGTTGGGCAACTCGTAGACCGCCGCGACGACAATCCCTATCGCCATCGTGCACGTCCGGGCTTGCCGTATCGGCGAGTGGTCGCGTACCGCGCAGTCAGCGCACCTCTGCCAGATCAACCCATCGGCGTTCAGCTTCGGACCTCTCGGCCGCGACGACAGTCTCAATCGCCCGAAGCCCGTCACGGAATGTGGGGAGGATGGGCGTGTTCACGTGAGCGACATCCCCCTGCCGGGCCGCGTTGACAAAGTCAAGCACAATTCGGTCCCAGGTGTACTGACCGACTGGCGTGCCCGCTGGCGCCCGGTCCTCCTCCTGGATCTCGAGCTCCACCGGTTCGTTGTCGTCCACCCTCTGGCGGATGGCGGCAGTGTTCGAGACGACCAGACTTCCTTCCGATCCGTGGAAGACGATCTCCCATGCTGGCTGGCCGAAGGTGAGCGTATAGCGATAATTACCCAGTGCCCCGTCAGAACATTCAACGAGCAGCATATAGCCCGTCTCACCGTTCATCTCTGGACGGTCCGCTCCAGGGAACGGTGAGCCATGCCAGGGCGTCATTCTCCCCACCAGTCGAACGACGTCCTGACCGGCCAGGAAGCGCGCGCGGTCGAGCTCGTGAATACCACCTTCGCGCATCATTCCGCCACCCAATTCGCGCTGCCCGAGCCACGGTTTGTGTTCGATGCGGAGCGGGTCGGAACGTAATCCGGCCCAGCGCCACTCCGCCCGAACGTCGAGTATCCTCCCGATCTGCCCGTCCTGAAGGGCTTCCCTGGCAACCAGCGACCCCGGCGCGTACCGCCAGTTGAAGCAAACCGCCGTGACCACCTTGGCCCTTTCGCTCAACTCGGTGATCGCTCGTGCATCTTCTAGAGTGATCGCCGGCGGCTTTTCGACCAGGACGTGGATCCCCCGTTCCAGAGCAGCGGTAATGGGCTCCCTCCGCAAAGCCGCGAGCGCCGTGATGCTCAGCACATCGATCTGTCCCCGCTCGATAACGTCCTGCCAGTTGTCGAAGATCTCTATGTGTGGCTGATCGAGCTGTCCCGCCAGCTGCTCGGCAGTGGAGCGCCGACGGCTCCAGAGCGCACTGACCTCCACGTCCGGGATTTTGGAGTAGGCCACTGCATGGCCCGCGGCCGCTGACCCGGCGCCTAGGATTCCGACCTTCAACGTGTCCTCCATGTTTCCTTTCCTTCCCGCCCCGCGAGCAACTTCAACCCTTGATCGAGCCGCCGCTCAAGCCACGGACGATGTACCGCTGAATGAACATGCCACAGACGACCACCGGTGTTAGACAGATAACGGCGGCAGCCGAAAGGTTCGCGTAGCTAATCTGAGAGAGTCCCATGTAATTCATTATCCCAGCGGTCACCGGTTGCACGTCGCTGCCGCCCAGAATCAGGGCAAACAGGAAGCTGTTCCACATGTAAATGAGCACAAGCAGTGCCGAAGATGCGATGCCCGGCGAGATCAGCGGCACGACAATGTGCCGGAGCAGCATCAACACCGAGCAGCCGTCCACCCTGGCGGCTTCTTCCACCTCTTGCGGTACCGCGGCGATATGCCCCCTCAAGAGCAGGATGTAAAACGGCAAGCCGATGAACAGGTAGACCAGAATCAAGCCCTCGTAGGTGCCGTAGAGGCCCAACCTGCGGAAGATAATGTAGAGCGGGGTTATAATCGTCAGGACCGGAATGATCCGGGTGCTCAGAACCAGGCCCACGAAGAGTTCACGCCCGCGGAACCGATACCGCGCCAGACCATATGCCGCGAGGGTGCCAAAGACAACAGTGAGGACTATGGCTCCGCCAACGATGATGATGCTATTCCTGAAATAGGCCGGAAAGTCTGACCGAACAGTGAAAGTGTTGGTAGGTAGAGCCAGGTTCAGCACGTTGAGATAGTT
>JAABUQ010008652.1_pt1 | contig 14167 bp, 21 predicted proteins | sample 5560001 | NCBI WGS metagenome assembly JAABUQ01 (sample SAMN10711888, study PRJNA513371) | rock metagenome | isolation source: Antarctica rocks | place: Antarctica: Victoria Land, Finger Mt nord | collected 2015-12-18
CAGCTCGCGTTGCTGGCGCGGCGGCAAGCGCCACCCTCGGTCCCGGGCGAGTGTGGCTAAACCAACGGGACATCGCGGGCGTCTGTCCGAGGACAGGTCAGCTTGGTGGCGCGGCGACCTCGGCCAGGCGGGGCAGCTTGCGGATGTGCTCAACGACGTCATCAGGTGGCATGGCAGCTTCCAGGGGGAACGGGGCGGAGGGTGTCAGTCTCCGCCCCAGGCAGGTTAGACGGTGGCCGGCGAGGGGAACAGGCCGCGGATGGTGGCCAGGTTGGCGCGGGTCAGCTCCACGGCGTGGTCGTCGCCGTTCGGCTCGTAGGTCCAGCGGGCGACCAGGAACGGGCCGTGAATCGGCGTGCCGACCTCCGCCCGCGAGCCCAGCGGCCAGACCCACGGTGACGGCGGCTGGAGGTACAGGCCTTCCTCATTGATGATGGCCACCAGTTCGTCACGGGGCGCGCTGGCCAGAGGCGAGATCAGGCGGACGAACTCGATGGAGCCGGCGACCAGGTGCTGCCAGGTGGCCAGGGTGTCGGTGACCGCTGGCACGCTCACGGTGCCGTCCAGGGCGAACAAGACAACGCGCACCGTGGCAGGGGCAGGGGCAGGGACAGCACGCGGAGTGGTCGCGGTGGTCATGGCTCCACCTTCGGGGCGTACTTGCCCGTGATCGTGTCGTACAGGCGCTGGGCAGTGGCCGCGGCCTCGTCGGCGCTGGCGGCGTAGGCCTTCACGGTGGCCTGGGTGGCGCCCTTCGCCGTCTGGCTCAGTTCGACGCTCGACTGCGGTTGGGCGGGCTGCTGGGCGAGAGCGGCGAGGCGCTGGATGGCCTCGGCGAGCTGGTCGATGGTGGTGGTTGCCATGGCTCAGGATTCCTTCTGGGGTTCGTAGGCGAGGGGATGCACGACGATGGGCGGCAGGCCGTGGCGGGCCCGCTCCGGGGTGGCCGCCTCGACGCACGACTGGCAGAAGATGAGCTGCTGGCCGTCGTCCAGGCGCAGGGACGGCACGTACTCGGGGTTGGACATGAACGGGCGGGCACAGGCGCCGCACGTCCCGATGAGGGAGAGGAAACCCATCAGGCGGCTCGCGCCAGGCGGCGAGGAGTTGGAGCCGCCGCGTGGGCGGCTCCCGTGCTGAACAAGCGAAGTTGTCGACCCGCTGCCCGCCGACGGCGCGGCTTGCACTCGGGGCAGACCCGCGTGCCGGGGGCGTTGTGCCAGCGGCGCTCCAGGCCGCGATCACCCAGCACGTCTAGGACGACGCGGACCTGGCAGCCGGCCGCGACCGCCGCGGCGATGAGCGGCGAGCCGTGGCCGGTGATGTGCTCGCGGACGCGCCGGAGCACGTTCCCGTCCAGCGCGATACCCGCATAGTGGCGGGCGTGCGCGAGGGGCGGGTCCAGGTGGAGCAGGTAGCAATGGGGCCCGCTCATGCCGGCCGCGCCTGCACGAGCGCCAGACCCTTGGCGGTCAGGCTGTAGCGCGGGTCCTGACCTTCGGTGGTCGGAGCGCCGCACGGGCGGGCGAAGGGGCTGTAGTCGGCGAACCAGCCGACCGAGCAGACGTCGCCGACCAGGTTGTGCCGGTAGCTGGTGACGACGCGCACGAGCGGCGCGCCGCAGGACCGGCACGCGCCGGGGGTAGAATCGGGGTGCACTTTGGGCCTCCAGGCTGGGGTGCGAACGGCCCGCGGGGTGTGTACTAGACACCTCGCGGGCACTGGCGGCTAAGCGGCGACGGCCAGCGGGTGAGATTGCTGGCGGCGAGCGCGGACGGCCGCGCAGTGCAGGCGGACCGCGAGCTGATGCTTGCACTGGAGCATGGATGCCCTGGCGGCGTCGGGGCACGTGCAGGCGTCGCGGGTGACGAAGTAGATGCGGTTCGGGTTGGCCTGAGACGGAATGCCGAAGAACTTGCGGCCGTCGCGGGTGCGACATTTCAGCCACTGGCCAGCGTCGGCGGCGATCTCGAAGGCCTTCACGGCGCGTTTGTCGATGGGGTGAGCGGTAGCAGTAGGCATGGCGGGTCCTTTCGGTGAGAGGTGGGGCGTGTTGTTGGGGGTTGCTTACAAGGTGTGCAGGCCGCCGTATGTCACTGGTCCACCGTCTTTGCGTTCTCGCGGTTCACCGTCGGTCCGCGCGCGGGATGGGGGGTGCTTCCTACTAAGGAGTATACCAGAAAGTAAACAAGATAGCAACATAAGTGCAGCGTGTTGTGTGCTAGACTGAGACGACACACACGAGGAGGTGCACCACCATGAGCACGCCTACACCGCTGGCGACGCTGCGGCGGCGGCGGCTGCTGACTCTGCGCGCCCTGGCTGCGCTGGCCGGGGTAACGCCCGTCACCGTGATGCGGATCGAGCACGACACGGTCGTCCCGACCTTCAAGACGATGGCCAAGATCGCCGCAGCACTGGGCGTCGAACCCGATCAGATCGCGGAGTTCGCCCGCGTCATGGAGGGCGGGTTGCTAGAGGCGGCCGCGGCGTGAGCTTGGACACCTGCACCGCGACCGCCTGGACGCCAGCGCCCCTGTAGGACGCCGACGACGAACCAGAGTACCGGAGAGTCTGCCTGCCCATGATTGTCAAAGACGAGCTCGGGGGTGATGAACTGATCACCACGGAGGAGGCGACGCGCCGCCTGGCCCAAACCGGCCAGCAGCTGCTCCAACGCCGGCATTCCATCACAGTTGCGGAACAAACGTTCTATGCTGGAGGGCATGCGGCCCCAGGACGAACAGCGGGATGGTGTCCCGCCCAGCCTCTGGCAAGCCCTGGCCGACGCCGCCCACGAGGACCTGGTCGCGCGCATCTGGCGGCTCGACAATCGGATCCGCACGCTCGTGTTAGCACTGGCGACCGCGCCCCGGCCCGACAGGTGGCCGCGGAGTCCGTACTGGCAGTGGTGGTACGCCGTCCGGGCCCGCGTGCTCCGCGGTCTGCCGCCCGATCTGGAGACGTTGGATGCGGCCGAGGCGCGCCGGGTCAACCTGCCGCCCCACCTGCGCTAGCCTTCGCCTGACGTCCAAGCTGCGGCCTACGTCGACGAGCTCGTCGAGCAGCAGGGGCGGGGCGTTCTGACCGGTTGGCGCGCCGCTTGCGGGGATCCACTCGGCGGCGCTGTCCGGGGTGCGGGGGATGCGGCCTGTGGGCTCGGACAACGCCGCCGCTGCTGCGCGTTCCTGAGTGGTGTTGACGTCCTGGTATGCGTCGACCAGGAGCTGGCGCGACACGTCGTCATCGAGAACACGTCGGAATAGACGGCGAGCGCCGAGCTGGACCGCGACGTGCCCCGGTGCGGTGTCCCCTCCCAGTCCACCCGCCGCAGCGGCGAGTGTCCACGCCCAAGCCATTCGCCGGACTACTGGTCCATGCGCGCCGCGCGCGCACGAGAGACCCCAAGCCTGGGCGCCAAGCGGTGAGCGCGGAGACATGCAGCCCGTGAGCCTGCGAACGGGCGATACTGCAAAATCGACCATCTGGCGTAGCGGAGCGGAGCCGTCTGGCACGGCCAGCAGGCAGGCGGACGGGACGAGCGGGGTAGGGGCCCCGCGAGCCAGGGAGCCGTCAGCTTCGGTATGCGGCGTCGAGCCCTGAGCGTATCGTTCGTTGGACGGCACGCTCCCCGTCGTCGGCGACCAGGCCGCAGCGCTCGGCAGCCGCGTACAGCCCCTGCTCAACGTCTGGCTCGGGCAGCTGGCCGGCCACCACTCGTCGGCCCAGCGCCGCGGCCGCACGGAACAGGGCGGCATTCCTGGCTCCTGGCGCGGTGCCGGCCAGTCCGTCCAGGACGACACCGGCGTAGTGGACGTCCTGCAGGGTGGCGCCCTCCAGCGGCCGGCGCTGAATTCGCAGCGAATCGCGCCTGACTGGCTCGGGGAGCGCTGGCAGCGCCGTCGGCTCCAGCAGTGGCCCGTCGTGCCAGTCCGTCTCGGGCTGCGCCTCCAGCGGGCACGAGGGGAGCAGGTACAGCCGCGACACGTCCTTACAGCTCGGGTCAGCCTTGGGCGCCAGCGCCGCATGGCCGCGCTGCCAGAGCTGCGGGAAGTCGGCCGCGTCCACCTCACGCGCCAGGGGCAGCACTAGCCGCCAGCGGGGATTCCCGGGTGTGTGCCGGTAGGTGGTGTGGGCGATCCAACACCACGACCCCAGGCGCTCACGCGGCAGCCCGTGGCCGTCCAGGTCGAACACGAGCGCGCACAGGGCCGCAACGCCGTCGTTACACCGCGTGGTGGCTGCCGGCCAGTAGCGCGTCGGCGACCAGCCCCCGGCAGCCTCCTTGTGGCTGAGCCGCGTGTGCTGGCTCAGGAGCTGACGGAGCGCGTCAACGTCGACCGTGCAGCGAACGACGCGCGTGCTCGTCAGGCCGGCGAAGGTGGCGATCTCGAAGGCCTTCACGCCGGCTCCGCGATGATGCGGTCACCCAGCCTGGGCTCCCACGCCGTGCCGTGCGTGGTCGTCACGCTGTGCCCTGCTGGGTGCTGCGGGCACGGCTTCGCCTGCCAGCGCACGGTGATCGACCGCCCGCGCCAGTCGTCGAAAACGGGCTCCGCGATCACCTCATACTCCTCGCCCCAGTAGCCGGACCAGTAGCGGCCGCCCACCTTGCGCGGATCGTTGGGCCCGATGCTCACGCGGCCTTCCCCGCCCGATCCCAGCGGAGATGCATGTTGACCCGCGGCCGCTTCGGCACGAGCCGTAGGTGCTCAGGGTTGACGCAGACGATGTTCTCGCACAGGTGGTCGACCTCCATGCGCTTCGGGATCGGGCCTTTGAACCAGAGGTACGTCCAGTGGTAGACGAGCTTCTCGACCCCGTTGATCGTTGCCTGCGGCCTCCCCTTTCCCCCCTTCTTGTTCGTCCGGTACGTGCTATTCCAGCACCCCGTCACGGGATCGCGCTCCACCTTGCTCCAGAACCGCGCATGGTCTGGATCGTTGTCCCCAATCACCCGCTGACGGACCAGGCTGACAACGCCGTTGTCAGGTACGGTGGCCTCCTCCTGAGATGGAATCTCTTGGGTACGGTTAGTTACGGTGCGGGTACGGTGGCCTGGCGGGAGCGGCGGAATGATCCTGGGCAGGCGCTTCACGGGCTCCCCACCGGGAAGCGCAGCAAGGGGCACAGGCTCGATGACAACGCTCGGGATGACCCTCGGGAGGGCACGGATTCCTGGCCGTGGCACGGCCACCTGGAGGTGCTCCACAGACACGCCCTGGCCCCGACCAGCGGGGATGCGGAGCCACGCCTCGCCGGTGTGCCGGCCCAGCGCTTCCAGCTCGTAGGGCGCCGCCCACGGGGCGGAGACGCGCTTGCTGTGCGTCCGTCGGCCGCCCTCGCCCTCGCTCCAGGTCCGCTCTTCGACCAGGTGCATGCCGAGCAGGCGGCTCGCCCGATCGCTGTCCAGCGTCCCCTGACGGAACAGCAGCACCCAGGCGGCATCCTGGGCGGCGCGCTGCAGGACGTGGCGTCCGTGCTCTTCCATGTCGGACGGTCCCTGTGTCACCTGGACAACCGCGACGCCGGCCTCGCGACCCTCGCCCATCAGGTCCACAGCGAGCCTCGCGGCCTCCTTGCCGAGCCGGTACGCCTCGTCCAGGATCACCAGTGCCGGCGTGTGCCGCGTCCCGACGCGCTTGGCGAGCTGCGCCTGGAGGCCCAGGAGCGCCCACAGGCCGAGCTGGCGTGTCATGTCACCCCGAGCGCTGGGCAGACTCAGAAGAACGATCTGGCCCCGCTCTAGCGCATCGGCCAGGCTCAGGCAGTCAGGGCCACTCCCCAGGTTGTCGCCAGCGGGCCCCAGTAGCAGGGCTGCCAGTCCCGCCGCGCCCGTCTGCACCCCCTCGGCCTCGACGCGCGATGGCGCCACGAAGTCAGCGCCGAGGTGCTCCTGGCAGTAGTCCATCCATTCGCCGGACCGCAGCAGGTGGACGATGCGACGGAGGTCGGGCTCCTCCTGGGCCGTGGCCATCGCCTTGCCGAGCTGGAGCACCGCCAGGCGGAAGCCGTCGTGGTAGACCCGTGGCGCGTTGCTGTCCTCCGGGATGGCGGCCAGGAGCTGCTGCGCCATCACCAGCGGGTCGGCTTCGAGCGGGTTCCACTTCAGCCAGCCGCCGATCGTGAACACGAGGCCGCCCAGGTCGGCGACCGTCTCCCGCAGAGCCGGGCTGCCCTTCGGGTCGACGATGATGCAGCCGCGCCCGGCCAGCGCGGCGGCCTGGATCAGGAGCCGCACAAAGTGCGTCTTGCCCGAGCCTGGAGCTCCGAAGATCAGGCCACCGAGGCGGAGCACCTCGTCGGGCAGCACCACGCTCCGGTTCCAGCTGGCCCGCCCCACGGTGCAGCCGCCGTCACGCGGATGGGCGGCGCCTTGCCTGGCGCGTCGGCGGGCCAGCCATCCAGGACGCCGCGAGTGAGTGACAGGCACAGCCGCCGTTCGTGGACTGCTCCCACCCTGCATCAGCGTGAACACCAAAAGCGCCGCCAATGCCAGCCCCAGAATCGCCCAGTGGGCTGACGTCGGCAGCGACCGCCACAACCCCGCCATCAGTACCGCCGCCGGCTCAGTGTGCCCACCACCAGCACTACCACCGACACCATCAGCAGGCCGCCGGACGCCACAACATTGCTCAACATCTCGCCCATCAGACGATCCCTACCAGCCGTGCCCACAGCCACAGCCCGGTTGCCGCGAACACGATGGGCCAAAACCGGATCAGGAACACAAGCGGGAACATGAGCAGCCACATCAGCGGCCGGAAGAGCAGCGCCAGCAGCCCAAAAACGCCCACTGTCGCGACGCCGGCCGCGCTGACCGGGACGATGGGGATGATCTCGAACTTGCTCTCTCTGCTCATGCCACCTCTTCCCCCTGGCGGTAGACCTTCCACCGCTTTGTGCTGGTCGCAGGCTTGTTCACAGCCCTGGCGCCGACGGCTCCGACAGGATCGTCGCGCGCCCGCTCGTCGGCGTCCGTGTTGAACGTGGCGAACTCGGTCGTGCTGATCTGTTGGAACAGGTCCACCCACACGCGCTTGCCGGCGGTGATGAGTAACCCCTGCCCGATCCCCGCGCCGTCGATCTTGTCTCTCTCCTCCTTGCTCCACCGCGCCTTCTTGGCGACGTCCTCGATCTCCTCGGGCTCCTGGCCGCCGTACCAGCGGGTCGAGCACGAGCCCTGCACGCGCCGGCCGACCGCCGTGTCGAACCAGTCGGATACCCGCTGGGTGAGCGCCTGGCCGCTCACCCTGAAGTGCCGCCATCGTGTGAACACCTCGGCGAGCACGTCGGGTGCGGCCTCGGCCACCCTGACCGCCTCGTCGAACACCATGAACGTCTCCGCCGGGTACGCCAACAGGTGCGCCTTTGTCAGCGTGCGAATCGTCCGCAGCACCTCGGGTAGGTCGTCGGGGCGGCAGGCGTGTAGGTCGAACATCACACACCCGTCGTCTGGGCGATAGGCGAACTTGTCCAGGTCGGCCAGGCGCTCGATCTTCGGCGCCCGCCCCCCGAGGTACATGGTGAAGCGCCCGCTCCACTCGCGGTGCTCGTCCTGGTCGACGCCGAACACGCGGCGGCCGTGGGCCAGGTACTCCCGGCTCAGGTATGTCTCGGCGCTGAACGTCTTACCGCCGCCACTATGGGCGAACCAGCCGGCGTGCTTGTTCGGGTTGAGCCGGTGCCAGACCGTCCACGAGCAAGGAGCCGCCCCTGCCTTGCCGAACGGCACGCCACCGCTGAGCTGGAGCGTCGCTTGCGCGAGCGGCGTGGCGCGCGCCAGTGTCCCCGTCTCGACAAGATGGTCCCGCTGGGGCAGCGGCAGCGGACGGATCGGTATGACCTGGCGCACACCGGCGAGCTGCTCCCAGCGGAGAATCTTCGCTCTGCCGCCGATGTGCTTGACCCGCTGCTCGAGCTGGCGGGCGTTGTCGAGCAGCTCCTCGCGCCCGTCGCCACGGACCACCAGCGTCACCCGCAGCTTGTACGGCAGCACAGACCGCAGGGTGAACGCCATCAGCAGCGACGTGATCTGGCGCAGCGCGACCTGCACCTCCGCCGTCTGGCGGCTGGCCATCAATTGGTTCTGCTTGATGCCCAGGCGGATTTTCAGGGCGTCCAGCCCGACTGGCTCCATGTCCAGCGCGACGTCCGCTGGTACGTCGCCGTCGATCAGCCGGGCTAGCCAGTTCGTCGTCACGCTCGGCGGGAGCTTGCCCATGACGTACGCCCGCGCCCATGCGCCGTCGACCTCCAGGCTGTCGGAGTGCACCCGGATTTCCCCTGGCAGCCCCGTCGTGGAATTGCCCCGCGCACCCCAGCAATAGGCCAGCGTCTGCACCAAGTCCTCGTCCTGGCTGATGAGATCGGGCTTGAGCCCGATCTGCGCCAATGCTGCCGTCAGGTCCTTCACGTTGGCCCGTACCTCATCGGGATCCTTGCCGGGCACCACAACCAGCCTGTCGCGCTCGATCAGGTGCTCGTAGTGCAGTTGCCAGCCCAAAAAGCTGGCCAGGTCCCACGCCTCCGGACGCTCCTTGTTCTGCCGCAGCTTGGTGATGAACGGCAGCGTCGAAGCGGGCCGCCCGGGAATGACGATCTGCAGCGGCCGTCCGTAGGTGTCCAGCAGCGATCCCCACTGCTTGCGCGCCAGCCGCTTCCTTGCTTCTGATGCCACCTCCATGTTGATCGTCGGCACGCGCAGGATGGCCCGGCACTCCTTCCGGGTCCCGGACATCACCAGGCCATCCTTTGCCCGCGCCAGCTCATGCTTCTCGAGCTCGGCTGTGCGGAGCCGCTTGCGGCCGACCACAAACCGGCCCAGATGGGCGAGCCCGTGCTCTGCGGGCGGGTCCACCGGCCACGCGAACGGCAGCACCGCCAGCAGCGCGGGTGCTGCCAGCAGCGGGTTGTGGTGACTGATCATCAGCGGCCCGGCCGTCAGGAGCGCCATTGCTCCTTCGACGTGGACCGAGCGCGCCGGCAGAGGACCGTAGAGGTCCTGCTGCCGGAGGTGCGTCGGAATCAGGTAGCTGTCTTCAACCTCGCTCTCGGCGTCAGCCATCAGAACGTCGTCGTGGCCAGCGCGGTCGCGATCTGCGGCGCGATCGCCAGCGCGGCGCCGCCCCACAGCAGGATCATCGCGGCGCTCTTGGCGCGGGTGATGGTGTGCTCGCCGAGGAACGACCCGGCGATCCACATGAGGATGACCACGATGACGCCCAGCCCCACGAACCCGAGCCCCGCCAGCGACAGGTCCGTCGCCATGGCGGTCATGAATGCGCCGATCTTTGCCCCGAACATGACTGTCTCCTTGGCTCTAATAGCCGTACTGCTCGGCCACTGCCGAGCCGGTCGCCGCGGACACCGATGTGTAGGCCCCCTGGGCCGCGACGGCAGCACCGCCGCCTGTCGCCGCCGTAGCCAGGCGCAGGCCACCACTGATGGCCCCGCCAAGTAGGCCGCCTCCTGCTCGGCCACTCGTGAAATACCCGTACATGTCGTAGGACAGCTGGAGGAACCCGATGATCAGGAAGATCCCGGCGTTACCAGCTCGCCCGGCCAACTGCCAGCCGATGTTGAGACAGGCCACGCTTGGCACGATGGCCCACAGCCAGCCGAACCACTCCTGAGCCCACAGTCCGGACCAGCGTTTGCACGTCTCGAAGGGCAACGCCTCGAGCGCAATGCCGACGGGCGCCAGCACCGTCAAAATCGCCAGCCAGACCACGCGGTAGCCACCGCGGATGAACAGGCGAATGGTGAAGTAGATCGCCACGCCCAGCATCAGCAGCAACAGCACCGGATCGCTGGGCAGCATCCCTGGCAGGTTGTTGACGGGCGCCGTGCCCGCCGCCTGGCTGGCCGCGTTCACCGCATCGACCATCGTGTCCAGAACGGCGAAGAACGCGGCCAGCTTGAAGCTCACCAGGAGCAGGCTGTCGAAGACCGAGCCCAGGATGCTGGCGCCCGTGATGGCCGTGATCAGCGCGCGAAGCGCCATCAGCACCGTGGCCAGCAGGAAGATGCCGTACACCGCCCCGCGGGCATCGCCGAGGACGTCGGCCGCCGGCCCGAAGTGCGTCGTCCAGGCCGGGTCGGTATGACCGATCAGGTTGGCACCCGAGTTCCACAGACCGTCGAAGACGGCGCGCAGAGCTTTGTCTAGCCAGGCAAGGAAGCTGGTCAGGAACAGCCCGACCACGTTGGGCACCAGCTGGCCCCAGTCGATCCCGCCGAAGGGACCGCCGCTGCTCCCACTGTCTGCCTGGAGCGCCAGAAGGGCGATCATGGTGCCGAGGACCAGTCCCGCGAGACGTCGCAGATGCCGTTGCGTGTGAAGCACGGCACATCGCTGACTCGCTGGCGGCTGGCCAGGCCGCAGGAGTCCCCTGACTCCGCGACGAGCACCGTGGTGTCATCGTCGGGCGGACCCGAGATGTACACCTCGGCGTCGGGCACGATGGCCGTGCAGTCAGCCGGCAGCTGGATCGCCCAGCGTCCGTCCGGCGTGGCCAGGGCGAAGATGCCCTCGCCCGAGGTCCGTGTCACGTACGCCGGCGTCAGGTTCGGCTGCTGCGCCAGGAGCAGCACCGCGAGAAGGGTGGCCATCATGGAGGAGTCACCCTCCCGACCGCCGTGAACTTGGAGCCCCAATAGCCGGTGAAGGCTGGCACCAGGGCGACGCCGACTTGCTCGTTGACCGCGTTGACCATCATTCCGTCTCCCGTGTAGATGCCGACGTGGCTGACTCCGGGCATGTACGTGTTGCTGAAAAAGAGCAGGTCGCCCGGCTGGGCCTGCTCCTGGCCGAGGAGCGTGACGACTCCTTTCTGCTGGTACTGCGCCAGCGCGGTCCGATTCAGGTGGACGCCGACCGCCCCGTAGACGGCGACCGTGAGCCCTGAGCAATCGACGCCAGCGCGCGTGCTGCCGCCGAACACGTAGGGAATGGGCGGCTTCGTCAGCCAGCTCCGCGCGATCGCGACAACGCCCCAGTCGGCGCGGAAGCCCTGCCCAAGAGCGGTGATCTGGGTGGCGTAGTCGGTCTCCCCGAGACACGTGGGCGTGGTGCAACCGCCAAAGCTATTCAGTGCTCGTGTCCGGTTGTCGGCGTAGCCACGGGCGCACAGCACCCGGTCGATAGCGGCCAGGCCGTCGGCGGGTGAGTAGATGTCTCCCCCGTTTCCATAGGCTCGCCAGGTCGCCGGGTCGAACTGGCCGTACCCGACGATGCCGCCCGTGTGCGGCACCCGCATGGCCGGGTTACCACCGAAGTCGCTCTCGATCTTGGCGATAGCGGCCAGGTCCTGGGGTGTCACGTGGCAGGCCGACTGCTGCGACGTCGCCACGATTAGCGGCCACTGGCCGACCGGGACCCCGCCGACAGCCGGCGCAGGGGGGCCGAAGAGGAGGAGCCACCAGCCGCGGCAACCCCCGTGCTGCCCGCGGCGTACTCACCGGGCAGGTAGCCGACGGCGAGCCACGGATGCGTGGCAACCGCGACCAGGGTGGTCATAAGCACGCCGCCGCCGATCACGATGGCCAGGGCCAATCCGGCGACCAGGAGCACGAGCGCCTTCACGGCTCAAATTGAAGGCTGGCCACTGGCTGAGCGATACCAGCCACGGGACAGCCATTCGACAGCCACTGGCGACCGGCGAGACCGATGAGTAACCACAGTTAGCTTCACTACCCCTTCGTAACTGTTGTGTTTCTGCTTTATGAGTACGGGATGCTAGCATTGCCCGTGCAGAGCGTGTATTCGGCAGACATGCCACCCGAGACGGCCGGTACCCTCACCGGCTGGTCCATGGCTCCCGGTGCTGCCTCCGCTAAGACGCCTGCCCTGCGCTACTGGCGGGTCCAGCGCACACTCCTTCAACAGGAGTTGGCCCAACGCGCCGGCGTCCATTACGGCAGCATCTCCCGCGGCGAGAGTGGCCAGGCGCTCCGTCTGCTCGTGATTCGCAAGCTCGCCGAGGCCCTCGACGTCGAGCCCACCGAGCTCATGCGCCAGCCGCCCACAGACGCGCAGTAACCCCACCCCCACCCCCGCACCCGCCTCCCCAGGTGTTGTAGCTAGAACAGATGTTCTACGACAAGGGTTTACCGTGGCCCAGTCACAGGGGTCGCCGAGGAGCTCGGCCCCTACGATCCTGAGCCGCCCGCCTGAGACGTCACCGCGCACACCCTCATCGTCCAGACGAGCCGTTCCCAAGGCGTTCCCAAAGCGTTCCTCAAGCATTCCTTGGGCGTACCCCGCGGGCCAGCTGCACCCCATCGCCTCCCCATCGTCCACAGGGGGCGTGACACCAGCGTGACACGGACGCGACAGCAGCGTGACAGCAGCGCGTCGCGGGTCTGGTGAGCCCATCGCCCCCAGCATGCGGCCGAAGCTAGACAGGGCCGAGGCCGAGCGCTGGCGCGCGCCAGCGTCCCTCGGGTGGCGCGCGTGTCTGGGCCGTCGATACCGCGGCCCGTCGTCGTGTCCCGGGTATTAGCCACATCCGCCCGAAAATACCCCTTAAGCGTTACGTCTAGTCCAGCCACAGTCACGTTGCGGCGCAGGGTGTGCTACGTCGCGGCTTGCAGCCGGGCCGCGACACTCAGGCCGGCGTTCACCAGCAGGGCCAGCAGCAGCAGCACGAGCCCGAGGGCCAGCGCCAGCGCGAAGTCACCCCGGCCCGCTTCGAGCGCGATGGCGGTGGTCAAGATGCGCGTCTGGCCGACGATATTGCCGCCGACCATCAACGAGGCACCGACCTCGGCGATGGCCCGACCGAAGCCGGCGGCGACGGCGACCAGCACCTGGGCGGCCGTGGCGCGCACCAGCTCGTAGGCCACGCGACGGTCGCCGGCGCCATCTGCCCGCAGCGCCAGTGCCAGGTCCGGGTCGAGCAGGTCAAGCGCGGCGCGAGTAAACCCCGCGACCAGGGGGAGAGCCACGATCAGCTGGGCCAGGACCATGGCGGGTGGCGTGTACAGCAGGCGCAGGACGCCCAGCGGGCCAGTACGCCAGAGCACGAGCGTGACGGCGAGGCCGACGACCACGGGTGGCAAGCCCATGCCGGTATTGACCGCGAGGGTCAGCGGCCGCCGGCCTGGTAGTCGCCCGAGGTGCAGGGCCGCGCCGAGGGGGACCCCGAGCAGCGCCGCCAGGATGGCCGCGGCGCCGGAGACAGCTACCGACAGAGCCGCGATGCGGAGCAGCTCGGGGTCGCGGCCCAGGATGAGCCGGGCGGCGTCTGCCAGCGCCTCAGTGACCAGATCCATCGCGCCTTTGTGCGGCTGTGTGGTGCTCGGCTCACAGGCCGACGGCGCTCTCTGCTTTGCCGGCATCCGGCACGAACAGTTGCTGGCCGTACGTGTCCCTGCCGAAGTCGCCGATGACCTGCTGGGTGGCGGGCGCGACCAGGAAGTCGGCGAAGGCCTGGCCGCCGGCCCCATTGATCGGCACGTTCGGGAACCTGGCCGGGTTGACCGGCATGACGTGGTAGACGTTGAGCAGCACCGGGTCGTGCTCGACCAGGATGGGCAACCGGATCTTGCCCGTGAACGCCAGCCAGGTGGCGCGGTCGCTGATGGTGTAGGCCTGCTTCTGGTCGGCAATGGTCAGCGTCTGGCCCATGCCGGTCCCGCTCTCGATGTACCAGCTCTGGCCCTTCGGAGCGATGGTGTCCTTCTGCCAGAGGCCCAGCTCCAGCTGCTGCGTGCCGGAGTTGTCGCCGCGCGAGACGAACGGCACTTGGGCAGCGGCGATCTTCTTGAGCGCGTCGAGCGCTGAGGCGTCGCCCTTGATCTGGGCCGGGTCGGCGTCGGGGCCAACGATGACGAAGTCGTTGTGCATCACCAGCAGGCGCTCGGTGCCGTTGCCCTGGGTCATCCACTGGGCCTCGCTGGCTGGCGCATGGACCAGCACCACGTCGGCCTCGCCGCGGGCGCCCAGAGCCAGAGCGGCGCCGGTGCCGACGGCCACGGTCCTGACCTGGTAGTTGGTCTGGAGCTCGAACAGCGGGATCAGCACGTCCAGCAGGCCGCTGTCCTGGGTACTGGTGGTCGTGGCCAGGATCAGGTCCTGCGCAGTGCCGGACCGCGGCACGGCCGTCGGCTGCGGCGCGGCGGCAGGGCTCTGGGCCGGAGCAGGTGCGCTGGATGCGGCAGG
>JAABUQ010008653.1_pt1 | contig 14166 bp, 14 predicted proteins | sample 5560001 | NCBI WGS metagenome assembly JAABUQ01 (sample SAMN10711888, study PRJNA513371) | rock metagenome | isolation source: Antarctica rocks | place: Antarctica: Victoria Land, Finger Mt nord | collected 2015-12-18
CGAGGTCCGCGTAGCCGACGATCAGTGCCTGCACCCGGTCGCTCGCACGGGCCGCCTGACGAACGTGGCTCAGGCCGGCCGCCGTCTCGATCAGGAGCTCGAGCCCTACCGGTTCCTCCCGCCCGCACTCGTGCTCGACCATCGACGCGAGGCGAGCCACGAACTCGACGTCCGCGGCGCTCTCCACCTTGGGGACGATCAGGGACGCGAGCCGGCCTCCGGCGCCTTCGAGCAGCTCGATCACGTCGCGGTGACACCAACGGCTGCCGGGGGCGTTGATCCGCACTCCGACGGTGGGCGCCGCCCAGTCGCCGTCCCGGAGCGCCGCGAGCACCCTCCGCCTCGCCTCTGCCTTCTGATCGGCGGGCACCGAGTCCTCCAGATCGAGGATCACCTCGTCGACCCTCAGCTCGCGGGCCTTCGCGATCATCTTCGCCGACACGCCGGGGACCGACAGGCACGATCTCCGGGCGCGCATCGCCGAGGAGGATATAGCGACGATGAACACGAGATTGGGCTACGCTCCGCCGACGACGGCGCCGACGCGGTCGCCGCTCGTGACCATCGGAAGGGAAAGAGCGTTGCGAGCGAGCGAGGGGGTCGAAGTCGGTGGCCCGTACTTCGAGGACTTCGACGTCGGCCAGGTGTTCGCCGACGCGCCGGCGCTCACGCTGACCTCGGGCCACGCGGCGCTGCACCAGGCGCTCACGGGAGATCGTCTGCGCCTGGCGCTCGACGCCGAGTTGAGTCGCGCCGTCACCGGCCAGGAGCGCCAGCTCGCCCACCCCAACCTCGTCTGCGACGTGGCCATCGGCCAGTCGACCGGACCCACGCAACGCGTTCTCGGCAACCTCTTCTACCGTGGACTCGTCCTGCTCGCGCCGGTGTTCATCGGCGACACCCTCTCCACGCGCACGCAGGTGGTCGCTCTGAAGCAGAACCAAGTGCGCGAAGGACGCCCGGCGACCGGTCTCGTCGCCCTCCGGATCCAGACCCGGAACCAGCACGCCGAACCGGTGCTCGACTTCTGGCGCTGTCCGATGATCCCGCTCCGGGCTCCGACCGGCGAGACGGGCCATGACGAGAAGTTCAGCGACATTCCGCAGGACCTCGACCCCGACAGCGTCCGCCACGCGGTCCCGTCGGGCTGGCGCCTGCCCGAGCTCCGTGACCGTGTGGGCGGCGAGCACTTTGCCGACGTGGCCGAAGGAACGGTGTGGGAGATCGGAGGGCGCGACACGGTGACGGGTGCGCCCGAGCTGGTCCGCCTGACGCTTAACCTCGCGGCGGCTCATTCGGACGCCGGCGCCACCGCGCACGGCAGGCGACTCGTCTACGGTGGTCACACGATCTCGATCGCGGCCTCCCACGCGACGCGCGCGCTGCCCAATCTCGCCACGATCGTCGCCTGGCACGGCTGCGATCACCTCGGACCGGTGTTCGAAGGTGACGTCCTGCGCAGTGAGCTGATCCTCGAGTCCAAGGAACCGTTGGCAGAAGGGGGCCTACTCGACCTTCGCGCGCTCGTCTGGGCCGAGCGCGACGACGGCGGGGAGCGGGTGGAGGTCCAGGTCCTCTACTGGCGCTTCGTCGGGGTGATGGCGTGAGCGGGATCCTCGACGGCATGCGGGTGGTCGAGGGCTCGGCCTTCGTGGCGGCGCCCCTCGGCGGGATGACGCTCGCCCAGCTCGGCGCCGACGTCATCCGCTTCGACCCGATCGGAGGCGGGCTCGACCGCACGCGCTGGCCCGTGACCGACGACGGGAGCAGCCTCTTCTGGGCGGGCTTGAACAAGGGCAAGCGCTCGATCCAGATCGACCTCGGCTCCCCGCAGGGACGAGAGCTCGTGGCGGAGCTCGTCGCCGCGCCCGGCCCGGACGCGGGACTGTTCCTCACGAACTTCCCCCTGCGCGGCTGGCTCGACGGGGACGCGCTGGCCGAGCGCCGTCCCGATCTGATCACGGTGAACATCACCGGCAACCACGACGGATCCTCGGCGGTCGACTACACGGTCAATCCGTCCACCGGCTTTCCGTGGGCGACGGGACCGAGGCATCTGGCGGTTCCGTTCAACCACCTGCTGCCGGCTTGGGATGCGATCACCGGCGGCCTCGCCGCGACGGGCCTGCTCGCCGCCGAGCGCCATCGGCGCATGACCGGAGAGGGGCAGGTCGTGCGCGTCGCCCTGTCCGACGTCGCGCTGGCGATGGTCGGCAACCTCGGCAAGATCGCCGAGGTCCAGATCAACCGCAGCGAGCGTCCCAAGGACGGGAACTACCTCTACGGCGCCTTCGGTCGGGACTTCCTGACCAAGGAGGGGCGGAGGATCATGATCGTCGCGCTGACTCTGCGCCAGTGGCAGAACCTCGTCGCGGCGACCGGGCTCGGCGACGCTTTCGCCACCTGCGAGCAGATGATGGGCGTCGATCTCACCAGGGAGGGCGATCGCTTCGCGGCGCGCGAAGTGCTGGGGGCGATCTTGAAGCCGTGGACGACCGCGCGCACGCTCGAGGAGATCCGCGCGATCTTCGATGCCCACGACGTCTCGTGGGGACCGTACTGGAGCTTCATGGAGCTCCTCGAGAACGACGAGCGCTGCTCGACGAGCAACCCGATGTTCCAGGAGGTCGAGCAGCCGGGGATCGGCACCTACCTGATGCCGAGCTCGCCGCTGCGCTTCGACGCGTGCGAGCGGCTCGCGGCCCGGCGCTCGCCGCTGCTGGGCGAGCACACGGACGAGGTGCTCGCCGGCGTGCTCGGAATGACCGACGCCGAGATCGGCCGCCTCCACGAGGGCCGCGTGGTCGCCGGACCGGCCCCGGTCGCAGGCTGAGCTTCAGGCCGTGGTCGCCGCGCTCGGGCGGATCCTCGAGGCAACGCAGCCTTGCCGGCGACGGGCGTAACGGTGCGCCTCAGCGCCGGCGCGCGCTGATCAGAGTCACCTGCACCGCGACGAGGAGCATGTAGGTCGCCGTCGCGACCATGGCCGCCAGCAGCCACGCGAGATGCGAGTGCACGGCGTGGGCGATGCCTGTCGTCGCGCCCAGTCCCGCGCCGACGGAGATGAAGTTCAGGGCACCGGCGAACGGGAAGGCGTGATCGGGCTCCTCCCCCCCTGCGCCCCCGAAGGCCTGGAGGAAGCCCTCAAGCACCGCGAAGGCGATCAGGCCGCCGGCGATGAAGAGGAACAGATCGCCGGTCTGTGGCTTGCCGTGCACCGTCGTCAGCACCGCGGCGGTCGTGGCGATCGTGAGGGTGTAGCCGTAGGCGGCGGCCGTGCTGCGCAGAGTCGTGCGCAGCGCGCCCCGGTAGGTGCCTCGGGTATCTCCCACGCCGGTCGTCTCCCCGCCCGCCGGCATCTTCTCACACGGGCCCCGTCGAGGACCGGCGCTCAGGGCTCTCCCTGCGCGCGAGCGACCTCGGGCAGCGCTCGCCGCGCGGCGAGCAGCGCATCGCGCGCGTCCGTGCTCGAGACGTAGGCGAACCACGCCGCCACGGAGGGCCCCACCGGCCCCACCGCCGAGCGATGCGCGTACCAGCGCCGCTCGGGAAGATCGGCGACCGGAAGGGTGGAGAGCAGCTCGGCGTCCAGCTCGAGCGCGACCGTGACGCGCGAGACGATCGAGACGCCGAGCCCCGCCCTGACCCCCTCGGCGATCGCTCCGTTGGAGCCCAGGGTGAGAATCCGGGGTTGCAGCTCGTGACGCGCGAGGAAGGCCTCGTTGAACAGGCGGGTTCCCGACCCCGGTTCGCGAAGCAGCCACGTCCGCTCCGCCAGCTCGGCCGGCCGGACGTCATCGCGCAGGGCAAGCGGGTCGTCGGCCGGCGCGACCAGGGCCATGGCGTTCTCCAGGAAGGGCTCGGAGTGCAGCTCGGAGTTGCGCGGCGCGCGACCGGCGATCGCCACGTCGGCGTCATGGTCGGCAAGGCGGCGGAAGACCACGTCGCGGTTGCCGACCTCCACCGAGATCCGCACCTCGGGAGCGTGACCCGCGAAGCCGGGCAGCAGCGGCGGCAGGATCCGCTCGGCGGCCGTGGTCACGGCCGCGATCCGCAGCTCACGCGCGCCGTGCGCCTGTGCCTCCTGCGCCGCGCGCGTCCCTCCCTCGAGCAGCCCGACGACGTGCGCGGCATAGGGCGCGAAGGCCGTCCCGGCGGCACTGAGCCTGATGCCGCGCCCCGCGCGCTCGGTGAGCTCGACGCCCACCTCGCGTGTGAGCGCCGAGAGCGCGGCGGACACCGACGGCTGCGTGACCACGAGGTCGTCGGAGGCGGCGCGCACCGAGCCCGTGCGCACGACCGCGAGGAAGGCGCGCAACTGGGTGAGCGTGATCGCCATCCGCGGGCGGTCAGGCCACGAGCTCGCGATCGCCGGCCCAGCGACCGTCGCGCGCGGCGCCGTTTGCGCGCGCGCGACGCAGGAGCGCCTCCCGGCCGTCGGCGAACCGCGCCTCATCGCCCGCCCAGGTGACCATCGCGTCGTCTTGCAGCGCGCGCCCGTAGGAGAACGTGAGCTGCCACGGATGCGGCCCGCGCTCGGCCATCGCCTGCAGGTGGGCGGTGGCCTTGTCGGCGCCCTGCCCGCCCGAGAGGAAGGCGATCCCGGGCACCGCCGCGGGCACCACCCGGCGGAGGCTGCACAGGGTCGCGGAGGCGACCTCCTCCTCGGTCGCCTGCTGCGGACGGCCGGTCCCGGCGATCACCATGTTCGGCTTGAGGACCATGCCCTCGAGGACGACCTCCTGCTCGGCGAGCGCGTCGAACACCGCGCGCAGCACGCTCTCGGTGACCTCGGCGCAGCGCTCGAGGGAGTGCTCGCCCTCCGTGAGCACCTCGGGCTCGACGATCGGCGCGATCCCCGCCTCCTGGCAGAGCGCCGCGTAGCGAGCCAGGGCGTGCGCGTTGGCCGCGACACACGCCCTCCCCGGCCGGTGATCGCCGATGGAGAGGACCGCCCGCCACTTGGCGAAGCGGGCGCCGAGCTCGCGGTATTCGGCCAGGCGCTCGCGCAGTCCGTCCAGCCCTTCGGTGACGGTCTCCTCCGCCGCTCCGGCGAGCGGCTTGGCGCCCGTGTCGACCTTGATGCCGGTCAGGATGCCGCGGTCGCGCAGCGCGTCCGGGAACGGGGTGCCCTCGGAGTCGGCCTGGCGGATGGTCTCGTCGTAGAGGATGGCTCCGCTGATGTGCTGCTCCACGCCGGGGGCCAGGAGCAGCAGCTCCCGGTAGCGCCGGCGGCTCTCCTCGGTGGAGTCGATTCCCAGCGCCTCCAGGCGCTTGGTGATCGTCCCCGTGCTCTCGTCCGCGGCGAGGATGCCCTTGCCGTCGACCAACATCGCGCGCGCCGTGCGCGCCAGCTCTGCGTGACTCATCGTCGCTCCCTGCTCATGAATGTCCCTCCGATGGCGCGGTTGCCGCGAAGGCAGGCGTCTCGTCCGTCGCCGAGACCGGTGCTCGTCCGAGGGCGTCGCTCGCCGCTCGCGCCACCTCGTCGGGGGTGATGCCGAGGCGCTCGAGCGCCTCGTCGCCAGGCGCGGAGGCGCCGAAGCGATCGATGCTCACGACCCGCCCTCCGGTTCCCACCCAGCGGTGCCAGCCCTGAGAAACGCCGGCCTCCACGGCGACGCGGGCCTCGACCCGGCGCGGAAGCACCTCCTCCTCCCACTCCGGGCCCTGAGCGGCGAAGAGCTCCCAGGAGGGCATGCTGATCACGCGCGCGCCCACTCCGTCACGGGCGAGCGCAGCCCGCGCCTCCAGCGCGACGGCGACCTCCGAACCGGTGGCCAGCAGCAGCACCTCGGGCTCGCCGTCCGGCGCCTCGGCCAGCACGTAGGCGCCCTGGGCGACCCCGCCGCGCGAACCGAGCCCCGCCCGGTCGATCACCGGGACGTTCTGCCGGGTGAGCACGAGGCACGCCGGACCGTCTATCTCCTCCAGGATCACGCGCCACGCCTCGGCGGTCTCGACCGCGTCGGCCGGCCGCAGGACGGTCAGCCCGGGGATGGCCCGAAGCGCCGAGAGGTGCTCGACGGGCTGGTGGGTGGGGCCGTCCTCGCCGAGTCCGACGGAGTCGTGCGTAAAGATCCAGGCCACCGGGAGCTCCATGAGCGCCGAGAGCCGGATCGCGGGCCGCATGTAGTCCGAGAACGTGAGGAACGTCGAGCCGTAGGGCCGGACGATCCCGCCGTGCAGAGCGAGGCCGTTGACGGCCGAGCCCATCGCGTGCTCGCGCACGCCCCAGTGGACGTTGCGGCCGGCCGCTGCGCGCGTGAAGGACGCCTCGTCGGGGAACTCGGTGCTCGTCGATCCGGCCAGATCGGCCGAGCCTCCGACCATCGTGGGCACGAGCGGCGCGAACGCCGCCATCGCCTGGGCCCCGGCCTTGCGCGTCGCCAGCTCGCTTCCGGGCTCGAAGGTCGGCTCCGATCCGCTCAGCGCCTCGAGCGGCCGGCCGGAGCCGGCTGCGTCCCACTCGCGAGCGAACGCCGGCTCGCGCTCGCGCCACTCCGCCATCCGGGCCTCCCACGCCTCGCGGGCCCGAGCGCCCTTCTCGGCGGCGGGCGAGAACGCGGCATAGGCGTCCGGAGGCACGGCGAACCTCGCCTCCGGATCGAGTCCGAGCCGCTCCTTGGTGGCCCGCACCTCCTCCGGCCCGAGCGGGGAGCCGTGCGCCTTGGCCGTGCCGCCCTTGGTGGGAGCCGGCCATCCGATGACCGAGCGCAGGCGAATCAGCGAGGGGCGATCGGCCGTCGCGCGCGCCGCTCCGAGCGCGGCCCGGAGGGCGGGGAGGTCGTTGGCGTCCTCCACGGCCTGCACGTGCCAGCCGTAGGCGCGGAAGCGCTCCTCGACGTCCTCGGTGGAGAACGCCAGCTCGGTGGAGCCGTCGATGCTGATGTGGTTGTCGTCGTAGACGTAGATGAGCCGGCCGAGGCCGAGGTGCCCGGCGAGCGACGCCGCCTCGGAGCTCAAACCCTCCATGAGGTCGCCGTCCGAGCACAGCGCATAGGTCCAGTGGTCGACGATCGCCGGGCCGTAGCGCTCGCGCAGGAAGCGCTCGGCCATGGCCATGCCCACGCCGTTGGCGAAGCCCTGGCCGAGGGGCCCGGTGGTGGTCTCCACGCCCGGGGTGGTCTGCACGCGGTCGCGCTCGGGGTGGCCGGGTGTCCGCGAGCCCCACTGGCGGAAGTTGCGCAGCTCGTCCAGGGGAAGGCCGTAGCCCGCCAGGTGCAGCACCCCGTAGAGCAGCATCGAACCGTGGCCCGCGGAGAGCACGAAGCGGTCGCGGTCGGGCCAGTCCGGCGTGGCGGGATCGTGGCTGAGCACCTCGGCGTAGAGCAGGCTGGCCAGCGGGGCCATCGCCAGGGGCAGGCCGGGATGGCCTGACTCCGCGGCCTCCACCGCGTCCATCGCCAGGCCGCGCAGCGTGGTGATCCCCTGCTCGAGGGGGTTCACGAGGCCACCGCGTCGGCGTCCGCGGAGTCGTTGCGAGCCCCATCTCCGCCGAGCGCCACCGCGGCCTTCGCGGTCACAAGCTGGTAGAGCACGAGCACCTGGACGATCGCCAGCGTCTCGGATCGGTGCAGCTCGGTGCCCACGGTGTACTCGCCCAGGTGCTCCGTGCGCAGGTGGCGCGCGAAGTGCATCTTCTGCCACACCGCCTCCTCGAGCTCCGCCGCGTCGTCGGGGGCGACGTCGGCCGGGATGCGGACGTGGCGCTCGTCGCCGTGCTCCTCGACCGTGATCCCGCCGCGCCCATCGTCGACGAAGGGCGAGAGGTCGGGATGCGGAAGATCCGGGCGGAGGATGAGCTCGGCGTCCAGCGCCGAGCCTCCGTTCCTGGCCGGCTGGAAGGACACGACCATGTCGGCACGGCCCTCCTGGGGCCGGATGAACTCGGCCGAGTCGGGCTCGCGCTTGTCGAGCTCGGCGAGCACCTGATCGGTCGTGTAGCCGCGACGCGAGCAGTCCCGGTCCACCTTCCACTTGCGGCGGAGGGCTTCGGGCGGTGCGAGGTACACGCGCACGTCGTATTGGTTGCAGAGCTCGTCGGTGTGGTATCCCAGCAGCCCCTCGAGGACCGCGAAGCCGTGGGGCTGGACGTACGTGGGCGCGCCGAAGGTGCCGTCCGCGTGCTGGTAGACCGGCTTGAGGATGGGCTCGCCCGCACGCACGTGGCGAAGGTGCTGGGCCATGATGTCCATGTAGTTCGACTCGGGGTCGAGCGGCGTGACCCCATGCTCGGACCGCTGCCTGCGGTCGTAGCGGTGGTAGTCGTCGAGGCCGACGTGGGTGACCTGATCCTCACCGAGGATCCGGACCAGCCCGCGGGTGATCGTGGTCTTGCCGGCGGCGGAGTCTCCGACGACGCCGAGGATGATCGGTCGGGGCACCTGGTCCTCCCAGCTCAGCTGTCGTTTCCGTCGGCCGCGGACCCGTCGTCCAGCTCGCCGTCCTCACGTTCGAAGACGGAGCTGGCCAGGATGTCCTCGGCCTCGATGGTCACCAGGTCGGTCCGGTCCAGCTTCTCACGCCGTTCGTAGAGCCGGCTGGCCTGCCGCATTCGTGCCCGGTCGATGGCGTTGCGGATGCTGCGGCCATGGGCGAACCGGGGTCGCTGCACGCGGCGCTCGACGTACTCGCGGAACGCCTTCTCGGCGTCGGGCGTGAGCTCGTACGTCTGCTGGTCGAGCATCATCTCCGCGATGGCGACCAGCTCGTCCACGTTGTAGTCGGGGAAGTTGATGTGGTGGGCCACGCGGGAGCCCATGCCGGGGTTCGAGCGAAAGAAGGTCTCCATGCGGTCCTGGTAGCCGGCGAGCACGACGACGAGGTCCTCGCGCTCGGTCTCCATGACCTGGAGGAGGATCTCGATGGCCTCCTGTCCGTAGTCGCGCTCGTTCTCGGGGCGGTAGAGGTAGTAGGCCTCGTCGATGAACAGCACGCCGCCCTGGGCGCGCTTGAGGACTTCGCGCGTCTTCGGCGCGGTGTGACCGACGTACTGGCCGACGAGATCGTCCCGGGTCACCGACACGACCTTCGCCTTGTCGATGTAGCCGAGGCGATGCAGGATCTCCGCCATGCGAAGGGCCACCGTGGTCTTGCCGGTGCCGGGGTTGCCCGTGAAGCTCATGTGCAGCGAGGGGCGCGAGGAGACGAGCCCCTCCTCGCGCCGGAGGCGGTCGATGACGAGCAGCGCAGCGATCTCGCGGATGCGCGTCTTGACCGGCACGAGCGCGACGAGCTCTGCATTGAGCTGGTCGAGGACCGGCTCGATGTCGTCTCCGGGCGCGGCGGGCGCCTGCTCCTCGACGGCCGCGCTCACGAAGCGGGCCCCGAGCCGTCGCCCGCCTGCTCGCCCGTCAGCGCCGTCGACGACCCGTTCTTCGCGCCGTAGCGCAGCCCGATGGGCGCGTCGGCGGCGTAGGGGTGCAGCGTGTACCGGATCTGGCGGTCTGCCTTCTCCTGGCGCTCGACCCGGAAGCCCGGCTCGTTCTCCGGACGGCCGACGATGAACGACAGCGCCGTGGTCTGGCGGCCCAGGGAGGCGTCGTAACAGACCACCTTCACGTACTCGTGGGGGCAGGCCTCCAGCGCGGCGCGCATCTCGCGCAGCGGAATGTCGGCTTCGTCCGCCCCGAGGTCGAACATCGGCTCGCCCCACATCTCCCACAGCGCGTTACGTGGGTGCGGGTCGTCGGTGTGCTCGATCATGACTGCCCACTCGTTGCTCAGCGCATAGCGAATCTGCGCCTCGATCTGCTCGTCGGTGAGGTCCGGCAAGAAGGAGAAGGCCCCCTGGGTGATGCGCATGTCCGCTCTCCTAGCTGGTCGTCGGCGTGGAGACCACGTCGGCCGTGTCGGTGGAGGTGTACTCGAAGGTGATGTCCTTCCACACCTCGAGCGCCGCGTCGAGCTCCGGGCAGCCCTTGGCGGCGTCGAGGAGGATGTCCGGCCCCTCGCTGTAGTAGTCGCGGCCCTCGTTGCGGGCCATGATCATCGCCTCGACCGCGACGCGGTTGGCGGTGGCGCCGGCGGCGATCCCCATCGGGTGGCCGATCGTGCCGCCGCCGAACTGCAGGATCACATCCTCGCCCAGGTAGTGCAGCAGCTGGTACATCTGCCCGGCGTGGATGCCGCCCGAGGCGACGGGCATCACGGCGGGCAGCGAGGCCCAGTCCTGGTCGAAGTACAGCCCCGTCTCGGGGTTGGCGTGGTTGTAGCGCTGGCGGCACACGTCGTAGTAGCCGCGGACCATGTTCGGGTCGCCCTCGAGCTTGCCCACGATCGTGCCCGCATGGATGTGGTCGACGCCGAGGAGGCGACACCACTTCGCGACGACGCGGAAGGAGACGCCGTGGGTCTTCTGGCGCGTGTAGGTGCCGTGCCCGGCGCGGTGCAAGTGGAGCAGCACGCCGTTGGCGCGGGCCCACTTCGACATCGAGGACATCGCGGTGAAGCCGACGGTGAGGTCCATCATCACGATGGGCGAGCCGATCTCCTTGGCGAACTCGGCCCGCTCGTACATCTCCTCCATCGTGGCGGCCGTGACGTTCATGTAGTGGCCCTTGATCTCACCGCTCGCGGCCGACGCGCGGCTGACGGCCTCCTGCGAGTACAGGAAGCGATCGCGCCACCGCATGAAGGGCTGCGAGTTGATGTTCTCGTCGTCCTTGGTGAAGTCCAGGCCGCCGCGCAGCGCCTCGTAGACGACGCGGGAGTAGTTCTTGGCCGACAGGCCGAGCTTGGGCTTGGTCGTCGCCCCGACGAGCGGACGCCCGAACTTGTCGAGGTACTCGCGCTCCATGACGACCCCGTGCGGGGGGCCCTGGAAGGTCTTGACGTAGTGCGGCGGGATCCGCATGTCCTCGAGGCGCAGCGCCTTGAGCGCCTTGAAGCCGAAGACGTTGCCGATGATCGAGGAGGTCAGGTTCGCGATCGACCCCTCCTCGAAGAGGTCGATGTCGTAGGCGATGAGGGCGATGTACTGGCCCGGGGTGCCCTGCACCTCCTCCACGCGGTAGGCCTTGGCCTGGTAGTGCTCATAGGCGGTGAGGCGGTCGGTCCAGACCACAGTCCACGTCGCCGTCGAGGACTCGCCGGCGACCGCCGCGGCGGCCTCGATCGCGTCGACGCCCTCCTGCGGGGTGATCCGGAACGCGCAGAGGATGTCGGTGTCCTTGGGCTCGTAGTCCGGATTCCAGAAGCCCATCTCCGCGTAGGGTGTGACGCCGGAGGTCCAGCGGTCCTTCTTGCCGTTCTCGCTGCCGGTCTTGCCGTTCTCGCTGCCGGCCTGGGGAGTCATGAGGCTGGGGGCCCTTTCGTCGCGATCCTGCACTATCGAACTCGACCACCGTACGCCGCATACCGGTAGAGAGCAAGCGGATATCGTCAAATATGGTTAGAGAGACGTCTATTTGTGATGGGGTCGGGGTCTCGACGCCCCGACGCGCCCCCCGTCGCGGCGGACGGCGCGAGCGCGACGACGGCGACGCCGTCCTCGACGCCGACCACGCGCGGGACGACATCGAGCACGCCCGACCGTGCACACCACGCCACGTCGCTTCCGAGTCCCGCGCTCTCCAAGCGCTGAGCCGCTCCGCCGGCGGCGAAGGCGTGCCGGGCCGAGGCGCTGGCCGCGACCACCGCCTCGGCCAGCAGCGCGGCGTCCGTGCGCGGTCCCGGCAGCCGCCGGGCGATGCTGCCTGCGACGTAGGTGTCCTCGATGCTGGGCTCCCCCTCCGTGCCGGCGCACACGAGCAAGAGCTCGGCCGGCAGCGCCGCCGTCACCGCGTCCACGTTGACCAGCGCCGCCAGCACGACCTCGTCGGCCATGGCCGCGGCCGCCACGATGGCGTGCGTCCCGTTGGTGGTCACGAGGATGAGCTCGTCCCCCCGCGGTGTCGCCATCTCCCGGGGGGAGTTGCCGAGGTCGAAGCCCGCCGGGCGCACGCACGCCAGCTCCCCGGCGAGCACGCGCCCGGGCGCGCGCAGCTCGGCCGCACGCCCATGATCGTCACAGCACAGCACCCGGCGGTAGCCGCCGGCGAGCGCCTGCGCGATCGTGGAGGTCGCCCGCAGCGCGTCGATCACCACCGCCGTGGCGGTGGCGCGCAGCGCCGCCGGGGTCAGCGCGACATCGATCACCCCGCGTCGAGCACCGCGGCCACCGGCACTTGACCGCACACCGGGGTGAGCGCGACGTGCTCGTGGCTCGGTCCCGAGGTGTCGATGATCGCGCACGCCGCCATCCCCCCAACCTAGGGTGCGGGGCGCCGCCGATCCATCGCCTTCGCGCGCTGAGCCTTCCAACTTCTCGCATGGGTTGGAGGCGCCCGACCGAGCATAGGAACGCTCGCGCTCGGATCGGGGTATAAGGGGGTGGTGAGCGGAGTGCGAGCGGCGGCATGAAGGTCTACGGGCCGGCGGCGAAGACCGGTGTCGAGACGATCGAGCGGTACGGGCAGCTCGCCGATCGTGGTGGCGCCGCTGAGCTCGCCGCGCAGAGCTGGACCGAGTGCGGGTTCGACGATGAGACGACGGGGAGATGGCTGGAGGCGCGCTGCTTCGATGCCCAGGCGGCGCTCGCGCTGGCCGAGCTTGGGGTCACGCCGCGGCAGGCCGCCGTCCGTACCCGTGATGGTGGCGACTACATCGACACGATCGCCTACAAGGTGGCCAACGGGGACCTGACTGCTCGCCAGGGCGCGGCCCGCACCCTGTCGAGCCGATGATCTGACGCTGCGGTGGCGAGGCCCTCGGCCCCGGCGCCCGAGCGCTCGGGCACGCTGGCATGATGAGCGGCGTGGCATCGCGGGGCGAGCAGTCGCAGGAGGAGCGGGTCCGGTTGCGCCGCGCGCACGAGCGCCTGCGCACCGCTTCCCAGGAGCTCCAGTCCCTCGTGGCGACCGACCCGATCAAGGGCCGCTGGGAGCCCGAGGCCGCGCCGGCGGAGATCGTGGCGGCGGCGCGCGAGGAGCTGCGGCAGGCCTACGGCGCTCTCGTCGCCGCCCAGGAGGAGATCCTGGGCGGAGAGGGCGAGAGGAGCGCCCTCGAGATCCGCGATGGAGGCCGGCTGCTCTCGTTCTCCTACGAGGACATGATGCGCTACCACGGGCCCGGCTCGCCGGGCGGGGTGGCGCACGCCTTCAAGGTCATGGAGCGCGCCTTCGGCCTCCTCGACTCCGACGGTCCGCTCGAGCGGCGCGAGATCACCGTGGCCACCGCCTTCGGGGGCACCGGTGCGCGAGACGGGTTCGAGATGGTGTTCCGTGGCGTGAGCGGCGATCGCTACGTGCTCGATCCCGAGCTCGCGCGGCCCGAGCGCGGCACTGCGCTCGAGCGCTTCGTCTTTCGGGTCGGCTACCGCGAGCGCAGCGTGACCCTCGCGCTGCGGGAGGGGTTCGTCTCCGAGGAGTTCATCGCGCTGGCGCGCAAGGAGCGCAGCCCGGAGGAGGAGGCGCGTCTGGATCTCCTCAAGCAGGAGATGGCCGAGCGCGTGATGGCCAGGCCGGCCGCCGAGGTCTATGACGCGACGCCCGGCGCCTGACGCGGAGTGCCCGCTCTCGCCGCCGGAGCGTCAAGGCTCGGGCCGCTCGATCGGGTGGCCGAGGCGCTCCCAGCTCGGCACGCCTCCGCCCACGACGTGCACGACCTGCCTGGCGCCGTGGCGCGGCAAGAGGCTGGCCGCCACGCCCGCCCGCTGACCGGACGCGCAGAGCACGGCTACGGGGCGCTCGGGATCCAGCCCGTCAGGGAGCGCGTCGATGTCGTGCCACGGCGCGAAGAGCGAGCCCGGGATGTGCCCGGCCTCCCACTCGGAGCGCTCGCGCACGTCGAGCAGCTGGAGCTCGGGCTCGCTCCGGGAGCGCTCGGCGAGCTGCTCGAGCTCGATTCGCTCGATCCGGTCCACGGGGCGCTGCTCGCGTCGCCACTCGGTCATGCCGCCGGCGAGAAAGCCGCCGAGCTTGCGGATGCCCACCGACAGGCAGAGCTTGGCGGCGTGGCGCGCATCTTCGTCGCCGCGACCGATCAGCACGACGTCCTGCTCGCGGTCGGCCAGCCAGGCGAGCCGCGTCCCGAAGCCGGCCTGCACCGCCGGGATCGAGACGGCGCCGGGGATGTGCGCCTCGTCGAACTGCTGGTCGGTGCGGGCATCGACGAGCAAGGCTC
>JAABUQ010008654.1_pt1 | contig 14165 bp, 10 predicted proteins | sample 5560001 | NCBI WGS metagenome assembly JAABUQ01 (sample SAMN10711888, study PRJNA513371) | rock metagenome | isolation source: Antarctica rocks | place: Antarctica: Victoria Land, Finger Mt nord | collected 2015-12-18
CGCTTGCGCACATGGCGGCAATGTGGGTGGCTCGCATGCCAATCGCCGGCTTTACCGGTATCGACCGCGGCAAGTCGCTCTACCGGCTGTGCAACTTTGTCGATGGCAATTTCTACGATGTGCTGGGCGAGCAAAACGCGCCCGGGTTCGCTTTATTTTCGGAGATCGAAGATCAACAAATCCGGCGGGAGCTGCTCGATATCATTGAGGGGTTTGTTGAACTCCAAGGGAACGGCCGGGACTCGCTGATGACGCCGCGTCGCCGTCGCTCGCTCGAAGAGGCCATGGATGCGATGGTGCAGCTGCCCGTACACTTGCGCAGCCTGCGCACGTATTACGAGCTGTTGCAAGACCCGGACGGCGTGCTGCGGCCGGCGATTTTCACGTACACGCGCGAGGGCGTGTTAGGGCGGACGCTCGACACGGAGACGGACTCGTTTACGACGGGCCTGTTCAACGTCGTTGAGATCGGCCGGATCTTTAACATGCAGCCAAAGTTCCTCATTCCGGTACTGCAGGTCATGTTTTGGAAGGCGCGCACGCAAGTACGACGTCTGAAAGAGACGACGGGCAACTACGATATCCACTGGCTGTTCCAGATCGACGAGGCACACACGCTGCTCGGTCATCCACTGGGTCAGAAGTTCATTCAAGACGAGCTGAAGATGGGCCGTAAAGAGAAGCGCGCGCTCGGGATGTGGAGCAACGCCGCGGCGGACTACGCGAACACCGGGATTAAAAACGACATCCTCGAGGCGTGCAAGACGCGTTTCTATTTCCGGAATCTCGACGTGCTCGACGATGAAAACGTGCGCCAAATGTACACGGAGCTTGGCTTACCGCGCCGCGGCGTGGAGTGGCTGCCGGACGTACAATTGTATTCGCTGCTCATGCACCAGCCGGCGAGCCGCGAGCTTCAGGAGCTGCGGTGGAACTTCGATCGCGCATGGTTGGCCATCATCGGCCGTGAGCGCGATGCGGACAACCGACGGTTAGATCAGTTCAAGGAACGGTATCCGTCTACTTGGCGCGAGGAGCTCTTGCGCTATGAAGGCGTGGACGAGAAGCAGATTGCGGAGCTGCTTCAGCTCCTTGCGGCGACAAAGCGCCTTCAAGAAGTCGGCGGGCTTACGTTTGCCAATTCCGCTGCTGGTACATCACTCGTCGCGAGCTGAAGACTCGCGCGCGAAAGGAGAAAATGACATGAAAAACCGTTTAGTCGCCATGGTGGCCGCAGCCGCGTTGACGTGCGGGCTTGGCGTGTCAACGGCGCGTCCCGCTTCGGCGGATTTCACCTATACTTCGTACGGCCCGTTGATGGGCATGTTTCCGACGCCGGATATCTGTTCGTTTGGGAACTGCGTGTATCTCGGCGCGTTACGAACCCAACTTAACACCTACTCCCAGATCATGAACCAAATCCAGCAAGCTCAGATGTCGGTTCAAAACCTCAAGAGTGGACCGCTTGGGAGACTTGGCGGTATGGGTGTCGGCGATCCGGTGTCCGGTAACTTGTTGCAGAGCATACTGCAACGTGTCGGTGGTGCGCGCACGACGAACGCGTCGACCGCATGCCAAGCGACGGTGTCCGGCGCGGGTGCCGGCAATCGCGTCGATCTCATGAGCCTGTTTGGCGTGCAGCAAGGCAGCGGCGTCGGTAACCTTGCGTCCTGTCAGATCACGTCGGTCGTTCTGCAGAAAGTTGCCGGCGAGATCGAGGCTCAGAATCAATGTAAGGCCGCCGAGGCGGTCCAGACCCAAGCAAACGTGCAAAAGGCGTACTACAACGGTTACGACGAGATGGACCTCAACGGCGCGCCGGACGCCGGCTGGATGCTTAATTGATCGCATCGCGTTGCGAATCTCAATGTAACGCTTAAGGGGAACGGAAGATGTGGTGCGGTAGCTTCGTTAGTTCTGGGGGTCGTGACGCGTCCGCGCCCATTTCCGATGTCGCATTCGAGCGGGTTGTACGGGAAGAGTCCGACGAATATGAGGACTACGTCGGGGCGGAAGAGCCTGAGTTTACGTCGCTTGCCGCAAAGTGGGCGTACAAGTCGGCGTCAAGCATGCACCGCTTGTTTCAGTTCCTTATGGCGTTTATCACGCTGCACCCGGGTAAGACGCGTGCGATCATCGTGTGCGCGTTCGGGATCGGGATTGCGGGGCCGATGTTCATGCATCCGGCGCATGCGCAGGTGTTGAACACGATCGAGACGACGGTCGAAAACGCGACGGGCGGCTGGCTTGCCAACGCGCTGGTGATCGCGAAAGAGATCTTCATGGTGTTGGTCGGCTGGCTTCTGATGTATAACATCGTCGCCTACTATATGGCCTTCGAGACTGTGCGCGGTATGTTCAGCGTCATTCTAAGAACGCTGCTGAACATCGGGATCCCGTACTTGGTCTTGAGCTGGGCGCCGACGACGGTCGGCACGGTGATGGGGTGGGCGCTCGCAATCGACGGCAACATTGATACGGGTGGAGCGGCCCCGCCAACGACGCCTGACGCTGTCGTCAAGGAAGGCGTGCAAATCGGCTGGGGGCTGCTGCAAAAGGCGTTCGATGCGATTCAGGGTTCGCATTTCGTTTTCTCGCTTGGAAACGCGGGCAACGATCTCGGCTACGACTTCACGCAAGGTTTCGTTGACATGGTCTTCCTCGTTGCAGCGGCGGTGCTGTGCGTTGTTATGATCGCTGCTTTCACATTCATCGCCGTCGAGCTCGTGATGGCTTTTCTGCAGGCGTATTTTTGCTTACCGCTTGGCGCATGGACGCTTGGCTTCATGGCGACGCCGGCGACGTCGGGGATCGCGATGGGTTGGTGGCGCGGACTGATCATGGTCGGCGTGCGCTTCATCGCGATCTTAGCGTGCGTGTCATTCGCGCAAAACATCGGCCTCCAATGGCAAGCCGATCTTGCGAACATCGTGCCAAATTGGAATCACCTACCGCAATGGAACGGCGCTGGGCAGCCGCCGCCGGTCGACATTGGCGCGTTAAAAATCATACTGTCGATGGCGCTGGGTGCGATGGCGTTGCTCTACCTCGTCTTCAATTTACCGGCGCTTGCGGCGTCGATCGTGAGCGGTGCGCCCGTGTTGACGGGCGCGAACGCGATTCAAGTGGCGGCGACTCCCGCGATGATGGGCGCCGGCGCAGCCGCGGGTGCGGCTCTCGGGGGCGGGGCCGGCGCCGCGAAAGGCGCGTGGATGGGGTGGTCGCAGAGCATGGGCGGTGGATCGGCGGTCGGGCTGGCTGGAGCCGCGCGAGGTGCCGCGAGCGGTTTTGCCGGGGCGGCGGGTGGTGGAGCGCGGTCGGGCGCGGCCGCGGGCGCGCGACAAGCCCGCACAATGAACAACACCGTCGATAAGATGCGGCGCGGCTGATGTTTGCGCGCGATATGCCTCGTGACTTACCAACGGCGGAACTTGGAACCGTGCAGCCGGTGCCGGGTCGGCTGAACTCGTTGTTGCGCGACGATGATGCCTCTCCGGACGATCCAGTTATTGCGCGGGGCGCGTTCTCGCTTGTCGGTGGAGTCGCGCCGGAGAACGGCCGCGTTGAGCACGGTGGTCTCGCACAAGACATCGGCGGCAATCTGTTTGCGGTGGTGTTCCTTGAGGAGCCGCAACTGCAGGATGTCGTGCGCAGCGAGATCACGCAGCTGCGCAATGAGGTTGGAGTGAACGATGTCGGCGAGATCGGGATCGGAGAGGGTGTATCGATCGCGCGCGAGCTGCTTGCGCCGGGCTCGGGTCTCGCGGCCGGCGCGCTTGGAGAGCTCGTCGATCCGGTTGTCGGCCTCGCGAAAGGTGCACTCGGCCTTAGCGAGTCGGCGCAGATCCGTGACGTTGCGCAGCAGCTGGCGTATCAGGGCGTGACGCCGGAGAGCTTCAATCCGCGTGGCAAAGAGTTCCGCGGCTTAGTCGCATCGCGCGCGCCGAATCTTGTCCCGCTCGAGGCGCTGGAAATGGACGCCTCGATGCCGTCCCCGGCGGACGATTTGCTTGAGTCGTCCTCACTGGCCGATGGAACGATGGCCATGGAGGAGAGCCTAGACGCCGAACACGGACGGAATACGGCCGCGAATGAAGGCGTCGGCAATTCGTACACGGGTGTGATCGAGTCCATGGACGACGACTTCGTGCTGCAGCGGGTCGGCGACGATCTCGTGAGTCATCGTGCCGAGTTATTCGACGATCGTGCGGCCGACCGGGAGCTCGCGATCGGAAAGTCGCTTGAAATCTCGTACGAGCACGACGGGCCCTCGGTGAGCGCGCCAAGACTTGCGCGCGACCTCGGTCTCGAGCGCTGACGTACCTAGGACGCCTGCGTTGGATTCGGCCGACCGTTCGCCGACTGCGCCATCAGCTCGCCGCGAAAAAGAGGTTGGTTTTGCACAGTCGCCGGCAGCTGAGGATGCTAACGAAACGGTGCTCGGGACGGTGACGCAACCGGAAGTTGGTTTCTTAAATGACATCTTGGGCGAAGACGAGCGCGAGTTGACCGCGCGCGAGTATACATTATTCGGCAGCGTCTCTGACCGGCAAGTGACTTCGTCGTCGCTCGTCGAGGATCGTCAATCGGGAGAGTATGATATCTACCAGCTCGATAACGAGCAGCTCAACACATTGATTGGATCGCAGGTGTTGGATCCGGCGTTCGCTCTTGGACTAACGCCGACTGGCGTCGTCACGGTTGGTGCGGCGCTTGATCGCGATGACCTGGAAGGGCCGCGCGGAGCGGATGCGCTGAGCGGATCGATCGCAGCCGCGAATGAGAACGTCGGGAATCGCTACGTCGGGCCAATCGTTGGAATAGGCGAGGACGATACGCTTCTGCAGCAGGTGAGCCCGGACGAGTACGTCGCGCATCGTGCAGAAGCGCTCGCCGGCATCGACGTCGACACGGAGCGTCCGATCGAGATTGCCTACGAGTATGATGGGCCGGCGGTTCGGGAGCTCGATGCGCAAGACGTGAGTCTCGAACGATGAAAGCGAACGCACCCCAGATCGAGCGTCCGACGTTCATCGGTGAGCGTCCCATGTCGTGGACGATGCCCGTGTCGTTCGCCGGCGGACTCGTCATCGCTATCTGGATCGTCACCGAGTTCTACGGGTGGAGGCTGGGCTTCAATCCGGCGTTGGGCCCGGGGCTGTTCCATGTTGTCTACCAGCCCTTCCAGATTTTAGTCTGGCTGAACACGTTTTATGCGCCGTTCCAGCACGTGACTCACAAACCGTTCGCCGTGTATCCCAAATTTGTGTACGATCAATTCAAGATGCTGCCGTACGTCGCCGGCGGCGGCTTCGTTGTCGGCGTGCTGTTCGCTTCACTCGTGTCGCTCGGTTCACGAAAAGGAAAAAGCAACACCGAAGATCTGTACGACTCGGGCTCGAAGTGGTCGAGCGAAAGAACGGCGACGGAAGACAAGCTGCTCGGTGGCAAAGCCGGCCCGATCATCGGCGGTCTTGACGTCGGCGGCAAGACCCGGCCACTCCGTTACGGTGGTGAGCTTGGAATCACGTATACGGAAAGCCCGGGCGGCGGCAAGAGCTCGTTCCTCAAAAGTAATCTGTTGATTCCGCTAATTCACCAAGATGCGCACAAGTGGTCTGAGCGCGATCGGCGCCTGCACCCGTGGGGCGAAGAGCCGCTCATTATCGCAAGCGATCCAAAATTCGAACTGCACCGCGAGACGTCAGGGTATCAGCACGAGGCGTTAAGAAAAAATGTGAAGCTCCTCGCGCCGCTCGGCGTCGGCCGTAACGTCGCGGTAGAATCGGTTGAGCTCGCGTCTTATAATCCCTTTTGGAATATTCGGCTTGGGACGGACTTCGGCTTTCAGGACGCGCTCTACCGAACGTTGTCCATCATCGACGCCGAGGGCGAAGGCTTGAAGTCGCACTGGGACCGGACGGCGCTGGGTTGGGGCGCGGCCGTGATCGAGAAGCTTGGCTTCCGCGCGATCAATCTCGGTGACCCGGAGACTTTCTCGCTACCCGGCCTGCTCGAGTTCGTCAGCGGGTTCGGTACGATCGCGAAGCTGCTCGAGCATATGCTCAACGAGCCGGACGATCCGGCCGGCGTGTTTGGCTGGCAACGCTCGATGCCCGACGGTCGGCTCGTCTCAACAGCCGTGAAGCCGTCGATCTTGCAAGCGACGCTTGAAATGATGCAAAAAGAGGCGCGCGAGCAAAGCGGCGTCTACAGCTCGTTCATTGCCTTCATGGCGCCGTACCGCAGCGAAATCTTACGCCGTTACATCACGAAGTCGTCGTTCAACTGGTCGACACTGGCAAATGACCGCGAGCGCTCAGCGGCGGTGTATATCGGCATGGATCCGATGGACATCCCGAAATGCCGCGCGTACCTGCGCATGGTCACGGGTTCGGCGGTCGAGGAGCTGACGTCGGGCGGCACGCTCGATATGGGCGGTCGTAGCGCGCGCGGGAACTTCCGCCCCGTCGTGCTCATGATGGACGAGGCGGCGGCGTGGCGGCGGCTGCAAGAGATCGAGCACGGTTCCGGTTACTTCCGTGGTTACGGCGTCTATCTCTGGCTGATCTGGCAGAGCGTCGCGCAGCAACGTAAATATTACGGAAAAGAGAATTTGCTTGACGAGACGATGGACGTACTGATGTACGGACGCCCGAAAACGCAAGAGGGCGCGGAGTTCATCCAAGAACTGCTCGGCGAGCGAACGGAGCTCGTGCGGAAGCGCAGTCTCGCCGGCGGCCGGTGGGCCGTCATGGCGCCGCAAGCGCAAGACACAATTGATGCACAACGGTTACCGGTGTTGTCGACGAAAGAAATTCTGCAGCTCGACAAAGACCGTTACTTCGTGTTTTTTAATGGGCATAATTATTATTTGCGCAAGTGGGAGTACTTCAAAAACCGCACACTAAGCCAGCGCGCGAAGATTCCATACGTCAAGACGTTCGACAGCGAGAAGCTAGGAGAGCCGCTGTTCATCCAGCATGTCGAATCGGTGCTGTCGCACGAGCAGATGGACGAGTGGACGACGTATATTGAGCGGCGGATTGCAGCGCGTCGCGCCGAGGCAAAGGCGAAGCAGGTCCCGACGACGTCGCACGAGTCAGCGCCCGCGACGCCGCGAGTGGCTCGCGTGCCCGAAGCCGCCGACGAGCGCGACGTCGGCACCCCGACTATCGGCATGCCGCCAGCGCCGGCGCCAGCGGCCGCCCCGGCTGCAGCGGCTGCCAGCGGAATGGATGGTCGGCGCTCGCGCGCGATGATCGTTCGCGCCTCCTCACCGGCGGAGGCCTATCGGATTGCCGTGCAGCTGCGCCGCGCCGATTTGGAGCGGGCTGCGGCGGCAGCTGAGGCTCGAGGGGGCAGCGCCGGCAGTGAAAGCCATAGCGTTGAGCAAAACGCTGGGGCGCTTGCGCGCTAAACACGAGAGAGGAAAGAGATGGCCACGCCAGGGGATGGATTTGCGCCCGACAAGACGTTTACGAACGGCCGCTCGCACACGTCTGTATTGACGCGGGGTGCGGACGTGCAACTGGGGTCCGCGGCAGACGCCGTGCGGTCAGCGGTAGCAACGCTCACGCGCGACGAGGAGATCGATCGCGAAGTCTTCTTTTCTCTGCTGGGCCCGGTCAAGAAGCATCTCGACAACGATCTGATCACGAACATCGAAGTCAACGAGAACGGCTTGATCTTCGTTGACGAGTTCGGCAAAGGTAAGTACGAGACAGGTGATCGGATGGATCGGCCAGCGCGCGTCGCGTTAATCGCGTACTTGGCGAACCGCGAGTTCGGTCGTTCGATGGATGCGCTGCATTCTGAGCTACAGTGTGATCTTCCAATTTGGGGATCGCGCGTTCAAGCGTTCGCGTTGCCGATCTCCGATTGGCCGTTGATTATCCGCGTTCACGCGAAGCACACATTTCCGCTTTACGGCTACGTCGAGAAGAGGGAGATGTCGGAGGTACATTACGAGTGTATCCGGCAAGCGATTAGCGATGAACTCAACATTGCCGTCGCCGGGAGTGTGAACAGCGGAAAAACGACGTTGCTAAACGCGATGCTGGCCGAAAAAGCGAAGATGCATCCCGAAGCTCGCGGCGTCATCGTGCAGGATCGCCGCGAAGTCCGGGCTGACGACTTCGCGAACAAAATTTACTTGATGGCGCGCGTCGACCAGGCGCATAACGAAGCGAACGGTACGATGTCGCGCTACACGTACGACTTTGCGAACGCGCTCGAATCGGCGCTGCGCTGCAATCAGGACTTCCTCGTCTGGGGCGAGGTGCGCGACGATCGCAGTGCGTTTGGCCTGACGATGGCGACGAATACGGGCACGCGCGGGCTCATGATGACGATCCACGCGAACAGCGGAACGCACGTGCCGCTACGCATGGAGCAGCTAATCGAACTGAACGGTAAGAAGCCGGTGCGGGAGATGATCGCGGAGACGGTCCAGCTGGCCGTCTTTCTCGAGCGTAACCGGCTGACCGGCCGGCGGCGCCTGACCCAAGTGGTGCGGGTCCACGGCGTTGACGCCTCGGGCAATTATCTGTTCGAGGAGATCGCGGCTGCTTGATGGGGTGCAGGAGGCGCCTTGGCGAAAGTGTGGACGTCTGTGAGAGTCTTACCTTGAGGGGCAGCCAAGCGACTACGATGAAAATTCAGATCGCGCGATTGGCCGGCGTCGTAGGGCTACTGCTTTCGATAACAAGTTGCGGCCCGCCGAAAAACAATTTCGTTGGGACGTGGCAAGATGAGCGGGGCCGCGCCGTGATTGACAAGAGCGTGGCTGCATTTTACGATGCCGGTGGCCGCAAACAAGGGCAATATCCGATCACTATTGTCGATGATCGCGATGCGAGGATAGACTCAGCGCTCGGGTCCGGGTCGCTTTCGTTACAAGACGACGGGACGCTGAAATTTGTTGATACGGATGCTACGCATATATATCATCGCGTCGCGAATTAGAAAGGGGCTCGATGCCAAGGGCTCCCAGGCGCGATGTCGACGACCGGCGCAGAGCGACGGCGCAACCACCCGCCGAGTAATGCGCGACCGCCGAGTAAGCCGGTGACGGCGAAGACGAGCTGGGCGGCGAGATATGGTGCGAATAGCGCCAGGGCGAGCGGATAGACAAAGATCACTAAACATCCCAGCGGCCGTTGCGGCGTGAGAAAGTACAACGCTGTCGGACTGATGTGTTCCGCGCGTCCAACACTCTCGTAGCCGCTGCGGAACCAGCCGCTTTGCATTAGGAACGCCCCGAGTGCATAAGCGGCCATCCACGCGAACCAGGTCTTGCCGCTCGCGATTTGCGATTCGGGATGAGGCGGGTGTCCGAAGTGATGCGGGCCGCCGCTCTCAATCGCGTAAATGATAACGAACATCCACCAGAGGGCGTGCCGACCTACGTACCACGCGATCGCCATCGGAACGGCGAAAAACAAGAGGAGCGCGGGCGCGCGCCTCATGCTGTCGTAGACCCATCGTGCTATGTTCATTATCACCGACGCACCTTGTCGCGTCGCGCGCGATCTCTCGCGAGAAGGTCTGCGATGTACTGCGATAGGTTGTTTGCGAGCGTGCCGTCCATTTTCTTGTGTTCCCGCCACGTATGTCTGGCGTAGTGGTATAACTCGGCCGGCAAGCTCACTGAGAGCGCTGGCTGAGGTGCTAGTCCAGTCTTTTCGCGAGGCACGGATCCACATTTCTCGGTCATACCCCTTGAATGCTGTTAGCGTCATACGCTATTATTCAGATGTTAGGCTATTAGTCAAACCCCCTGGAGACGGTTTTGGTAGATCTCGAGCGTGCGTATGATTGCCTCCTTGCGGCAGCCCCGGGGCTGTCGGGGTCGGACCACCAACTTCTCATGGAGGCGGTCGGCCGCGTCCGCAGGCTGATGCGTATGCTAAGAATGCGACGGCGTGCCGGAAGGTCGGCGCAAGACGGCCATTCCTCATTTCGGCGGGTGCCATGATGCTGGCATACGCAGTGCTGTAACCTCGGCCATGGCGCGATCGTCATTGCCATCGTTTGTCCACGAGTTCGCGCTCGCTGACCCAAGTACGGCGGTCGAGCGGGTCTTACTCGCGCGCCTGGAGATGGTGCGGCGGCTCTCTAACGAGCTACTCAGCGAAGGGCTACGGCGGGTCGATAGGATGCGGCAGTCCGTCGAGTTTCGGCAGCTCCGGGCTGAGCTCGTGGTCGCGAAAACCGGCTCCGGCCGAGCTCGATGCGGAATCGGTACCGGTCAACATGAACCGGTTCTGCGATTCACGAACGAGCGCGAGCGTCATCAAGCTTGGGCGTCGGTACGAGAGCGCCACGGCCTGAGAAACGCGTATGATCTCAGCTCCTACGCGACGACGCTCTCGCGAAGCGTAGCAGGATGGGCCGGATACGACGCGATCGGTGCGGCGATCATACAACATACGCTTGTAGAGCAGACTTGGCGCGCTATCGATAACTTCGCCTTCGGCGGCGCAACGCGTACGGGGCGGCCGCGGCGCCGCGGATGGCGGAATCCGTTGACGTCCGTGACGTCCTCCAGTTCGGTAAAAAACGGCGATACACTGCGCTTTCGCGACGGCAATCTCGTCTGGAGCGGACGCCACGCGACGGTTGTGCTCCGAGCGCTCGTGGACACAGCGGATCCGCTCACGATATATGCGCTCGAGCGTCCGATCAAGCAGGTACGCGTTGGCTATCGACCCATCCGCGGCCGACGACGCTGGTACGTGCAGCTCGTGCTCGCCGGCGACGCGTACTGCAAGAATCGCTCGCCGCGCGACGTCGGCACGGTCGGCGTCGACGTGGGAGCACGTCATGTGGCGATCGTCGGCCCAAGCGCAGCGGCATTAGTCGATCTGGGCAAGGAGGTCGCGATCCAGAGCGCCGCCGCGGCCGCGAAGGAACGGCGAGCCGCCCGAGCTCAAGATCGTTCGCGCCGTGCGACCAACCCCCACTGTTATGACGAGCGTGGCCGCTGGAAAAAGGGCGCACGAGTGCACGTACGATCGAAGAACTTCGGCGCGATCGGTGCCGAGCGACGTGAAGCGCAGCGCGTGCTAAGCGAGACAAAGCGACAGCGGCGCCAAGCGTTGGCGAACGAGACGCTCACGATCGGCAGCGAGATTCGGCTGGAAGCGCTGTCGTACCGCGCCTGGCAAGCCGGCGGGATGGGACGCACGATGCGCTCGAGTACGCCGGGCGGATTCGTCGCGGCACTCGAGCGGGCATGCGCGAAGTATCAGCGTCCTCTCGTAGCAATCGACGCACGGGCGGCTTGCCTATCGCAGCTTTGTCATGCTTGCGGCGTAAAGACGAAACGACCGATTATGGGTGCAATCCCGTTACGAGGCAATTACTGCACGTGCGGACGTGAGTCCGCGCAGCGGGATCTCTACTCAGCTTTCCTCGCGCGCTTTTGTGACGCGAGGGGATACGTTGATACGCGTCAGGCTGTTGAGGCCTGGCTAGGGGCGAGCAAGCTCCTTGGGATGGCGGTATCAACGTACAATCAACGGACGAGCGTCGACGTTTTGCGTCGGCCACTTGGCAACGAGTCGGAGTCCGTCGCCGTCCAGATCCGACGACGTTCGGACCTCGCGCGACGACGACGTAGCGGCCGCGGCAACGCGTTCCGTGAGGGCGACGTGCAGGTCCGAACTACACCGAACTCAAGATCTGCGGCGGCGGCCGTCGAGCGGCTCACTGACGACCGTGCTGAGCATGGGCGCTCGATCGCCGTGGAATCTGCGGTTGCCGCTGAATCGGCTGGATCGCAGCCGGCCAATGAGCTGACGTTTCACAGGCGCTCGAAACTGGGCGCTCGGTGAGCGTCGAGATGAGTGCTTGTTGTTCGGGCCGCAGCAACGGTAAGACGGTGTCGGCGGACTTGCGAGGTAACGCCTCGTGCTGATACCCCTGACGTCTCGCGGGCAGCAACGGCAAGACGGTGTCGGCGGACTTGCGAGGAGCGCCCATGAAACGCAATCTCATCGGCCAGCTGCTCAGCAACGGCAAGAGGGTGTCGGCAAAGTTGCGATATGCGAGATAAAGATCAAGATGTAACGAGAGCTCCGCGCTTTCGGTTCAACGTCGACCGCCTTCGCGAGGCTGGCGCGAGCCCCGGACCTATCCAAAGCACGATCGTCCCCCCGAAGGCTACGTTCGAAAAATTGATCGAGCGAGCGGAAGCGTTACAGCGGCAAGCGCTCCGCCGCCGTCCTGCCTATCTAAGAGCAAGGCCGTCGCGCATCGATTGCAACGCGACTTCCTCGACTTCTACGCATGCATAAGCGTCGGACCCGCGCCGACAGTGATGTCCCGGCTGGGAGCGCGGAGTGGTTGCGCCGGCGGCTGCCGCTCGCCATCACGACATAGACTTAAGTGCTGCGAAGCTAACGGGTAAGGCGACGCAGCCGATCAAGCATAACGCCCGCACTGTCCGAGCTGCCTGCAGTAGGCGCCCGATCTGGGAGCTTCTCGGTGATTTTTGAGCGGAACGCGTCTAGATACGGCCGCTGAGCGATCGCGGGCGCAGTTGGGCGGCAGCCTCCAAGCGACTTTCGCCCTGTGCTGTCACCACTGGTACGCTACGAACTCGGCTTACTAGGGACGGCGGACCGGATGTTTAGCTTGGTGACATCGATCGAGCGCAAGTTCGCGGGTGCAGCTGGTGCCGCGTAACCCTCACGAAGAACGAACTTCAAGCTGTCGGGCGCTTTGGGCGCGGGGTTCCCTTTCTTCAGGGAAACGTTCACGGTGCTACTCCTCCGGCGGGACCTCGTCCCGAACTCTAAAGAATTCGACGACGGCGACGTCCTTTTTATCGACCAGCATCCCGTAGGACCCTTCGACGACGTCCTTCGGTTGCCCGTTGTCCAGCCGCCAAATCTGCCCGAGCAGCACCTGTTCGTCCGCTGGGTATGACGACGAAAAGCCAGGTTCAACATAGGCGCCGCAGACCTTCGTACCATCGCTCATTGTCAGGACAAGGATGATGAATTCCGGCGGAGCGATCTCGCGCTTAATGCGGGCGAAAATGTAGTCCCAGGGCTTGCGGATCGGCGAGCTGACCCATCCGCGGTCGGCCGCGTACACTTGGAACCGATACCAGCCGTACCCGATTGCCGCGGGAACGATTCCGAGGCTGAAGAGCGCCAGAACGACGATAGCGGCAGCAAGCGATGACAATGGCAGTTGTGCCATCCAGAAGAGCAGGGGCACGACCACGATGGCTTGCAGTACGGCGTTGGCCACGCCGTACGCGATGATGTCGATCAGCGCTTCGCCAGCCTTGCGTCGCTCGCCCGGAACAAAAGATTCGTACACACGAAGCGTCACAAACCCAGGAAGGATCAGCAACAGGAAGAGAGCGAGGCTTTCGGGTTTCGTGAATTCGGAGAGCCCCTTCACGAGTTCGTTGGCGTCGGTCACGGTTTGTTCTTAGGCTTTGGCGCCGGCTTTTTCGGTCGCTTCGGGGCGGGATAACCGCGTACGGCTTTACGAGTGGTCTTTTTGGTAGCGCTTTTTTTGCGAGGCGCACTCGCTTTTCTTTCGCCCTTCTTGCGGCCGCTTTTCTTGATAGTGGCCGTCTTGCGAGTAGCACTCTTTTTGCGGGTGGCTTTCTTTCGAACGCTCTTGTTGATCGTGGCACTCTTACGGGCGCCACTCTTTTTCCGCTTCGCTTTTTTTTGAGCGCTCTTCTTGGCGCCTGTTTTGCTGGAACGTTTCATACTGAAACGACGCTAGAATTCCGAGACCGAAAAGATATGCTGCGTTGCTGCACAGCGCCAGCTACTGGTGTTTTGGCATGCCGAGACCAGGGCGGCGGCACAATAGGACTGGTTGGGCGGTCGGAGGTGCCGCCCTCAGGAGAACGGGTACGCTGTTCCTCCCATCGAACGTATGTTTGGTGAGCGCTCTTCCGCATTTGCCTGCGTTCCGACGGCTGCGCGACATGATCCTCACATCAATGTGCCTAGCGACGGCACGGATTAGGCTCGAACGATTTCTCGCTCCGTGCCTCCCTGAGTTCTCACGACGAGCGTCGATCCCTCAGCCACCGCCTTCTGGAAGACTTCTTCGAGCGCCAGGGCTTCTCGAATCACGTCGGACTTGGAGCGATCTTTGGCGAGCCGCTCAAGCCTCTCGGCGGC
>JAABUQ010008655.1_pt1 | contig 14164 bp, 8 predicted proteins | sample 5560001 | NCBI WGS metagenome assembly JAABUQ01 (sample SAMN10711888, study PRJNA513371) | rock metagenome | isolation source: Antarctica rocks | place: Antarctica: Victoria Land, Finger Mt nord | collected 2015-12-18
CGAAAGCCCCAACCTGTTCGGCGACTACCAGATCATCGACCTTCCGACCGGTGGCCAAACCGTCACCACGCCTTACCGGAAAGTCTGATGGTCGGATCGTCAATTCAACAAATTTCATCCACCAAGGCATGGACGTTGGTCGAGTCGAGCGTTATGTTGGTGCAATCGCCCTAACTTGTCGCTCGACTCGTTCTCGGATCAATCCGCTCGACTCAACCCCGGTTCGTCATCCCCCGCAACCATCCTCGCGACTCCCTCGCCAGTCCGGCCGACCTTCCCAGGCAGGTCCAGCCGTCGTTCCCTCGCCCCACCCGAGTTCATCGGACGAATTCGCCCGGGCGAGCCGTGGCCTGACATTCTCCTTCTGCCACAACATCTGAGCTTGATTGTCATGGATACGGCGGAACCGACTGTTACCGGCATCCTGGAATTGCATCCGAAGGGGTATGGCTATCTCCGCGACCCCGCGCGGAATTTCCGAATCGGGACCAACGACGTCTACGTCGGCGCGCCGCTTCTGACCAAGTTCCAGCTCAAGCAAGGCGTCCGATTGACCGGTCTGATCGAGGCCGCGCGGCGGGGGGAAGCTCCCAAGCTGGCCGAGCTGACCGAGATCGAAGGGCGGACCCCCGACGAGTACCTCGACCTCCGGCGGTTCGATGAATTGACGGTGATCGACCCGCATGTTCAGATCCGCCTCGAAACGGGAGCCGAACCGCTCGGGATGCGGGTCATGGACCTGCTCACCCCGATCGGCAAAGGGCAGCGCGGGCTGATCGTCGCGCCACCACGCTCGGGCAAGACGATCCTCCTCCAGCAGATGGCCGCCTCTGTGGCGACGAATCACCCCGACATGCACTTGATCGTCCTCTTGATCGACGAGCGCCCCGAGGAAGTGACCGAGATCCGTCGGAGCGTCCGAGGCGAAGTCATCGCCTCGTCGTCGGACCAGGCGATCGAGGAGCACATCCGGCTCGCCCAGCTCACGGTCGACCGCGCGAAGCGGATCGCCGAATCGGGGGGCGAGGTCTTGATCCTGCTCGACAGCCTGACCCGCTTGGCGCGGGCTTACAACAAGGGGTCGAACTCGGGGCGGACCATGTCGGGCGGACTTGACATCAAGGCGCTCGACGTCCCGAAGCGCCTCTTCGGTGCGGCCCGGACGTTCGAGGAAGGCGGATCGCTCACCGTGATGGCCACCTGTCTGGTCGAGACCGGGAGCCGGATGGACGACCTGATCTTTCAGGAGTTCAAAGGGACCGGCAACATGGAGGTCGTCCTCGACCGCCGACTGGCCGAGCGCCGGGTTTGGCCGGCGATCGACATCTCGCAGTCGGGAACCCGCAAGGAAGAACGCCTGCTCGACCCCGAGACGTTCGGCCGGGTCACTTTGATCCGCCGGACCCTGGCCGGGATGAAGCCGATCGACGCGATGGAAGGTTTCCTCCGCCAGATGGTCAAATCCCCCACCAATGCCGAGTTCCTCGCCCGCCTCAACCCCGCCTGATCCAACTGATCGCGGGAGAGCGCGGTCCCTCTTGTCCCGACCCGATTCCACCGGTACGCTGGAAACTCCGGCAACGGTCTTGGACCTGGTAGCGGTCGGCGACCATGACAGAGGGGTTTGCGCATGTCCGAACCAAAAAAGCCCAAGCCCTCGCAACCCGCCTACCTGCCCCGGACCTGGAAAGCGGCGCCTGAACCCGAACCGGAAGCCTCCGGTAGGCTCAAAGACAACGACCTGGCTCCCGGCAAAGCGGCGAAGGTCAAAGACGCGACCGGGAAACCGACCAAGAAAGCCAAGAAGAAGCCCGACGCCGAGCCGACCGGCAATGAGGGCGCCTCGAAGCTCGAAGAGACGCCGCTGCTCGATACCCATGAAGGACGGCAACGGGTCCGGATCATCGTCGGGTCGGTGGTCAGCCTGGCGGGGTTGGTGGCGATCATCGCCTTGGTCAGGGCGTTCCAGCCCAGCTCCGCTCCAGTGGACCCGAACGCCGACCGCAACCAGACCAAGACCGCGGTCGACCCCAAAGAGTCGTCCGAGCGCGAAGCCGCCGCCCTGGTGGAGAACGCCAAGCAATCCGACAAGCTCGGGCGATTCGACACGGCGATCAAGCTTTTGAGCAAGGTGACGCGAAACTACGAGGGAACCCAAGCTGCCAAGGAAGCCACCGCGGCGCTCGACCGCGACCGCCGGAACCGCCCCCTGTTCGCGGTGGACGACCTCAAAAACCCGTCCGGACCGATTCCACCGCGCCAAGCCGTTGCTGACCTCGAAGGCAAAGGCGCGACTCCCCCGTCGGCGATCACCACCGGGCCGGCACCCGTCGCCTTGACTCCTCCGTCCCTTGTCAAGCCGCCCGAGATCGTCGCTCGCCTCTTGCCGAATGGGTTTCGGGCCGAAACCTCGGCGCCGACTCACCCGTCGGGCTGGCCGACGCGGATCACCTGCGACCGCGACAAGGCCGTGATGATTCTGATCCCAGCGGGCGAGTTCTTGATGGGCCGCGAGGACGGCGAGTCGACCGAGCGGCCGTCGCACCGGGTCAGGCTGAGCGCTTTCTACATCGATGAGCATGAGGTCACGAACCGCCAGTATCAGGCCTACCTCAAGGAGTCGGGGCGAGTCCCCGACGACCTGCCCCCGGAACGGCTCGACTTCCCCGCCGTGAGTCTGACCGCTCGCGAAGCCCAAGCCTACTGCTACTGGGCCAACCGACGGCTCCCGAGCGAAGCGCAGTGGGAGTTGGCCGCGCGGTCGGAAGACGGGCGGGTCTCCTACGGACCGATCGGCGAAGTCGCCAAAATCAGCGCCACGGGCCGGACCCTGGAGCCGGTGATGTCGTCGCCCAACGACCGATCGCCGCTGGGCGGGTTCGACTTCGCCGCCAACGCCTGGGAGTGGACCTCGGACTACTACGACTCGAAGTACTATTACCAGGCGAAAGACTTGTCGGTCGATCCCCGGGGGCCAACCGAGAGCCGGATCAAACCCGCGCAGGCCACCGTCAAAGGAGGCTCGAAGCTGGGCTTTCTGACCTGGCGGGAAGGGGTTCGGATCGAAGCCCGCACCCCCCTGATCGGCTTCCGGGGCGCTCTGCCGGTCGAGGCGTCGGTCAACCCGCCGGCGGGCAACTCTCCCGCCCCGTCCGGGACCAACTCCCCCGGCGGCTCAATCCCGTTTTGATGCCGTCGTGGGTCATTCATCTTCTGAGGGCGAAGAGGTTGACTTTGTGCTGACGAGTTTGATCGTGGCGGATCACCGTTGCACCGCACGGTCGGGACGGTCATCCTGGAGTTCTTGATGCAACTGGGCATCGCATCTGATGATCGCTCCGGTGGACTTGCATCGTGGATGATCTGGCACGCTTCTGCTGCTTGAACTCCGCTTGCCCCGACCAGGGCAAGCGGGACCACAAAAACCTCACCGTCACTGCTCATTACGGCCTGGGCAAGACCAAACGCATGCTCCGCTGCCGGACTTGCAAAGCCCGGTTCTCCGAACGGAAAGGCACTCCACTCTTCGATGCTCGGCTCCCCTCGGAGAAGGTGGAGTCGGTCTTCGAGCATCTCGCCGAAGGGTGTGGGGTCCGCCAGACCGGCCGGCTCTGCCAGGTCGATCGAGATACGGTCGCCCGATAGAGCCGGCTTTCCGGCGGTCATGCCCAGAGTCTCCAGGACCACCTGGTGGCTTTTTCCCCCCCGGACGACCGAGGCTCAGTTCGATGAGATGTGGGCCTTCATCGACAAGAAAGAAGCCCAGTGCGACCGCTCCGACCCCGACGATGACCACAAGGGCGACTACTGGGACCATGTCGCCTTCGACCCCGAGCATCGCTTGATCGTGGCGGTGGTACCAGGGGCCCGGACCATCGAAAACACGGAGATTCTCGTCGCTGAGTTTCGCCGCCGCACCGGCGGTCGGCTGATGACCCTGATGACCAGCGACAACGACCCGGCGTACGAGACGGCGATCCGCCATGCCTACGGCAAAGACTAAGACGTGCCCCGGACGGGTAAGCCCGGTCGCCCCAGGAAGCCGATTGCCGCCGTACCGGCCGGGTTGACCGATGCGGTGATGGAGAAGATCCGATCCAAGGGTCGAGTCGTTCGAGTGAGCCGTCGAATCGTCTTCGGCACCTTGGCGGCGGTGATCCTGGCGTTGGGAAGTCGAAAGTCAGCCGAACGATCAACACGGCCTTCCTGGAACGCGAGAACGGCACCGCCCGACATCGCAATGCTCGCAAAGCCCGGAAGAGTTACCGATTCAGCAAAGACTGGCGGCTGCACGAGGCGGTGAGTTACTTCACGATGGACTCGTACAATTTCTGCTGGGCCGTCCGCACGTTGGCGGTGAAGGACGAACAAGGGCATTGGTTATCTCGAAGCCCAGCGATGGCAACGGGGTTGACGGATCATTTATGACCGATGTCCGAATGGTTGTCATTTCCAGCCGTGCAACGATGATCCGCCACGACCACCGCAGGCCAGTTCTGGAAATGCGGGCAGTCGAGATCAGGACTGACCCACCCCGACCCACCGGAGCGGATCGGCTTCCGATCGGCTGGCCCAGACTTTGAGGCTGGGGAATTCTTCCCCGATCCGCTCGGCGAGGTCTTCGACCCCGGGTCGCTCGGTGGCGTGGTGCCCGGCGACGATCAGGCCCAGGCCCCGGCTCGCGGCTTCCAGAGCAACGTGGTAGCGAGCCTCGCCAGTCACATAAACGTCGGCCCCCTGTCGCGCGGCGTCGCTCAAGAATTCATCCCCGGCACCGCAGCAAAGCGCGACCCGCTCGATCCCTCGGGCCGGATCGCCGACGAACTGGGTCGCCGGGGCTTGGAGGATCGTGGCGACCCGTTGCGCGAATGTGGCGAGCGACCCCGGCTCGGCCAGCCGACCGATCCGCCCCGAGCCTGCTTGCGCGGTCCAGGTCGGCTCCAGGCGGAACAGGTCGATCGCCGGTTCCTCATAGGAGTGGGCGAGTCGGACCGCCGCCAGGACCGCCGATCGGTCAGCTCCCGAGCAGAGGAATTCGACCCGGGCCTCAACGACCGACTCACGATCGCCCCCGGCGATGCCGATGGTCGGGTTGGACGCGGCGGACCCCCGAAATGTCCCGGTCCCGACGGCGGTAAACGAGCATTCGGAGTAAGCCCCCAGCCGCCCGGCCCCCGCCTCGAAGGCGGCCGTGGTGATCCGCTCGCGCTCGGCCTCGGGGACGAAGACGACCAGCTTGTACCAATCGGCCGCCGGTTGAACCCGCAGCGGGGCCACATCCACCAGGCCGAACCGCCGCGCCAGGCCGTCGTTGATCCCCCCGGCGGTGTTGTCGAACGAGGTGTGCGGGCTGAGGACCGCCACCCCCGCGCGGGCGAGTCGCCAGACGAACCCGGTATCCGGCTGGTCGGCCCGCAAGGTCCTGGTCGCTTTAAAGAGGATCGGGTGGTGACTGACGATCGCCCCGGCCCCTTGGCGGATCGCCTCGTCGGCCGTGGTCGCCGTCACGGTCAAGCAGGTCATGACTCGTTCGACGCTCGCGGCCGGGTCGCCCAGCAAGAGGCCGACGTTGTCCCACGACTCGGCCAGGGCCTTGGGGGCGAATCGTTCCATCCAGGCGGCGAGGTCGGCGACGGTGGTCATGATTCGAGCCTCGCGGCCATCAAAGTGTCGAGCAGGTCGAGTCGGAGGCGGTCGACCTGGGCGAAGTCCGGGTCGGTCGGGCGATAGTTCCGGTCCACCCAGTCGTAAACCGGGATGAGTCCTCGGACCGAGTTGGTCAAGAAGATCGCGTCGGCGGCGTCGATCAGGCAGGCGTTGACGTTGGTTTCCCGAGGCATCAAGCCGACCGACTCGGCTTGATCGAGGACGAGTTGCCGCAAGATCCCCGGCACGATCGGCCCCGAGGCGGGGGGCGTGACGAGCTGGCGATCGAGGATCAGAAACAGGTTGGACCGACTTCCTTCCCAGAACCGCCCGTCGGTCGAGGTGAAGATGGCCTCGTCCGCCCCTTGGTTCAAGGCGTGGTCGTAGGCGAACCGCTTCGACCAGTAGTTCAGCGTCTTATGCCGGCACAAGACGTCATCGACGGCCACCGCCCAGGGGGCGTCGACGACGCGGTAGCCGGCTCGGGGTAGCTCCGGGGGGAGAGGCCGCGCCGTCATCCAGAGGGTCGAGGTGAGGTCGGGGAGGCGTCCGCCCGAAGCGGTCAACCGGAGCAGGCCATCGGCGAGACCGTTCGCGGCCACGAGGGCGGCGACGTCGGCGGCGGTCGGCAACCGGGCCTCGTCGATCGGGATCTGGAGCCGCCGGGCGGATCGCTTGAGCCGGTTGAGGTGGCGGCTCAGGAGACTCGCCGCGCCGTTCCAGGTCCGGAACGTCTCGAACAACCCGAGACCGTGCTCGAAGATCCGGTCGGAATCCGCCACGGTGAAGCTTCCATCAGGGACGATCCGGCCATCCACCCAAATCATGAGTGCGTCCCCAACCGGGTCAAGGTGGCGAACAGGTTGCGCCCTTTGTCGAGGGTTTCCTGATACTCGGCGAGCGGGTCGGAGTCGGCGACGATCCCGCCGCCGACGTGGTAGGTGGTCCGATCCCCCTCGACGAGCAGGGTCCGGATCGCGATGTTGAACGCCGATCGACCGTTGGCGCTCCAGTAGCCGATCGCGCCGGTGTAGATCCCTCGGCGGCAGGGTTCGAGTTCGTCGATGATCTCCATCGCCCGGATCTTGGGAGCGCCGGTGATCGAGCCGCCGGGGAAAAGTGCCCGGACGACGTCGACCGGCCGGACCTCGGCGCGGAGGCGACCGACCACCGTCGCGACGGTGTGGTGGACGTTGGGGTAACTTTCGACCGACCGGGGGTCGCTGACCTGGACCGAGCCGAACTCGCAGACCCGGCCAAGGTCGTTCCGCTCCAGGTCGACGATCATCGTCAACTCGGCCTGATCCTTCGGGCTGGCGACCAGTTCGGCCGCCAGCGCGGCGTCCAACTGGGGGTTCAGCGACCGAGGGCGTGTCCCTTTGATCGGCCGAGTCATGATCCGCTGGCCCCGCGTCTCGTAGAACAACTCGGGGCTGACGCTGAGGATCGCCAGGTCGTCCCACTGGAGGTAGGCGGCATAGGGGGCGGGACTGCTCGCCCGGAGCCGGTGGTCGAGGGCGAGCGAATCAAGTCGCCCCGACACGGTGAACCGCTGCGACAGGTTGACCTGGAAGATGTCGCCCGCCTGGATGTAGCGCTGCGCCTGGGTGACGCGCGCCAGGTAGTCGGCCCGTGACTGGTCGGCGACTACCGGACCGGGGGGGATCAGCGTCCGAGGCGAGAGCGGCGCGGCACCGAGGTCCGCGCTCCAGGCGTCGAGGCGGTCGCGGACGGCGCGCTCCCCCTCACCGAGCAAATCCACCGCCCAGAGGTCCGCCTCGTCCCGCTGGTGATCGACCAGGACGAATGTGTCGTAGAGGCCAAACCGGATCGCCGGGAGGCGCGAGTCGGGCGGGCATCGCCTGGGGAGCCGCTCGATCAGCGGGGCGAGGTCGTAGGCCAGGAACCCGATCAATCCCCCCTGGAACGGCACCGCTTCATCAAGCCCCGTCGGCTGTGAGCCGCCCAGGTTCCAGCGGTCGAGCAAGGTGGCCATTCGTTCCAAAGCATCGCCGTCGCCCGATTCCTCGATGGCATCCGCCGCGATCCGCCAACCACGCCCCGAGGCGGATTCGAACACCAGTCGGGGCCGGGCGGCCAGGAGACTCCAGCGTCCGGCCGCGCCGAACCGACGGTCCCCCCCAAGCAACGCGGGCTCGCGCCAGCCGCCGATCCGCGCGCGGAGGTCGGTCGCTCCGAGGGCAACCGGTCGGTGCCTGGCGATGATCGGCGCTCCCGTCACTCGATCCCCCTCCGGCTTGCTCCCGGGGCCGCTGCGGGGTCGATGCCCCAGCGCGACGTTACAATAGTTAGCATAGTCGAGGATGAAGTCGCAATTCGTTGACCGAAAGCGAGCGTGCTCCGATGATCCGGTCTCCACTGAGTCTTCGGCTCGACCCGGCCCGGCCGATCCGCGAGCAGGTCCGCCTCGCCGCCGAGGCGGGGGCCAAAGGGGTGATCATCGACGCCTCGGGCGAACTGGCCCCGGCCCAGTTGTCGGAAACCGGCCGACGCGAACTCCGCCACCTGTTCCGCTCGGTCGAGATGACCCTCGTCGGCATCCACCTCCCAACACGTCGCGGGTTCGACACCTTTGACCAGATCGAGGACCGCCTCGCGCGGGCGGGGCGGGTCTTCGCGCTCGCCTACGACCTCGGGACCCGGTTGATCCTGGTCCGGGCGGGGGTGGTGCCCACAATCGAGGAAGCCGACAAGCGGGCCGCGTTCCTCACAACCGTCGCCGAGTTGGCCGGGCGAGCCGAGCATCAGGGGTTGCAACTGGCCCTCGAAACCGGGACCGAACCCGGCCATGTGCTCAAGGCGGTCCTCGACGAGCGCGACCTCCCCAACCTCGTCGCCAGCCTTGACCCGGCCTACCTGCTCCGGAACGGGTTCGACCCCGTGGCCGCCGTCCGGGAACTGGGGCCGCGCGTCGCCCATGCTTATTTGCACCAGGCGGTCGGGACCGAGGTCCGACTTGGGCTGGCGAACCGGCGCAATACGCGGGGGGCATCGAGCCTCGACTGGGAAAATTATTTCGGGGCGCTCGAAGAGATCAACTACCGCGGCTCGATGACGATCTGGCCCGAGGCGACGGACCAGTTATTCGCTCAGTTCCGGACCATCGCCGAGAGCCTCCGGTTCATCTGATCCGCAACAAAAACGACCGGGGCCTCGCGAGTTGGCGAGGCCCCGGTCGGTTGTGGTCCGATCCGGGAACCGACCAGGCAGGTCGGCTCCCGGCGAGCGATGGTCCCGGCCGCCAGGTCAGACCTTGGTGGTGGAGCCGCTGGTGGGGGGCTTCGGGGTCATCGCTCCGGCGACCACGGTGGTGTTGGCCGTCGAGGTCCCCGCTGGGGTCGGGTTGACCAGGGCGGCGATCTGCTGAGCGATGTTCACCGAGTTGGTCGCCCCGGAAGCGACCTGGTTCGCGGTGTTGGTCGTCGAGGCGGTCGAGACGTACCCGGCGTTGAGCGGGATCGTGGTGGCGACGGCGGTTTGCACCGCTTTCGCCTGGGTGGCTGTCCCCGCGGCGGTCGAGGCGACCGTCGTCTGTGTCGCCGGGGACGTCGGGGCCGGAGCCGCGACCGGTACCGTGGCCGCGACCGGCGCGGGGGCCGTCGGGGTGGCGGCGGTCGGGCTGGACGCCGCGGCCGGTGCCGTGGTGGCGGTGGGCGTGGGTGTCGAGGTCGGCGACGGGGCGAAGTTCGACCCGGCGACGGTGTCGAGCGTGTTGGTCGCGGTCAAGGGGATGTTCGGCACACCGCCGGCGGTCGCGTTTGAGATCGCGTTCGCGTTCGCGTCGGCCCCCTTGCCGTCGAACAAGGCGTAGACCGGTCCATTCGAGCCGGTGCCCTTGTAGTTTTGGTTCACACCGAACTGGGCGGGCGACGTGCCGTTGTACCGCTTGTAAGCTGCCTTGGGCACGAACTCGAAGCTCGCCTGACGGTGCTGGAGGTTTTTGAAGTTGCGCTGCGACGTCGGGGCGAGCAGGAAGCCGTTGGCCGAGGCCCGTTGCCGGTCGATGATCGCGAAGGAGTCCGGGGTGGGCAAGATGTACTTGCTCAACAGCTTCAACTGGGCGATCGAGATCGACCCCTGGAGCTTGCCGTGCGCGGCGTAGTCGAAGAAGTTGAACCGGCGTTGGAGAACGTCGGGCTGGTCGGGCTGCTCGCCGGTGGCGGTGAACGCGGTATCCACGGCCGACCGGGCGGTTCCACCCAGGAGCCGGGCCATCGCCCCGGCTTCGGGCAGACCCTTCGCGGCGGCGGAATCGACGAAGTTCTGGATCTCCTGCGACGTGATCAGGCCGTTGTGGTTGGTGTCGATGATGTTAAACGTGTTGTGCTTGATCAGGTAGTCGAGGGCGACCTTGCCTTCGATCGCGGCGATGGCGTTGCTGACGGAGACCCGAGCGTACGACCGGGGCAGGGTGCTGCCCAGGATCTTGGGCGGGCCGGCCAGGGTCAGGTTGTCGTTGACGTCGGCCGCCGGGGCGGCGGTGTACGCCAGGATCGAGTTGATCCCGTTCGGCGTGTTGTAGGTGGTCAAGTTGTACAGCTTGTTGGGAGCGAAGTTCAGCACCCGCGACCCAACCGGCGTGTTGAGGTAGGCCGAGCTGGTCGTCCCCAGCCGACGGATCTGGTTCCAGTAGTCCAACGCCGAACTGACCAGGGCGTAAGACCCAGTGACGATGGCCGACGAGACCGAAGTTCCCCCCTCTTGGAAGGTGTTCGGGTTGAAGTTGTTGACCGTCCCGAAGACCCGCCGGAAGGTCGGTGCGTCCAGCGCCGGGGCGGCGAAGTCGGTCGTCGAGTTCCGGTTCGCCGACCCGAGCAACCGGTCACTGAACGTGAACACGGTGGACGCTGTGGCAGCCCCACCGGCCCCGCCGCCGGCCCCGCCGGCCCCACCCGCAGCGGCGGCGCCGCCGCCATCGGCCGCGGTGAGTTGGCCCAAGCTGCTGCCGGTGACGTTGGTCCCGGCCCCGCCGCCGGCCCCGCCGCCGGTTCCACCGCCCGCCCCGCCGCCGCCACCGCCAGCTCCGCCGCCACCGCCCGCTCCGCCGCCACCACCGGCTCCGCCCGCTCCAGCGGCACCGGTGTTGGTGGTCGAATCACCGAAGCTACCCAACGTGTTGACGAAGTTGCCGAAGAGGAGGACCGGTCCGTTGATTCGCCCGGTGACCGTCTGCGGCGGGTTGGTCGGTGGGGTGCTCGCGCTGTTCTGGAAGATGAACGGGTAGGTTCCGGTGACCGAGATGACCTCGTTGAGGATCGCCGGGAGCGACATCCCTTGGACGTCGCCGACGTTGATGTTCTCGGCGTTATTGGTCGCACCGATCGCCACGTTCTCGAGACCGACGGTGGCGCCGATCGGCGAGCCGAACTGACCGGCGGCGGCGATCGGCGCGATCCCGACCTGCAGCAGTTTGTCGAGCTGGTTCTTGAAGCTGATGATGACCTGCGGGTACTGCTTGTAGGCCGTCTGTTCGGTCGCGAAGGTTTGCGTGGTGCCGAAGGCCAGGCTGGTGGCGATCACCCGGTCGTTGTTCTGCGGCCGGACCGGGTCCTGCACGAAGGGGTTGTTCGCCACATACTGCAAGCCCGAGAAGATGGCGTCGGTGGTGGTCGCCTGGTTGGTGGCGAAGGCGACACCGCCGTTGCCCCCCTGCGCCACGACGAACGGCTGGAAGACATTGACCGGATTGAGCGTCGCTTGCGGGACGAACTGGGCGATGATCCCGGCGACCGGGGTCCCGTGACCGTTCTGGTTCAACAAGGCCACGGAGCCGACCTGGTTGTTCCCCCCGTTCGTTCCCGCGCCGCCGCCGCCGGTCCCGCCCGCGCCGCCGCCGCCGGTCCCGCCTGCGCCGCCACCGCCAGTTCCGCCACCGGCCCCGCCGCCGGTTCCGCCACCGGCCCCGCCGCCGGTGCCCCCTCCGGCACCCCCACCGGTCCCACCCGCACCGGTCCCCGCCAGACCGGCCGCGAAGTCGTCGTTGCCGAGGCCGTTGGTGATGGTGGTGCTGATCCCGGGGGCGACTCGACCCCGGAAGCTCGGGTTCCTGGCATCGACCCCGGTATCGACCACGGCCACGGCGCTGTTGCTGCCGTCGTAGGGGACGCCGAGGGTCCGCAGGTCGTTCAAGCCGACGATCGACCCGGACGACGAACCCGCCAGGCTCGCCGTGGTCTTGAACTGCCAGATCCCCTGGTCATCCGAGGCGTAGAGCGTCGTGCCGTCCGCCGAGAAGGCGATGCTCAAGCTCGAATTATTAAACGAGGCCGAACTGACGTCGTTGCTGGTGGCGAATCCCTGGGCGAAGTTACTCACCCGACCGTACTGGTCGATCCGGACAATTCGCCCACCGGCAACTGGCGACCCACTGATGACGCCGTTGATTTGGCCTGGTCCGCCGGGGAAGACCACCTGAGTCGGTTGACCGGTGGTCGGCGAGACCGCTGTGATCCCTACCCGGCCTCCCCCTTGGACCGGAAGCAAGATTGGGTTGGGCGCGGGAGTCCCCGTCGGGAGAGTGACCGGCGGCGCGGGTGCTGGAACCGTCACCTGAACCGCCAGGCCGGTGGACAAGTCGGCGGCGAACACGCTACCGGCATACACCGGCGCACCAAACGTCCCAAGGGTCCCGTTCCCGGTTCCAGTCGTGCCCGCGGTTGTGGTTCCCCCAGTGATCGGCAACCCTTGCGAGAAATAGCCGAACTGGTCGAAGGCGATATCCTCGAACCGACGGAAGTCGGTACCAGCGCGTGGGTAGAGGTCGATGTTGGCTGTCGGGTTGTTGAAGGTGTTCGCCAACGCGTTGGGATCTTGACCGGATGCGAAGAGGCCCTTATTAATGAGCAACTCGCCGTTCAGACCCTGAACGCCGCTGATTCCGAATTGGGCGGCGAACAAGCTACCGAACTGTGGAGTACCGAAGTCGGCGAACGTGCTGAACACCAGGGAGGAGTACGTATTGTTCGCGGAGGTCAAGCCTGTCTGCGGTCCGAACGAGAGCAAGGTTTGCCGCACACCCGTTTTCAAGCTCGTGGTGTTGATCGGGGTGCCGGGGCGGAACGAGGTCGCGTCGAAGAAGAGCGCGGCGAAATTGGCCGACCCGGTCGCGCTGAACGAGCCGCTTCCGGTCGCACCACCTAGCGCTCCTACGCCGGTGACGGACCCGGTCCCGGTCCCCGAGATGAGTCCCCGGAGGAAGGTCTGCTGCTCAACCGGCGGCACCAGGATGGCTGACGGATTGAAGGTCAATTTGGCCGCGTTGAGCGAGTTGTCCGAGAACGTGGTGAAGGCACCCAGGAAAGTCCCGTCGGGAGCGATCCGGTAGATGGCATTCTTGGCCGGGTTGGCCGAGTCAACCGAGGAGACGAACAGCGACGGGCGACCGTCGAAGATCCCTTCCCGGTCGAAGGTCATGTCGTACCAGTTTATCAACCCCGTTTGCGGTCCGGCACTGTTCGCGGCCGAGGTCTGGGTGGGGTCGAGTTGCGGGATGACGGTGTTCAGGTCGAAGAAGACCGACGACTTGCCACTGGCCGGGTCGACCCGATAGATCACACCGGGGCGATTGATCGCGGCGCCGGCGTTGTCGCCCGCTCCTCGGGAGATGGCATAAACCACGTTGCCGAAGTCGCCACCCGGACCGGTCCGGATGCGGACGATGTCGCCGCCGAACGAGGTGGTCGGAGTCAGCTCCGAAACCGTCGTGATCGCGGCCGCTTCGGGGAACGCGGGCAAAGCGATCGCGGCACCGGTCTGGCTGGCCAGTGCCGTACCCGAACCGTAGGTGAAAAGCTCACCGCCAACATTCTGCCCCGGGGTCGCGGCGGGGGGCGGTACGAAAGCGACGATCGTGGGTGAAATCGAGACGAACGGAGCGAGGAGCTGCCGTTCTTCAAGCGTGATGATCGCATCGAGGCGGATTTTTTTGGAGCGACGCTGGTCGGGTTTGTTGGCCCGGGGTCGGGAAGGCTGAGACATTCCATCATCTCCTGTGCCTGAACTCGTCCATCCTGAACCGAGGCCGGAACTCCGGCGCCTTGATTATCGGCGCGGCCGGCCAGTCGCATTGAGCCGAAGGTTCCGGAAATCCGTGTTTAGCTTGCGGATCACCGTGACTTCGAATCGTCATAGCCATCAGGATCGGAAAAACGAGCAAACACGATGATGAAAAATACGCTAAATGGTTGGTCAAAATGTAGGAGTGAACTGCGACTGCTCGCTCCGCCATCTTTTCAGAATTGTAAAAACACCAAAGGCTCCCTAAGCCGAGGTGACTTGGGAGCCAGGCGATCGCAAATTATTAGTTGCAAACCGTTAGATTACATTTCAAAATGTAATTGAGTGGTTTGTCAGATTGTTACGTCTTACCCATTTGTCTTTTTCAAGGACCACAATAAGGGCCACCGTAAAAGGGGCCAACGAAACTAACGACGTCCGTGGAAGCAGGTAAGGAAAACAGTAAAGGAGGCTTCCTCGCATCTGAATAAAAAGTGTAGTT
>JAABUQ010008657.1_pt1 | contig 14161 bp, 11 predicted proteins | sample 5560001 | NCBI WGS metagenome assembly JAABUQ01 (sample SAMN10711888, study PRJNA513371) | rock metagenome | isolation source: Antarctica rocks | place: Antarctica: Victoria Land, Finger Mt nord | collected 2015-12-18
AATTACAACGGTGGGCAGGACACCTACAACGATTTGCTCACCCTGGCGCCCAGCAAGCCGATCATGATCGGTGAAACCGCGTCATCGGAGAATGGTGGATCCAAGGGGCCGTGGATAACCCAGGCGCTGGGCGACGATCTACTGACCAGGTATCCCCAGGTGAAGGCCCTGCTGTGGTTCAACTGGAACGCGAACGACCCCAATCTGGGATGGAACATCGACAGCTCGCCTGAGGCTCAGGCCGCCTTCGCGGACGCCATCGCGCAACCAGCGTACGCGGCCAACAATTACAAAAACCTGTCGGTCTCGCCCATTCCACCACCCGATGCGCTCGTCACGGCTGCTAGCGAGCCAGCACCGTAGGGAAGCGATTTTAGCGGTAGGTCACGACGAGCTGGGGTGCGTTGTCCGCGACAGCCTTCCGTGAATAGAACACGAGGACGTCCGAGCTCGTTCCCTGCACGGCCAACGCCAGGGCGTGGCCGGCTGTTGCTTGGACCATGGCCGTGGAGAGGGCGCTTTCCGACCAGGTGTTCGGGCCGACGGGGTTGACGGTGCCCAGGCGCTCGCCGGACACGGCCACAGTATTGTTGTAGCTCAGGTACTGCTCCCGCCAGCCGGTGTCTGGAACCCACTGAAGATTGTGCGCGGTGGCTGAGCCGGCCCAGGGCTCCGACGAGATCCTCAGGCGCAAAGTGGCACCCGTGACCGTCTTGCCGGCCAGGCTGGACAGGTCGAAGCGCAAGAAAGCCGTGTCGGTCCCTACAAGATCAGAACGCAAGGTGGCACTGGCGCCGCCGGCGGTTGACCACGGCTCCGATCTGGATGAATACGTGTCAGCCACGGGGCTCAACGCGACGGCGCCAGTCTGAGTCAGCGCAGCCGGACCAGGATTGAGGGCTGGAATCGGAGACGCCGTGAGTCCCGCGAACTCATTCGTCGCGTAGTACGACGACGCGATTCCCGCCGCGAAGGCACTCTGCGCGGCGCCGGAGCTATCCAGCGGCCAGGACAGCGCCGGGTCATTCTCATTCCAGTCGAACCACACGAAGGCCTTGATCTTCGGAAAATTCCTGGGCAACTGCGTGCTCAGCATGTCCGTGATCCAGGCTGCTTTCGACCCGCCATGCTCTGAGGCCGCGGTTTCGGCGATCATGATCGGCTTTGACGGAGCCGTCTGCTGGAGCAGCTGGTACGTATCGAACCCGCCGTCGTACACGCTGAAACCAAAGACCTGGTTGAAGGTCTGCCACTGATTTGCGCGGTCGGTACCAAAATTGTAGCCGTCCATACCCGTCCAGTCGACGTAGTTGTCGCCTGGATACAGCCCCGTGAGCGTGCTCCGGGGTCCGACGATGTTTGCGCACCAGAGCCAGGTGACATTGTTGGCGCCCTGGGATCGGAAGACGTCGACGACGTGGCGCCAGGCGGGGGCGAAGTCGCCCGGATGGTTGCCGTTGACCTGCTCACTCCACGGACGCCACCAACCATTCATCTCAGCGTCGAAGCGCATGAAGAAGGGGTGGCCCCAGGCCTTGGCCGCCTGAGCCCATCGGATCAGGTACGCGTCATGGGAGCCATTGGTGATGGTCGCTAGCGAAACGGCAGGCTGCTCGGTGCCACAACACTGGTCCCAGGACGCCCAGTCGAGCACGGGGATAGTGCCTCGGCTGCGGATCGTCTCGAAATACGCCGTGGGAAATGGTTGGTACACGCCACCTCGCATCCAGGGCTGCCCCATCATTTCCAGGGAGGCCTTTTTGCCGACCCGCGCCTCCAGGTTGTCCATCAGCGATATGTCGGCTGGGGAGCCCATGACGTAGGCGCCCCAATACACGGACGAGCTCGATGACGCGGCCGCCGAAAGAGGCGCCTGGGCCAGGACACTCGACAGTGCCACCAGGGTCAACAAGGTCCTACTGAAAGTGCTCATAGCCATCCAATCAAAGAACCGGCGTACGACCTGGGGTGAGTGCTGCCCGCAGATTCTCGGACGGCACCGCTCGTAGGTCTCACCAAATACACGAACGTGTCACGATCTGTGACTGTTATGGCCGAGGCGCCGGCAGTCCGCCAGGACCCGCGACGGGCATACGGCAGTCGGCATCGAGTTCAATAGGAGGCTTATGCGCAGCCTGTACGTCGTTGGAGGTCAGCAGCGGCAAGCACGCAAGCTGCTCGCGCCGCCAAGCTGGTACGACTACGGCCAGGGACTCGTCATGCGCGTAGATCTCGAAGCCGGCAGCACGGAAGCGTGCTTGGAGTACGTTTCGCCACCCGAGGTCAGGGCCTCGGGTGAGCCGCCGATCCTCTTCAAGTGCGCCACCCTCGAAGGCGACCGTCTCTACCTGTGCACACACTCCGAGGTCCTCGTGTATGCCGTACCGTCATTTGAGCGCGTCGGGTATGTCACGTTGCCGCGGTTCAACGACATTCACCACGTGCGGCCCACCCCGGACGGAAACCTCTTGGTCACCAATACCGGACTCGACAGCGTGATGGAAGTGGCCTACGACGGCCGAGTGATCCACGAATGGGGTGTGTTGGGAGAAGACCCGGCTGAGCGTTTCCCGACTGGCGTCGACTATCGCACAATCGTAAGCACCAAGCCCCATCGCTCACACCCCAACAACACCTTCTATCTGGATGGTGAGGTATGGGTCACTCGATTCGAGCAGAAGGACGCTATTTGTCTCACTCGGCCAGAGGACCGCATTGCCATAGGTGTGGAGCGCTTGCACGACGGGGTACTTGCCGGCGAACGCCTCTACTTCACTTCGGTCAAAGGCGACGTGGTCATCGTCGATGCGCCAAGCCGAAGCGTGGAACGGATCGTCGATCTCACTCGTTTCCATCCCGCGGGAACGATCCTCGGCTGGTGCCGTGGCCTCCTGGTGGATGAGGACCGGGTCTGGATCGGCTTCTCACATATTCGGCCGACCAGGTTCCGTGAGAATCTCGGCTGGCTCGCGAAAGGGTTCCGCTGGTCCATGGTGACTCACCTCGGCTGTTATGACCTGCGCGCCAACCGTCTGGTGGGTGAGGTCGAGCTCCAGTCGCACGGCCTCGACGCCGTGTTCAGCATCTTCGACGCCGCTCCCGAGGCAGGCGAACCTTCTGGCACGGCATCTGCGAACGCCTCGCGCTCACGGCAGCCTGGGTGACACACATCAACCGTTTGCCGCAAGAGCGGGTAACAAGTAGCTGGAGGCTTACACGTGCAGGCATTGGTTGACGCTGAAGAGTCCCGTAAGGCGGCTGGGGCAGCTGAGGTTGTCCCGGCCCAGGGACTCGAGTCGCTGGAGGCCAAGGCCGGCGAAACGGTCGCGGCGTCGTTCGCGTCGGCGCATGTTAGCGTGATCATTCCCGCATTGAACGAGGCGGACAATCTCCCAGCTGTCCTCTCGCGCATCCCGCCGTGGGTGCACGAGGTTCTGCTAGTGGATGGCAACTCCGAAGACGACACGGTCCGCGTGGCGACTTTCTGGTGGCCCTCGATTCGCATCGTTCAGCAAACGGGCCGAGGCAAAGGCGATGCCCTTCGGGCAGGCATGCAGAGCGCTTCTGGCAACATTCTCGTGATGATGGACGCCGATGGCTCGATGGATCCGCGCGAGATCCCCGGGTTCGTGGGCGCTCTGCTCGCGGGTGCCGACATGGCGAAGGGCTCGCGGTTCCTGCAGGGCGGCGGAACGAGCGACATGCCTGTGTATCGACAGTTTGGCAACTGGTGCTTCGTCGTCCTGGTCAGGCTGCTGTTCGGCGGCAGGTATTCGGATCTGTGCTACGGCTACAACGCGGTCTGGGCTCGCGACGTCCCCAGGTTCGGTTTGGACTGCGACGGGTTCGAGATCGAGACGGTCATCAATATTCGTGCGCTGCGCCACGGCATGCGCGTAGCAGAGGTACCGAGCTTCGAATCACGCAGGGTGTATGGAACGGGGCGCCTGCGCACCATCCCGGATGGCTGGCGCGTGCTCAAAGCCTTGTTGAGAGAGGCGTGGAACCACCACGTGCGGCGATCTTCGCAGTCCGAGGTCCCGAACAGCCCGGCGGTGGCGGTGCAGGAGGCACTTTGAGCCTGGCGACGGCCCGTACCGTCCAGCCGCACGCCCAAGCTGCATACCCGAAACCTGCGCTGATTGTCGGTCGCGCGCTTCACGCTCCATGGAGCGAAGGCACCCGCGTCATCAATCGTAACTTCGCCCTAGCTGCTAGCTCCCGGCGAACCGTCCGTGTGCTGTCGGTCACCGATCAACGTCTCCGCGCGCTCGCGTGGGCCGGCCCGCCCGAGTTCTTGAACGTGGAGCACGTCTTCACTCGCTACGGCTACAGCTGGGGCGGCATGCAGATGGCCGTTCCGCACATCATCCGCCGTCTCGACGCCTCAGACCTGAGCCGTTCGGGCGTAGCGCACCTGTTCGGAGTGCCGCTGTCGCTGGCCCCGTGGCTACGCACCCGTGGAATTCGGGTCGTCGTCCACGTCATGGCCGTCTCGCTGCGAAGGAGCGATCGCCTCCTCGTTCAGATGAGCATGAACGTGTTCCAGCCGTGGATCGACGCGTTCGCGGTCAGCTCCGCAGCGCTCCTGCCGCAGCTCGCTTCGACCGGGATCCATCGGTCCAAGCTCGTGGTAGTGCCTCACGCGATCAATATGGAGGCCTTCCAGCCCGGTGATGGCCGCAGCGTCCGTCACTCCCTGGGAGTTGACCCAGGCGAGTCGCTCGTCGTCTATCTGGGCCGGCTCTCGCCTCAACGCTTTCCTGCCAGGATGGTCGCTTCAGCTCTAAGCCAGGCCGTCAGCCGTGGCGCACGACCGATTCGGTTGCTTGCACTTTCACCGGATCGCACCTTCGATGGCAGCGAAAACACCACCGAATACCTGCTCGAATGCACTCGCGTAGCTGAGCGCCTATTGGGGCAAGTGCCAGGCGTCACCGTAGACGTGCGCCTGGGGAGTCTCGACGAGGAGTCCAAAGTCGCGCTGTTTCGGGCCTCGGATGCGGTCTTGTTGCCGTTCGCGGCAACGGAGTCTGTCGAACCGCCGCTCACGTTGATCGAGGCAATGGCTTGCGGCGCAAACGTGGTCGCCACGCCCGCCGCTAACCGTTCCGGGTTGATCCGCTCAGGAATCAACGGCTTCGTGTGCGAGACACCCTCAGAGTTTTCTGCTCGTCTGGTCGACGCGCTGGACCTGGCACGCGGGACTTCGCGTCTGGGACAAAACGCCCGTCGGTCGATTCTCAAACGCCACAGCTACGCGGCCGTCGGCGATGCTACCGCACAGGTATGGCAGCGCGCGGAGGGGTCGCGGGCAGCGGCCCGTTAGCAGCCATTGAGCCCGTCGTCAGCCGCGCTTACGAGCCACGAATTGCCACGACCAGGGCATTGCCCGCATGGGCGCGCTAAACACGCGAGCAGCCCACTGCCAGGACTTCGGAATGGCTTCGACCGGGTAATTGAAGCCCCTGGCCACGACCGGTTCGAAGCCTTCCTGCTGAAGTGTGGCGATCAGGTTTTTGATGGTCACCACATGAAAATCGAGCTCCCAGGGCACCGGAGCCAGTCGCCAGTATCGCTTCCGCAGGTGTACTGGCAGCCAGCCCATAAACGGCAGACGACTGTGGGATTCGAGTGGAAAATAGGGATTCGGAAGCTGGCCGACAACGATGCCGCCCACGCGAAGCACTCGACCAATCTCGCGCATCGAGGCTCGACGCAGTTCTGGCGAAATATGCTCGTACACGTTCGCAAAAAGCACACACTCGAACGTGCCTTCTTCGAACGGCATAGCGTGGGCCCAGCCGTGTACGAGGTTGACCCCACCCGCAGACTGTGTCGGCTCCACTATCAGGGGATCAATTCCGCTCCACTGGAGCGGCGTAAGTCCAGTGAGTATGTCAGCCAGCCATCCGTATTTGCAGCCAACATCCAACGCGCGTCCATCTGGAGCCTGTAGGTGCGTGGTGATCAGTTTGCTCAGCGCGGTCGCCAGTACCTGGTTCCGGACCTCCAGCTCTCCACGGGTTTCGAGGAGGCTCCGGCCCAGTCTGCTGCTCATTAGGTGACTACTTTATGACACTCGGCGCCTCTCAACAGGGGTCCATTCGAGCTGGCGACTCAGCCGCGGCGGAATCCCTCCAGTCCGAGGTCGACGGCCGCGAGCCGATACCCGGGCGTCAGCCAGCCCTGGGGCTGTTGCCGCTTCTGCTGGTGTGTATGGCGAGTGGCTTGCTGCTGATTGCGCTGGCGGGCGTCGGCGCGCGCGCTGGTGATGCGTGGGCGGAGCCCCTGTTCTGGCTCGGGTTAAGCGTTGTGGCTCTGCCCGTGTTCGCCCGCTTGGTGGGCAGCGCGGCTTCAGACCAGGAAAGGCTCTGGCTGGTCATGCTCTTCAGCCTGGCCCTGTACGCGATCAAGGTGCTCCACAGCCCAGCCGCCTTCACGCTGCCTGACGAATTCATTCACACCCACAATGTGGCTGAGGCGGTGCAGAACCATCGGCTGTTCGAGGAAAATTCTATCCAACCGGTGACCTCGCTTTACCCCGGCCTGGCAAGCGCGACCTCGGCGCTGGTCACCCTGAGCGGGCTCTCGGATTTCAGCGCTGGCCTGCTCATGATCGCGGCAGCGCGGCTCATTCTCCTGCTCGCAATGTTCCTGATCGTCGAGCGGCTGACCAGGTCGTCTCGCGTGGCAGGCATCGTGGCGCTGCTGTACACCGCTAATCCAAACTTCCTGTTCTATTCAGCCGAGTTCGGCTACGAGCAGATTGCGCTGCCACTCGCCGCCCTGGTGATCTACGCCGTCGACCGCAGAGGCAACGCAGACGAACCCGGTCGACGCTTCGGCTGGACCGCGCTGACTTGCGTGAGCCTGATGGCCGTGGTGGTTAGCCATCACCTGACGGGGTACGGTCTGGTGGCCGCGCTCTGGGCAATGTGCCTGATTTTGGCCGTTTACGTCAAGCAGCCGGCGCTGGCGCCTTGGGATCTCGCGGCACTCGGGCTCGCGTTCGTCGTCGGCTGGCTAGCACTCGTCGCCAGCCCGACGCTGGTGTATCTGGGGCAGATCTTCGGTGGCACAGCGACCGCCGGTCTTCAGATGCTCAGCTCAGGTCAGAGCGGCCGACTGCTGTTTCAGTCGAGCAGCGGTGGCTCCGTAACACCCCTGTGGAAGCAGGTACTCGGGGTAACTTCAGTGTTACTGATCGTACTGGGGCTTCCAGTCGGGTGTGTCCATGTCTGGCGACGCTATCGTCGGAACGCACTGGCTCTTCTGCTGGGCGCCGCCGCTCTGCTCTATCCGCCCATACAACTCCTGCGCCTTACGCCACTCGGCTGGGAGACATCCACTCGTATTTCAGAAGTGTTGTTCGTCGGGGTTGGCTTCGTCCTGGCGCTCCTCATCGTGCATCTCGAGCCGCGTGTACGAACGCGCCGGACAGCGCTTGCCATACCCCTGATGACGCTCTTTGCGGCGGTGATCTTCGCTGGTGGAATCGTCACCGGCTGGCGGTCGGATTTACTGCTGCCGCGGCCATACCTCGTCAGTGCAAGCGGGCCAGCGATCGAGCCGGAAGGCGTCACGGTTGCACGCTGGACGCGATCGGCATTGGGTGCTGAAACCCGCTTCGCGGCCGATCCTTCGAGCGCATTTCTGCTCCTGGCGTATGGCAGCCAACGCCCGCTCACCGGCGAGGCGCGGGGAATACGCAGCCTCTTCTTTACCAGGACCTTCGACACCAGTGTGACGGATATCCTCACCCGAGCTCAGGTACGCTACCTCGCCTTCGATCGGCGACTGATCAGCTGGAATCTGCTGCTGGGCATCTACCCGTCGCAGCCAGGCGCATCCGCGGCTGATCCAGATGTCCTGCTCGATCCTGATGCGGTTTCCAAGTTCGACAACCAGCCGTACGTGAGCCGGATTCTCGATGCAGGAAACATCGTGATCTACGACGTGGGAGGCTTGTATGACGCGGCCCCCGCCAACTGATCTTATCGTGGTGGCTTGCCTGTCGGTGGCGACATTGAGCGCTGCTTTTCTCGGACTCAACATGCCCGTGCTCAGGGCTGCCCTGGCCGCACCGCTCGTGTTCGTGCTGCCTGGCTACGCTCTGATGAAGGCCCTGCTGCCGGACCAACCGCGGCGTCTGGCCGAGCAGCTGCTGCTGAGCCTTGGCTCGAGTCTGGCGGTGGCCGTTCTCGGTGGCCTGATCTTGAACCTGACGCCCTGGGGGATACGCGCCGAGTCGTGGGCTGGATTGTTGTGTTCGGTGACGCTCGCTGCCTGCGTGGTGGCAGCAATGCGCGCTCGAGCCGCGCTGTCGTATCCCGCGGAACCCATGCGGCTCAGCCTCAGGCCGCTGCAAGCGATGCTAGTGGCCGTTGCCGTGCTGCTGGTCTTCGGGACAGTCTGGGTAGCGCGCACGCCGGCTCCGCAGCAGTCAACCCAGACGTATTCGCTGTTGTGGGCAGTGCCTGCCTCTGATTCAGGCTCCGACGGGGTTCGATTGGGCGTCGAGAGCGGGGAGTCCGACACGAGCGCCTTCATCGTGCGGGTTGTCGAGGGAACTCAGCAGCTTGAGGAGTTTCCGATTCAACTGGCACCCGCCCAGCGGTGGGAAACCGAGCTGACGCTGACTGGCGCCGTGGTCGTCGGTCTGGAAGTGCAGCTCTCCAAGACTGAGACACCGGACGTGGTGTACCGCCGAGTGGCGCTCCGGCCGGCCGAATAAAACCCTGAACATGCCAGGAAGCAGGACGGTCGTACCGCTGCAGCGAGCCGCGTCGACTCCGGACCGACCCATCTCATCCCTGCGGGAGTTGCTGGTGTACGCCCAGCAGGTCGACGTTCGGGTGGTCGTCGGCAATGCCGGCTCGATGGGCGCTACCGCTATCGTGACGGCCGTTCTCGGCATCGCATTCTGGTGGCTTGCCGCGCGAGCGTATTCTCCGGCTTCGGTTGGCGAGGCTGCCGCGGCCATCTCCGCGTGCGGCCTGCTGGGAAACTTCTGCATGCTCGGGGTGGGCACGCTGCTCATCAGCGAGCTAGGGCGTTCGCCACGTCAACAAGCGGAGCTGCTGAGCACCTGTCTGGTGGTGAGCGGCGCCTTTGGCATCCTGGTTGGGGCAGCCTTCGGAATGTTCGGACCTGCAATGCTGGACAAGCTGCGTCCCCTGCAACCGGGACCGTGGACCGCGGCTATGGCGGCCCTGTTCGTGTCTAGCACCACGCTCGGCATGGTCCTCGATCAGTTCGTGGTAGGCATCCTGCGAGGCGAGCTGCAGTTCGTTCGCAACACGTTGTATGCGGTGTTCAGGTTGTTACTGTTGGCGATGGCCGTGCTGTTGGCAGTCACCGACCAGGCGCTAACGATCTTCGCCACCTGGCCGCTGGCGAATCTTGTCTCACTGCTCGCTCTCGCAGGCGGAGTCACGCTACGCGTCGGGCATCTCCCTCTTGGCAGACCCCGCTGGGGTCTGCTGCACGGGCTAGGTAGTTCTGCCCTGAGCCACCATGCGCTCAATCTCGCCATCCAGGCGCCGTCGCAGGTCCTGCCGGTACTCGTGGCGGTTCTCCTGTCCTCCACCACGAACGCGTACTTCTACCCTGCCTGGATGATTTGCAGTGTGGCATTCGTGCCCCAGACGGCGCTGACCGTAACCCTGTTCGCGGTGGCTGCTCGGCAACCGGCAACCCTGGGGAGCCGCGTTCGGCTTACGCTTGCGCTCAGCGTGTTTGGTGGCGTGTGCGCCATCGCCATCACCTGGTTGGCGGGCGACCGCGTGCTGAGCATCTTTGGCGCGAGCTACGTCGGCGAAGCGAGCCGCAGCCTCCAACTGCTGGTGCTGGCGGTGCTGCCCATCGTCGTCAAGACGCACTACGTCGCACTTCTGCGCATCCAGCGCCGCGTCGCCGCAGCCAGCGTCGCGCTTATGGCCGGCGCTCTTATCGAGATCGCCGGCGCGGCGGCGGGCGCAACGCTCGGCGGACTGCCCGGGCTTGCAATTGGCTGGCTGGTCGGGCTGTGTGTAGAGTCGGCGTGCATGCTACCCACGCTGTGGCGGGCTGTGACTCTGCCGGTCCCGGGCACGCTGCGAGACCCGCTTTCGTGACCTACCAGGCGCCGGCCTCAGAAACCGCACACGGCGATGTCAGTGTCATCATTTGCGCCTACACCGAGGACCGCTGGAACGACATTGTCGGCGCCATCGAGTCGATCAAGCGGCAAACTCTGCCCGTGCGCGAGATCATTCTCGTCATCGATTACAACCGGCCGCTCTTCGAGCACGCCAGGTCGGCTCTAGATGGCGCGGCGATCATCGAGAACACCTCGGCACGCGGCCTGTCCGGTGCGCGCAACTGTGGGCTGGCCGTGGCGAGCGGGACCTTCATTGCATTTCTCGACGACGACGCCTTCGCGGCCGCCGACTGGCTCGAGCGGCTCCATGCCCACTGCACCCGGTCGGGTGTCCTGGGCGCGGGTGGATGGGTGGAAGCAGCATGGGTCGGTTCGCAACCGGGCTGGTTTCCGGATGAGTTCCTGTGGGTCGTCGGCTGTAGTTATCTCGGCTTGCCACGCGCCACGGCGTCGGTGCGCAACCCGTTCGGGGGGTGCTCGTGTGTTCGACGCGAGGTTTTCGATCAGGTTGGCGGCTTTCGAACCGAGATTGGTCGTTTTGGCACGCTGCCACTCGGCTGCGAAGAGACCGAGCTCGCCATTCGAGCACGCCAGCACTGGCCCGAGCGAACCTTCATGTATGAGCCGCGGGCAACTATCCTTCACAAGGTCCCTGCCGTACGCCGCACGCTGGGCTACTTTGCCTCACGCTGTTATTCCGAGGGTCTGTCCAAAGCCTGGCTTGCGCGGCGACTGGGCGCGCGCGATAGCCTGGCTTCCGAACGGAGCTACGTGAGGCGAGTGCTGCCCGGCGGCGTCCTGCGCGGGATGTTGGACGGTCTGCTGCGGCACGATCCGGGCGGTTTCGGGCGAGCCGGAGCAATCATGCTCGGTTTGGGTTGCACGACCCTGGGGTATCTGGTGGGTCGCCTCAACGAATCATGAGCACGACGATTGGGCAGCGACTCCGCGTGCTGCTGGTGACCGCCCGCTACTTTCCGTTCAAGGGCGGCATCGAGACCCACGTGTACGAGGTTGCTCCGCGTTTGATCAACGCTGGGGTCGACGTGACCGTGCTGACCAGCGACCCCGGCGGGCGGCTGCAAGCTGAGGAGCGGATCAACGGAGTGCGGGTCGTGCGCGCCCGCGCCTGGCCCGACGTCGAAGACTTCTATTTCGCCCCCGGTCTGTACCGATATGTACGCGATGGCAACTGGGATGTCGTCCACGTCGAGGGCAGCCACACCTTTGTGCCGCCGCTGGCAATGCTGGCTGCTCGACAGGCTCGACTGCCATATGTGGTGACGTTTCATACCGGGGTCCATTCGTCAAAACTGCGAAACGCCATGCGGGGCGTCCAGTGGATGCTCTTGCGGCGGCTGTTTGCGAAGGCTGATCGGCTGGTAGCGGTGTCTCGGTTCGAGCAGGACTTCTTCCGCGACCGAGTTCGTCTCCCCGCCGAGCGCTTCGTGTATATACCCAACGGATCCGACCTGCCCGAGCCGTATGCCGACGGGTCGTCGTCGCCGTCGTGGCTGGCCTCGGCGGACGGTGCGCTGATCATCTCGATCGGTCGCCTGGAGCGCTATAAGGGACACCATCGCGTGATCCGCGCGTTGCCGAAGCTGCTCGAGCGCCGCCCGGATGCGCGCCTGTGCATTCTCGGCAGCGGCCCGTACGAGCATACGCTCCGGCAGCTTGCAGACGAGCACGGCGTGGGTGACCGCGTCGAGATCCGCGCGATCGCGGCCGACGATCGCCGTGGGATGGCGACTGCGCTTGCCAGCGCCAGGCTCGTGGTACTGATGAGCGACGGTGAATCGCATCCAGTGGCGGTCATGGAAGCGCTCGCACTGCGCCGACCCGTCCTCGGGGCGCACACGCCCGGCTTGATCGAACTTGCCGAGCGGGGCTTGCTGCGTTCAATTCCAGTGGACAGTTCACCGGAGCTGGTGGCGGCTGCCATGCTGCAGCAACTCGAGGATCCCCTCATCCCAGGGCCAGCCAGCTTGCCGACGTGGGATGAGTGCGCGAGCGCACTTCTGCGCGTCTATCAGGAGGTCGCTCGACGCACTGCGTGCGCATCCTGATGCTGTCCCAGTTCTACCCACCCGTCCTGGGGGGTGAGGAGCAATACGTCAAGAGCTTGAGCGTTGAATTGGCAGCGCGCGGTCACGCCGTGAGCGTGGCCACGCTACTGCAGTCCGACTCGCCGAAATTCGAGGTGCTCCAGGGCGTAGCCATTCACCGCGTGCGAGGCACGCTTCAACGCGCAGCCTGGGTGTTCGCGGAGTCCATCCGGCCTCACGCGCCGCCTTTTCCAGACCCGGAGCTGGTGCTTGCCTTGCGCGGGATAATCCAGCGGACGCGGCCCGAGATCGTGCACGCGCACAACTGGTTGGGCTATCAGTATCTGCCGCTGAAGGCTGCCAGCGGAGCTCCGCTGGTCGTGAGCTTGCACGACATGAGCCTGGTGTGCGCGACGAAGAACTACATGTACGGCGACGCGCCCTGCACCGGGCCCGGGCTCGCCAAGTGCGTCAGCTGCGCCATGGGGCACTACGGCGCGATGAAGGGTGTTGTGACTGCCGCCGGCAGCGCGGCCATGAATGCCGCCGAACGCGGCGGTGTGGACATGTTCCTGCCGGTGAGCATGGCGGCCGCGCAAGGCAACCGCCTGATGGGCAGTCGCCAGCCGTATCAGGTTGTGCCCAACTTCATCGCGGACGACCTGGGCGTTGATCAGGCTGGCTACGAGGATTATCTCGCGCAGCTGCCGGATGCGCCATTTCTGCTGTTCGTGGGTGGTCTACGGCGCATCAAGGGCATTGAAGTACTTCTAGAGGCCTACGCCGGGTTGCAGGACGCGCCGCCGCTTGTCTTGATTGGCTACGACTGCGCCGACACGCCGAAGACGTTTCCCGAGGGCGTGGTCGTCCTCAAGAACTGGCCGCATGGCGCAGTGGTTCAAGCCTGGCGCCGCAGTCTTATCGGCCTCGTTCCGTCCATCTGCGTTGAAACCTTTGGTCTGGTAGTCCTCGAAGCCATGGCCTGCGGGCGGCCGGTGATTGCGTCGCGGATCGGTGGTTTGCAGGAAATCGTGCAGCACGGCGAGACCGGGCTGCTTGTGCCACCAGGCGACGCAAATGCGCTTCGTGGCGCACTCCAGCTGCTGCTGAGCGACGAGGTGCTCCGCACGCGTCTGGGTCGAGGCGGTCTGGCCAGGCTTGCGGACTTTCGCGCGAGCCAGATCGTGCCGCGGCTCGAGCGCATCTACACCGAGCTTGCGCACACCCGGCCGTAAGCGAGTACCTCTTTCCGGAGTACCTTCGTCCGGCTCAAGGCGTCAGATCATCCCTAAATCCCATACCTCGGCGTTCGCATAGTGCGCCCACCAAGAGGAACGCAGTATGGGTACCGAGCAACCTCGCTATCGCGCCAGAACTCGAGCTCCCGCTCCTCTAACACAGCAGGAGCTCAAGCATCCAATGCTCAGTTCGATCATGCAACAGTTAGGCGTCCGCCGTGGGCTATGCGCCGTGACCGCGGTCACTATTATTGCCGCGGGAGCCGCGGAAGGGACCTTCACGAACTCGCCAGGCGCCATGCCAGTGGCGGCCGCTAGCAGCGACCAAATCTATTGGGGTGCATACATCGCGGGTGCTCCAGACGACGTGAGTAAAATCGACGCGTTCGAGACGCGCGCCAACAAGCGCATGTCGCTTCAGATGTTCGGCACGCCGTGGCAGATGAACGGCAAGGATATGCCGTTCCCCACTGCCTACATGGATATTATCCGTAATCGAGGTACGATTCCCGTGCTGGATTGGGGATCCGACGCGCTAGGCGGTGGCCTGAACCAGCCGAACTTCACGCTGGCATCGATCACCAATGGCAGCCACGACGCGTACATCACCCAGTTCGCGCAGTCTGCCGCGGCCTGGAAGAACCCGTTCTTTCTTCGATTCGATGCGGAGATGAACGGGACTTGGCTACCGTGGAGCGAGCAAACCAATAACAATAAGCCTGGCGACTTCG
>JAABUQ010008658.1_pt1 | contig 14161 bp, 11 predicted proteins | sample 5560001 | NCBI WGS metagenome assembly JAABUQ01 (sample SAMN10711888, study PRJNA513371) | rock metagenome | isolation source: Antarctica rocks | place: Antarctica: Victoria Land, Finger Mt nord | collected 2015-12-18
TGCGCACGAAGGTCGGTTGTCCTGGACCGATGCGCGCCTACCTAAATCTCAAAATCTGACCGCGTCAAATAGCACATTCGGCGATATCTGCGCCATAGCCCACGCTTGGCTGGGCGGACGTTCCCGTCACTTTGCTGCCATCGCGTTGGAGTTGCAGAGTGCCATCGAAGATCCCGGCGTCACTTGACAACCTCACTTGCCACCTGCCGCTAGCGTCCGCGCCGTTCTTCACCAGAAGCGGGGCCGAGTTCGTGATGCGAACATTTGAAAAATACGCCTCCTCGCCTTGGTAACCCCAAAGCGAGACGCCACCTCGAAGATCTTGGCCTTTTAAGCCGTCCACCACGAGGCTCGGGTTTTCGGCTCCATTAAGATACAACTTAGCGGAGCGGCCCTTTACCTCGACCTTGACTTTCGTCCAGGTCTCCATTTTTAAGTCCGCATACGCCTCGTAGACCCAAGGCCACTCCCGGCGGAGTTGGTACCAATCGAAGTCCGGCTCAGAGACGTATTGCACGGAATGGTTTCGCATCGCCTGGTCATCGGCGCGCGCGTTTCCAGGCCGCAGATAGAAGAGTTCGTAGCGCGAAGCGTCCGGTTGCGTTCTGAAGGCGATGCCCACAAACCCAGGCATTCTGATGCCTGGCGGCGCGGTGATCTTCAGAGCAATGTCTGCCTCGATATTTCCATCTTGAAAGTCCGTGCCCCGCAAGAGTACGAAGCCGTCCTTTTCCGTGTCTTTTGTGAGACGCACGGCTTTGCGCCCCTTGTATTCGACGGTGTCTGCCTTCACGTTGGGCAGAATCAGATCATTGGTGTCCCTCAGCCCAAACGTTTGAAGGTTGGACGCAGCCTGACCAAAGCTGGGGCAGGCCAGCAAAAACGCAAAAGACTCGAGGATCAAACTTCCTACGCGTCTAACTCGATACACATTGGTTCTTTTCAAGTAACGGGGCATTATCCAGTACTTCGACATCCTTCTTCTATTCCCGATCAAACACGAGGATGTTCGGCTTGCTTTGACTTACCGGGCGCACAGTCATCGTCAAGGTCTTCAGATCGGAAGAAAGATCGACGTGCTGAGTGTTCGTGACCTTGGCTTGAATCTTGTCCGTGATCTCCAGACTGCGCTCGTTCACCCGGCGTCCCGAAGACACAGAGCCTGGGGCCACGTTCGGGCCTAGATTCGGATCATCTTTCCCATCGAATTTCACATTTTTCGTTGATCCCTCAGCGGGATTGACGAATGAAAGGCCGTCCCCATCGTAGGCCTTGATCTGAAGCTCGAAGACCGAGTCCACCTTCTCGCTCACGCTTTCCCATGTGCCAGCGAAACCTGAGCTTCCCGCCGTTCGCTTGTACACATAGTCCAGTCTGAAGGTCGACCCGTTGGGCTGGTAGCCTGTGAAGTCATCGCGAAGTGTGTTGCCGTCTTCGGAAAGGTTCCAGATTGCCGAGATGAGCAGGCGGCCGTCCTTTTTGCGGACGCCCTTCCACTGGCGTGGCCCCTCGATGGTAACGGACAGGGTGCTCCCGAAATTGCCGGGCTGGTCTGTCCCGTCGGCTACTATCGTCTCGGTACCGCCGCCAAAATCGAAGGCGTACTTGTTTGCACCGACGCTCTCAACTTTCATCTGATCGGTGAGTTTGCTTTTAGAGGGATTGAGCTTCCATTTGCCTGCAAAGGGGTCGTTTGCTGCCCCTAAACTGCCCGCAACCAGACAGGCAACCAACAGCAACTGAAATATGCGCTTCGACATCGAGTTCTCCCTTAAGTATTCGTAACGCTTCCTTGGCCTGGTTGCGAATAGTATGAGACGGTCCGCGAGGCCCTTGCGTCCAGCCGTGCCTTTCCTGCGCTGAAGCGGTGAGGCAACTGAATGCATTAGGCCATACAGTGAAGGTGTGCCGGGTACTTGGCATACAGCTCGCTTCATCTCCTTCTGGCCACTTCAAATAACCGGATGGCTCTGTTACGGGAGCGCGATTGCGGTCTCTTTCGTTCCTCTTCGCCACATGCCGGGGGAGGCCGCCTTTCGGGCGGTGTTTTGGTTCGCAGCCTTCCTTGCCAGCTTTGTGATATATGCGCTCTGCCACGCACTTTGGAAAAGATCCGTGTCCCTGGTGCCTTCTCTAGCCTGGTGCGTGTTTGTCTCCTACATCTTGGGCATCGCCTGCGTGTTACCCGCCATTTGGACGGATAACTATGTGACCCACGGGAAAATGAATTCGCTTTGGAGGTGGGCATTTGCCAGCGGCATTTGGGCAGCGTTCGTTCTGATCGCGTGGAGTGCTCTCTATTTCGGATTCAAGCATTACCAGATAGTCGAAAATCAGAAGCAACTACTGCTCGCTTCTGAGGCTACTGCGCGCGCGGCTCAGCTTGAGGCATTGCAGTATCAGTTGCAGCCGCATTTTCTCTTCAACACGCTGAATGCGATTTCTTCGCTCGTTGTCAGTGATCAGCGTGCGCTCGCAACCGAAATGCTTTCCAAACTAGCGACTCTTCTCCGGAGCACACTTCAGGCACCGGAAATCCACTTCGTCTCCTTGGGCGAGGAGTTGGCTGTGGTAGATGAATATCTCGAAATCGAGAAGGTGCGGTTTGGTCAGCGCCTCAAAGTTCGAATCGATATACAACCCGAAGTTCAGGTAGTGGACGTGCCGCGTTTCGTCTTGCAGCCGCTGGTAGAGAATGCCATTCGGCATGGTATTGCAAGAGTTCCGGAAGGAGGAGAGATCTACATCCGTGCATTTAAGGATCGGAGCAGGTTGCATATCGAAGTCGAGAACGACAGCAGCGAGCTGAATAAAGAGAGCCTGCAGATGGGCCACGGTCTCGGATTGAGCAACAGCCGGGTGAGGCTGGAAAGACTTTATGGAAGCCGCGCCTCATTAACGACTTGCTTAAAGCAGGAACGATTTTTGGTCTCGCTCATGCTACCTTTCACAGCGGCCGAGTCAGAGAATGTAAACGAGGCTGTCTCATGACTGTGCGCGTGCTAGTGATCGATGACGAGCCGCTGTCGCGCCTTGGAGTCACAGCGCGATTGCGTATGCATATTGATATGGAGGTGATCGGAGAGTGCGGCGATGGCCGGGAGGCATTGCACTCCATCGCTGAGCTTCGTCCGGACCTTGTCTTTCTCGACATCCAGATGCCCGATCTTTCGGGATTGCAACTGCTCAAGAGCCTACCCCGTGAACAGACACCGTCGGTCGTCTTCCTGACAGCTCATGAGGAATACGCGTTGGACGCATTCGAGGTGGAAGCGCTCGATTACCTCCTCAAGCCGATCGATGATGCGCGATTCGCCGCTTGCCTCCAGCGCGCCCGGCGCCTGCTAGCTCTCAAACGCCAGGAGAGCTTCTATGAGCAGGTGCGAGGATTGGTCAGAGACTCTCAGCGGGAGGACCAGCAGTTCATCCGGCAGTTTGCTGTGCGCCAGGGAAGTACAGTAGCCTTTGTTAAAACCGCTCCTGTGGACTGGATCGAAGGTCTCGGGGATTATGCCGGTCTGCATGTCGGAAGTAGAACCCACCTGATTCGCGAATCCCTGACGAAACTTGCCGAGCAGCTGAATACGGCAGAGTTTGTCCGGATTCATCGGTCAAGCATTGTTCAGGTGAACCGGATCGTTCAGGTGGAGTCGCTCTCCAATCGGGACCTGCTGGTGACCTTGCGAGACGGAACCAATCTTCGTGCCAGCCGTAGCTATAGCATTAACCTTCAAAGGCACCTCCGCAATGAGGTCCGGACATGAAGCATGTATGCTTTGAACCTTGATTGCTCTCAATTCAGAGTGATTGCGTAGTATCGGATCCGTGCACGCTAGTATTTCCCGTTAGTGATCCTGGCCGGTTGAATTGGGTAGGATAATTTGGTGGCGCCCACGAACCCAGTTCTGATCGATGCGCCCATGCCCATTTGCAACAGAGGCAACAAACGCCATGGTCCGCTATGCCTTTGGTGCGCTTGGAATGCGGCGAGTCGGGCTTACTCATTCAAGCGGAAATGAGGCCAGTCGCAGCATCGCTGAAAGGCTTGGCTTCGCCCTCGAAGGAACACAGCGGGCAGCGAGCGTGCTCCCCGGAGGACGAGTAGCAGACAGATGCTGCTATGCGCGGTTAAATACTGCTGGTCTGCCCGAACTTGACGTGGATTGGGCCCTAAGATAAGCCCACTTAAGAACCAACGGTACATGTCGTTGTCTCGCACCCCATCGGCTAGGGTCCCAGTTGCACGAATCAGGGATGCTGTTGAAAAACTCCGCATGCCGCGTGCGTGCGACTCTGCTCAAAAGAACATCGAGATTAGACGCGTTATAAGCGATCGCGGACCGCAGGGTAGACATTTCTGATCCCCCTTTGAAGCGGTATCGCAATCGAAGAAGAGTTTTTCAACAGCATCCAGGGTTTGCGCACGATGATCAGGCGGAGCAGCGAACATTTTTGGATATATCTCCGTGCCCCGATGATTCCACGCGGTTTTGTGGCGCATTACTTTTTTGGCAATCAGAGTCGAAAGAAACCGCGCCGTTTGGGAACCGAGGCGTCAATCGGCCCGAAGTGATTCCATAGGGTCCACTAACGAGGCCCGGCGAGCTGGGACGTAGCTTGCGATCAGCGCTGCCGCCAAAACGATCAAAGCGGAGGCTATGTATGTGGCTGGGTCAAGCGCGGTTACACCAAACAGAAGCGAAGAAACCCAGCGAGAGAGCCCGGTAGCTGCTGCTAATCCGACCACGCTGCCCGCGCATGCCAGCACGATTCCTCGCCGGACAAACAGGTTTTTAACTTGATTCGGCTGAGCCCCAAGCGCAACTCGAATGCTTACTTCCCGGCGCCGCTTCCCTACCGCATAAGCAAGGACGCCATAAACGCCGATGATTGCCAATAACAATGCCATTAATCCTGCGATGCCCAGCAGGATGAGCGTGAATGACGTTCGCGCCATGGAGTGCCGGTAGACGTCGTTCAACATTCGCACCTGCGCCAAGGGCAAGGTCGGACTCACCGAATGGATGGCCGTGGCGAGTTCTCGTAGAAAGCTCTGGGTACCCGCCCTGCTGCTTCGAATCGCCAGAGTCAGGCCGCGGCGAATCGATGGCTTCCGTCCCGGCTGGTCAGGATCGTACACGCCTGATCGGAAGTAGACGATGGCGGGAGCTTGTTTGTTCACCCCGTCATCGTGCACATTTTCGACGACTCCCACTACCTCGAACCATGTGTTCCCAAGCGCGCCCTGTTTAAGCTCCTTGCCGAGTGCGGCGATCGGAGTGCCCCAAGTTTCGCGGGCCATATTCTCCGACACTATTGCCACCAGCCGGCGTTTGGATAGATCCTCCCACGTAAAAGTCCGGCCCGCCAGTAAACGAGTTCCTAACGCGGCAAACAGACCGGGAGAGATGTGTTTGACGTCCCGGTTTGGAGGGGGCTGCCCCGGCACAAACTTGTCCTTGACGGCGATGATCATTCCGTTGCGATAATCTGCCTCCATTGGCAATCCGTCGGTGAAAGCGACCGCCTTCACGCCGGGTAGGCGAGAGACGCTTTCAATAATATCGGCTTGCAGCCGCGCCACTTTTTCAGGCTCTGCCACCTGTGTTTCCGGGATCGCGGCGCGCAGCGTCTGAATGCGCTCCGGTTCAGTAAAGCCGGGGTGAACTCCGTGTAGGGCAACGTAACTACGAATCAACAATCCGCTTGCAACCAGCAGAATCAAAGCGAGAGCAACCTGCGCGACTACCAGCACGTTCTGCGCTCGCAATTGTCCGAAATCCGTGCTCATGCCGCCCGCGTTGAGGACCTTACCGGGAAGGCCACACTTCAAAATGGCGGCCAAGCCGAACAACACACTTCCCACGATCGAGCATGTGAAGCCGAACGCCAAAGTAGTGGCGTCAAGTGAGACTTCCGCAAGCCTGGGAATGGTGGCGAGATGCTGTGCTTTCAGCATCTGCACGGACACATAGGCAAGGAGCGTGCCGCAGACACCACCAAGGAGTCCAACAGTTAGGCTCTCGACCAATAATTCGCGCGCGATCCTTCCCCACCCAGCGCCAAGAGCCGCGCGAATGGCAAACTCCTGCGTTCGCCCCTGGGCCCTAATTAAGACCAAGTTCGCTACGTTGGCGCAGACTAGCAAGAACACCAAGCACAGCGCTCCCATAAGAACGTCAAGCGCGGTGCTGATGTCGCCAGTAACGTCCCGCTTCAGCGGGCGCAGATTCGGCTTGAATCGAGCCTGCTCCACGAAAGACCGGATATTTTCCGGAATGATCTGGTTTAAGATTCGAGCGGTGTCCTTATTCGCAAGATCGATGGTAATGCCAGGCTTCAGCCGTGCAATGCCGGAATAGGAGAACGGTTCGAACCGCAGGTCGGCTTTAGTGAAACGTTGTGGAATCAGAACGTCGGGAGAAAGATCGAGGAACCGGAAGGTGCGCGGCATCACGCCGATCACTTGGCGCGGAACAAAGTCAATCACTACCTTGCGTCCAAGCACCCGCTCGTCGCCGCCGAACCGGCGCAGCCAGTAGGAGTGGGAAAGAATGACAGTCTCCGGCGTACCCGGTGTATCGTCTCCAATTGAAAACTCGCGGCCTAAGAATGGGTGGACCCCCAACGCCCGTAATACTTCCTGAGTCATCCAGACGGTCTTAATCTGCTCGGGATCTCCGGTGCCCGTCACGGTCGCTGCGTCGGACGACCAAACACCGAACTCTTGAAAAGCCGCAGAGTGCTGCTTCAATGCCGCGTACATTCCCGGCCCAAGACCCATGTCATTAAATGTCTCGCCCTGGATAACGCCTGAGTTGAAGACACCGGCCAGCGCCTCGGGCTGCGGGTATGGCAACGGACGGATGAGCACCGCGTTCACGACAGCAAATATGGCGGTGTTGGCGCCGATGCCAAGCGCCAGCGAAAGAATCGCCGCAGTGCTGAAGGCCGGGTTCAGTCGTATCATTCGCAGAGCGTGACGTCCGTCCCGCAGCAACCCTTCCAGGAATGTTATTGTGTTCATTTCATAAACCTCCTCTCGGATTAAGGTCGCGTTCCCAAGTTTCTTGCGTGCAGCATCTCGTGCGCTCAGCGGATCCATTCCGCGCGCTACGTACTCCTCAGTGGTGACTTCCAGGTAGAACTCGAGTTCATCGCGTTGTTCGATGTTGGCCCTATTGCGGTGGAAGAATCGACGCCAATTCATGACTGCTCCTGCCCGGCTGGATTCAGGATTCGGCCGATTGCCTTCACGAGCTGCTCCCACCGTGACGTTTGTGCCGCCAGCTGCTTCTTGCTTTCGGGCGTGAGCCGGTAGTACTTCGCTTTCCGGTTATTCTCGGAGGTTCCCCAAAAGGAAGCGATCCAACCCCGGTTTTGCAGTCGGTGCAAGGCGGGATAGAGCGAGCCGTGCTCGACTTGTAGTACCTCTTCGGACCCTCTCTCTATGGCGTGGGCGATTGTCTGTCCATGAGCTGGGCCAACGACCAACGTTTGCAGGATCAGCATGTCAAGGGTCCCTTGGACCATTTCGGACTGGAGAGGCGATTCGCTTCTTGGCATAGACTCCTAAAGATGATCGACTAAAGCCGAAACCCACACTACGTTGTATTTGGATCAAGAGTTCCAAGCTTTATTAAAGACCACCTTCACAAGCTCGATGGGGTGAACGGAACCGATCCTCACCAATTCCTGGGTAGTCGGCAGGCGTTTGGTGATCCTTGCAGGTTCAGCTTGGAAAAGTAATCCTTACTTGACCGGAACGCTGGCGATAGCACCCCCTCGGCGCTCGCTGCCAAACCAGGTTTTTCGCAACCCGCCGTACGTGCCGGCAAAGCGTTGATTTCTCGATTGCACAAACCTATTGCCACGCTTCGGTACTTGGCAACAGGTATTTGCAACGCTGGATCTCCGTGCAAGGCGTCTTCGAGCCTGAACTCAGTAGCGCCAAATTCCTGAAAAAAGTCAGCTGCCTCAGTGACCGAATCGGATCCCGCCGTTCCCCTCCATTTGAAGGGAGCATGACGCCGACGATCAGTTCGGCGAGGAAACGATTGCAATGAATGAACCAATACCAGGACGGGATGTTCTTACGCTGCGGGAGGTCGCCAAGATTCTGCGCTGCTCAAAGACCCATGTCTCTAATGTCGTGAACGGAAAGGTTGGGGGCGTGCCCACTCTGGCTCACGTTCGAATGGGACGTCGAATAGTGATCCGATCCGCATGGCTGCACGACTGGATGGAAGCGAACAAGACCGGTGCTAGCATTTGACGCATGCCAGAACTCATCGTTGTTGACGCAGGAAAGAGAAACAGAGATGCGTCGAAGAAGTTTTCAGCGAGGCTCATTAAATACTCGCAAGCGGAAAGGAAAGCTCTATTGGCATGCCCAGTGGAGAGAAGAGGGTCGAAAGAGATCGAAAAGTCTGGGCCTGTGTTCGAAGATTCCAAGGGCAGATGCCGAAGCCCTGCTTTCCTCAATACTTCGCCCGATCAACGGAGGGAGCCCGCGAAGCCAGGGAGAGGTATTCACATTCAAGAATTTCTTGGAGAGGGTTTATCTGCCAATTTTCCGGGAGAAGTGGAAGGCCTCGACGGCTGAGACCGAGGAATATCGATTGAGAGCTCATTTGGTGAAGACCGTCGGCGACCAACTGTTGCACCGAATTGATCGTGACCGCCTGCAGGCAGTTCTCAACAGCGCTGCTCGCGCAGTTGGCCGAGACGTTCTCGATCACTTGCGTTTCAGGCTGCGGTCCATTTTCGACCTGGCGATTAGTGAAGGGCTAGTCGAGAGAAATCCGGCAACGTCGCTCTTTACTCCTCGCCATCATCAGAAGGGACGGGCAAAGCTAGTTCTCTCTCCCGACCAAATTGTTTCCATGTTGGAGGCACTTAAACTTCGGGAGCGGCTGGTGGCACGTTTCGCCATCTTCGAGGGGATGCGCCCGAGTGAGATTCTCGGTCTGCAGCGACAGGACCTTGATGTTGATAGCGTCTGGGTTCGCCGCCGCATTTTCAAAAGCAACATTGATACGCCCAAGACGTCACGCTCCGCTAGGCGAGTCGCTCTATCTACCGGGACCAGAGATCTGCTGCTGGCTTGGGTGGACGACTTGGTCTCGACCGACGATGATGCTTGGCTCTTCCCAGCGACAACGCTGTCGACTCCTGTGAGACTTAACAATTTGGGGCGGAGGAACTTTGCTCCGGAGCTCGAGCCGGTTGGCCTGGAATGGGCAACTTTCCAGGTCATGAGACGATCGTTTGCCAGCCTAGCGAAGCAGGCGGGCATCGACGCCCACACTCGGTCGGCGCACATGGGCAACAGTGTGGATGTAAATGAAAACGAGTATGCGGTTAGCAGCTTCGAAGTGAGGCTCGCAGCCGTTCGCAAACTGGAGTCTGCAGTCAAAAAATGACTGCGGCCGGGGAGCTACAAAGTGAGTTCTCTGAAACCATAAACAGGCAAGAAGCTGAAACAGGTTGGCTTAATGGAGTAACTGGAGTACTGCGGAGCTGAATGGAATTGCTAAGTTGTTGAAAAAATGGAGCGGGAGACGGGATTCGAACCCGCGACATCAACCTTGGCAAGGTTGCACTCTACCAGCTGAGCTACTCCCGCTTAGAGGAGTAACTCACATTCTCGAACGATCTTGTTCGGAAGTCAATTTATGTGATTGCAATAGGAGGTATTTACTAACTTTATGCCTGAGGTTGCCGGGCGCATACGAGCCGTTTTGCATCCGTGTCAAGAAGTTTAAGTACTGTAGTTACAATGTCTTGCGAGAAATTTATATTTTCCTTTGAAAACGAAAACCCTGTGCTAGACTGAGCTTGCCGAGAACGGAAATACTTCCCCCATAGACCTAGTCCAACTGCCACGCGCAGACGGCTCAGCCTAAACACTTGAACTCTCACTTTTCCACAGAAGTGAAAAAGTTGTGGGAATTTCTGCGTCTTCGGAAGGGAAGGAGTGGGTGCCATTGAGTGACGTTTGGGACCAGATCAAGCAGTGGCTGGCTACAAAACTGGGCGGGGGGGCGTTCGAGAATTGGATCTCGCACACAGAATTGGCGTCTCTCCGCGATGGCGAACTGACGGTTCGGGTTCCGAATGAAACTACCGAAGCCTGGATACGGCAAGAGTACACGTCGTTAATTCGCACGGCTATTCAGGAACTGAAGCTTCCCGTGCGCCGCATCCAGTATGAAGTCGAGGCGCCATCGGCAATGGCGGCCGGCGTGGGTAATGGTAGTTTTCAGGTTTCCTCTCAAGCGCATTACCAGCCGCATGCAGCCGAACCGCTCTTTGAGAACACCGCCGCCTGGTTGAATCCGCGCCTCACCTTCGATACCTACGTAGTCGGTTCATCGAATCAGCTGGCCCATGCGGCCGCGCAAGCAGTAGCGAAGACTCCCTCGCGCAGCTACAATCCGCTCTTCATTTACGGCGGCGTCGGAATTGGAAAGACTCACCTGATGCACGCCATCGGCCGCAGCCTGCTCGACAATTACAGCGGCTTGAACGTAATCTACACGTCAAGCGAGCGCTTCATGAATGAAATGATCTCTTCGATCAAGCTCGACAGAATGCCTCTCTTTCACCGGCATTACAGGTCGGCGGACGTGCTCCTGATCGATGACATCCACGTCATTGCAGGCAAGGAACGGACCCAGGAAGAGTTTTTTCACACCTTCAACGAGCTATACGATCATCGCAAGCAAATTGTCATATCGAGCGACTCGGCACCCAATCAGCTCGCCGGCCTGGTGGAGCGCCTGCGCTCCCGGTTCGAGTGGGGATTGATGGTTGATGTGCAAGCGCCTGACCTCGAGACCAAGATGGCGATTCTGGATAAGCGGGCAGAGGCCGAAGGCGCTGCACTTCCGCAGGACGTGCGAATCTTTATCGCCACGAAGACAAAATCCAATGTTCGCGAGCTCGAAGGCTCTCTGACGCGCTTAATTGCGGTTTCTTCCGTTACCGGCCAGCCTATGACCTTGGCGATGGCTCAACAAACATTGCGGCACCTGAACGGGAGCCCTGAACGGAAGATAACGGTTGAGTCTATTTTGCGCGCGGTAGCGGAGCGCTTTTCGCTTCAGCCCGCTCAACTTAAGATTAAGAGCAATACCCGGCAAATCGCTTATCCGCGCCAGATTGCCATGTACCTGGTCAAGGAACTCACCCACGCGTCGCTGCCCGAGATCGGCCGCTATTTTGGCGGGAAGCATCATACGACGGTGCTCCACTCGGTGCAAAAAATCGATGACCTCCGGCAACGCGACGAGGATCTGAACAACGTACTCCAGAGGCTAACCGACACATTGCAGTGAAATTATGCCGATCTTCCACAGGACGGGGCGTTGGAGGCTGTGAAAGCCTGTTCAAGGATCTGGCAGCAGCTTGTTTTGCAGCCATTACGGGGCCTTGTTCCACAGGTTGAAATAGACGCAAGCTGTAAATTTTGCTATAATTTAGAAGGATTTCAACATTTCCACAACTCCTACTAATACGGTTCCTTACTAGCATCATGCAATAGAGGACTAGGAAGAACCTGAGTGCAGCCAGACTAAGGATCTTCTCAAACAGAATCATCATGGAATTCTCAGTCAGCAAGTCAGATCTTGTTCGTGAACTCGGACTCACACAGGGAGTGGTGGAGCGGAAAACCACTATCCCTATCCTTTCGAATATTCTGGTCGAGACAGACCACGATCAGGTTTGGTTGACGGCTACCGACCTGGAGCTGGGGATACGCTGTTCCTGCCCGGCCCGGATTAAGAAAGAGGGCGCGGGTACCATACCGGCACGTAAGCTCCTGGATTACGTGAGACTCCTGCCCGATGCCGATGTGCAGGTCAAGTTGGCCGAAAACCAGTGGGCCAGCTTCGTTTGCGGCCGCTCCCGCACGCGTATCGCAGGCATGTCCCGGGAGAGCTTTCCTGAGCTGCCGGAGATGCCCGAAACGCTCGCCCAGATACCGGTGAGCCTCCTCTCGCAGATGATCTCGGGAACGATCTTTGCGATTTCGGCTGAAGAGTCGCGCTTTACCCTCAACGGCGCTCTTCTGATCCTGAAGGAAGAGGGTCTGCTCATGGTGGCCACCGACGGGCACCGCCTCGCTCTGGTCGAGAAAAGCGTTACTCTGCCCGGTCTGAGCGGCTCTTTCCGCGCCTTACTGCCGAAGAAGGCCATGAGCGAAATTCAGAAACTGGCGAACGAAGACATGAGCAAGCAGATCGAGTTTTCGGGCAACGATAACCATCTGTTTTTCCGCATCGACAAGCGTCTGCTGCTGAGCCGTAAACTAACGGGAAACTTTCCCGATTATGACCGCGTGCTGCCGAAGGATCATCCCCACGTCCTCGTGATCCAGCGGGATGAGTTGAAATCTTCCATAGAACGTGTGGCTCAGTTTGCCGACGAGCGTTCGCGCGCCATCCGGCTGCAGATTCTCAAAGGCGAGCTGAAAGTTCACTCCTCGATTTCCGAGACCGGCGAGAGCGAAGAAACGTTGCCGGTCGAATACGAGGGGCCGGATGTGGAGATCGGGTTCAATGCGCAATATTTGCTCGATTTTCTCCGTTCGGTTGACGGCAGCGAAGTGGAGTTCCGGTTTAAGGATTCAAACAGTGCCGGGGAGTTGCGCCCGCATGCCGGCGCGCCTGAGACGGTTTATCGCTATGTCGTGATGCCGATGCGGATCTGACGAGCACTTGAAGGAAGAACATGAAAGACGATCGCGAGCCTAACGGTTCTGACCAACCGCGCGGCGGTAGCGAGGAAACTATGCCGAATTTGTCCCAGAACGAAAATTACGATTCCACTAGTATCAAGGTTCTCGAAGGGCTCGAAGCCGTCCGGCTGCGCCCTGCGATGTACATCGGATCAACCGGGGAGATGGGCTTGCATCACCTGGTCTACGAAGTAGTGGATAACTCTGTCGATGAGGCGCTCGCCGGGTATTGCACGGAAATCGGCGTCACCATTCACATCGATAATTCGATCACTATCGTCGATAATGGGCGTGGCATTCCGGTCGATATTCACGCGGAGGAAGGCGTTTCGGCGGCGCAGGTTGTGCTCACTATCCTTCATGCCGGCGGCAAGTTCGATTCGAACAGCTACAAGGTCTCGGGTGGTCTCCACGGTGTCGGCGTAAGCTGCGTCAACGCATTGTCTGAAACTCTGCACCTGGAAATCTGGCGCTACAAAGCAACCTGGGAACAGGATTACGAACGCGGCATCCCCAAAGCGCCGCTCGCGCAAACCGGCAAATCGTCGAAAACGGGTACCAAGATCACCTTCAAACCCGATGTGACGATCATGGACGCGACCGAGTTTAATTTCGACACCTTGGCCGTCCGGCTGCGTCAGCTTGCATTCCTCAATAAGGGCCTCAAGATTACACTTACCGATGAGCGCGCCGAAAATATCCGGGCGGAAGAGTTTTTCTACAGTGGCGGTATCGCCGAGTTCATCAAGCATCTGAACCGTGGCAAAGCATCGCTCCATGAGAAGCCGATCCATTTCGAAGGAGAGCGCGATCTGCCGAATGGCGGCAAAATCACGATAGAGGTCGCTCTCCAATACAACGACTCGTATTCAGAGACGATCTTCAGCTTCGCGAATAACATCAATACAGTCGATGGCGGCACCCACTTGAGCGGCTTCCGCAGTGCTCTGACTCGTAGCATCAATGCGGCTGCGCAGTCCTCCGGTCTGATCAAGGATCAGAAAGAGAACCTGACAGGCGACGACGTTCGCGAAGGACTCACGGCAGTCATAAGCGTGAAACTGCCGCAGCCCCAGTTTGAAGGGCAGACAAAGGGTAAGCTTAATTCGGATATTCAAGGGTACGTCGTGCAGCTTATCAATGAGCGGCTCGGCGAATTCTTCGACAAAAACCCGGCTATTACGAAGAAGGTAATTGGCAAAGCCATCGACGCCGCCCGGGCACGCGAAGCGGCGCGTAAAGCGCGCGATCTCACTCGTCGTAAAGGTGCGCTCGATTCGGGTGGATTGCCCGGCAAGCTGGCCGATTGTCAGGAACGCGATCCAGACCGCTGTGAGCTCTTTCTGGTAGAGGGTGAGTCGGCCGGCGGAACTGCTAAGTCAGGTCGCGATCGCAAGTATCAGGCGATTTTACCTC
>JAABUQ010008660.1_pt1 | contig 14159 bp, 16 predicted proteins | sample 5560001 | NCBI WGS metagenome assembly JAABUQ01 (sample SAMN10711888, study PRJNA513371) | rock metagenome | isolation source: Antarctica rocks | place: Antarctica: Victoria Land, Finger Mt nord | collected 2015-12-18
GGGTGAGGATCGATGACCCCGTGCCGTCAGCGACCGTTCCCGGCTCACGGGGTCCGAGTACGGAACCCGTGGCACTCGACAATTCCCCGCTGACCGCTGACCGCTCTCCCCACGCTCCACGCTCCACGCTCCACGCTCTTCCACGACCCACGACCCGCACGAACATTCCGGGTCGACCCGACGAATATCAGGGGAGAAGGGGGAATTCCCATGCGTGTTTCGTGGAAGCTGGGTCGGGTCGCGGGGATCGATTTGTTCTTGCACCCGTCGGCGCTGCTGATCTTCTTGATGACGGCGCAGGCGATGCCGACGCCGTTGGAGTCGATGGCGTTCGCGGTCGTCCTGCTCGGGTCGGTGGTCTTGCACGAGTTGGGGCATGCGTTGATGGCCCGTCGGTACGGGATCAGGACCGAGGACATCACGCTTTACCTGATCGGCGGCGTGGCCCGGCTCGAACGGATGCCGCGGTCGGCGGGCCCTGAATTGCTCGTCGCCCTGGCAGGCCCGGCGGTGAATCTAGGCATCGTGGCGGCGTTGATGGCGGTCCTCGCCCTCCCCATCAGCCTGCCGGCGCGGTTCCTTTGGAACGTCCTGGCCGTGAACGCCGGCCTGGCCCTGTTCAACCTCTTGCCGATCTTCCCGATGGACGGCGGTCGAGTGCTCCGGGCGTTGCTGGCCGGCTGGTTGGGCCGCGTCCGCGCCACCGAGATCGCGGCCACGGTCGGCCGGGTCGCGGCGGTGATCGGCGGCGTCTTCTTCCTCAGGATGGGGATGTGGCAGGCGGTCTTGCTCGCCTTGTTCGTCTACATGGCGGCCGGCCTGGAGCGGGCGCAGGTGCTCGCCGAAGAGCGGGCGCGGCTCGGGCCTCGGGAACCGGACCTGGCCGGGGTGCCCGCCGCTCCGCTGGGATTCCGCTGGGCGAACCGGGGGGATGGCGTTTGGCGACTGGTCCCGATCATGGTCCCGGGGGCGGACCGGGGCCGGACATGGAGTTGACCCCGATCGTCGAGTTGGGCGTGGCCGAAGCGTACGCGATCCTCGCCGACCGCTTCGGCCAGGCCGACCTTCCCCCGCTCGACGCCATCGAGAACGAGGACTGGGGCCGCGACTTCCTCCTCGGCCGGTTCGAGTCGATCACCGATGCCGCCCTGGCCGAGGCCGGGTTGATGCGCGACGACGGGTGGGATCGGCCCGGCTTCGAGGGTTGAATCCGGGCCTCGACCCGGTCCTTTCCTCGTCAACCGCCCCAGGGGCGGACGACGCCGGAGGCGCTCAACTCGGTGGCGTCGTCGGCGATGATCCGGAACCGGAGGCCGGGCTCGACGGGGACGGGGAGCGACAGGCGCAGGCTGACGCAGGTGCACACCCGCTCGTCGAACGTGCCCAGGGGGCTGCGGGCGAGCAGGGTCGCGGCGACCTCGGCCGTCCGGATGCGGGCCAGCCAGGTGGAGCCGGGGACGCAGCGGGCGAGCCAGTCGTCGGCCCGCTCGGCATCGTCGGCGGTGACGAGCCCCTCGACTCGGTCGACTTCGCGGGCGTCGGGGTCGGGGCGTCGAGGCATGGAAGGGTCCCCTTCATCAGGCGGCGGCCGGCGCGGCGGGGTCGGCCAGGGCCAGGAGCATGGCGTCGGCGGCGTCCCGGCCGGACCGGACGCAGTCGGGGATGCCGACCCCGTGGAAGGCATTCCCCGCCAGGATCAGCCGCGAATGTCGCGAGGCCCGGAGGCGGATCGCGTCGACCCGGTCGAGGTGGCCGAGCGTGTATTGCGGCATCGCCCGGGGGTGACGCCCCACCTCGATCAGGAGCGGCTCGCCCGAGGCGCCCAGGAGCGACGCCAACTCGGCCCGGACCAGCGCCTTCAGCTCGTCGTCGTCGCGGTCGAACAGGCCGGGCTGGGTGGCCCCGCCGACGAAGACCCGCATCAAGGCGGTCCCGGCCGGGGCCCGACGGGGGAACTTGACCGACAGGAAGGATACGGCGAGGATCGACCGCCCCTCGATGGCCGGGACCACCGCGCCGAAGCCGTCGAGCGGGTGCGCGACCTGGTCGCGGCGATAGGCGACCGTCACGATCGCCGACGAGGCATACGGGATCGACCGGAGCTGGAGGGCCAGGGCGGCATCCACCCCGTCGATCAGGCGGGCCGAGGCGTGGGCCTCGGTCGTCAGGATCACGCCCCCGGCCTCGATCGGCGGGCCGTCGAGGAGTTCAATCCGCCAGGGTTTGCCCGGGTCGGGCCGGCTGATCCGGCGGACGGCGGTCCCGGTCCGGACGGTCCGGGGGGGCAGGGCGGCGGCCAGGGCCCGGGGCAGGGTGTCCATGCCGTCGGCCAGGCTGGCGAACAGGCCGTATCGGGCCCCCGAGGCCGCCCGCTCGGGCGATCGCGATTGCCGGGCCTGGCGGCGGGCCGCCCGGATCAGGCTCCCGTGCTCGCGCTCCATGGCCGGGAACTGGGGCAAGGTCGCCTTCAAGCTCAGCTCGTTGGGGTCGGCCGTGTAGATCCCCCCCACCAGTGGCTGGACCAGCCGTTCCAGCGCCTCGCGGCCGAGCCGGCGGCGGACGAACGCGGCCAGGCTTTCGTCGGAATCGTCGGCCTTGCGCGGCAAGATCAGGTCCATCAGCAACCGGAGCTTGCCGGGGATCGAGAGGATCGGCGAGGCCAGGAGCGGGGCGAGCCGCCCGGGGGCCATGAGGACGAACCCCTCGGGGACCGGCACCAGCTTGCCCTTGCGGACCACGAACGACCGCCGGTTCCGGTCATCGGTCCCGATGAGCTGGTCGCCGAGGCCCAGCTCGCGGCACAGGTCGACGGCCCAGGGTTTGTTGGTGATGAACGAGTCGGCCCCCCCCTCGATCACGAAGCCGTCGACCCGGTCGGTCCAGATGGCCCCGCCGATCCGGTCCTTAGCTTCGAGGACCACGACCTCGGACGGTCTCCGCCCGTGCGCCCCGCGACCCATGAGCCGATGGGCCGCGGCGAGGCCGCTGACGCCCCCGCCCACGACGACCACGCGGTCCCGGCCGGTCATCCGCTCCGACGACTCCATGACGCTTCGTTTTCCCGCTACCCTGGGAGAGCCGAACAAAACCGTCTCGATCGAACGGACGATCGACGCTCACCGCCGCGTTGGCGGTGGAAACCCCATCATAACGGGCCGTTCGAGGATCGGGAACCGCCTGCCTCGGACAAAATCGCCGAGTCACCCCGCCCCGAGGCGCCCAAACGAGCACACCCGAGGGAGAGCCTCGGGTGTCGCGAAACGTGCGCCGGACCGACCGGATGGCCAACTCGCCCGGGAGTCGGGCCCGGATTCAGTCGGCCAGACCCGTCGGGGCGGGCTTGTTCGGGGCGGCGGACTTGGCGTTGGCGTTCTTGGTCGGGGGGGGGGTGTTGTTCGACGTGTCGGCGGGGATGGGAGTGGTCCCCCCATCGCCACAGCCAACGAGGACGGCGGACAGAGCGAACACGGCGAGCAAGGAGAATCGTTTCATGAGACGTCTCGTTGATGAGTTAGGGCCACGCCCGCCAGCAAGCGGGCGCGGCCAGGAAATCCAGCTCGGTTGCGAGCCCGAACGCCCGGGCTCAGAGGGAGTCGGCGCTGATGACTTCGCCCAGGCCGATCGTGGCGATGGCGTGGTAGGTCGTCAGGTTGATCGTCTGCTTGAGGAACTTCACCGAGCCGTCGCCGAACAAGAAGTTGGCGCCACCGGGGTGGAAGCTGCGGAAGCCGAACTGGCCAAGATTAGTGACGCTGGTGGGGTCGTTGATCCAGCCGGGAGCGTTGCCGTAGCTGTAGAGGGTCGTGCCCCACGGGCCACCGCCACTGCCAATCACATTGCCGGCGTTGGTGGTGTTGGCCGGCGAGTTGATCGCGGGGACACAGAAGAGAATGGCCGTCGGGCGGACGTCGTTGGGCCAGGTCGTGGGAGGCGCGCTTGCGGGCGGCCCATAGAAGGCGGCGGCGACGTAGCCGAAGTTGAATCCCGACCCCGGCGGCTCATTGGGGAAGCGGCTCCACTCTCCGACGAAGGCGGTGTTGCTGGTGCCATCGGTGATATCGGAGACCTTGAAGGCGATGTTGGCCTTGCCGAAGACGCCTTCACTATCGATGTATCCGCAGCGCTCTTGATTCGGCTGACCCGTGGCCACGCCCCATTGATAGTAGTTGTTCTCGGTCAAGCCGGCGACCCCTGCATACGAGACCTGGGTCGAGGGGATGTAGCCGGCCGGGTTCGGAGTGTTCGGCGTGTCCGACGGGCAGACGAAGCTATTCACCTTGTTGCCGAAGCAGGTGGTGTTGGCCCGATAGTTAAATCCTCGGGCGAAGTTGAGCGAGTTGAACGTCGCGTTCTGCTCGACGTAGGGCAGGATGTAGTCCATCCAGGTATAGCCCCAATACGTCATGCAGGTGTCGAGCGGGGTCTTCTTCAGGACGCCCATCGGATACGAGGTGTTGGTGCTCTCGTAGCTGGCGATGGCCAGGCCCATCTGCTTGAGGTTGTTGATGCACTGGGCGCGGCGGGCGGCCTCGCGGGCGGCCTGCACCGCCGGCAGCAGCAGGGCAATGAGGACCGCGATGATGGCGATGACGACGAGCAGCTCGATCAGCGTGAAGCCGCGTCGAGTTTTGGGGGGGCTTTCCATGAGCATACCTCTCCAACACGGAAGAAATGAATGGGGGAAGCGTGACCTTGAAAAAACGAGCTTCGGTTGCCGCGGGGATCGCCGCCGGGTGATTGGAGAGGAATCGCCCAGGGCGACCAGCGGCCCGACGCGGTTGCGTCGCGATCGAGCGGGGAGGGACCGACGACGATGGAAGATCAATCTTCATTGTCCCGGCGAGGCTGATCCAAGATTGTTACGCGAACTTCGTCACTTGACAAGGACTTGCTCAGAAATAACGAAGATCTCGAATAGGCCTCCTACGGGATACGGAGAAGTTGTGACGCCTCATGGACGTGTTGGATCAAGGTCCGGACGTTGTCGACCGGCGTGTCGGGCATGATCCCGTGACCCAGGTTAAAGATGTGCCCGGGTCGACCCGCGGCCTGGTCGAGGATTCGCGAGGCTTGCCGCTTGAGTTCCGGGATCGGGGCGAACAGGGTGATCGGGTCGAGGTTTCCCTGGACGGCCACGCCGGGACCGAGTCGGGCCCAGGCTTCGTCGAGGTTGACCCGCCAGTCGAGCCCGATCACGTCGCCGCCGGCGTCGCGCTGCAGTTCCAGGAGGGTCGAGGTGTCGGTCCCGAAGTGGATCACGGGAGTTCCCGGCGCGAGCGAGGCGATGAGTCGCCTCATGTGGGGCTGGACAAACCGTTGATAAGCGTCGGGGCCGAGCGACCCGACCCAGCTATCAAATATCTGCAAAACCTGTGCCCCGGCCGCGGCTTGCGCGTTGAGATAGTGGGCCGTGGCGTCGACCAGCCGGGCCATCAGGGCATCCCAGGCGCCCGGGTCGCGGTACATGAAGGTTTTGGCCTTCGCGTAATGTCGCGACCCGCCCCCCTCGATGGCGTAGCAGGCCAGCGTGAACGGGGCGCCGGCGAAGCCGATTAGGGGGGTCTCCGGCCGGAGCGCCGCGCGGATCATGGCGACGGCGTCCATGACGTAGCCGAGGGGCGAGGCGTCGGCCATCGGCCGGACCCGGTCGACGTCGGCGGCCTCGCGGATCGGGTTGTGGATGACCGGGCCTTCCCCCTTGGCGAATTCGAGGTCGAAGCCGAGCGGTTCGAGGATCAGGAGGATGTCGGCGAAGAGGATCGCGGCGTCGACCTCCAATCGCTCGGCGGCGGTGACGGTGACCTCGGTGGCCAGCGCGGGGTCCTTGCAGAGTTCGAGGAATGAGACCCGGGCGCGGACCTCGCGATATTCCGGCATGTACCGGCCCGCCTGCCGCATCAGCCAGATCGGCGTGACGTCGGTCGGCTCGCGCCGGCAAGCCTTGAGGAACGGGCCGTCGAGCGCCGGGTGGCGGGCGGGTGGGACGCTGCTGGCCATTTGCGGGGCTCGATCTCGAAAGGGCTTCCGGTCGGGCGGCCAAGGTTTAGCATAACCCATGAAACCGGCGCGGCCCATGATCGTCTCGGAGATCCGCCGCGAAGGCGCGAGGGTGGGGGTAGGCCGGGCGGGGCGGCGCGACTAAGATGGGGAGTGCCGGCCGGGGCTTCGGGGACGCGGCGGCCCCACGATCCTTCGCGAAAAGGCGACCCGTTGATGGAGCGAGACGAGACAGGGCGGGGCGAGGACTTGGACGGCCCGGGCGGGCCGGCGCGGCAACGGTGGCCCGGCGACCTCCCGGACCATCGCGACGGCCGGGGCGCCCGCAAGACCGAGGACGAGGAGCTGCTCAATCGCCCGATGCCCAAGCTCCCCCGGGCCCGGGTGCCCGACCTGGCCGCCTTCACCCACACCGACCCCTGGCGGGTCCTCCGGATTCAAGGCGAGTTCGTCCACGGGATCAACGCCCTGGCCGAGGTCGGCGCCGCCGTCGCGGTCTTCGGCTCGGCGCGGTTCCCGGCCGACCACCCGATGTACGCCGCCGCCGAGGCGATGGGCCGGGCGCTGGTCGAGGCCGGCTTCGCCGTCATCACCGGCGGCGGCCCCGGCGTGATGGAGGCGGCCAACAAGGGGGCCTTCGAGGCCGGCGGGTTCTCGATCGGCTGCAACATCGAGCTGCCCTCCGAACAGTCGATCAACCGCTACACGACCCTCTCGATCAACTTCCGCTACTTCTTCATCCGCAAGACGATGTTCGTGAAGTATGCGAACGGCTTCGTCATCTTCCCGGGCGGGTTCGGCACGCTCGACGAGCTGTTCGAGTCGCTCACGCTGGTCCAGACCCGCAAGATCAACCGGTTCCCGATCGTCCTGTTCGGGTCGAGCTACTGGCGGGGTCTCCTCGACTGGATCGAGACGACGCAACTGGCCGAGCGGACGATCTCGCCGGAGGACCTGAACCTCCTGATCGTGACCGACTCGATCGAGGAGGCGCGCGACATCCTGGTCGACTGCTACCAGACCCGTTGCTGGACCGGCCGGAAGAAGTCGGAGGGGGCCCGCCTCGCCGCCGAGGGGTCGCTCCCACCCTCGGCGGCGAGCGAACCACCCCTCGACGGACCCAACCCCCGATGAGCACCGCCGAGTTCGACACCCTGGACCGGACCCTGGCGGCCTCGGGGCCGGCCGAGGCGCTCGACCACCTGGCCCGGACCCTGGCCGATCGGGGCGACTTCCGGGCGCTCCTGGACGCCCTGCTGCTCAGGGCCCGGCATGACCTGGGCTTGCCGATGATCCAGGCCGGGTCGCTCGCCGACATCCCCGAGCCCGAGCGGACCCGCTACGAGGAGCGGTACGTCGAGGCGATCCGCGACGTCGGCTCGCGGCTGCTCGGGGCCGGCGAGATCGCCGCCGCCTGGGCCTACTTCCGGGCCATCGCCGAGAAAGAGCCGGTCGCCCGGGCGATCGAGGCGTTCGTCCCGACCGAGGGGGACGACCGGCTCGGCCAGGTGGTCGAGGTCGCCTTCAACCAGGGGGCCCACCCCCGGCGCGGGTTCGACCTGATCCTCGACCACTACGGGACCTGCTCGGCGATCTCGGCGTTCGACGCCCTGCCCCCCGACGAGGCCACCCGGGTCCACGCCGCCGACCGCCTGGTCCGCCGGCTCCACGACGACCTCGTCGCCAACCTCCGGGCCGAGATCGCCCGCCGAGGGCAACCCTCGCCCCGCGAAGGCACGCCGGTCGCCGGCCTGGTCGAAGGGCGCGACTGGATGTTCGCGGACGACGCCTACCACCTCGACGTGTCCCACCTGGCCTCGACGGTCCGGCTCGCCCCCTTGCTGGCCGACCCGTCGACGATCGCCCTGGCCGTCGACCTCACCGAGTACGGCCGCCGGCTCTCCGACCGGCACCGATACGAGGGGGACCCGCCGTTCGAGGACCATTACGGGGACCACGCCGCCTACCTCCGGGCCCTCCTCGGCCAGGACGTCGACGCCGCGATCGCCCGCTTCCGGGCCAAGCTCCCCGCCCCCGACCCCGACCCCGACCCCGACGGCCGCGACGAGGCCGTCGCCGCGCAGGTGTTGGTCCGGCTCCTGGCCCGGATCGGCCGGACCGAGGAGGCCGTCGAGGTGGCCGCCGCCCACCTGGCCAGGCACCCCGAATCCACCCTGGGCTGCCCGAGCGTCGCCCAGCTCTGCCAATCGCTCGGCCGCCCCGACCGCCTGGCCGCCATCAGCCGGGCCAACGGCGACCTGGTCCACTACGCGGCGGCCCGCCTGGAACAACGGGCGGCGGGCCCGGCCTCATGACCGACCACGCCTTCTCCCCCGACGAGCGGGCCGCCGTCTACCGGGCCATCTTCGGGCGCCGCGATTGCCGCCACTTCCGCCCCGACCCGGTCCCCGACGACGTCCTGGGTCGCCTGTTGCTCGCCGCCCACCACGCCCCGTCGGTCGGGTTCATGCAGCCCTGGAACTTCGTGGTGATCCGCTCGCCCGAGGTCCGGGCCCGCGTCAAGGACGCCTTCGACCGCTCCAACGCCGAGGCCGCCGCCCGCTTCGACGGCGACCGCGCCGACACCTACCGATCGCTCAAGCTCGAAGGGATCCGCGACGCCCCGCTCAACCTCCTGGTCACCTGCGACCGATCCCGGCACGGCCCCGTCGTCCTGGGCCGGACCGCCACGCAGCCCGACATGGATTTATACAGCACCGTTTGCGCCGTCGAGAACCTCTGGCTCGCCGCCCGCGCCGAGGGCGTGGGAGTCGGCTGGGTCAGCATCATCGACCCGGCCGACCTCCGCCAGATCCTCGGCCTGCCCGGACCCGTCGTCCCCGTCGCCTACCTCTGCCTCGGCCTGGTGGAAGCCTTCCCCCCGACCCCCGAACTCCAGGGCCTCGGCTGGCTCGACCGGATCGACCTCCGGCCCTTGGTCTTCGAGGATCAGTGGGGGCAGCAATTCCGAATGGCCGACGAATGAAGGAGTACCGCGAGGCTAATCCAACCTCCATTGCGATCGGTCGCTCTGCGGGGTCAAGTGGATCGCGTGTCTCGCTTGCCCCCGACAAGATCGGCGACGATCACGACCGCCGAACTGGCCAGGAAGCCTAAGCCCCCTCCGATTGCCGCGTCAAAGAAACAAGCCAGAACGTCTTCGCCCCGAGCGTGCATGGGATGGGCCTAAACCCAGGCTTCTCCCCTGGCCCATCCGGTATATAACCCGACCGCGATCCCGATGCAACCCACGCCGATGATGAGTAACCCCCTCGCGATAACCCTTGGCGCGGCCCCCTCGTGGCGAGAGGCGATCACCGCTCGCCGAACTCGGGCGACCCGATCGAACAGAATTCCGGACATCCCGGCGACGAGGACCATCGGCAAGGTCCCGGCAATCATCAAGAAGGAGTCGAGGGCAACATACCTCCAGATAAAGCCGTTTTCGTTGATCCGTCACTCATTAACGGGGACCCATGCGACGAAGTGATCCTGGAAAATTAGGAGATACGTATTTTCATATGATCTGATGAAATCTTTGGTCCAGAGCGTACCCGCGTAGGCACCTAGGAGAAGCACCCCCGCCCCCAGGAACCCGATGAGGAATGGGGATCGCCTTCGCTGCGAGACCCAGAGGTAAATCCCCAGCGTAAGAACATTGCCCAATCCCAGGACCGGCGGATCCAGGATATGGTTGCCCCCGCCACCGAAGCCCATTGTGGATTTCATCCGCCAGATGGTGGGAGCCCAAGTACTGTCAACGGCGGCGATGAGGACGAGGAACAGCATCATCCGGACCGTGAATCGTGATCGATTCCCCGGATCATCGGCCTTGGGTGGCGGCTGATTCACTCCCATTCGATCGTCCCCGGCGGCTTGCTCGTGATGTCGTAGACCACGCGGTTGACCCCCTTGACGGCGTTGATGATCCGGGTCGAGGCGCGGGCGAGGAGTTCGTGGGGCAGGCGCGACCAGTCGGCCGTCATGAAGTCGTCGGTGTCGACGGACCGCAAGGCGATCACATTTTCATAAGTCCGGCCGTCGCCCATCACGCCGACAGACTGGATCGGCAGGAGGACGGCGAAGGCCTGGCCGGTCTCGCGGGTCAGGCCGGCGTTCTCGAGTTCTTCGAGGAACAGGGTGTCGGCCTGGCGGAGGACGTCGAGGCGAGGGGCGGTCACCTCGCCGAGGCAGCGGACGGCGAGGCCGGGGCCGGGGAACGGGTGGCGCCAGACCAGGGACTCGGGCAGGCCCAGCTCCAGGCCGAGGCGGCGGACCTCGTCCTTGAACAGGTCGCGGAGGGGCTCGATCAGGGTGAAGCCCAGCTCGCTCGGCAGGCCGCCGACGTTGTGGTGGTGCTTGATCGTGGCGGCCGGGCCGTCGCCGGCGCCGCCGCTCTCGATCACGTCGGGGTAGAGCGTCCCCTGGGCGAGGAAACTCGCGCCGGCGATCGACTTGGCCTCGTCGCGGAACACGTCGATGAAGGTGTGGCCGATCGAGATCCGCTTCTCCTGGGGGTCGACCACCCCCCGGAGCGCTTCCAGGAACCGGTCGGCCGCGTCGACCACCCGCAGCTCCGCCGCCGAGTGCCGGCCGAAGGCGTCGACCACCGCGGCCCGCTCCCCGGCGCGGAGCAGGCCATTGTCGACGAACACGCAGACCACCCGCGAGCCCAACGCCCGGGCCAGCAGGGCGGCGCAGACGGCCGAATCCACCCCGCCCGAGAGGCCGCAGACGACCCGGTCGTTGGGCCCGACCTGGCGGTGGATGTCGGCCACCGCGCGGTCGACGAACGCTTCCATCGTCCAGCCGCCAGGACTCTGGCAGACCCGATCGAGGAAATTGCCGATCACGAGCGGCCCGTAAGGCGTGTGGCCGACCTCCGGGTGGAACTGGAGCCCGTAGACCGGCAAGGTCCGGTGCCGGACGGCCGCGACGGGGCAGGTCGCCGTGGCGGCCACCGGGACGAACGCCTCGCCCGCCACCCCGACCTGGTCGCCGTGGCTCATCCAGACCGTCGACACCTCGGGGACGCCCTGGAACAGCGGGTCGTCCCGGTCCGTCACCCGGCATTCCGCCCGGCCGAACTCGCGGGCCGGGGCGGGCTCGACCTTGCCCCCCAGGGCCTCGCAGGCCAGTTGCATCCCGTAGCAGATCCCCAGGACCGGGATGCCCAGGTCGAAGAGGCCGGGGTCGCACCGGGGGGCGCCGGCGTCGTAGACGCTGGAAGGCCCGCCCGACAGGATCAAGGCCAGCGGGTCCAGCTCGCGGACCCGCTCCGGCGTGATGTCGTGCCGGACGATCCGCGCGAACGCGTGCCGCTCCCGGACCCGGCGGGCGATCAACTGGACGTACTGGGCCCCGAAGTCGAGCACCAGCACGGGACGGGCGGCGGGGTCGGGGCGATCCATGAACGGGCGAGACCTCAATCGGCATGAGCGGTGTTCGAACATCAGAATGAGAGCGAGAACGACTTCGCCGGTCCGTTGTAGACGAGCAAGCATTGCCGCAAGACGTCGCGACCGATCAACGCCAGGATACCTTGATCGATCAGGGATGCCTCCGCGACGGGCAAATTCAGGGACATGACCTTGACTTGTGGTTTGGCGAACGCGATGCAACCATCATACAGATTACATGTATGCAAGTTCGACCCGGTGGAAGGGGTGTGCCCCTGGACGGTCCCGGCCTGGATGAGCTTCAGGGAATGAACCACGGACGTATCGATCACGGAGCAACTCGCGCCGGTGCCGAGCAGGGCGGTCACCCAGATCGGGGCCACCGGCGGACGTCCCGCGCGCTTGGCGGCCTCGACCCGAGCCGTGCTCAGCGCGATCCCCACCTCGACGATCAAGCCATCTTCCCGGACCGAGGCGTTCAGGGAGGGCATGCCGGCAGCCCTCGGATGTAGTGGATCGGCTCGACCGCCTCGATCTTTTTGATCAAGAATGGCTCAATCCCGAATTCGAGGCAGGCGACCTGAAGCGCGTCCTCGTAGGTTTCCCAGAAACCGGCGACGTTTTCTCCGTGAATGACGACGAATTTCCCCTCGTGGTCGAGGAATACCCCTTTGTGCGCGTCGTAGTGAGCCAACTCGCGGTCGAGCGCCATTCGTGACCTCCCTTGAGGCCGGACCGGCCTCGGACGGGCAAAAACTCGGGGCGGGACGGGTCGGGATCGGAACGCAAGTCTAACCGATGGATCGCACGCCGGGAATTGCGGGGCATCGTCTCGGGACCGGACGAGTTCAATCCGCCCAGGGCTCGACGGCCACGGTCGCGCCGGTCTCGACGTCGTGGAAGGTCAAGGCGGCCTGGTCCCAGTCGAGCAGGGCGAACGTCCGCGAGGTCGAGACCACGGGGGCGGACACGACCGAGCCGGGGTTGACGACGAGGCCTGGCCCGGATCGATACCACATCGGCCGGTGGGTGTGGCCGACGAGGAGCAGGTCGGCGCCGAGCTTGCCGAGCATCGAGCGGAGCAGGGCGGGAGGATGGGTGGTCCTGGTCACGTAATCCATGTCGTTGCCGGGCGAGCCGTGGGTGATGACGCCGACCCGGGGGCCGTCGGCGATGACCCGGTCGGCGGGCAGGGTCTTCAACGTTTCGATCGTCTCGGGCGAGGGGGTGCCGCCGCCGAAGGCGTCGGGGACCCCGGGGCCTCGGTGGAGGGCCCAGCGGTCGTGGTTGCCGCGGACGGAGTCGATCCCGCGCTCGGCCAGGAAGGCGACGACGCGGTCGGGGTGGGGGCCGTAGCCGACGAGGTCGCCGGCGCAGACGATCCGGTCGGCGCCGAAGACGGTCAGGTGGGCCCAGGCCAGTTCGAGAGCGACGATGTCGCCGTGGATGTCGGAGATCAGGCCGAGCTTCATCCGGGCCCCTTGGCCGGCGCGGCCAGCTCGATCGACCGGCGGTAAGCGGCCTCGACCGCGTCGATCAGGCCGGCCCGGACCCCGGCCCGCTCCAGGGCGTGGAGGCCGGCGATGGTGGTGCCGGCGGGGCTGGTCACCTGGTCCTTGAGCGCCCCGGGATGCAATCCCGTTTCCAGGACCATCCGCGCCGCGCCCAGGACCGTCTGCGCCGCCAGGGCGGTGGCCATCTCGCGGGGGAGGCCGACGCGGACGCCGCCGTCGCTCAACGCTTCGATCATGACGTAAACGAACGCCGGTCCGCTCCCCGAAAGTCCGGTCACGGCGTCCAGCATGGCTTCCGGCACGCGAAAGGCCAACCCCACCGCTTCCAGGCACTCGCGGACGGTCGCCTCGTCCCGATCGCGGGCCGCCGCGTTCAGGCAATAGCCGGCCGCCCCGGCCCCGACCAGCGACGGGGTGTTGGGCATCACCCGGCAGATCCGCCGATCCGGCCCCAAGCCAGCCTCGAGGCTCGCCAGGGTGATCCCGGCGGCGATCGAGACGACCAGGTGGTCGGGAGTCACCGCCGATCTCAGCTCCGCCAGGACCTCGGCCATCGTTTGCGGCTTGACCGCCAGGACGAGGACGTCGGAACATCCGACGACGTCGCGGTTCGAGTCGTGCGTCGACACGCCCGTCGCCGAAACCAGGGCCGCCCGGGAGGCCGGGTGCGGGTCGCTGGCCGAGATCGATCCGGGGTCCATGCCGACTCGGATCATCCCCCGGATGAGCGCCGTGGCCATCTTCCCGGCGCCGATGAAACCCCAACGCGGGACCGCCGGGCCGTCGACCATGCTCATGAAAAGCCCCCCCGACGCTCGCGATGCCGCCCCTCGATGCCCGGCCTCCCAGTGTAGCGGCTCCGCGCATCCGACCCCACCTCCTCGGGGAAAATGGCCCATCGGGGGGAGTGCCCTCGCGACGGATCGGGTGGGCGGGTCGCGACGGGTGCGCCAACGGATTCTGGGATTTTGTGGGGCAGGCCTCGGCCTGCCGATGATCCGGAGGCAGGTCAAGGCCTGACCTACAAGGCTGACCTCGTGTGACCAAAAAAACCAAGTCAGACCCCGCGTCAGGACCCCCTTTCGCAACTAATCAATCTGGTCGAGGCGCACAAAAAACTCAGGCTCATGATCCCGGTTTGGTGGTCGGCCCTTGCCGGCTGTCCCTCGGGGTGCTGTAATCAGGGTGGAGGCGTCAGGCACACCGAGAGGCAACCGCGATGGACTTCCCGCTGACCGAGTTGATGGAT
>JAABUQ010008661.1_pt1 | contig 14158 bp, 10 predicted proteins | sample 5560001 | NCBI WGS metagenome assembly JAABUQ01 (sample SAMN10711888, study PRJNA513371) | rock metagenome | isolation source: Antarctica rocks | place: Antarctica: Victoria Land, Finger Mt nord | collected 2015-12-18
AGCGACCACGCGGCGAACCCCTCGTGGCGTCCGTGGGCGGCGCGGAACAGCGCCACGACCCGCCCCGGATCGGCGATCTCGGCTACCCCCGGCTGTGCCGCGACCAGCGGTCCCAGCCGCGCCGCCTGCCCGGCGATCCAGGCGCCCACCGGCACGGTGAAGCCCTGCTTCCTGGCGAACGGCCGCGCCGCCGGGCAGGCTTTCTCCAACCACTGCCGCAGCAGCCACTTGCCCATGCCGTCGCGCACCTTGAAGTGGTCGGGCAGCCGGAACGCCGCCGCCGCCACGCCGCGGTCGAGGAACGGCGTGCGGCCCTCGACCGCGTGGGCCATCAGGCAGCGGTCGAGCTTCAGCAGCAGATCGTGGGGCAGCCAGTCGGCGATGTCGGTCGCCTGCGCCGCCGCCAGGCGCGAACGCCCGCCGGTCGCCGCCAGGGCCTCCGCCGCCGCCAGGCCGTCGCGCCACGCCAACGGCCTCGCCCGCAGCACGTCGAGCCGGTCGAAGGTGCCGCGCGCGCGCATCGCCCGGCCACCCAGCCACCACGGCCGCATGGCGCTGCGGTAGCGCCCGTAGCCGGCGAAGATCTCGTCGCCACCCTCGCCCGACAGCACCACCTTCACGTCCTGGCGGGCGCGGCGGGCCAGGAACCAGGTCGGGATGATGGCGTAGTCCGCCGCCGGATCGTCCATGCAGGCGACGATCTCCGGCAGATGCCGCCACACCATCGCCTCGGTCACGTCGAGCGTCTCGTGCCGGGCGCCCAGCGCGCGGGCGACGCCGGCTGCCGCCGTGCGCTCGTCGGCCACGCCCGGCACGTCGAAGCCGGCGGTGTAGGCCAGCACCGGCTGGCTGTTAAGCCGCGCCATGACCGTCAGCACCGCCGCGCTGTCGACGCCGCCCGACAGGAACATGCCATACGGCACGTCGCTGCGCTGGTGCAGGTCGACGCTCTCGGTCAGCGCCAGGTCGAGCCGGGCCAGCGCCGCCTCCTCGGTGATCGACTCGGTCCCGCCGGGCGGCACCGCGGCGATATGACGCCGCTCCAGCACCTTGCCGGCGGCGCAGGTCAGCGTCTCGCCGGGCAGCACGCGGCGGATGCCGGGGAAGATGGTCTCGTCGCCGGTCGTGAACTGCATCTGCAGCAGCTCGTCGCGCGCCGCCGTACGCAGGCCGCGCGGCACGATGCCGGCGGCCAGCAGCGCCTGCGGTTCGGAGGCGAAGGCAAGGCAGGACTCGGTCTGCGCGATGTACAGCGGCTTGATGCCGAACGGGTCGCGCGCCAGCGTCACGGTGCGCGCCGTCCGCTCGTGGATCGCCAGCGCGTACATGCCGCGCAACGCCTCGGCGAACCCGGCGCCGTCGCGCAGCCACAGGTGCAGCGGCGGCTCGTTGTCGCTGTCGGTGGCGAACCGCACGCCGGGCAAGGCCGCGCGCAACTCGCGGTAGTTGTAGATCTCGCCGTTGCCGACCAGGGCCGCGGCACCGGAGAACAGCGGCTGGTCGCCCCCGGCCAGGTCGATGATCGCCAGCCTGCGATGCACCATCGCCACCCGGCCGACGACGCTGTGGCCGCCGCCGTCCGGGCCGCGATGCGCCAGCGCCCGCTCCAGCCGCATGAGCGTGGTAAGGTCGATGTCGGGCGCTCCAGGAGCCGCCAGTATTCCCGCAATGCCGCACATGCCGGCCTCGATAGCACCACGAGGCGCGTACGTCTTGAGTGCGCCGCTTGAGTGGGCCGCGCCGCGGGGCCATGTCGCAGCCATGAGCAAGCTTGCCCACCTCAGCGGACGCGGCGTGATCGAAGTACTAGGGGCCGACCGCGTCGGCTTTCTGCAGGGCCTGGTCAGCAACGACGTGGCCCTGGCGGCGCCGGCGCGCGCGGTGTGGGCGGCGCTGCTGACGCCACAGGGCAAATGGCTGGCCGACTTCTTCATCTTCGCCGAGGGCGACCGCCTGCTGCTCGACATCGAGCGGGCGCAGGCGGCGATGCTGATGGCGCGGCTCGGCCGCTACCGCTTGCGCGCCGACGTGACCCTCGCCGACCGCTCCGACCAGTTGCAGGTGTATGCGGCATGGGACGGCGAGCCGGCGCTGACCGACGGCGTGCTGACCGCGACCGATCCCCGCCTGGCCGACGCGGGCTGGCGGGTGATCTCGCAGCAGCCGCTGGATACCGACGCCGACGCCGACGACTGGGACGCGCACCGCTTGGCGCTCGGATTGCCGGACGGCTCGCGGGACATGGAGAGCGACAAGACGGTGCTGCTGGAGGCCGGGTTCAACGAGTTGCGTGGCATCTCGTGGACCAAGGGCTGCTACATGGGCCAGGAGCTTACTGCCCGCACCAAGTACCGCGGCCTGCTGAAGCGTCGGCTGGTTCCGGTTATCATTGACGGCGTGGCCCCGCTGCCCGGCACGCCGGTGCTGTATGCCGGCGCGGAGGTCGGTGTCATGCGCTCCAGCCTTGGCCAGTCGGGCTTGGCGCAAATCAGGCTCGACGCCCTGACCCAGCCGCTCGACTGCGGCGGCGCGACCCTGCGCCCGCATGTGCCGGGATGGATGCGCCTGCCCCAGCCCACCGCCTGAGGCGGGCCGGGACCGGCGCCTTGGTTCAGGAGTCGCTGCTGCTGTCGGTCCAGCCGCCGCCGCTGTCGTCGTTGGAGCCCTGATCCCAGCCGCCGCTGTTGTCGGTCTGGTCCGGCGCCTGCTGCCAGCCGGAGTTGTCGGCGACGTTGCTGTTGGGGTCGTCCTTCATCGCGCCGCCCTGGTCGTACGGGTCGGCGCCGCCGGCATTGCCGCCGCCCCACTGGCTGTCGGACACCGGCGCCGGATAATCGCCGCCCGGCCCGGACGTGTTGTTGCCGAACATCCCGCCGCCACCGCCGCCCTGATGGCCGGAAAACAAGCCCATCAGCGCATCGGCCGCCACCACGCCGCCGGCAACGCCCGCCGCGGTACGCAACGCGCCACCGAGGAAACCGGTGCCCTGCGGCTGGAACATGCCCGCGCCCTGAGCCTGCGGCGCGTATTGCTGCTGCTGCGGCTGGGCATACTGCTGCTGCGGTTGCCCCTGCGGCTGCGCGCCGCCGCCGAACAGGCTGCCGAAGAAGCCCCGGCTCTGCTGCGGCTGTTGCTGTCCCGGCTGGCCCCAAGGCGAGGCGCCCTGGCCGCCGGCCTGCTGCTGCGCCTGACGCATCTGCTGCATCGCCTGCTGCATCTGCGCCATCTGCTGCTGCGCGTTGCTCAGCGCGTGCTCCTGCACGAACGCGAGTTGGGTGATGCGGTAGCGCGCCTCGGGATAGCGGTTGAACAGATCGGCGATCAGCGCGTCCGCGTCGTGATCGACCGGCGCAGCGCCCTGCTGCCCGCCGCTGGGCACCGAGCCGGCAAAGCCGCCCGCCGATGCGACGCCGCCCACGCGCGCGATGAACTGGCTAATCAGGTCACGTTCTTCGTTGGTCATGGCTATCCCCATGGATGCTGGACTATTGGGATGTGGCCCAGGCGGCACACCGGTTCAAGCCGGCTGCGCTTGTGAGGTTGCAACCCGCCGCCTATGCTTGACTCATTGTGCAACGCACCATGCGGCTGAAAACAAGCTCCAGAACCGTCATGACATCTTCCGCCGCTCCTAGCTTCCAGGACCTGATCCTGCGACTGCACGCCTTCTGGGCGGCGCAGGGCTGCGTCATCCTGCAGCCGTACGACGTTGAGATGGGCGCCGGCACCTTCCATCCCGCGACGACCCTGCGTGCCTTGGGCGCGCGGCCGTGGCGGGCCGCCTACGTGCAGCCGAGCCGCCGGCCCGGCGACGGCCGCTACGGCGAGAACCCGAACCGCCTGCAGCACTACTATCAATATCAGGTCATCATGAAGCCCAGCCCCGCCGACGCGCAGGCGCTGCTGCTCGACAGCTACCGCGCCATCGGCCTTGACCCGCTGCTGCACGATTTCCGCTTCGTCGAGGACGACTGGGAAAGCCCGACATTGGGCGCCTGGGGCCTGGGCTGGGAAGTGTGGTGCGACGGCATGGAGGTCGGCCAGTTCACCTACTTCCAGCAGGTCGGCGGCATCGCCACGGTGCTGCCGAGCTTCGAGATGACCTACGGCCTGGAACGGCTGGCGATGTACGTGCAGGACGTGGAGCGGGTCTACGACCTCGACTTCAACGGCCGTGGCGTCAGTTACGGCGACGTGTTCCTGCGCGCCGAACGGGAATACAGCGCCTACAACTTCCAGCACGCCGACACTGGCTTGCTGGCCCGCCATTTCGCCGACGCCGAGGCCGAGTGCGCGGCGCTGCTGGGCGAGCAACTGGCGCTGCCCGCCTATGACCAGTGCATCAAGGCCAGCCATCTGTTCAACCTGCTGGACGCGCGCGGCGTCATCAGCGTCACCGAGCGGGCCGCCTACATCGGCCGGGTGCGCGCGCTGGCCAAGGGCTGCTGCGAGGCGTGGCTGGCCGGTGAACCCGTCGCCGCCGCGCCGGCCCCCCATTAGTTATACGCTGAAGGACCGACATGCCGGAGCTGCTGCTCGAACTGTTCAGCGAGGAAATCCCGGCGCGGATGCAGGCGCGCGGCGCCGACGACCTGGCGCGGCTGGTCGGCGAGGCGCTGGCGGCCCTGTCGCCGCGCGATGTCCGCAGCTTCCACGGCCCGCGCCGTATTGCCCTCGCGGCCACCGTGTCGAACGAGATCGCGGAGCGCCGCAGCAGCGAGCGCGGGCCGCGCCTCACCGCCCCCGAACAGGCGCTGGCCGGCTTCCTGCGTAAGCACGCCGCCGCGCGCGAGGCGTTGCGCCAGGAGGGCGAGTTCTGGGTGCTCGACCGCATCGAGCCGGGCATCGGCGCGGCGTCCCTGATCGCCCGCGAGCTGCCCGGCCTGCTGCGGCGGTTTCCGTGGCCCAAGTCGATGCGCTGGGGCGGCACCAGCGGCTTCACCTGGGTCCGCCCGCTGCGCCGCATCCTGTGCCTGCTCGATGGCGTCGTGGCGCCGTTCAGCCTGGCCGAGGGCGCCGACGACGGCCACGGCCTCGCCAGCGGCAACCTGACCGAGGGCCACCGCTTCCTCTCGCCCGGCGCCTTCGCGGTGACGTCGGCGGAACAGTGGCAGGACGAGCTGTTCGAGCATCACGTCGAGGTGGACGCCGGCGCGCGTCGCGGCATGGTGGCCGAGGGCGTGGCCCGGCTGGCGGGCGAACATGGCCTCAGTGTCGTGGACGATCCCGGCCTGCTCGACGAGGTGGCCGGGCTGGTCGAGTGGCCGGTGCCGCTGCTGGGCCGCATCGAGGCCGCCTACATGGATCTGCCGCCCGAGGTCATGCAGGTGTCGATGCGGGTGAACCAACGATACTTCGCGTTGCGCCAAGCCGATGGCAGCGCCGCGCCGTTTTTCGCCTTCGCCGCCAACATCGCCGCGAGCGACGGCGGCCGCGCCATCGTCGCCGGCAACGAGCGGGTGCTGCGGGCACGCTTCTCCGACGCGCGGCACTTCTGGGACCTGGACCGGGCGCAGGCGCTGGAGAGCCGGGTCGCGGCGCTGGACCGGGTGACGTTCCACGCCAGGCTCGGCAGCCAGGGCAACCGGGTGCGGCGCTTGGTGGCGCTCGCCGGCAGGATCGCGCCGCTGGTCGCCGCCGACCGGAAGCTGGCGGAGCGCGCGGCGCTGCTGGCCAAGGCCGACCTCACCACCGGCATGGTGGGCGAGTTCCCCGAGCTGCAAGGCGTCATGGGCCACTACTACGCGCTGCACGACGGCGAGCCGGCGGCGGTGGCAGATGCCGTGCGCGACCACTACGCGCCCAAGGGTGCCGCCGACCCGGTGCCGACCGAGCCGGTCGCGATTGCCGTGGCGCTGGCCGACAAGCTCGATCAACTGGCGCAGTTCTTCACCGCCGGCGAGAAGCCCACCGGCTCCGGCGACCCTTACGCGCTGCGCCGCGCCGCGCTGGGCGTCATCCGCATCATCCGCGAAAATAAGCTACGACTTCATCTCGTAGAGCTTATGAGGGCCGCTTGTGCGGATGATTTAACCATTGGAGAGCTTAGCAGCTTTCTATCTGAACGCATGCGCGTCCAGTTGCGAGGTGAAGACTTACGCTACGACGTGTTAGCAGCCGTTCTCAATACACAGAGGGATGACGATGTCGTTCGACTCATCTTACGCTGTGAGGCTGTCCAAGAATTTATATCTACTCACAATGGAGCTAATCTTCTAGCTGCTTACAAACGAGCCAGCAATATTCTTAGCAAGGAAGCACCACATTTGCAGGCCTTTCTAAACATTCCTGAAATCAACCGAGATTTATTTAAAGAGCCTGCAGAACGACTTCTTAGTAAGTCTATTGAAGCTATTGACGCTATCAGTTCTGAAGCCATTGGATTAGTTGTAGCGGATGATTTTCATGCCGCAATGGCCGCTTTAGCGACGTTGCGTACACCGGTAGATGAATTCTTTGACCAAGTGACGGTAATGGATCCTGATAGGGCAATTAGCGACAATCGATTGCGGCTATTGCATCGCATGGTCGAAATGATGGATCGCGTTGCCGACTTCTCCAAAATCGAAGGCTGAGGGAAACGCCATGTCCAAATGGGTCTACAGCTTCGGCGCCGACCACAACGAAGGCGGCGCCGCGATGCGCGACCTGCTCGGCGGCAAGGGCGCAAACCTCGCCGAGATGGCCGGCATCGGCCTGCCCGTCCCGCCCGGCTTCACCATCACCACCGAGGTCTGCACCGAATTCTACAAGCGCGACCGGCAATACCCCGACGGGCTGGAAGCCGAGATCGCCGCCGCCATGGCGCGGATCGAGCAGACGGTCGGCCTGCGCTTCGGCGACCGCCACCACCCGCTGCTGGTCTCGGTACGCTCCGGGGCGCGGGTGTCGATGCCCGGCATGATGGACACCGTGCTTAACCTCGGCCTCAACGACGTCACCGTCGAGGGCTTGGCGCTGGCCGCCAATGACGCCCGCTTCGCCTGGGACAGTTATCGCCGCTTCCTGCAGATGTACGGCTCGGTGGTGCTCGGCGTCGACCACCACCGCTTCGAGGAGATCATCGAGCACGCCAAGCTCGACGCCGGCCTGCTGGAGGACACCGCGCTCGATGCCCAGCAATGGCACCGCGTGGTCGAGGGCTACAAGGACATGATCGCCGGCGAAACCGGCCGCCCGTTCCCGATGGACCCGCAGGACCAGCTATACGGCGCGATCGGCGCGGTGTTCGGCAGCTGGATGAACCCGCGCGCCAACACCTACCGCCGGCTGCACGACATCCCCGCCGACTGGGGCACCGCGGTCAACGTGCAGGCGATGGTGTTCGGCAACATGGGGGCGGACTGCGCCACCGGCGTCTGCTTCACGCGCAACCCGTCCACCGGCGAGAACCTGTTCTATGGCGAGTTCCTGGTGAACGCGCAGGGCGAGGACGTGGTCGCCGGCATCCGCACCCCGCAGCCGCTGTCCAAAGCCGGCGCCAAGGACGGCGAGGTCAGCATGGAGCAGGCGTTGCCCGCCGCCTACGCCGATTTGGTCGCGGTGCGTGAGACGCTGGAGCGGCACTACCGCGACATGCAGGACATCGAGTTCACGGTGCAGCAGAACAAGCTGTACATGCTGCAGACCCGCAGCGGCAAGCGCACCACCGCCGCCAGCCTGCGCATCGCCGTCGAGATGGCGCAGTCCGGCCTGATCGAGCGCGCCGAGGCGATCCGCCGCATCAACCCGGCCGCCCTCGACCAGCTGCTGCACCCCACGCTCGACCCGAAAGCCGCGCGCACCGTGCTGACCCACGGCCTGCCCGCTTCGCCGGGCGCCGCGTCGGGCGCGGTGGTGTTCAGCGCCGACGAGGCCGAGTTGCGCGCCGGCCGTGGCGAGGCGGTGATCCTGGTGCGGATCGAGACCAGCCCCGAGGACATCCACGGAATGCACGCGGCGCGCGGCGTGCTGACCACGCGCGGCGGCATGACCAGCCACGCCGCCGTGGTGGCGCGCGGCATGGGCCGGCCCTGCGTCGCCGGCGCCGGCGGGGTCGCGGTCGACTACCGCAACCAGACGCTCTCGGCCGGCGGGCGCGTGGTGCAGGCGGGCGAGGCCATCACCATCGACGGCACCAGCGGCGAGGTGTTCGTGGGTCATGTCGGCATGATCGAGCCGGCGTTGGGCGGCGACTTCACGACGCTGATCGGCTGGGCCGACGATGTGCGCAAGCTGCGGGTGCGCACCAACGCGGAAACCCCGCTCGACGCCGAAACAGCAAGGAAGTTCGGGGCCGAGGGCATCGGCCTGTGCCGCACCGAGCACATGTTCTTCGACCCCGCCCGCATCGGCGCGGTGCGGCAGATGATCCTGGCCGACACCGAGCACGGCCGCCGGGTGGCGCTGGAGCGCCTGCTGCCGTTCCAGCGCCAGGACTTCATCGACCTGTTCCGCATCATGGCCGGCTTGCCCGTCACCATCCGCCTGCTCGACCCGCCGCTGCACGAGTTCCTGCCGCACGGCGACCACGAGCTAGCCGAGCTCGCCAGCGGCATGGGCGCCGACCTGGAGGCGTTGCGCCAGCGCGCCAGCGACCTCGCCGAGGCCAACCCGATGCTGGGCCACCGCGGCTGCCGGCTCGGCATCACCTATCCCGAGATCTACGAGATGCAGTCGCGCGCGATCTTCGAGGCGGCGGTGGCGATCGCCAAGGAACTCGGTGCAGCGCCAGTGCCGGAAATCATGATCCCGCTGGTCGGCACGCGGCGCGAGCTTGAGATCACCCGTGCCCAGGTCGACGGCGTCGCGGCGCTGGTGTTCGCCGAGGCCGGGGTGAGCATCGAATACAGCGTCGGCACCATGATCGAGCTGCCGCGCGCCGCCATCACCGCCGACCGCATCGCCGAGGTCGCCGACTTCTTCAGCTTCGGCACCAACGACCTCACGCAGACGGTGTTCGGCCTGTCGCGCGACGACGCCGGCAAGTTCCTGCCGCGCTACGTGGAGTTGGGCATCCTGCCGCGCGACCCGTTCGTCTCGCTGGACATCGAGGGCGTCGGCGAGATGGTACGGCTCGCGGCGGAGCGTGGCCGCAAGACCAAGCCCGGCCTTAAGATGGGCATCTGCGGCGAGCACGGCGGCGACCCCGCCAGCATCGCCTTCTGCGCCTCGCTCGGCCTGGACTACGTGTCGTGCAGCCCGTACCGGGTGCCGGTGGCGCGGCTGGCGGCGGCGCAGGCGGCGCTCGGCGAGGCGGTGGACGGCACCCGCTGAACGGAGCAAGCGGCATCCGGCTTCCTCAGCCCCGGCCGCGTTGCTCCGCCGGCGGCTGGATCGCGCCTAGACGTCCACCATCCCGCCATCGACAAAGATTTCCCCGCCGGTGGTGAACGAAGATTCGTCGGAGGCAAGAAAGAGTGCCGCCGCAGCAACCTCATCAGCCCTGCCCGTACGCTTCAACGGGATTCGCGCGGTCGTGCTTTCGGCAAACTCATTGATTTGTTCTGCGGTCAATCCGAGCTTACCAATAATGGGGGTGTCGATCGGACCGGGGCTGATGGTGTTCACGCGGATGCCGCGCGGCGCCAGTTCCGCGGCGAAGGTTCGCCCGAACGAGCGCAGGGCCGCCTTCGTCGCTCCATAGACGGTTATCATCCCGTTGCCGCCCATCACTCCGGCGACCGACGACGTCAGAATGATCGAGCCACCGTCGGCCATGACCGGCGCGGCGTGCTTGAGCAGGAAATACGCCCCACGGACATTGGTGTTGAACTGCGCGTCGAAAAATGCCTCGTCCACCATGGAGCTTGGCGCGAATCTCGCGATGCCGGCGTTGACGAACAGGACATCGATGCGGCCGTGGCGCGCCTTCACGCCGTCAACCAACGTCTTGGCCGCGGCGGCATCGGCGGCGTCCGAGGCGATCACCTCCACGCCGGGCAACTCCAAGCGAGCGACCTCAAGCGTCTTGGGGTTCGAGCCAGTCACGATGACGGTCGCTCCCTCCGCCTGAAAGCGCTTGGCTGTGGCGGCGCCGATGCCGCTGGTGCCGCCGGTGATTAGCGCGATCTTCCCGCTGAGCTTGCTCATTCCGCTGCCTTCCTTTTTGTACCTGTCAGTATGTATAGGCGGTTATTTTGCGCCTGTCATTTCCCAAAGTCGGCTTCGGCGATGGGTGTTGATATCCAACGGTCTGCCCTGTCACATTCAACTGCAATCCTGATTAAAGTGGGCTTCAGCGTCCCGCAGCCGCAAGGCATCCAGGGGCAAGGCGGGGCCGCAACCCAGTAAGGAAACTGATTTATGCCGCAGCAGGGCATTATCGGATTGATCGGCGGCATGAGTTGGGAAAGTTCGGCCGAGTACTACCGGATCATCAACCAGCTTGTCCGATCTCGGTTGGGCGGCCTGCGCTCCGTACGCTGCCTGATGTGGTCCTTCGACTTCGGTGAAATCGAGGCGTTGCAGCACGCCGGGCGTTGGGACGATGCAACGGCGCTGATGATCGATGCCGCGCAGCGCTTGGAACGAGGCGGCGCCGACTTCTTCCTGATCTGCACCAACACCATGCACCGGATGGCTGACCAAGTGCAGTCCGCTGTCCGCATTCCACTGCTGCACATTGCCGACCCCACGGCGGAGCGGATCAAAGCGCAAGGCATCAAGCGCGTCGGCCTGCTCGGAACCGCGTTCACGATGGAGCAGGATTTCTACAAGGGCCGGCTCCAACGACGCTTCGGCCTCGACGTGCTGACTCCCGAAGCCGACGACCGCGCCACTGTGCATCGGATCATCTATGATGAACTGGTTCAGGGGCGGGCCGAACCGGCGTCTCGCATTGCCTACCGTGCAGTGATCGCACGCTTGATCGAGCGCGGTGCCGAAGCGGTCATCCTTGGCTGCACGGAAATCATGTTGCTGGTGAAGCCGGAAGACAGTCAGGTGCCGCTGTTCGACACCACGGGCATTCACGCCGAGGCCGCTGTCGATCGTGCGCTTTCAGTCGTGCGCCAGGCCGCATAGGGTGTTCAAACTCGGCTGCTGACAGGCGCTGAAGAGGACTCCGGCGCTTCGCTAAAGCCGGCTTTGAAAACTGACAGCGCCGTCAAACAACTCCGAATCGTTGCAAAATCGCATCATCTGAATGGACTGGCATACCGCGGCGCTTTATATCGACAGGCATGGAAGTCGAAGGCGCCACAACGGCCCTGGGCCGCCCCCGCGAGTTTTGCGCCGACACGGCCCTTGCGGCGGCGCTGCGGGTGTTTTGGCGGAAGGGCTACGAAGGCGCGTCATTGCGCGAGCTGACCGAGGCCATGGGCATCAACCGGCCCAGCCTCTACGCCGCGTTCGGCAACAAGGCGGCGCTGTTCCGCAAGGCGCTCGACCTTTACGACCGGGAGAAGTTCGGCTTCATGGGTTTTGCCCTCGAAGCGCCGACCGCGCGCGGGGTCGCGCAACGCATCCTCGCCGGCGCCCTCGATCTACAAACCGGCGACAGCGATCCGCGCGGCTGTCTCCACGTCATCCATTCGGTCGCCTGCGGGGCGGAAGCCGAAGCCGCCAGGGCCGAGGTTGTTTCGCGCCGGGCGTCCCTGGAAGCGGCGTTGCTGCGGCGGTTCGAGCGGGCGCAAGCCGAGGGTGAGTTGCCGGACGGCGTGGAACCGCTCGGCTTGGTGCGATACCTCGTGACCATCGTTCAAGGGATGGCCGTCCAGGCCGGCTTGGGCGTCACGCGCGAAGAGCTGGACCGCATGGTGGCGACAACACTGCTGGTCTGGCCAACCCACTGACTGCGGCCCGACACCCAACCTCTACCTGACCCGTTCCAGCGGACTGCAAGCCGCCTCCGTCACCCGCGCCAGCACCACCATCCGGCGCGCCGCCACCCCGGCCCCCGCCACATCGCCGGCCAGCCGCCCGAACAGCGGGTTGGACAGCAGCGCGCGGGCCATCGCGTCGGTGGCGACGTCGGTGGCCAGCACCGTCGCCGCCGACAGCGCGGTGCGGCGCAGCAGCGACAGCGTGCCCAGCAGCCCCGGACGCAGGCCGTGCAGCTCGGCGATCTGGCGCACCAGACGGGCGCCGCGCCACGCCACCAGCAGCGCGTCGAACGCCGGCGACGGGATCGCCGCGCCGGCCGCGAATACCTGCAGCGCCGCGCCGCGCCCCAGCGCCTCCGCCTGCGCCCGCAGCGTGGCCGCCGGGCCGGCCCGCAGCAACGCCAGGATCGCGTCGGGATCGTTGGTGGCCTCGATGGCGGGCAGCAGCGCCTCACCCTCCGGCAACCCGCGCAGCCAGTGCCGCGCCGCGTCGCGCACCCGCGCCGGATCGGCGAACGCCGCGCGCAGCTGGTCCACCGAGCGCACCGCGAACAGGCCGCGCAACTCGCGCCACACGCCCGCCCCCACCAGCCCGAAGCCGCCGGCCGCGACGCCCAGCGTGACCCAGCCCAGCGGCGCCGAGCGGGCGAACTGGTCGGTCACGAAATTGCCCGCCTGCAACACCGTCAGCCCCACCACCAGCAACGCCAACCCGGCCGTCGCCAACCGGCCGGAACCGCCGCGCACCGTCGGCTCCAGCACCGCCGGCAGCGCCTCCGGCTCCAGCCGCGACACCGGCCGGTCCTCCAGCTCGAAGCGCGGGCGGATGCGCTCGCCGTCGCTCACAGCAGGTCGTCCAGCAGGAACACCAGCAGCCGGTCGAGGCCGACGTTCGGCACGCCGAGGCGGCCGTCCAGCGCCACCCGCATCGGCTCGAAATCCGGCAGCGCCAGGAACGCATGGCGCCAGAAATCGGCGTCCGGCACCCGGTCCGGCACCTCGCCCGGATACGAGCGCCCGGCCACCGCCGCGCCCGCCACGCGCCCGCGCACGGCGGACACCGGGCGGCCGTCCAACGCCCACACCACGTCCTCGGTGCAGCGCACGGAAGCGATGGCGAACGCCGCCGCGTTGCCGGGCAGCGGCGTCAGGCTGCGTACCAGGCCAGCGAGGTTGCCGCGCTGGCGGTCGGCGACGTGGTCGGCCTTGGTGGCGACGAACGCCACGCGGCCGATCCCGCCCAGCTGCGGCAACAGCGGCGCCAGCCACGCGAACGGTCCCCGCCAGCGCAGCGCCGCCGCCGTGGCCGCCAGCGCCGCCTGCATGTCGGCGAAGGCGGCGGGGCCGGCGTGCAGCGCGCTGAGCACGTCGGCCAGCACCACCAGCCGGTCGATGTGGCCGAACCCCGGGCTTACCAGCGACTGCCGCACCGAGTCCCGGTAAGCCTCGTAGCGCGCCCGCAGCAGCCCGGCCAACGGCGAAGCCTCGAGCAGCGGGAAAAAGGCGATCCACGGCGGCTCCGCGCCCGGCGCGGGCATCAGGAACCGTCCCGGCTGCACCAGCGAACGTCCCTGCACATCGCGCAACTCGTGCAGCAGCGCCCGGTATAGCGTGTGCCCGGTGCGCGCCAGCGACTCGTCGGCGGGTGCGGTGGCCGGCAGCACGTGGGCGAAGCGCAGGAACGGCTCGGCCGCCGCCACCCCCTCCAGCCGGCGCAGCACCGCCGCCGACCAGGCCGCGAAATCCTGGTCGAGCATCGGCAGGTCGAGCAGCCATTCGCCGGGATAGTCCAGCAACTCCAAGCGCAACTGCCGCGCCGGCAGCATCCCGGCCAGCCCGGCGCGTCCGATATCGAGATCGAGCGCCAGCAGCGACACCGCATCGGTGCGGTCGGGCCAGCGCGGCGGGTTGGTGGCCAGAGCCATGACGTGCGCGCGGTGGTCGAAGCGCGGCAGGCTCGCCGCCCCCGACGGCGCCAAGGCCACCCGCAGCGACCGTGCCCCGAGCCTCGCGGACACCGCCGGCAGGGTCGGGAACCCGGCGCCGGCGGCCAGCAGGTTGGCGGCGAGCGAGGTCAGCAGCGCGGTCTTGCCCGACCGCGCCAAGCCGGTGACGCCGACCCGCACGGTCTGGCGGATCGGCAGCAGCCCGAGCGCCGTCGCCAACGGGTCGAACAAGCTACCCGCGCTGGATCAGTTCGGTCTTGTAGCCGTCCGGGTCCTCGACGAAGGCGATGACGGTGGTGCCGTGCTGCACCGGCCCGGCCTCGCGGGTGATCTTGGCCCCGCCGGCGCGCATCTTCTCGACCGCGCCGTAAACGTCGGGCATCCCGACCGCGAGGTGGCCGAAGCCGG
>JAABUQ010008662.1_pt1 | contig 14155 bp, 14 predicted proteins | sample 5560001 | NCBI WGS metagenome assembly JAABUQ01 (sample SAMN10711888, study PRJNA513371) | rock metagenome | isolation source: Antarctica rocks | place: Antarctica: Victoria Land, Finger Mt nord | collected 2015-12-18
CGGCGAACACGGCGGGGCAAGTAACGATCACGGTGACGGGACCGAATGGCAGCCGCACGACGATCACGGTCACGGTAACGGGGGCGGCAGGCACGGGGCTGATGCCGAACCCACAGCCGCTGGCCCATGCCACCGCGACCGCTGCGACGGTGACGCCGCTGCCACAACCGGGGCGGCACCCGTAAGGGGAGGGGTTCCCCCTTGAGTGTTTCCGCCGTGTCCTCGGTGCCTCCGTGGTGAAATTCCCCTTCCTTCCCCTTACCCCGCGCCGGTCGTGCCGCCCGCTGCGCGGCGTTCGGCTTCGCCCGCGTCGCGGCGGGCAAGCATGTCGGCGATGCGGGCGTCCCAGTAGGCGACACGCTCCGGGTCGGGCGGCGCGGCGGCGTAGAGGCGGGCGGTTAGGACCTGAATCGTCGCTTTCGCCTCGTCGTAGTCGCCGGGGGCGAGGGCACGGCCGACCGCGCCACGGGCGGGGTGGGCGGCGGCGGCGAGTTCGTGCAACTCGTTCGTGAAGGGAAAGCGCCGCACCCCCGGCAAGGTCTTGTACGCCGCGCACGCCGCCCGAAAGGGCGCGTCCGGCACGCCGCGCAGGCTGTGCCAGTATTCCAGCAATCGCTCCGGCGGCTGCTCGCCATAAATGAGCGCCAGCCGTCCCATCTCCACTTTGAACGTCTCGTACTGCATCGCGCACCCTCCATACGTACACCGCCAAAATGCCGGGGAAACGCAAAGGACGCAAAGAACGCAAAGGACGCGAAGGGGAAAAGGAACAGAGAATGTCCAGGGAAACATCATTATTGTTATCGTATCCTCCGCGTTCTTTGCGTTCTTTGCGTTCTTTGCGTTTCCCCCTTCCCCTACGCTGCCCGGTGGCTAGGCGCCGCCGTGGATGAGCAGGTCGAGGGCGTCGAGGCTGCCCCGGATGGCGACCGCCGTGTATTTGTCCGTGCTAGGCGCACGGGTGCGGGCGGCGGGCGGGGTGGGAAAGCCCATCACCGCGAGGCTGTTGCCACCGCCGGGGGAGCCGGTATCCGGCGCGGCGGGCAGGGCGGGCAGGCGGCCGTGGGCGCGCTCGTAGGTGAGAAAGGTGCGGGCGAAGCGGCGCGCGTTGGCCTGCCAGTCGCGCGAGGTGCCGCCCGTGTCGCGGCGGCAATCCGCCCACTGTGGCAGGATCACGTCGCGGTAGTAGGCCGGGGTCGCGCCGACGGCGGCCGCGTCCGCTGCGAGCATTTCCGGTGAGAGCGCGGGGTAGAACGGGCAGAACACGGGGGTGGGAAACCCCTCCGCCGTGCCGCCCTGCGGGCACCCGTCCCCCTGGCCTGCGGCGGCGGGAGAGGGGAGGGGAAACGGGGCAAGGTTTCGATGTTGGAGGTACGCCCCGGCATTGCCATGGCACACTCCCCTCTCCCGCCGCCCGTCAGGGCCAGGGGGAGGGGTTGGGGGAGGGGTCATTCGCTCCCTCCCGCCCTGCCACGGGGAGAAATGCTCGCCTTCCCCGCCATCGGTGGGGGTGGCGGGGCCTCGCGCGGGCGCGGGCGCGCGGGGGAGTTCACACACCGGAGAAGGGGGTATGCTCGTCTCCTTTGCTCTCGTCTCCTCTGCTCTCCTTTGCTCTGGCGGCGTACGAAACGCGTACGTACCCGTTTCGTACCCGTTTCGCGCGGCGTTTTCGTCGGATACCACGGGAGGCGCGGGGCGCACGGGGCGGACCGGGCGGACGGGACGCACCGGCGCGGACACCGGAGCGGGCGCGGGTACATCGTCCCCGCCCTGGTGCCCGTGTCGCGCGTCGCCGCCATCGGCGTCGCCCGCCGGGTCGGCAGCGTCCCGCGTCGCGCTGTCTCGCGGGGCGGACGGGGCGGAGGAGGCGGACGGCTTTTGCCGTGTGCGGTAGGCGCGCAGCCGCGCGGCGCTTGCCTGCTTTTCGCGCGCGAGCCGGCCGCCGTAGTCGTCCCAGTCGTGCAGGTGCAAGGCGCCGTCCGCGTCGCCGTCGAGAAAACCGCCGCCGCCGCCGTAGCCGCAATCGCGCAGCGCCGCGACAAACGCCGCCGCGTCGCCCCGCCACCGCGCGCCCGCCGCGATGCCCGCCGGGCTGCGCCGCGTCAGGTCGCCATCGGGCGCGTAGTCCATCGCCCAATACCAGAGCAAATGCAGGTGCCCGATCATCGTCACCTCGTCAATGCCGAGCAGCCGCGCGGCCTCCTGCATTTTCGGGTGCTGGGCCAGGGTCTGATGCGAGGGAATGTATGCCATGCCGGTCGCTCCTTTCCATCATTGTGAGGCCATCGTCGCGCTCAGGAGAGAAACACGAAGGACGCGAAGAACGCAAAGAACGCAAAGGGGAAAAGAACAAAGAAGGTGTGGGGAAACACCAATGTTTTTATGGTGTTCTTTGCGTTCTTTGCGTTCTTCGCGTCCTTCGTGTTTTCCCCGTGTGGGGTCAGCCGTCCGCTTGCCAGGTGGTGGCGGCCGCGTCGAGGTCGGCGGCGAGGCGGCGCAGAAAGGCGAGGTCGCTCGCCCGCCGGGGCCGTCCTGCCGCCACGAGCCGCCCCGCCGCCGCCAGCCCGACGCCGAGCGCGGTGAGCGTGTCCGGGTCCGGGCGCGCGGGCGGGGGTGGCCTGCCTGCCCGCGCCGCGCCCCGCTCCCGCTCGAACTCCCGCCACCATGCGATGACCATGCCGCGCCCCCTTTCGCTCCGCATCGTTTCGCCACCACTTCGCCGCACAGACGCATCATAACGAACATATGTTCGATTCGTCAAGGGTGCGGATTGATTTTGCGAGGACGCGACATGGGGCAGGGTGTATTCGGACATTGCCATACCGAAACCTTCGAGATATGCCCCGGTCTTGCCCCGGTTCCCCTCCCCTTTCCCGCCGCCGCAGGCCAGGGGGACGGGTGCGGGCGCCCTTGCAGGCAGCATCGGCGGCACGGGGGAGAGGTCATTCCCACCTCGCAAGCCCTTCCACCCGGTTGGACATTTTCGGTACTCTACGGATAATGAGTGTGAGCGGGCCACTGCGGGGCGGGGCGCCGACAGGGAAATAACCGGGGGCGGGTGCGGTGATCCATTTCTTCTCGCGTTGCGTACGTGTTTGTAGCGCCGCGAAGATATGGGTATACTGTGATGGGCGCGGCAACGAGTTCCGGACGCCCGCCATGCCGCTTGCCACCGGGGTGCGGAACCGGTGACGCCGCGAAACGGAAAAGAGAACGTGCGTATTATGGCGCTCACCGCACTTGCCACCCGTCTTACCACGTTCGCATGGTACCGCCTCGCGGGCGGGCAATACGCGGGCTGGCGCATCCGCGATGTCTGGCGGCACGCGCCCCAGGCGCTGGTTGCCGCCGCGTCCGACCCGGCGACGCCCCCCCGCGACGCGCGCATGATCGCGCTCTTTCTGACGCTGTTCGGTGGCATCATGTATCGCCCTCCCAGCGCCGTGGACGCGCCCGCCGCGTCCACGGACGACACCGGCGACACCGACGTGGCGGCGTCCCGAACGGCGACCACCCTGCCCGTCTCGACCCCCGCGTTCGGCCTGATGGCGGATTTACCGGGGCAGACTACGGTGCTGGCGCGGCTCACCGTGGCGCTTCAGGCGGCGGGCGCGAGCGGCGGCGGCGTCGCGGTGGTCTGTTTCGCCCTCCAGAACCGCGAGGCGCTGACGCGGTACGTGGGCGAGGGCGGGGTGGAGCGGATCGTCGCCACGATGGGCGCGCGGCTGCTCGCACACATCACCGAGCCGGGCGGCGCGGGCCGGTTGGGGTACGGCGTGTTCGTCGCGGTGCTTCCCTTGCCACCTCTGCCCACATCACCGGATGACGAGGAGGGGCCGAATGCGCGGTTGTTGCGGCAGGCGCGGCAACGTGCCGAGACGCTCCGTGCGATGTTGTCCGCCTCCGTGACGCTGGACACCGTGATGCACTTCCCGCCGGTGTGGGAGGATACGGACGTGCCGATCACCGTCGGGATGGGGCTGGCCGTGGCGCCGCTCCAGGGCATGAACGCCCCGACGCTGCTCCTGCGGGCGTCGCAAGGCATCAGCCCGCGCGCCTGACCCGCGCGCCGCCTTGATCGGTCAGAAACGCAAAGGACGCGAAGGCGCGAAGGCGCAAAGGAAAATAAGGGGAACGGGAAACACAAGACGCTTGGGAATCACTTTGCCTTTTCCATTCATGTATTTCCTTTGCGTTCTTCGCGTTCTTCGCGTCCTTTGCGTTTCTCCCCCCACCCCGCAACGGGAACCAAATCGCCCCCCGCGCAGAAACAATTATAGCCCCGGCTTTATCGTGGGCGATACTGCAACTGCGAGGGAAAAACGGTGATGGACACGCTGATCGAAACCTTTCATACGCTCTTCACTTGCCAACCCGAACCGTGCCAACCGGAGATTCTTGTGGTGAACGGCGCATATGTGGACTTCGCGCGCGCCGCGCTGCTGATCGAAACCGACACCGAGCTGATCGTCTGCTACCGCGACCGCCCCCAGCAGACCCTGCCGCGCGCCGCACTCGGTGACTGGTACGCCGACCTCCGCCGCTGCTACCCGCACAAGTTCATCCCGCCCCCCACCGAGGACTGCGTTGTCGCGCCGTAACGGGACGGGGAAGGTGAGCGAGACCACTCGTACGCCCCGGCGTCGCAGTTCGGCCCTTGCGGGCGGGTCACGCCGCGCCGGTCAATCATCAGCGGCCCCATGCTACCGCGAGGCGTCGGACAGACCGTGTCACCGCCACCAATCAGCGGGCTACCGGCAAGCGGCAGGCGGGTGAGCGTGAGGCCACCATTATTCGCCGGCGGGCCGAGCGGTGGGAGCGCGGGCACACCGCGCATCGCCACCCGCACGATCACGGCCCACCGCACCGTCTTTCCCCATCGCCCCATTTGCCTGCCTTCCCTTTCCGTACCGTAGTCCGTCAACTACCGAAACGATCTCCCCTGCCCCGCCATCCGTCGCGCTCCGCACGGCGACGGTCGCCGAGCGACGCGTATGCCTGCCCGCGTCCGTGGAGTGCGGCAGCAGGCGGCGCACCGATGTGCGCCGCCGCTTCGAGGGCGCGGGTGAAGTGGGTGATCGCCGCGTGCGGCACATGCAGCGCCAGCGCCTCCGCGCCCGCCTGCGTACACCAGCGCCGCGCCGCCTCCCACTCCCCCGCTGCGTGCGCGTGGTAGCCCAACTCGCCCACCGGTACGGGCAATCCCGCCGCCGCATCCGCCGCCAGCGCGCGCGCCACCGCCCCATGCCACCGCCGCCGCTCCACCGCGAGCAACCGCGCGTACACCGCCTCCCGCGTCAGCGCGTGCCGAAAGGCAAAAGCATTGTCCGCCTCCTCGGTGACGAGGTACGCCGCCACCAACGCCCGCAACGCCGGGGCGAGCGACGCCGGTGCGGCTTCCATCACCGCCGCGAGGGTGCCGAGGGCGAACTGCTGCCCGATGGCGGCGGCCGCTTCCGCCACGGCGCGCGTCGGCGCGTCCAGCGCGTCGAGGTGGTGCGTCACGGCGTCACGCACACTGGCGGGGATGGTCGGCGGGGCGGCGTCGCGCGTGTCCGTGTTTGCTTCGGCCCAGGCGCGCAGCAATTCCTCGATAAAAAACGGGTTGCCTTCTCCCTGCGCGTGGATCGCCGCCACCGCTGTGGGGGACGGCGGGCGGGGGGTGGAGGCGATCAGGCGGTCCACGTCGCCCGGTGCGAGGGGCGCGAGGTCGAGCGTGTGCAGCAAGCCCGCCCGCGTCAGGCCCGCACGCCAGTGGGGCACGGCGCTGCCCGGTTCGTCGGTGCGCGCCGTGCCGAGCACGAGTACGCGGGCGTCCGCGAGGCGGCGGGGCAGCAGCGCGAGCAGATCGAGGGCCGCTTCGTCGGCCCAGTGCAGGTCTTCGAGCACGACGAGCAGGGGCGCGGTGGCGGCGAGGCGGGCGAACACGCGGACAAAGGCCTCAAAGAGCCGCCGCTTCTCCGCTTCCGGGGGCAGGGGGGGCAGGGGCGGGAGCGTGTCCGCACCCGGCAGCGCGAGTTCGGGCAGCAGGCGCGCGAAGGGGGCGGCATCGGGGCCGAACAGGACTTCCGCCCCGTGCGCCCCCGGCACGCGACGCAACTGCTGCCGAAAGGCATCGAGCAGCGGCGCGAAGGGGTAGGCGCGGTCATGCTCCCCGCACAGCCCGCGCAGGAGCCGGAAACCGCGCGCCGTCGCCAGCTCGCTCAGGGCGCGGGCGAGGCGGCTCTTGCCGATCCCCGCTTCCCCGGCAACCAGCGCCAGCGTGCCGTGCCCGGCGACGGCGTTCGTCAGCCACGCCGCGCCCGCCGTCAGCTCGGCGTCGCGCCCGACCATCACCGCGTTCATCACCGCAGAGCGGTGCGTTGCGGACCGCACCATTGGCGTCCCCCGCGTGCATCGAAAGATTGAACGGCAGCGGCACAGAGAACACGGAGAAATGATAAACGTTTTCTGTTCTTTGTGCCCTCGGCGCTGCGGTGGGTGGCAGGGGGGGGGTGCGTTCTCACCCCCCCCTTCACGGTGAGGGTGAGCGGGGGCGCGCGTCGGTACCGGAGTGCGTCCCGCCGGCGTTCATGGCGAGGTTGCCGCCGTCTATCGCGATCACGCTGCCCGTGACAAACGACGACGCATCCGAGGCGAGAAACAGGGCCGGCCCGCGGATGTCGTCCGGCACGCCCAGCCGGCCGATGGGGATGCCGGTGAGGAAGTTCTCGCGCAGGCCGGGCGTCGCCGCCATGCGCGCATCGAAGGCGGGGTTGGTGATCTGCGCGGGGGCAATCGCATTGACGCGCACGCCCCGGCCCGACCACTCGGTGCTCAACTCGCGCGTCATCTGCACCACTCCCGCCATCGCCACGCTGTAGGCGAAGTTGCCGCGCCCCAGCGCGCTGATGCCGCCGATGGACGCCATGTTGATGATGCTCCCCTTGCCCGCGCGCAACATCCGTCGTCCGCCCTCCTGACAGGCGCAGAACTTGCCGATCAGCGCCCCTTGCAGCGCCGTCTGAAACTGCTCCAGGGTGATGTCTTCCGGGTGCGCGAGATGGTTGCTGCCGGGGATGTTGGCGAGAATGTCTATCCGGCCGAACTCCGCGTCGAGCCGGGCAAACATCGCGCGGATCTGCTCCGCATCGGAGACATCGCAGACCACGGGCACGGCACGCCGCCCCAATTGGGCGATTTCACCCGCCGTGCGCTCGACCGCGTCCGCGTGCCAGTCGCACACCAGCACATCCGCCCCGGCTTCCGCGAAGGCGAGCGCGGTGGCCCGCCCCATATTCTGCCCCGCCCCGGACACCAGGGCGACCCGCCCCGTCAGATCAAACAACGCGTGAACCATGTGTGCTTCCCTCCCCCTTCATGCGATCCGTACGCAGTGTGCAGTGTGCAGTATGCGGTATGCAGTCAATACATTCATCCTCGCTGCATCCGGTACACGGCGCACCGCCAACCGCACGATCTCGCCCCCAATCCCCCTCCCCTCTCCCGCCGCCGCAAGGCAAGGGGGAGGGGTGCATTCAGCCCTTGCCCCGGCCCTTGCGAGGACGCGCCGCGCATGATACATTGGCGTCAGTGCGGGAGTAACTCAGTTGGTAGAGTGTCTGCCTTCCAAGCAGAATGTCGAGGGTTCGAGCCCCTTCTCCCGCTCCACTTTTCGCTTATTCCAATGCGATATACGCAAGCCGCCCCGTGGCGGCATGGTTGTTTGTGGACGGCTTGTTCACGGGGGTTCTCGTGGGTTCTCGCCTGGCAGGCTCCCGATCGTTACGGCGGCGGATTCCCCGCACGCATCCTGCCCCCGTTTTTTCTGTACCACCGCTTGCGGGGTGGTCACGGTTTCACTTACAATCGCCATGCGCTATGGGAGGACACCGGGAAATGAGGGAGTGGCATGGGCGATCGTGCGAATGACCCGACTGTCACGGACGAGCCACGGGTGCGGTTCAATCGCTTCCGCATCGAAGAGGTGCTCGGCTCCGATGGCATGGGCACGGTGGAAAAAGCCTTTGATACCGTGCTGCGCGTCACGGTGGCCCTCAAAACGATTCGCCCCGACCTCGCGCAATCCAACCCCGCCGAGTACGCCGAACTGCGCGAGCGGTTCCGCCGCGAGGCCATCGCCGGGGCGCAACTGCGCGGCGAGCCGCACCTCGTCAATGTGTATGAACTGAGCGCCGCCGCCGACACGCTCTACCTCGTGCAGGAGTACGTCGCGGGCGGCGATCTGCGCCCACTGATCAAGCGGCGGGGCCGGTTGCCCGTCGGGCGCGCGCTGGAGATCGCGGCGGACGCGGCGATGGGGCTGGGGGCGATGCACAACCACGGCCTCGTGCATCGCGATGTCAAGCCCGGCAACATCTTTCTCACCCTGGACGGCACCGCCAAAGTCGGCGACTTCGGCATCGTCCAGGACGGCATGACCCAGCGCGCCGGGGGGAGCCTGCACGGGCATCCGTACACGGGGGCGTACGCCAGCCCGGAGCAGATGACGAGCACGGGCTACCTGACCCCGGCCTCGGACCAGTACAGCCTCGGCCTCGTGCTCTTTGAAATGCTCACCGGGCGGCGCTACCGCGATTTCTCGCCCGAAGGGGCGCGGCAACTGCTCGCCGCCGTGCCGCCCGGCGTGGTGGCGATCTTCAACCGCATGATCCAGGACGACCCCGACAACCGCTACCCGGACATGCAGGCCGTCAATGACGCGATGAACAACGCGGAGAGCGGCACGCCCTCGCAGCCCACCACGCCGCTTTCCCCCGTCGCCACGCTGCCCCCCGTCCCGTTCGCGAACGATCCCCTGACGCGCCCGCTCCCCTCCGGCCCGCCGGGGGCGCCCCCGACGCCGACGCCGCAGCCCTGGCAGCCGCAACCGGAACCGCTTCCACAGACGCCAATGCCGCCCCCACGGCCGCCGGTCGCGGAAACGCACTCGCGGCGCGGCCTGCTCATCGGCGGGGCGGTGGTGCTGCTCGGCGCGGTCGGTGGCGGCACGCCTATGCCCGCAGCAAAAACGGCGGTGGCGGCACGACCGTGACCGTGGTGCCCACGCCCGCCCCGCCCACGGCGGGCGCCCCCACCCTGGCCGCCGCCGTCCTGCCGACGCTCGTGCCTTCGCCTGCACCGACCGCCGTGCCCCCGACGCCGCTGCCGCCGACCGCCTTGCCACCCACGCCCGTGCCGCCCACCGCCGTACCACCGACGCCGCTGCCGCCGACGATGCCGCCACCGCCGACACCCGTACCGCCGACCGCCGTGCCCCCGACGCCGCTACCGCCGCCCCCGCCGACCGCGACCAGCGCGCCACCCCCACCCCCGCCCCCTCCGATGGCGCGCACCACCACCGCCATGCCCCTCAGTGGCAGCCTCGTGACCAAGAATGCCGCCATCGCGTATGAGAAGGTAGGCGTGATGACCCGGGACGCCACGATCGGCGCGACCTTTCGCAACTCGCCGGGCAACAAACAATGGTCGTACGGGCTTGAGTTCCGCGAAACGGACAAGGTGCTTTCCCGTTTGTTCCTCACCTCGTCCGGCGCTTGGCGAAAACAGTTTGTCTCGACAGACGCGAGCGGCAAGTTCATCCGTGATAGCCGCAGGGAGCAAGGTGGCAGCGCCGAACCGCTCAACCTGAACGCGAACGAGACGAACGACGTGCAAATCGTGCTGACTAACCGGGTGGGCGAACTGTTCGTGAATAAAACGCGCGTCACCTCCTTCAACTTCGGTGAAAATCTCGAACCGGGCGATGTGTACGTTGCCACCGGGTTCTTTAGCGATGACGCGGTCGGGCTGACCGTGCCGTACAGCAACCTCACCGTGGCTAACCCGCCCCCTGCCCCCTCCGCGAAGGCGCAGCAGGCCGACCTGGCCCTCTATGGCCCGGCGAGCGGCGTGCTCCGCTTCAACCCTTCCGCCTCGACCATTCCTTCCGTGAGTACGCTGGTCGCGGCCACGAATGCCATCGTCAGCGCTCGCTTCATCAACCCGTATGCCGCTTCCCGCAAGGGCTGGGACTACGGGTTGACCTTTCGGCTCTCCAATACCAAGCAGTATCGCCTGCTGCTAACCAGCGACAAGGTCTGGACGCTCTCGTACGTGGCGAAAGCGGCGTCCGACAACGTGTTCCCGCTCAGTGGCGTGACCGAGGTGGACAAGGGCACCGTGACGGCCTTGCGGGTCAACGACAAAGACAGCAACGACGTGGTGCTGCAATTCATGGGGGCGACCGGCACGCTGCGGGTGAACGGGTTGAAGATCAAAGACCTCGACCTGGGCGCGAACACCGACGAGGGCACCGTGCAAATCCTCAGTGGCACCGCAGATAGCACGCAGATCGCGGGGGAAAGCACGCATTACGAGGACTTCACCATCGCGCCGCTGTAGGGGGTGCATTGCTTCAGTGCCGCACCGGCTGGGGCAGGGGCGTCGGCGTGCCCGCGCCGATGCCCGCGCCGGGAGTGTGCGTTGGCGGTGCAGTCGCGGGCGCCGTTGCCGATACCACGCCTGTGGGCGCGGCGGCGGGCGTGGCGTTCGGCACGCCCACCGTGATCGTGTAGGCGCGGCTGAACTGCGCGCCGCTGCGGTCGGTGACGATCAGGGTAAAGGTGTAGCTGCCGGTGGTGGTCGGTGCGGTGCCGCTGACGGTGCCGGTGGCGGGGTCGAGGGTGAGGCCCATCGGCAGGCTGCTGCCGGTTGCCAGCGTATAGACGTAGCCGCCGGTGCCGCCGCTGGCGGTGAAAGTCTGGCTGTAGGGGGTGCCGGTGCCGGTGCCGCGCGGTGGCCCGACGGGCAGGGCGAGGGCGGGGTTCACGGTTTCGCTGAAGGTGACACTCGGCGCACCGGTCGCGCTGGCAGTCACGGCAAAGGCGCCGAGCGTGCCGCTGGCGGTCAGGGGCGGGCTGGTGACGAGGCCGGTCGCACCGATGGGACAGACCGCCACCGTGTTGCTCATGGAAACCGTGCAGCCGGTCGCCGTGCCAAACGTCGCGCCCGCCCCGCCGCCCCCGGTGGTGATCGTGAAGGTCACTTGCCCGCCTGCCACCGGCTCCCCGTTTGTGGCGGTCACGGTGAGGCCGAGGGGGGTGGCAAAGGTGGTGTTGCGCACCGCGATCTGGGTGTTGCCGGTGAGCGTGCCGAGGGCAAAGCCGCGCGACTCATACGCGCCCGCGTCACAGGTCGCCCCTTGCGGCCTGCTCACGCCGCGCTGGTCGGTGGTGGTGCAGGTCGTGTTGTTGCCCGCGTCAATGGCGGGGCTACCGGGCAGCAGGGCGTAGGTCTGCGTCGTGCCGGGGGCGTTGAGGGCAAGCGGGGCGAGCAGCGCGTTGCCGCCGATCAGGTTGTTCGCGCCGTTGTAGGAGCCGGTAATGTCCGGGCTGCTCGCGGCGGTGTTGCCGCTGACGATGCTGTCATTCATCGTCAACCCGGTTGTGCCGTTATAGATGCCACCGGCAAAGTTGTTCGCCCCGGTCGCGCTGTTGCCCGTGACCGTGACGTTGGTGAGGGCGAGGGTGCGGCCCTGATAGAAAATCCCCCCAGCGACCGTACCGGCGGCGGTGTTACCGCCAATCGTGGTGTTCGTGACGGTGGCGTCGGGCGCACTGTTGAACAAACCGAGGCCGCCGCCATAGTTGTCCGCCTGGTTGCCCGTGATCGCGCTCGCGTCTATCGTCACCGTGCCGCTGCCGCCCGCGCCGACCCCGCCCGCACCGCTGTCACTGCGGTTGCCGCTGACCGTGACGCGCGACAGGGTGAGCGCACCGTCGCTGAAGATGCCGCCGCCGTTGGCGGTGGTGTGGCTGTTCGTCACGGCGCTGTCGGTCAGCGTCAGGGTGCCACCCCCCATGACCGAGATCGCGCCGCCGTTGCCCGCGTTCGCGTACCCGGCAGTGGCGGTGAGGCCGCTGATCGTCGCAGTGACGCCGCTGTTGACGACGAAGACCTGGACGGCAGTGTTGCCAGTGATTGTGAGAGCGTTCACGCCCGGCCCCGTGATCGTGACGTTTTGCTTGAGCGAGAGCGCGCCACCGCTCGCGGTGGTGAGCGTGATCGTCGTGCTGCCCCCCGGCGGGAAGGTGGTGGGGCTGAAGGTGATCGTGTCGCCCGCCGCACCCCCGGCGGGGCAACTGCCGTGCGGCGCGCCGGTGTTCACCGCCTCGATCGCGGCGCGCAGCGAGCAGGCCCCATTGGTGATCGTGTCCGCCGTGGTGTCGACCACAAAGGTGGTGGACGCACGGGCGGGCGCGGGCGCAAGGCCGACGCTGCCTGCCAGCAGCAAGGCGATGAGCATCAGGAGTGAGGTAAACCGTGTGCCGAAAACCGAGTGCCGCATCCCCATGACCATTGCCGTACTCCCCTCTCGGTGCTACTGCGACACCCAGGGACGAAACACCGCACGCTGCGCGCGATACTCCCCGCGCCCCCGTCGTCCGTCTGGTTCTCATGCATCTGCATTATTAGGGGATGCGCGGGGCACGCACATGGGTGTAATTACCCATTTTTGCTCCCCTGTACCGGAGTATAGAATGGCGTAAACCACGTAGTTTGGGGGGCGGGGTTGAGATGTGGGGGCACGTCTCGGTAGTACAGTGCCCGGATGCACCCCACCCCCGTGCCGCCCATACTGCCCAAAGGGCACCCGCACCCGTCCCCCTCCGCCTGGGGGCGGCGGGCGAGGGGAGGGGAAATGGGCAAGATCGCGGCGTATGGGGAACATCGCGGCATTGCAATGGCACACTCCCCTTCCCTTTTAGGGAAGGGGCCGGGGGTGAGGGCATTCCGGGCCGCAAACTCAGCGCATATCGGTGAGGGGGGCACGAAGCCGCCGCACCTCGTCGGCAAGCGCGGCGACCCGCGACACGTCCGCCGGGGTACACCCATGCGTCTCCTGATCGCGCAGCGCGCGGTAATCCGCCAGCGCGTCCTCGGCGAGGCGCAGGGCCAGCAGGCAGACCTGCCCATCGGACTGTTCCCAGTAGGCAATCAGCGCATCCCGCGCATCGGTGAGGCGTTGTGCGATCCCATCGAGGTTTGTGCGCTCCACTTTGCGTCTCCTTTCTGGAACCGATAAGGGGGCAATACCTTTCCTCCGTTGCCAGTGAACACGGGCCACGCTTCGATAAGAGTATCGCAGCCGGGGGGCCATCGGGGAGAGCCGTCCCACGAATCGTGCGAATTGCCCCCTTGACAAAGCGAACATGCGTTCGTATGATGCTTCTACGACGCGCTACTTGGCGCGAGGGTAGCAAAGGGAGGTGACGATGGAGCGTGTGACGGGGTTCGGGGCCGGGGGCGGCACGGTGCTGGCGTTGCCGCTGGCGCTGGCGAGCGGCTGGCCGCTCATCGGGCGGGTGGTGGCGGAGGCGGCGGTGGGGGACTACACGGCGGCGGTCGGTGTCGGTGTCCCGGCGGCGGGGGTGGTGATCGCGGTGGTGCAGGCGACCAAGCTCGCGGGGCTACCGTCACGCTACGCCGCGCTGATGAGCGTGGGCGTGGGGGTCGGCTATGTGTGCCTCGTCCACGCCGCGCTACTGGCGGAACACGACCCGCACGCGGGCAACTGGGCGAACGCGGTGGCGGTCGGGCTATCGCTGGGCCTCGCGGCGAGCGGGCTGTACAGCGGCACCAAGGCGGTGATCGCGAGCCGCCGCAAGCCCCGCACCGCCCGCCCACCGGGCACGCACAGGCGCGCGGCGCACGCGGGAACCCCTCCCCCGGCCCCTCCCGGGAGCCTTGCGGCGGCGGGAGAGGGGAGGGGAACGGAGGCGGCGGGCACGGCGACACCGGTACTGGTACCGGTACCGGCTCCCGCGCTGCCGGGAACCCCTCCCCCGGCCCCGGCCCCTGGCCTTGCGGCGGCGGGAGAGGGGAGGGGAATGGAGGCGGCGACGCCGGTGACGGTAGCGGCGCCGGTAGCGGTTGAGGCAGCAGCAGTGGGGCCGTACAGCATGGAGTAAGGGAGAAACGCGAAGGGCGCAAAGAACGCAAAGAACGCAAAGGAATCAAGGAATACAAGAGGATGGGAAGGATGCGGGGTAGTACCCCGCTAAAGCGTGGTCAGGCTGCATGGGTAATTTCCCGCAGCCACGTTGGCGGTCGGCCCCGATGTTTCACCGCCGGGAGCGGCACCGGGAAGGTCAGCAGTTCCCCTATCGTCCAG
>JAABUQ010008664.1_pt1 | contig 14152 bp, 10 predicted proteins | sample 5560001 | NCBI WGS metagenome assembly JAABUQ01 (sample SAMN10711888, study PRJNA513371) | rock metagenome | isolation source: Antarctica rocks | place: Antarctica: Victoria Land, Finger Mt nord | collected 2015-12-18
CTGCAACGCATGCTCGCCCTGACCGCCGCGATCTGGCACAACGACTACACCGGCCAAACCGTCAAACGCTCCCTACTCGCCTACGACCACTGACACCCCTTGGAATCAGTCATCTAGGCGTGCGTGTCCCCCCCGTGCTGCCCCGAGCGGCCGCGGATGTCCGGTATACATAGGCCACTCGCCAGGCGGCACCGGATACTCGAGAGGCACAACATGACGCACAACCTTGAGCGCGAGATCTTCGTGGCGGGGGGTGCGGGCTCGTCCTCGCCGTCCCGCCGGCAACTGCTCGGCGGAGCGGCGGGGGCGGTGGCGCTTGGAGCACTGGCGGCCTGCGGCTCGTCGAAGTCGTCCTCGTCTTCAAGCCCCAGCGCGGCGGCCTCGGGCACGCCGAAGCGGGGCGGCAACTTCCGGGTCGGGGTGTCCGGCGGCGGGGCCAAGGACATCTTCGACGGCCAGAACATCATCACCAAGCCCGACCAGGCGCGGCTGGTCACGGCGTTCGAGACCCTGGTGAACTACGACGAGGACTACAAGCTGGTCTACGACGGCCTGGCCGAGGAGGTCACGCAGGACAAGCCCTCGCAGTGGACCATCAAGCTGCGCAAGGGCGTCGAGTTCCACAACGGCAAGACCCTCGGCGCCGACGACGTCATCTACTCGTTGCAGCGGATCACGACCAAGAAGAACGGGCTCACCGGCTTTGCCTCGCTGGCCTCGGTCGACCCGGCGCAGATCAAGAAGATGGACGACCAGACGGTCCGGCTGACGCTGAAGACCCCCGACTCGACGATCGCCGACGCGCTGGCGGCGTACACCTCGGGCATCGTCCCGGCCGGTTACAACACCTACCCCTCGCCGCAGATCGGCACCGGCCCCTACCGGCTGCAGAGCTTCACCCCGGGCCAGCAGAGCGTGAGCACTCGCAACGAGAACTACTGGCGCACCGGGCAGCCGTACTTCGACCAGGTCACCGTCATCGACTTCCCGGACGCGACCGCGCAGGTCAACGCGCTTCTCGCCGGCCAGGTCGACGCGATGACCGACCTGCCCGCCTCGCAGGTCGCGGTGGCCAAGTCCCGCGGAAACATCGCCGTCCTGGTGTCCAAGACCGGTGGCTGGCTCCCGCTCTGCATGGCCGTCGACGCACCACCGTTCACCGACAACCGGGTGCGGCAAGCGCTTCGGCTCGTCGTCGACCGCCAGGCGATGGTGCAGCAGGTGCTCTCCGGGTACGGCAGCGTCGCCAACGACCTGTACGCGCCGTTCGACCCCGCCTTCAACAACACGCTGCCGCAGCGGGCCCGCGACGTCGAGCAGGCGAAGTCGCTGCTCAAGCAGGCGGGGCACGAGAACCTCACCGTCGACCTGCACACCACCCCCGGCGGGGCCGGGATGGTGTCGACAGCCACCGTCTTCGCCGCCCAGGCCAAGGACGCCGGCATCACCGTCAACATTCGCAATGACCCCAACTTCTACGGCGACCAGTACCTCAAGCTGCCGTTCTCGGTCGACTTCTGGGGCACCCGCAACTACCTGCAGCAGGTGGCGCAGGGCTCCCTGCCGACCTCGCCGTACAACGAGACCCACTGGCCGCCCAAGTCGGGGCCGGGCTCGAACTTCACCAGCCTCTACCAGCAGGCCCTCGCCGCCACCGACATGGGCAAGCGCACCGAGCTGATCCACGAGATGCAGAAGCTCGAGTACGACAACGGCGGTTACATCATCCCGTTCTACGGCAACCTCGTCGACGCCGCATCGACCAAGGTCAAGGGCCTGCTGCCGAGCAAGGGCACCCTCAACCTCGACGGCTACGGCCGCGGGTACCGGACCATCTGGTTCGGCTGAGGCGGATGCGATGAGTACCGGGCGCCGCCGGGCGCTGTCCGGCGGCGGTGTCGCCGGTTTCATCGTGCGCCGGCTGCTGTTCGGCGCGCTCGTGCTGCTGCTGGTCTCCATCGTGGTGTTCGGCGCCACCCAGGCGCTGCCCGGCGACCCGGCGCGCGCCATCCTCGGCCGGTCGGCCACTCCTGAGTCGCTCGCGGCCCTGCGGGCGCAGCTGCATCTCGACAGCTCGATCCCCGGTCAGTACTGGACCTGGCTCCGCGGTCTGCTCAGCGGCAACCTCGGGATCTCGCTAGCGGCCCACCAGCCGGTCAGCTCGCTGCTCGGCGGCCGGCTGATCAACTCGACGTTCCTGGTGCTCATTGCCGGCCTGATCTCGATCCCGCTGTCGGTAGCGGTCGGTGCCTTCAGCGCACTGCGCCGCGACCGGCCCTTCGACGTCGCCGGCTCCCTGCTCCTGCTCGCGCTCGCCGCGCTGCCCGAGTTCGTGGTCGCGGTGGTGCTCGTCATCCTGTTCGCCACCACGGTCACCCAGTGGCTGCCGGCCGTCAGCACGATCCCGCCGGGCAGCCGGCCATGGGACCAGCCGGACATCGTGATCCTGCCGACTGCCACGCTGGTGATCGCGGTCGCGCCCTACGTCGCCCGCGTGATGCGCGCGTCGATGATCGAGGTGCTCGAGAGCGACTACGTCGAGATGGCGCGCCTCAAGGGGCTGCCCGAGCGCACGGTGCTGCTACGCCACGCGCTGCCCAACGCCCTGGGGCCGACCTTCCAGGTCATCGCCATCAACCTCGCCTACCTGGCCGGAGGAGTCGTCGTCGTCGAGTTCGTCTTCAACTACTCCGGCATCGGCAGCGCCCTGCAGGACGCCGTCGTCAACCACGACCTACCGGTCGTACAGGCGCTCGCCATGCTGATCGCCGCGGTCTACGTGGCGCTCAACCTGCTGGCCGACGTGGCGACGATCCTGGTCACGCCCAGGCTGAGGACCCGGCTGTGACAGCCACGGCGATCAGCCCCGTCGGCCCGGTCCCGGTCGCCCGCTCACCCCGCCGGGTGGGACTGTTCCGGCAGGCGCTGCGGCTGTGGCGGACCCGGATCGGCCTGGGGCTCGTCCTGGTACTCGTCGTGCTCGCGCTGGCCGGCCCGCTGTTCGCCCCGCATACCGCGACCGCCTTCATCGACGTCCCGAACAGCACGCCGTCGTCCAAAGCCACCCTCGGCACCGACTACCTCGGGCAGGACGTGCTCAGCCGGTTCCTGCTCGGCGGCCGCAGCATCCTCACCCTTGCCGTGGTGTCGACCGTCGTCGGTCTGGTCGTGGGGTTGGCGGTCGGGCTCGTCGCCGCCTACTCGCGCAACGCGCTCGACGAGATCCTCATGCGCGGCACCGACGTCATCCTTGCGTTTCCGCAGATCATGCTGGCGCTCGTCGCTGTCGCCGTGGTCGGTCCGCACGCGTGGGTGATCGTGGTCGCCATCTCGCTGACCACCGCGCCCCGGGTCGCCCGGGTCGCCCGCGGCGCGGCGCAGCCCGTCGTCGAGCGCGACTTCATCGCGAGTGCTGAGGCACTCGGCGTCTCGCGGTGGCGCATCCTGACTCGCGAGCTGCTGCCCAACGTGCTCAGCCCGCTGCTGGTCGAGGCCAGCCTGCGGCTCACCTACTCGATCGGCGTCATCGCAGCCCTCGCCTTCCTCGGGCTGTCGACGAATGCGAACGGGGCCGACTGGGGAACAATGATCCAGCAGAACCAGATCGCCCTGGCGGTGCAGCCCTGGGGCGTGCTGGCCCCGGTGCTCGCCATTGGGTTGCTGACGATGGGAACCGGGCTGGTGGGCGACGGGATCGCGCGGGCAGCAGCCGGCATCGACCGAGGGCAGGAGGCTGCATGACCAGCTCACCCCCGGACCCGAGCCGGCGGGTCGAGCCGGTGCCGCCCGACGCCGTCGAGGTGCACGACCTGCGGGTCGTGCTCGCCGGCAGCGGTGTCGACGTCGTCGAGGGCGTCTCGTTCGCCATCGCGCCCGGCGAGGTGCTCGGCGTTGTCGGCGAGTCCGGCTCGGGCAAGACGACGGTCGGTCTGGCGCTGCTCGGCCATGCGCGCCGGGGGCTGCGCATCGCGGGCGGCAGCGTGCGCCTCGGCGATGTCGACGTGCTGGAGCTCGACGACGAGCGCCGTCGCCAGCTGCGCGGCCGGCTCGTCTCCTACGTGCCGCAGGACCCGGCGTCCTCGCTCAACCCCGCCCTGCGCATCGGCACCCAGCTGCGCGAGGTGCTGGAGACGCACGACTTCGGCGGCAGTAGAGAGGCCCGCTCCGAGCGGCTCGCCGAGGCAATGCGCGAGGTCGCGCTGCCCGACGACGCGGCGTTTCTGCGCCGCTACCCGCATGAGCTGTCGGGCGGCCAGCAGCAGCGGGTCGGGCTCGCCATGGCGTTTGCCTGCCGACCGCAGCTGATCGTGCTCGACGAGCCCACGACCGGTCTCGACGTCACCACCCAGGCGCACGTGCTCGACACAGTCCGCGAGCTGACGCTGCTGCACGGCGTCGCTGCCCTGTACGTCAGCCATGACCTTGCCGTTGTGGCGACCCTCGCGCGGCGCGTCGCGGTGATGTACGCGGGGCGGGTGATCGAGCTGGCGCCGGCCGGGAGCCTCTTCCGCGCAGCCGGCCATCCCTACACGCGGCAGCTGATCGGCGCCATCCCGCACCTGTCCGGCCGCCGGGCGCTGGCGGGCATCGGTGGGCGCGCTCCCGGGCCGGGGCAGTGGCCCGACGGCTGCGCATTCGCACCGCGGTGCCCGATGCACCTCGAGCAGTGTGACGACGGGGTGCCCGCGCTGCTGCCGCTGCGCGACGGGCATGCAGCCCGTTGCATCCGGGCCGAGGAGGTGGTGCGGCAGCCGTCGCCGCACGCTGGTACGGCGGAGGAGCTCGGGACCGAAGCCGGCGTCGAAGCGCCTATCCTCCGGCTCGCGCACCTGTCGGCGTCGTACGGCAGCAAGCGGGTGGTCCACGACGTCGAGCTCGACCTGGCACCGCGCGAGTGCCTCGCCGTCGTCGGCGAGTCGGGCTCGGGCAAGACCACCCTGGCGCGCTCGATCGCCGGACTGCACAAAGACCGCGACGGCGAGATCAAGCTCGGTGCCGAGGTGCTTGCCGCATCCGCCCGCGGGCGCACGCGCGAGCAGCGGCGGTCGATCCAGTACGTGTTCCAGAACCCGTACGGCTCGCTCAACCCACGCCGGACCGTCGGGCAGATCATCCGCCAGCCGATCGAGCTGTTCCGGACTGCCAGCGGCCAGGACGCCGACCGCCGGGTTTCCGAGATGCTCGAGCGGGTGTCGCTCACCGCGGCGTACGCCCAGCGCTACCCCGACCAGCTCTCGGGCGGCGAGCGGCAACGGGTGGCGATCGCGAGGGCGCTGGTGAGCGAGCCCGCCGTCCTGGTATGCGACGAGGTGACGTCCGCGCTCGACGTCAGCGTGCAGGCCGCCATCGTCAACCTGCTGGGCGGGCTGCAGCGCGACCTCGGCCTGTCGATGCTGTTCGTCACCCACAACCTGCCGCTGGTGCGCTCGATCGCGCAGCGCGTTGCGGTGATGAGCGAAGGACGCATCGTCGAGCTCGGGGGGGTCGAGCAGGTCCTGCAGAGTCCGTCCGACGGCTACACTCGTCAGCTGCTCGCCGACACCCCGAGCCTGGAGTCGGCCGCCCGCGAGCCGGTCGGAAGCCGCATCCGCAAGTGAGGGCGGCATGAGCAGCTACGAGCAGTACGGGTCGACGTCGCAGCACTACGACCTGACCCGCCGCCCGGTCGGCGCCGAGATCATCCTCGGGGTGCTGGCCGCAGGGGAGCGCGCCCTGGCGCAGCTCGAGGTGCTGGACGCGGGCTGCGGGACCGGCGCCTACTTGCAGGCCCTGCTGCCCTCGGTCGCGCGGGTCACCGGGCTCGACGGCAGCGAGGGGATGCTCGCCCGCGCGGCCGAGAAGCTCGGCGACGCCGCGGACGGCGAGCGGGCGGTGCTGACCTCCGGGGAGCTCTCGGCGCTGCCGTTCGACGCGGCATCGTTCGACGCGGTCATGATCAACCAGGTGCTGCACCACCTGCCCGACGACGCTTCCGCCGGTTGGCCGCAGCACAGGGCGGTGCTCTCCGAGCTCCGGCGGGTGCTGCAGCCCGGCGGCACGCTCGTCGTCACGACGTGTGGGCAGGAGCAGCTGCGCCACGGGTACTGGTACTACGAGCTGATCCGCTCCGCCGCTGAGGCACTGCGGCAGCGCTACATCCCGCTGCCGCTGCTCGCCGAACTGCTCGGCGAGCTGGGCATGGTCGACATCCGCCGGTTCGTCCCGCTCGACGCGGTCGTGCAGGGCGATGCGTACTTCGACGCGCTGGGTCCGCTCGATCCCCGGTGGCGCGACGGCGACTCGGTGTGGGCGCTGGCCGCCGACGACGAACGCGACGCCGCGGTGGCGCGGCTGCGCGGGCTGGCTGACCGCGACGAGGCGACCCGTTTCCTGCAGACGCACGATTCCCGCCGGCTGGAGCTGGGGCAGGTCACCGTGCTGGCAGCCCGGCTCGGCGGCTGACGTGGCAAGCGTCCTGTTCGCCGACCGCGGGCCGGGCGTCGACCTGCTGGCCGCCATGGAGCGCGACGGCGCCGACCTGGTGGTGATCGACTGCATGAGCCTCGGCGCGTTGCAGGCGGCCCAGCGCGCGGGGCTGCGGCGCGCCGTCCTTGTGCACACCTACTACCAGTACGTGGCGCGCAACTGGAGCCGTGGGGCGATCGGCCTGGTCGCAGGGATGAAGAGCCAGCAGCCGGCACGGTTGTGGGCCTCCGCGGCCCGGGTGGTGGTCGCCACCGACCGCACGCTCGACCCCGCCGGCTCCCACCTGCTGCCGGCCTCCGTCCGCTACGTCGGCGTCGTGCAGCCGGCTCCGCTCTCCGCCGTCCCGCTGGCTGAGCGCGAGCCGCGGATCCTCGTCAGCTTGAGCACGATCTACTACCCGGGGCAGGACACCGCCCTGCAGTCCATCCTCGACGCGCTCGCCGGCCTGCCGCTCCAGGCGACCGTGACCCTCGGCCCGGTCGATCCCGCAGGGCTGCGCCCACCTCCCAACGCCACGCTGCACCGGCAGCTGCCGCACGCCGACGTGCTGCCAGGGGTGCGCCTCGTCGTGGGTCACGGCGGTCATGCCACGACCATGCGAGCGCTGGCCCATGACGTGCCGCTGCTCGCCATGCCGATGCATCCCATGCTCGACCAGAAGATGATCGGCGACTCGGTGCCGGCATACGGCGCCGCCCGGGTGGTGACCAAGAAGGCGACGCCGGAGCAGCTGCGGCTGCCCATCGTCGAGCTGGCCGGCCTCGGCCCCCATCGGCCGGCCGCCGCACGCTTGGGCGCCGGGCTGCGAGCCGAGAACGGCGCCGTCAGCGGCGCCGACGAGCTCGAAGCCCTGCTGAGCTGACGCCACCGTGGTGCGGGGCTCACCGGCGACTGCCTCCCACAGTTGGTGCGCGACCCCCGGGCGCCGGGGCCCACGTGAACATCAGCTGAACTCGGGTTGAATAGGCCCATGGCCGGTGACCGGGAGGACGAGACGCGCCCAGGCGGCCGTCGAGTCGCCACCAGCGTTGAGCCGGAACAATCGAGCGTCACACAGGCCTCAGTCCGAGGCGGTGCTGAGGATGCCGGCGGTGCTCAGGATGGAGGCGCCGCCCTACGAGCCGCCATCGCGCGCATCCCCCGCCTCGCCCGCCTGTCTCGGGGGGACTACGCGGTCAGTCGCCTCGCCTCCTTCACCAACGCCACGTACCGCGTCGACGTCGGCGGTGAGTCCTTCGCCCTGCGGGTGCCCGGGGTCGGGACAGCGCAGTACATCGACCGCGCGGCCGAGGGGATCAACGCCCGCATCGCGGCCGCCGCCGGGGTGGCCGCCCCGGTCGAGTGGTTCGACGGCACTGACGGCTTGATGCTCACCCGGTGGGTCAACGGCCGAACGACGAGCGCCGCCAGGCTGCGCCGTCCGCGGGTCGGTGGGCGCGCGGTGGCAGCGCTGACCCGGGTGCACGCTCTGCTGCAGCCCTTCTGCGGGCGTTACGACGTCTTCGATGTCATCCGCAGCTACCAGACGGTGCTTGCCGTGGCCCGGCTGCCGCTCCCCGCGGTCTTCGCCGAGCTGGCCGGCCCGATCGTGACGATCGAGCAGGCGCTGAGCGTCGGGTCAGCACCGCTCGTCCCGTGCCACAACGACCCGTACCCGGGCAACATCATCGACACGGGTGCCGGCATCTGCCTGATCGACTGGGAGTACGCCGGGATGGGCGACCCCATGGGCGACCTGGCCGACCTGTCGGTTGAGGCTTGCTACGCCACGCACGACGACAAGTGGATGCTGAAGACGTACTACGGAGGGCGCGTGCCGAAGGCGGCGAGGAGCAGGCTCGCCTTGTTTAAGGTGATGTCGGACTGCGCCTGGGGGGTGTGGTCCTTCGTCCAGCTGGTCCACGCCAACCCGGGCGTCGACTACCGCAGGTACGGCATGCGGCGCCTGGTCCGTGCCCGGCGCCGAATCGAAGCGCCGAAGTTCGTACGGCATCTCGACGCCGTCGCGAGCGCCCCCCCGCCCGCGTCGTGACAGACTGCTGCGGCCTGGACCACCATCAGGAGGGCTATACCGCCCGCCAGCGCGCCGACCTCGACCGCGTGCTCGCCTTCAACCGCAGGCTTGCCGACGCGATCGACGGGTGTGTCGACCTTTCGGGCGTCGACGCGCTGCTCGACCCCGACCCGATGCGCTACATGTGGGTCGACGAGGGCGGCGGGCGGCTGACCCAGTACCTCGCGGCCGGCGACGCTGCTCTCGCCACAGCACCCCGGCTGCCCGGGCACAGGCGCGAGCCGGGCCGGCCTGTCTGCCCGCCGCGCTCCGCTGCCCGTCCGGCGGTGGCAGCCGCACCGGACGGTCGGGTCCTGCACGTGTGGATCGAGTGGGAGGCCGGCGTCGGCGAGCGCGTCGTCGCTGCCCTGGCCGACGGTCCGACGAGCGGTCCGACGAGCGATGCCCCACCTGCTGTGCTGGTCGACGAGGCCGCCGACTGCTTCCGCCCGTCCGCTGTCTTCGCCGCCGATGGCACCCCGTGGGTCTGCTACGGCCGGGCCGAGCCGGACGAGCGTGCCCAGAGCGGCCAGGTGATCGTGTGGGCGCAGCGCTGGCTTGCCGACACCGGCTGGGGACCGCCGGAGCGCGTCAGCGACACGGGCCACCCGTCGTTCAACCAGGAGATCGTCGCGCATCCGGGGGGCGAGATCGAGGTCGTGTGGCAGGGGCCCGTCGGCACCGGCTTCGGCATCTGGTCCCGGCGGTGGCACGGCGGATGGTGGCAGGATGCCCGGCTCGTCAGCGCGAGCGCCGCCGGTAACGCCTGGGACCCCACCGTCGCCGTCCGCCCGTGCGGGGGCAGCGCGTATGCCTGGTCGGAGTACGTCGCCGGCTCCTACCGCGTGGTCGTGCGCACCGCGGACGCCGACGGCGTGCTCGGCCCGATGCGACCGGTCAGCGCCGGCACCGACTACGCGCTGCACCCGAGCCTGGCCGTCACGACGGACGGCAGCCTGTGGTGCGCCTTCGACCTGATCACCGTGCACGGGCACGGCGGCTCGGGCCCGACCCGGTTGCGCCCCGTGGACGAGCTCGAGCAGGCCCCCGCCCTGGACGGCGTGCGGGCCAGCGGCGACGCCGTCCCGAGCGAGCTGCTGCCCGAGGTGTCCGCATCCATCCGGGTGGTGCGGGTCGGCTCGCCCTCCGACGTGGCGGATACGGGTGCTCATGGCCTCTGCGAGGGGGCCGGCGTGGTTGCACCGGGGCTCGACGTCGTCCCCGGCGGCTTGCCCCGTCTCGCCGCCGACGCGAACGGAGGGCTGACCGTCGCCTACCGGGTTCACCGCCGGCTGCCGCTCATGACGTTCTACTGGGAGGTGGCGGCACAGACGCTCGGGCCGGACGGCTGGTCGGCGCCCACGACGTTCACCCACAGCGACGGCACGCTTGAGGAACCCGCCGTGGCGCCGGCCGGCGGCGGCGTGCTGGTCACCTGGCAGACCGACGGCCGGCTCCAGCGCAGCCTCACCTGGACCGAGGGCTTCGGCGGCCGCGAGTGTCCTCACCTGCTCGAGCACCTGGGCTCGGTCGTCTGGCACGGGATGCACGGGGTGGGGGCGATCCGGTCGGCTGTCGTCGCGCCCGCCACCGGTCCAGCCCTGGCCGACGATGCCATGGGGGCCGTGGTGAGCAGCGAGCGGCGCGAGGCCCGCAGCTGGGCAGCGGCGCCAGCAACTGCGGAACCGGCGCCGCGTTACCGCACCACGGTAGACGGCACCGAGCTCACCCTCTACTGGGGGGACCTGCACCGCCACTCGCTGGTGAGCAGGTGCACCTCCGGCGACGAGCCGTCGCTGGAGGACTTCTACCGCTACGGCTGGGACGTCTGCGACTACGACTTCTGGGCCGTCACCGACCACTCCGAGAACAGCAGCGAGTACCAGTGGTGGTGCATCCAGAAGACAGCCGACCTGTTCCGGGTCGACGACCGGTTCGTGCCGATGTACGGGTTCGAGTGGACCGGGAACACCGGGCACCAGAACGTCATCTACGGCTCGGAGGAACGCGGCGCGCCGATCTTCTCCTCCTTTGCCGCGGGTTCGCAGACTCCGGACGAGCTGTGGTCGAGCCTGCGGGAGCACCCCGACTACCCGGCGCTCACGATCCCGCACCATCCGGGCTCGGCGATGATCTCCTACGACTGGGCGTACCACGACTCGGAGTACCTGCGCCTCGTCGAGGTGTTCCAGGCCTGCCGGGGCAACTACGAGGGGCCCGGCGCCTTCCGCCAGTACTCCGACGCGACCGCCGAGGGGACCTTCGTCTCCGACGGCCTGCGCCGCGGCCACCGGTTCGGCCTGATCGCCAGCTCCGACCACGGCAACGGCGCCAGCTACGTCGGTGCCTTCGCCGAGCGGCTGACCCGGGCGGGCGTCGTCGACGCGCTGCAGAACCGGCGGGTGTTCGGCGCGACCACCCGTGACGTGCTCGTCGACATGCGGGTGGCGGGCGCCTTCATGGGCAGCGAGGTCACCCGGGAGGGCCCGGTGGACATCGAGGTCTACGCCCAGGGCTTCCGCGAGCTGGCGCGGGTCGAGCTGGTCCGCGGTGCGGAGGTCATCCGCTGCCTCACACCCGACCTAGGGCTGCCGCCCGGTTGGGTCGAGCTGCCGCTGCGGGTCGAGTTCGGCGGCAGCCAGGTCACCACCGACTGGTCCGGCCGGGTCAGCATCAGCGGCGGGGAGGTCGTCCCGACACCGTTCTGGAGCCCGGAGGTGGTCGGTGTCACCGCCGGTGAGGTCGCGTGGAGCGCGACGACGAAGTCCTTCGGGGAGCCCTACGGCTCGCAGCGTGGCGGCATCGAGCTGACGCTGGTCGGGCCCCCTGATGCGACGGTCGACGTGCACACCGCGCAGGGCGGCATCACTGCGACGCTGGAGCGGCTGCGCAGCGGCGGGGTCCTGCTTGACGCGGGCGACGGCGGCTGCCTGAGGCTCCAGCGGGGGACGGGGGGCTTGACCTCGCTCGGCACTGCCTCGACTCGGCTGAGCTGGACCGACAACCCGAGCGGCTCTGCCTACTACTACGTCCGCGCCATCCAGGTCGACGGGGAGATGGCGTGGTCCTCACCGGTGTGGGTCGACCGGCCAGCGGGATGAGGGCAGGACCGGTCAGTGTTGCTCCGCCCGGTCGGCAGGGGTGGCGCTGGCCTCGAACCTGGCCAGCCCCAGTGCGCCGAGCAGCGCGAGGGCGAAGCCGGCCACGGCGAGCGGGACCAAGCCCGAGCGGACGTGGTCGCCGAGCAGGGCGGCTCCCACCAGCGCGGGGACCGTGGTCTGCGTGACGACGACAGCGGCTGTCGACGTGGTCACCGACCCGCGCTGCATCGCCATCGAGTACAGCAGGAAAGCGACGATGCCGGCAGCGGCCAGCACGTAGACCCCCGGGGCGCCCACGAGGGTGCTCGGCGTGAGGTCGGGCAGCAGGCGCGCCGAGACGGCGACGACCCCGAAGCTGACGCCGGCCAGCAGGCCGAGCACCAGGGCACCGGCCGGCGCGGGCAGCCGGGCCGCTGCGGCTGCGAGCACGACGAGTCCGGCGACCGCGGCCAGCAGCAGCAGGGGCGCGCTCGACGAGACGTGCACGGCCGAACCGCTGGTTGCAGTCGGCGCGAGCATCGCCAGACCGGCGAAGACCGCGACGACCGCCGCCTGTTGCGCGTGGGTGAGCGGGACGCCGAACACGCGCACCGACAACAGGGCGGTCACAGCGACGCTGGCCGAGATCACGCACTGGACGAGGAACAGCGGCAGCGACTGCAGAGCGGTGATGTGCAGCGCGAAGCCGACCAGGTTCAGCACGATCGCACCGACGAAGGGCGGTCGGCGCAGCAGCCGGACCAGCAGGCCTGGGTCGATGCCCCGGCCGGGTGTGGTCCCCTGCGTCGCCACGCCCTGCAGAACGGCCGCGACGCCGAACGCACCGGCTGCACACAGAGCTGCGGCGAGCGCGAGCAGGGTGCTCAGCGGACGCTGTTCATCGGCTGGGGAACGTGGTCACGAGCGGCTCGGCGCCTGCCCTCGAGGTGCAGGCTGAGCCCTAAGTAGTAGGCGAGATAGGCCATCGAGACGCCGATGACGACCGGGTTGGGGTTCGGCAGCTGCGCGACGATGATCGCGTAGGCGACCAGCCACAGTGCCGAGGCAACGAGGGTCGGGGTGCGGAAGGCCTGCGTGCGGGAGGGGTAGATGTAGCCGACCGGTACGAAGACCAGCAGGGCGCACACGACCAGCACCCCCGACACGACAGTCGAGCTGAGGTTGAGCGCCACGGCGTAGAAGGCGACGACGTTCCAGTAGCTCGGGAAACCGAGGAAGAAGTGGTCGTCGGTCTTGGCATCGACCCTGCAGAACTGGTAGCTGGAGGCCACCAGAGGCATGGCTGCGACGATCTGGCCGCCGGTGCCGCCGGGCAGGTAGCCGCCCTGCAGCAGGAGGACGACGGGCGCGAACACGTACGTCAGGAAGTCGACGATGTTGTCGAGCAGCGCACCGTCGAACCACGGCAACCGCTCCTTGACGGCGAACCGGCGGGCCAGCATCCCGTCGGTGCCGTCGATGACGAGGGCGGCCAGGCCCAGCCAGAGCGCCCTCGCGGTGTCTCCGTGAATGGCGGCGAGCACGATGAGCAGGGCCAGGACGACGCCCGTGGCGGTGTAGGCATGCACAGCCCAGGCCCGTATGGCGGACCACGACGAGCTCGACGGCATTGGTCTTCCGGATCCTCGGCGGTGCGCGAGCGGGGACGGGCTTGCTGACACTCTTGCCCAACCGAGCGTCCCGCGCACCGGAAACGATTCGCCGGTCGACCTCAGCCTATCGGGCAACGCTCGCAATTCAGTCGGGTACCCACCGCATGGTGCTGCCGATCTTGTGCGACGGCCTCCGCTAGGCCATTCGGGTGGGCGGAGCTCGGCTGGGTCAATCCGCCGCGCTGCGGTGTCGATGCCCCCGACGTCGATCTCAGGGGGTTCGGAATGCGCGCTCGCGCACTGTCAGCAATGGCAGCACGGTCAGTACCAGCAGCAGCGCCAGCAGCAATGGCAGCAATGGCAGCACGGTCAGCATCGGCACTACGGTCAGGCCGCGGTGTCGCAGCTGTTGTCATCACTGGTACAGCACTCGCCGGTGCCGCGTGCACGGCCGCTCCGCCCGCGGTGGCGCCCATCACCAGCTTCACTTGGCCGTCGGGCTCGGGGGTCACCTTCACCGACGCGCAGGCCGCCGGCAGTGCGGCCCGGCTCACCTGGTCGAACGCCACCGGCACCGGGACGATCACAGCTCCCACGGTCGAGGCGGGCCTGCAGGTGCGGGCCAGGGGCGACCAGTGCGAGGGAGCCCCGCTGCTGACCGTGAGCGTCGACGGCGCCCCGGTCGGTACCGCCTCCGTGTCGGCCACGAGCTGGACGACGTACACCTTCGCCCGGTCGTTCGCCGCCGGACAGCACGCCGTGGCGCTGAGCTTCCCGAACGACTACTCGACCTCGAGCTGCGACCGCAACCTGCGCCTGGACACCGCACAGTTCACCAACACCGTCCCGGCTCCGGCTCCGGCTCCGGCTCCGGCTCCGGCTCCGGCTCCGGCTCCTGCTCCGGCTCCCAACGGCAACCCGCTGGCCGGCGCACCGTTCTA
>JAABUQ010008665.1_pt1 | contig 14150 bp, 13 predicted proteins | sample 5560001 | NCBI WGS metagenome assembly JAABUQ01 (sample SAMN10711888, study PRJNA513371) | rock metagenome | isolation source: Antarctica rocks | place: Antarctica: Victoria Land, Finger Mt nord | collected 2015-12-18
GCACGACCTCGCCGGACTGCTCGGCACCCTGCTTGGTACGGGACACCACGGCCTGCACGTGCTTGCTGCTTTCGGCCGTCTTGCGCACCGTGGCGGTGATTTCGCTCAACGCCGCAGCCGTTTCCTCCAGGCTTGCCGCCTGTTGTTCGGTCCGGCGGCTAAGGTCGTCGGACGCCGTCCGGATTTCCTCCGTGCCCGATCGGATTGCATTCGCGTTACCCACGATGCCTCGGACGAGCTCTTGCATCTGCCCCATCGTGGCATTGAAGTTGCCCCGCAGCTCCTCGTACTCCGCCGCGAACGGATCGTGCAGGCGAAACAACAGGTCGCCCCCGGCAAGGCCCGCGAGCCCCGTTCCCACGGCGGCGACCACGCTGGACTGCATCTCGGCGGCGGCGGCGCGTTCGGCCTCGACCTTTTGGCGCTCTTGCTCGATCAAGCTGCGGTGCTCGGCAGCCTGGGCTTCGGCGGCGCCGGCCGCATCGGATGCGCGGACCGCAGCCGCCAAGCTCGCGGCGGTGGACGCCAGCAGGGCCGCGATGCGATACGTCAGCCAGACGAGCGCCGCCGTCTCCACGCACAAGACGCCAGCGTGCAGCAGGACCCTTTCCAGTTGGGCGCCGCCCGGGAAAACGAGTGCGGGCATCAGGAAATTCAGCGCAAGGTGGTGGAGCGCCGTGGTCGCCGCGCCAGCCAGCACGATGTCCCGGTCGCAGTAGGCAGTCAGCATCGCCAGCTCGGCAAAGTAGCACATGTGCAAGTCGATCTGCCACTTGCTGCCGGCACTCGCCGCGACGATCAGCGATAGGCTGGCGATCAGTGCGACCGCAATCATGAGACGGCTTGACTGGCTGGTTGGCGAGCGCCACCAGACCAGCGTCGTGATCGATGCCAAGGCAAGCGAAGCAAGACCCAGCCGGAGCCAATCATTGCCTGCCGTGTAGGCCATCACCGATGCGAGGGGAGCCTGCAGCCAGATGAGCATTAGGATTACGCGGCTCACCACATTACGCAGCCGGTCGAGATCGGTGGCCATTTCAGTCTCCGGAATAGGTTTCAAGCGGCGAAGCATCCGCCGAGCACTTTGGGGTCAAGCAGGAGCCAGGCGCCGGCCTGGCGGAGCAGGCGTTCGGCATCGGGGGTTTCGGGCACGACCACGACGACGAAGCCCGTGGCGCCGAACCGCACCGGCGTCCCGCCCGCGGCGGCGGCGAGCAAGGACTGGCTGGCGCTCCACCACGGTGGGTACAAGGCTGCGATCGGACCGCCCGGCGGTGGCCCGAGCGACGATGCTCCGGCGGTGAGCATCGACCCGACAGCAAGGGCCACGCATGGCGCCCAGGTCGCCAGCCGCCCAGGCGTGTTGATGTTTCGCGTGCGCATGGGCGGACTCTGAGGCCAAAAGCATACCTGCCAGTTAAGGCGTGCGACTTTGCCGGTTGTGTCCCATCCCGCTCGTGCCGCCGCCCTGCCGCGCCGTTCCGGAAAATGGCGGATTGCTGGCGTCAGGCCGCCATCGAGGTTAGGCTGGCGGCTATTCCCTCACCGATAGGGAGGCGCTGTACTGTCAGATCGCCGCTTTGCTTGAGCAGGACGGCGTTAAATAGTCTGGCAAGGTCGGCAGTCTGGCAAGGTCGCTTGAATTGAGGGCGGCGGCTTCGGGCAACTGATGGCGGGTGTTGCTCGGAAAGCCCATATCGATCCGCTGACGCCGCGGTCTCAGCTGGATGAATGATTTTGGCCGAGAAGCTTATGACCGCTGTCGGGATTTGCGGCTTATGGCCTAAATGGCGGTGTTGGGTCGCAAGCCGACATTCAAGATGAGACACCATCCAAGCTCGGCCTTGTTTGGATACCCACCGTCAATACCCCTGTCTTACCCGGGAGCGAACATGCCCACGACACCCCTATCGACCAATGGGATGGGACGCCGGGACCGATCTGACTGTGGAGCCCATATCTGACGGCCTGCCCCTGAAGCCGCTGACGACCGGCAACAGGCGGATCAGGCCCGGGCGGTGACCGGCCGGAAGCCGGGCCTCCTGCCGAGGACCGTTTTGCTGGGGGTGGAGCGGGTGTTGCGCGGTGTTTACGATCTGCCGCTGGCGGGGCACGGCGGCACCATGGCGATTTCGCGTGCAACCGGCCTGATACCGTGAACCATCGGCCACTACTGTGGGGCTTGGCCGATGGCGCCCCTCTATTAACGGGCTGAGCTGAATGCAGCGGACGTAGCAACCCGATCTGTTCCACCCGCCGCGAAGAGCAGATCAACTACGGTCTCAATATCCTGGCGCAGCTTTCAGGGGGTGCCTGCTCAGGTTCCTGGGGATTTTGAAATCCAGGCAACATCCGCGCACCAACCGTCGCCGCGCTTGGCTTACCTGGCGCACTGATTGCATAGTGCCGACCGTGCCCCCAACCCAAGCCGCCCTGCCCACCAATACCCTGCCGTCCCGCCCCACCAAGGCACGGCCCACGGGGCATGCCCCCCGCCGTCCCCTCCTCACTGCCTGGATTGGCCCGGCTTCAATCGCCGCCATGCTCCTGGCCTGGTCCGTCCTGTCCACCAGTGGCGCAGTGCCCCGCGACCTGCTCCCTGCCCCGTCCGACGTATGGGCCGCCGCGCGGGACATCGTGCGCGACGGCTATCGCGGCACCACGCTGCAGGGCAACGCGCTCGCCACCCTGGGCCGCATGGCCGGGGGATTTGGGCTGGCGGCGGTCCTGGGCGTGCCGCTCGGACTGTGGATGGGCCGTGCGCCGCGCGCCAACGCAGCGCTTGGCTGGGCCGTGCAGTTCATGAGGCCGCTGCCGCCGCTGTCCTACATGATCCTGCTGATCCTGTGGCTCGGCACCGGGGACGGGTCGAAGACCGCGCTGCTGTTCCTGACGGCGTTCCCGATCATCGTCGCGGCCAGCGCCGCCGGGGCGGGCACGGTGGCGGTGCAGCGCATCCAGGCGGCGCAGGCGCTCGGGGCCACACGGCGGCAGGTGCTGCGCCACGTCGTGCTGCCGTCCGCGGCGCCGATGGTGCTGACGGGGCTGCAGATCGCGCTCGCGGCGGCGTTCAGCACCGTCGTGTCGGCGGAGCTGATGGCGGCGACCAACGGACTCGGCTGGATGGTGATCTCGGCCAGCACGTTCCTGCGCAACGACGTGATTATCCTGTGCATCCTGTTGCTGGGCGCGATGGGGATGACGCTCGCGTGGGGGTTGCGCCTGCTGGACCGGCGGTTCGTACATTGGCGCGGACGCCTATGAGCGCGCAGGGGGAGGCGGGCTTGAAGGCGGGGCGCAGCGTTCCGCGGACCTTTCCGCAAACCTTTCCTCTCTGGGCGGTGACGGGGACCGCGATGGCCGTCGTGGCTGCGGCCTGGGTGGGCGCGACCAGCAGCGGGCTGGTGGGCGACCTGTTCCTGCCCGGGCCGGCCGACCTTTGGAGCGGGCTGCAGGAGTTGGTGACCGAAGGCTACAAGGGGCGCAGCCTGGGCGAGCATATCGGCATGAGCCTGATGCGCGTGGGCGCCGGGTTCGTGACCGGGGCGGTGGTGGGGACGGTGCTCGGGCTGGGCATGGGCGCGGTGCGATGGCTGGACGCGGCGGCGTCGCCGTTCATCGAGTTCCTGCGGCCGTTGCCGCAACTGGCGTATTTGGTGCTGCTGATCGTGTGGCTCGGGATTGGGGAGGGCAGCAAGATCACCATGCTGTTCCTGGCGGCGCTGCCGGTGTCGGCGGTGGCGGCGCGGGACGGGGTGCGCAACGTGGCGCCGGAGCGCATCCGTGCCGCGCAGGCGCTGGGGGCCTCGCGGTGGCAGGTTTTCGTGCATGTGATCGCGCCGAGCGCACTGCCGGAGATCCTGACGGGGGCGCGGCTGGCGGCGGGCATCGTTTATGGCACGCTGATTGCCGCGGAGATCATCGCGGGGTCGAACGGGATCGGCTGGATGATCCTGGACGCCGGGCGGTTCCTGCGGTCGGATTACGTGTTTGCCGGTATCCTGATCATTGGGGTGGCGGGGCTCGCCATTGACCGGCTGCTGCTGCTGGTCGAGCGGCGGGTGGTGCACTGGGCTGGACGGTAAGGGGGACATGGGATGGCATTGATCACGACACGCCGGGCTGCGCTGGTGGGGGCAGGGGCGATGGGGCTGGCAGGCCGGGCTCGGGCGGCGGCGCCGGACAGGGTGAACCTGGGGTTCTTCACGGAGACCAAGCCGACGATGATCGCCAAGGGGCTTGGCTGGTTCGACACCGCGGTGGGGCCGAAGATCAATTGGACCGAGATGGGCAGCGGTGCCGAGATCAACACCGCCATCGTCGCCGGGAGCTGCGACATTGGCCTCGCGACCGGGTCCGTCGCCACGGCCGCCGGGATCGCGCAGGGGCTGCCGTTCCAGTTGATCGGCATGGTCGATAATATTGGCCCGGCGGAGGAAATGGTGGTCCGCACCAGCGCCAAGCTGAAGGCGCCCGCCGACTTCAAGGGCAAGACGCTGGCGACGCCGTTCGGGTCCACCAGCCATTTCCGGCTTTTGGGGTTCCTTAAAACCAATGGGCTGACGCAGCGCGACGTGACGGTGCTGGATATGAAGCCCGCCGCCATCCAGGCTGCCTGGACCAAGGGGGACATCGACGGCGCGTATGTCTGGTCGCCGGCGAAGAGCAAGCTGCTGGAGGCGGGGGGCAGCCTTTATGATACCTCGGTGGTGCTGGAGAAGGCGGGGTATGTCATCGCCGACCTGATCGTGGTGCGCACGGCGTTTGCGCAGGCGTATCCGGATGCGGTGGTGGGCTTCCTGCAGGCGTATGGCCGGGCGCTGGACATGTGGCGGCAGAAGCCGGAGGAGGCGGCGGAGATCGTCGGCAAGCAGGCCGGGGTCAGCACCGCTACAGCGATGTCCGATATGAAGGAGTATGATTTCGTGCCGCTGGGGGATCAGGCGGGGCCGCGCTGGCTGGGCACTGCGGCGGCGCCGGGGAAGTTCGCGGAGACGCTGAAGAGCACCGCCGACTTCCTGGTGGAGCAGCGCAGCATCCGCAGCGCGCCGGGGCTGGAGGTGTTCCAGAAGGCGATCAACACCGATTATATCCGGAAGGCTGCGGCTTAGGGATGGATGTCGGCGGGCCTGGTGCTGCGGCGGACTTCGTCAGCTTCTCGGGCGTGTCGGTCCGGTATGGGGAGGGGGCGTCGGCGGTCCGGGCGCTGGAGCATGCCGACCTTGGGTTTGCGGAGGGCAGCTTCGTTTGCATCGTGGGGCCGTCGGGTTGCGGCAAGACGACCTTGATGCAGACGCTGGCCGGGTTCCTGCAGCCGACCACCGGTACTGTCAGCCTGGATGGGCGCCGGGTGGAGGGGCCGGGGCCGGAGCGCGGCGTGGTGTTCCAGCAGGCGGCGCTGTTCCCTTGGATGACGGTTGCCGCCAACGCCGGGTTCGGTCCCCGGATGCGGAGGGACCCCGGCACGGCGGAGCGGGTGGAGGGCTGGCTGCGGACTGTTGGGTTGTGGGAGTTCCGTGACCGCTATCCCTACGAGCTGTCGGACGGGATGCAGCAGCGGCTGGCGATCGCGCGCGCTGTGCAACGAGCCGAAGGTGCTGCTGATGGACGAGCCGTTCGGGGCACTCGATGCGCTGACGCGGGAGCGGATGCAGGAGGAGCTGCATGGGGTTTGGCGGCGTACGGGGATGACGGTCGTATTCATCACCCATAGCGTGGAGGAGGCGGTTTACCTTGGCACCGAGGTCGTCGTGATGTCTCCGCGCCCTGGCCGCATCGTCGAGCGCATCCCGGTGCCGTTTGCCCGCGGGATGGCGGATGCTGGCATCCGGGCAGTCAAGAGCGATCCGGAGTTCGTCGCCATGCGGGAGCGCGTGCTGTCGCTGATCTGGGCGATGAGTGAAGACTGAGCCAAACAGGAGCCGCCTATGACCCCCAATTCGCTGCATGCCCGCGACATCGCCTCGCTGGTCCATCAGCAGACCAACCTGGACCAGCATGCCCGCGACGGCGCGGTCATCATCGCTCGCGGCGAGGGCTGCCGGGTGTGGGACAGCGAGGGCAAGCAATATATCGAGGCGATGGCCGGGCTGTGGTGCGCCAGCCTGGGCTTCAGCGAGCGCCGCTTGGCCGACGCCGCGCATAGGCAGATGCTGGAGCTGCCATACTACCATACGTTCTTCCAGAAGGGTCATACCCCGGCGGTCGAGCTGGCGGAGAAGCTGCTCGCCGTCGCGCCGGCCGGCATGGAGCGCGTGCTGTTCCAGTGCAGCGGGTCGGAGGCGAACGATGCCGCGATCAAGCTGGCCTGGCTGTACTGGGGCGTGCAGGGGCAGCCCGGCCGCACCAAGATCATCGGGCGTGTCCGCGGTTATCATGGCAACACGGTCGCCAGCGTCAGCCTGTCGGGGCAGCCGCATATGCACGCCGGGTTCAACCTGCCGCTGCCGGGGTTCCTGCATACGGACAATCCGAATTTTTATCGTTCTTCGCACGATGGCGAGACCGAGGAGGCGTTTGGCGAGCGCATGGCCGACAGCCTGGAGGCGCTGATCGTTGCCGAGGGGCCGGATACCATCGCGGCCTTCTTTGCCGAGCCGGTGCAGGGGGGCGGCGGCGCGATCACTCCGCCGCGTGGCTACTTCGACCGCATCCAGGCGGTGCTGCGGAAGTACGACATCCTGTTCATCGCCGACGAGGTGATCTGCGGTTTTGGCCGGACCGGGAACATGTGGGGCAGCGACACCTATGCCCTGCAGCCGGACATGATCAGTTGCGCCAAGCAGTTGTCTGCCGCCTATCAGCCGATCAGCGCCCTTATGGTCGGTGCGCGGGTGCATGAGGCGATGCTGGAGGCCAGCCGGCGGCATGGCAGCTTTGGCCATGGCTACACCTATGGCGGCCACCCTGTCGCCTGCGCGGTCGCTTTGGAGACGCTGCGGATTTACGAGGAGCGGGATATCGTCGGCCATGTGCGGACCGTTGCCCCGGCGTTCCTGGACGGCTTGGCTGCTTATGCCGATCACCCGCTGGTGGGGGACGTGCGCGGGGTCGGGCTGATCGCGGGGGTGGAGCTGATGGCGGATAAGGCCTCGCGCACGCCGTTCCCGCCGGGCCTGGGGGTGGGGCTGCGTGTGCAGGGGGGGTGCGAGGCCGCCGGGTTGATCGTGCGGGCCATCGGCGACCGCATCGCCTTTACGCCGCCGCTGATCATCGATGAGGGGGAGATCGGCGAGATGTGCAGGCGCTTCGGCCAGGGCCTGGACGCCGCCTGGTGCGGGATGCAGGCGGCCCCGAGCCTCGCGGCGGAGTAGGCGCGGGCGGCTTGGCGTGCCCATCCCCACATGGGTCCTTGCAAGCCGAAGGGCGGAGCGCCGGGCAGAATAGGAGGAGCGGGTTGGATAGGCTGGCAGTTGGTGTCCCGCGGCGGCGGGGTCGGACGCCGGTCAGCACCGCCGCACTCGGGCTGGCTGTGATGCTTGGCGGCTGTGGGAACGGCGATGGCCGCGTGCTTGCCAATCTGCCCAACGACGCCAGCCTGCCGGCGCCCGGCCCGTCCGCGCCGCCCGAGCCGCCGGCCGTTACGGGCTTCGACGGCTACTACCGGGGCGTCCTTGCCGCCGCGGACCCGGCCTGTCGCCGCGCATCCGTGCCGAAGCCCATCCCCCGCGACATGCTGGTGCTGGATGGCAACGTGGCCTTCGGCGTGAACCTGCCATTTAGCGGTGCCGTGGCGGCGGATGGCACGGTCGCGCTGCACGACGGCGAGTTCGGCGCCCTGGCGGGCCAGTTCGCCGGCGCCGACTTCTCGGGAACACTGGAGGCCACGCCAGGCTGCCGCTGGCTGGTGCGGCTGCACCGGATCGACGAGCCGCCGCAGCCCGACCCGGTGCAGCCGCAGCCCGTGGACACCCAGCCGGACACTGGCCCGGCGGCCGTGGGTCCCGCCGGCCCACTGCCCGGTCCGCTGCCTGCCCGGCCGCCTACGCTGGAGCGTCTGCAGGGCCTTACCGGCGGGCGGGGCATCCCGTCACCCTGAATGGCGCTTTCCCGAGCGAGGGCGCCATGTCCGGCGCGAACGCCGCCGCCACCTGGCATGGCGTGGCCCGGCGGCGCCCCGGCCGGCCCGGCTGCCGGTTGATGTCCACCAGCAGCGTCCCACCGCCCGCCATCGCCAGCCGCACCCGGCCCTGGTGCAGCACCCGCACCCATAGCGGCTGCGGGCCGCCGAGCCCCGTCAGCAGGCCATGGCCGAGCGCGGCCACACGGCCGCGGTACTCTGCCGCCAATTCTGGCGTATGGGAGTGGTATAGCCCCACGGCAACGTCCCAATCGCCGGCCTCCTGGTCCAGTGCGCTGAGGTAGCGGGCGGCGTAGTCGGCGTTGGCCGCCGGGTCGAACGCTTCGTCGAGCGAGCGGAACGCGCCGGGGTGGATCGCCAGGTTGACCTGCATGCAGCCTACGTCGATGGAGCGTAGGCCCGCGGCCTGCGCCTGCTGCACGGCGGCGATGGCGGCGGCCTTGGTGTCGAAGTAGGCGCCGCGCCCGGCTACGTCGATGGTCCATGGCCAGGCGACGGCGCTGCCGCCGGGCAGCAGGCGTCCGCTTTCGACCAGGGCGATGCGTTCCAGCAGGCCGGGCGGGGTGTTCCAGTTGTGCTCGGCCGTGTGCAGGGCGGGGGCGCACTGGTCGGCGGGTTGCGCCCGTGCCGCCGGGGCGAGGAGCAGGATGAAGGTTGATAGGACGAGGGCACAGGCTTTCTGCTCGCTTTTCCCCCGGGGGAGGGCCGGGGGGAAAGGGTCTTGCTTGCCTCCGCCGCTCAGGAGCCGCTGGCGCCGCCGGGACCGGGCTGCACATGACAAGCGGGGTGCCCTGCAAGACTCCCTCGCCCCGGCCTTGGTCGGTTTCACGGCCCAAGGCCGGAGGGAGAGGGGGAAGGAAGCGTACTCGTCATGGCGACGGCGTGTCGCCGCCCCAGCGGTCGCGCACCGCGCGGTAGTGCCGGACGGGGTCATACAGCGGCGCCGGCAGGGCCAGCCCCTCGGCGGTCAGGCGGCCGGTGGCCGAGAGCAGCCGCAGGCCGCCAAGCATCACGTCGTGCTCGGCCGACACCAGGTTGACGTTGGCGGTGAACAGCTCCTGCTGCGCGTTCAGCACCTCGATCAAGGTGCGCGCGCCTACACCTTGCTGGCGGGTGATGCCGCGCAGCGCGACCTCGTTGGCCGCGACGGAGGCCTTCTGCTGCCGCACCCGCTCCTGCGCGGCGGCGAGCACGTCCCAGCCGGACTGCGCTAGCTGCCGGGCCTGCCGCTGCGCCTGGTCGCGTTGCAGGCGGGTGCGCTCGGCGGCCTCCTTGGCCTGACGGGTCTGGGCGGAGGTCTCGCCGCCCTGGTAGAGCGGCACCGAGAACTGCACGGTGGCCTCCGCCACGTTGTCGCTCTGGCGCAGCAGTTGCACGTCGGTCTCCCGCAGGCGGGACAGGCGGCCCTGCAGCGACACCGTCGGGTACAGCCCGGCACGGGCGACGTCGATGCCCAGCCGCGTCGCCTCCTGGTTCTCCCGCGCCGCGGCCACGTCGGGGTTGTCCGCCACCGCCTGCGACACCGCGATGTCGCGGCTGGAGGGCAGGCCATCCAGCCGGCGGCGCGGCAGGTCCAGCGCGCCGGGTGCGGTGCCTACCTGCTGCTCGAACACCGCGCGCGAGGTCGCCAACTGCGCTTCTGCCCCGGCCAGCGCGGCGCGGCCGTCAGCCAGGCGGGCGCGGGCCTGGGCGGCGTCGGTCTCGGTCACCTCGCCGGCCCGGGCGGACTGCTCGGCGGCGCGCAGCGTGCGTTCCAGCACCTGAACGTTGGCCCGGTCGAGGCCGACCACCCGCTGGTCGCGCGCCACGTCCAGGTAGGCGCCGGCTGCCGCCAGCAGCACTACCGCCTCGGTGGACAGGAGTTGCGCGCGTTGCGCCCGCACCAGCGCCTCCGCCTGGCCGATCTGCGCCGGCACGCGCCCGCCGGTGTACAGCGGCTGAGTGACGGTGCCGTTGAACTGCTGGGGGACGCGGCGCTGGGGGTTGTGCTGCGCGTCCAAGCTGTCCTGGATGGCGGACCCGCCGATGCTGCCATCGACGATGACGCGGGGGCGCCAGCCGGACAGGGCGCGCGGCACGCCCTCGTCGGTTTCGCGCAGCCGCTGCCGCTCGGCGCCGAGCTGCGGGTTGTACAGGTAGGCGCGGGCGAGCGCGTCGTCGAAGGACTGCGCCCGGGACGGCGACGGCGTCAACCCGCCAACCAGGATGAGCGCCGCAGCCCAGCGCATCATGCGGTCGCCCCGGTCGGCGGCGCGGCTGCTCCCTGTTCCGGCGCCTCGTCCGTCTTGGGCTTCTGCGGCGGCTGCTTCTCCGGCGGCTGGGCCACCCGCGTTTCCTGCAGGAACAGCAGGATCACCAGGCCGCCGAGCGTCACCATGCCGAGCGTGCCGAAGGCATCGGCGTAGGCCATCACGTAGGCCTGCGCTGTCGCCGCCGTCGTGATTGCCGCCGGGCCGCCCGTCGCCTCGCGCTGCACGGTGGCCTGCGCCCCGGCCATGACGTGGTTGATGATGAGGTTGGAGTGCACGCGCTCCCGCACCGTCACCACGGCGCCGATGATCGCCGAGCCGGCGGTGCCCGCCAAGGTGCGCAGCACGTTGAACAGCGTGCCGCCCGCCACCGCGTCCTGCGGCTGCAGCACGCTCGTGGTGACCAGCAGCACCGGCACGATGATGAACGGCAGCCCGCACGCCTGCAGGGACAGGGGCAGCAGAAAGTCCCCCCGCACCCACTCCGCCGTGACGTAGGTCGCCAGGCGGCTGCCCACCGTCGCCAGCGCCAACCCGAACACCATCAGCAGGCGCACGTCCAGCACCCGGGTCAGCGCCGCGACCAGCGGGCACAGCACGATTTGCGACCCGGCGGCCAGCAACAGGATGTCGCCCACCTGCAGCTCGCGGAAGCCGGCGATCTGGGTGCCGAACTGCGGCAGGATGTAGGAGGTGGCGAGGCTGGCGAAGCTGAACACCAGGATGACCAGCAAGCCGAGGGAGAGGTTGAGCCGCTTGAGCAGCCGCAGCTCGACCAGCGGGTCCTTCGTGGTCAGCGAGTGCCAGATGAACACCGCCAGCGCCGTGCCGGCGGCGACGAACAGGCCGGTGATCAGGCCGCTGCTGAACCAGTCCAGCCGCTGGCCCTGGTCCAGCCCGGCCGTCAGGCAGGCCGCGAACACCGCGGCGCAGAACATGCCGAAGTAGTCCGCCTTGGCGAAGGCCTCGGTCTTCACCTTCTCGACCGGCAGGCCGACCAGCACCAGGACCAGCACCACGGCGCCGGGCAGCAGGTTCTGCCAGAAGATGGCCTGCCAGCCGAGGTACTCGTCCAGCGCGCCGGCGATGCTCTCGGAGATCAGCGGGGAGATCGTTGTCAGCAGGCCATAGACCGCGAAGCCCCAGTTGCGCTGGTACATCGGCAGGAAGCGCAGCACGGTGCTGAGCAGCAGGGGGATCAGCGCCCCGCCGCCCGCGCCCTGCAGGAAGCGGAACAGGACCAGGCCGGGGTAGGTGCTCTGCACGGGGACTGCGACCGCCGACAGCGTCAGCAGCGCCACCGCCGCCGCGATGGCCCGGCGTTGCGACACCACGCCCGCCAGCCAGGGGGTGATGGGCACGATGGCGATGGTGGCGACGTTGAAGGCCTCCGTGACCCAGGCGCCCTCGTCCATTCCCAGCCCCACCCCGCCGCGCAGATCGACCAGCGCGAAGGTGTCCAGGCGGGTGTTGAGGTTGGACATCAGGCCGCCCAGCACCGCGCCGAGCAGCCCCAGCGCCAGACGCCCGGTGATCGGCGGGGGTCCTGCGGGCGGCTTGCCGTCCGGGCCAGGATCGGGCGGGCGCGGGTGCAGCAGGCGGAGCCAGCTCATGGCGGCGGGGTCATGGCAGCCGGGTCATGGCAGCGGGGTCATGGCGAGTTCACGGGGCGGCCGATGGTCGCGGTGTCCACCGTGGTCTCCACCGACAAGCCCGGCACCAGGCGGCCGGCGAGTGGATGGCTGGGGTCGCCCATCTCGTTGAGGGTGATCTTCACCGGCACGCGCTGGACGATCTTGGTGAAGTTGCCGACCGCCCGGTTCGGCCGCAGCAGGCCCGACTGCGCCTCGCTGATCGGCTCGATGCTCTGCACGACGCCGTGCAGCAGGACGCCGGGGAAGGCATCGATCCGGATCTCGGCCACCTGGCCGGGCTGCATCTGGGTCAGTTGCTCCTCGCGGTAGTTGGCCACCACCCAGACGTCGGCCAGCGGCACCAGGGTGATCAGCATGGTGCCGGGGGCGACGTGCTGCCCCTTGAACACCTGGCGCAGCCCGACGACGCCGTCCACGGGGGCGGTGATGCGGGTGTAGCCCAGGTTGACCTGCGCCAGCGCCAGCGCCGCCTGCTGCGCCTGCAAGGTGGCCCGCGCCTGATCGGCCTGCGCCTGCTGCACCGCGATGTCGGCCCGCGCCGCGCCGACCGCGCTGCGGTCGCCGGACAGGGTGGCGCCGTAGCGGCGCTCGTCGGCCACCGCTGCCTCCCAGGCGCGCTTCAGGCCGGACTCGGTGCCCAGCAACTGGCCCTGCCGGATGCGCTCCAGCCGCGCCCGCTCCAGTTGCGCGCCGTCCGAGCGGGTGGCGGCGGCGGCCACGCCCACCTGGGAACGCTGGCTGGCCACCTGCGCCTCGGCCAGCACCACCCCAGCCTCCGCCGCGGCCACGTCGGCGGCGGCGCGGTCCAGCCGGGCCTGGTAGTCGTCGTCCTCGATGCGGTACAGCAGGTCGCCGGCATGGACGGGCTGGTAGTCCGTCACGGCCACCTCCACCACGTTGCCGGACACCCGGGCGGACACCTGCGTCGGGTCGCCGCGGAGCTGGGCGTCGTTGGTCTCGCGCCGGGCGCCCTCCCACACCAGGGCGTTCCAGTCCACGATGAACGCGCCGGCCAGCAGCAGCCCGGCCGCCAGCACGATGGCGCGGACGACGACGGCCTTGCGGCCCTGCTCCTTTTCGGGCGGCTTATCGGGCATTGCGCGGCGCTGCGGGTGCGTTGGCGTCGGTGGCGACCAGGGCGGAGACGCTCATGCCGGGGCGGACCCGGCCGCGCAACGGGCTGCTGCCCCAGTCGATGGCGATCTTGACCGGCACGCGCTGCGCGACCTTGGTGTAGTTGCCGGTGGTGTTGTCCGCCGGCAGGCCGCTGAACGCGGCGCCGGTGCCGGGCGACAGGCCCGCGACGTGCCCCTGCAGCAGCTGGTCCGGGAAGGCGTCCACCCGCAGCCGCGCCGGCACCCCGGGCTGCAGGTGGGCGATCTGCCGCTCGGTGAAGTTCGCCGTCACCCAGACCGCGTCCAATGGCGTGAGCGCGATCACCGCCGTCCCGGGCGAAACCAGCGTACCCACCCGCACCGCACGCGCGCCCAGCATCCCATCCACCGGCGCCCTGATGCGCGTCCAGCCCAGGGTGATGGCGGCCAGCCGCGCATCGGCCTGGCGGGCGGCTTGAACAACGGAGACCAACGATGCGCACCACCATGCTTGCCATCCTGCCGATAGTCCTCCTTGCCGCTTGCGCGGACGAGTCGCGCCAAGCCCCGGTCTCGACCGCGTTCCGCGGCAGCGGGTCGGCCAGCTCGGAGCCGGAGCCGGCGAACAGCCTGCCGCGCGGCGCTTCGGTGGACGCGCCGCTGACGAGCCGCATTGGCAACATCGAGAACACCCGGGTCGGCCCGGCGACGCGCGGCGCCGCAAGCCTGACCCCAGCCGCGGCCAGCCGCTACTAGCAATCGCCACACGGACCGGCCCCTGCGCGACCTGATCCAGGCCAAACCTGGCGGCAGGAACCGTGGGGCCGGGTTCGATCCAACCTGACCGGCAGGCCGGGCCTGCGGCGTGCCCGTAGATGGCTGCGGCCACGCGGCATGAGCCTGCCGGACGGGGGCGTGCTTAGCCGCTGCGTCGGGCGGCGAGGGTGGGCCGCCGCTCCGCCCGCGTGAGGTTGGCCCAGCGCAGCCCGGCATCGAGCGGCATGACGGCCGCCCCGTCCCGTAAGCCCAAGCACCCGGTTGGCGGGTTTGAGGGCGAATGGCTTGGCCCGGC
>JAABUQ010008666.1_pt1 | contig 14149 bp, 13 predicted proteins | sample 5560001 | NCBI WGS metagenome assembly JAABUQ01 (sample SAMN10711888, study PRJNA513371) | rock metagenome | isolation source: Antarctica rocks | place: Antarctica: Victoria Land, Finger Mt nord | collected 2015-12-18
CTGGACTGCTGATGTTAAACCGCAGATGCCTTGAAACCTTTGCTTTTAAATGTTACCCGCAAACACCGGAGAGTGCGCCTGACGAAATAGGTTACGGCGAATGTGTTTTCTCTGCTGGGAACGCCGCGCTATGACGCTGATAAAGCCATGCCGCCGCGAGAAGAACCATGCCTCCTAATATCCAGGCCAGGCTGATTATTATCAGCGTTGAAAGCTCGTATTGAATCAGATTGCCATAGCCTTTTCCGTACCAGGCGACAGTGCCACGCAGTCCTACCCCCTGCCGGTGCGCCACGTAAGCCTTCCAGCCATACATTAGGCCAATGGCAAAAAGGCCCGCTGCAAGCAGGCCTACCTCTTCCCAATTGCCGAGCAGTTTTCCTGCTCTCGTTTGCAGCCGCTTGAGCAGCATCGATGATCCCTCCGAGGCAAGGATACGGCTTTGTTTTGCGGGGCAGCCTCGCCGCCGCCGACCCGGCAGAAGACGGTTTACCCCAGCGGCATCAGCCAGCGCCAGATCAGGTAGAAGTGGCATGCGCTGCCGCACAAGACGCACGTATGCCACAGGTCATGGGCCGTGAACCTGCCGGGCCACAGGTGCGGGCGATCCAGGGCCAGCACGGCCACGCCCATACTGTAAATAATGCCCCCCGCCACCAGCCAGCGCACCGCCTCGGCGGGCAGGGCATGCGTCACCGGCCCCCAGAATAGCATCACCAGCCAGCCCATGATCACATACACGATAACCCGCCACCAGTGCGGCGTCCTGCGCCCGAAGACCACGTTGAGAGTGCCCAGCACGGCCAGCCCGTATTCAATTTCCAGCAGGCGCGCGCCCCACCCGCCGCGCCCCGGCCCCAGGCACAAGGGTGCATACGTGCCTGCAATCAGCAGAAAGATGCCGATGTAGTCCAGGCGGCTCAGCCAGTCTTGGAGGGGGCGCGGCGCGTGCCATGTGTGCGACAAGGCACTGGCGAGGTACAAAAACACCAGGCTGCCTGCATACAACGAACAAGACAGCACCGCCCAAAAATGCCCGTGCGACGCCCGCAGCAGCAGCGCCCACGCGAGCAGCGACAGCACGGCCCCGGCATAATGGGACACGGCGCTGTATGGCTCCTTCAGCCCGGCTTTCTGCGCGTCTGCGGCAAGGTTGGGGGCAGCCTCATCCATTACAAGGCGCTGGTTCTCCGTCATGCCTGCACCCAAACCGGCGGCAGAACCGTCAACGCCGTGGTTTGCCCCGTGCCCATATGAACAAAGCGCATCGCGCAGGCCCACAAGCCCGGCGCACAAGCTGTCGTTTCCGCCCCATGCTTGTCGCTGAATGCGGCAAAAGCCAGCGTGCGGTACTTTTCCAAGTTGGGCGGGCTGGTTGTGCGGCGCATCGGCTGCGCCAGCAGCTCGGCGACCACATTCGGCGCGTTTGATCCCGACGACTGCCACACGATTTCGCCTGCCCCGGCCTGTACGGTGACGACGATTGTGTCTCCCGCGAACGGCGTATCGGGCGGATCGGTGCGCAGGTCGGCATTGGGCTGCGCGTGCAGGCGCTTGAGCATCAAAGTCATAAATGCGCCGTAGCCGGTTTGCGTGTTGGTTTCGGCCCAGGTTGAGGCGGTGCGGGGACGTGCCGCGCCAAACTTATCCCAGGCGAGCCGCTGCGCTTCGGTCAGCGTGCGCCAGGCTTGGGCGACCTGCGCAAAGCGGCTGCGCCTTGCTTGCTGCTTCGGCGTGCGCGGGTCGGCGGGCGGCTGATAGCGGCGGCTTCGGAGTTTGCCGCCTCCCTTCAAGTACACGCGGTCGCCCAGGCGTCCGCTGGCTTCGGTGATAAAACTAGGCAGTTGTTCGTTCATAGTGAGGTTCTCCTTTTTGTGGCGAGAGGCTTACACAGGCTGTCCTCTATTATCGCACAGATGTTCCCATTTACGACCAACGACGGAAGAAATTATTCCGTCGTTGGAACACGCTTGGCATGCCTGTGCATTGCGTATGACCCGCGCAGGCTACGCTGCTACGCCGAAGTTCTGCGTGTACAGGTCATGCAGCGTGTCCAGGTCGCTTTGGGCGAGGGGCGTTATGTCGGGGGCGGCGCAAAACTCTTCCAACTGGCGGGCGTCGTAGATGTTGGGCAGGGCGCACGCGAGTGTCGGCTCCGACCAAAGGAACTGCAAAGCGGCCTGGCCCAAAGTGCGCCCCGTTCCGTTCGTCAAAAAATCCAATGTTTCAATCTTACGCAATCCATCTTCAAGCCAGGCTTTGCGCTTGGCGTTGGTGGACACGCGGAAGTTGCGATGGTCGCCCTCCGCGAACTCGGTCTCGGCGGTATAACTGCCTTCCAAAAGGCCGGAGGCATGGGGAACACGCACCATCACGCCCCCGCCTGTCTCGCGCGCAGCGGCGAACACATCCGCGCCGAGCATCTGCTCTAGGAGGTTGTAGATGATTTGCACGCTGGTCATGCCGCGACGCTGGAAGGCTTCTGCCCCTTCCTCGGCCTGGCGAATGTCAATGGCGGGGCCAAGGGCTGCGCCGTAGTGGCGTATCTTGCCTTCATTTTTCAAACATTCCAATGTTGCAAAAATATCGTCTTGGGCAAGAGCATCCAAACGCGGGTTGTGCATTTGATACAGGTCTATATAGTCGGTGCCCAAGCGCTTCAGGCTTTCCTCGCAGGCGCGCTTGATAAATGCCGGTGACCAGTCGTGGGGGCGCTCGCGCTGTCCGGGCTGCTCGCCGGGCGCGGTGTACCAGTCGTACCCGAACTTCGTGGCGATGGTGAGCTTGTCCCGGTGCTGCCCCAGGGCTTCGCGCAGGATAGTTTCGCCCAGGCCATCGCCGTAGACATCTGCTGTATCATAAAACGTGACGCCCAGCTCAAAAGCGCGGCGCAGCAGATGCAGGCGCAAGGCTTCGTCGGTGACGCCCCACATGCGGGTGGAAACAGTCCACACGCCAAAGCCGACCACGGAGGCCTGAAGGTCGGTGGTGCCGAAATGTCGGTATTGCATAGGTTGCCTTCTTGGGATTAATCAAAGTGTTTAGGTTTGCGAGCTTGGCAGCCCCATTGTACCCGCAACGCTTTGCGCCGTGCCACAAAGCGCGGGCGGGCAAACAAAATGCGAGGCGCAGGAAACAGCAGAAGTAATCGCGAATAACACAACATCATCATTGCCTTCTTGCCTGGCCAGGCACCCTTTGTTGCCTCGCCAGGCACCCTTCGCGGGGCGTGCAACTTTTCGCGCTGCCCTGTGTCATATCTTATTGTGAAACGCTTCACGAACTTGGCACGCGGCGAAGGCGAAGGCAAAGCATAGGCAGAGCACTTCAAGACGAAATGGGACTCACGCGATGGCAGACAAACGCAGCCGGTACACGGAAGCCTTTCAAGAAAACGGAAACCTGCTGGGATTGACGTCGCTGGCGGCTTTGTCGGCGGCCCTGCTCAACCCGCTGCCGCTGCTGGCGGGCCTGGTGATGGAGGCGACTTACCTGCTGTTTGTCCCCGATTCGCAGTGGTACAGCGCGCGGCTGTCGCGCAAAAACGATGCTGCCGTGGCAGCCCGGCGTCTAGCGCTTCGGGAGCAGACATTTCCCACGCTGGACAGCGACATGCAGGGGCGTTTTCTGAGACTGGAGCAGGTGCGCGCGCAGATTGGAACGCAGGCCAAAGACGAGCACTGGTTTCTGGAAGTACTGCGCAAGCTGGACTATTTGCTGGAAAAGTTCCTGCTGTTCGCGGGCAAAGAAGCAGAGTTCCGGGGGTATCTCGCGTCGGTCTGGCGGGAAGAATGCGGCAATCCTCGGCACACAGGCCCCACCCGGCGCGATGACTTTGCGCGCTTCAACGCGCCGCGACTAGTCGGCGTGGCAGGGGAAGAGAAAGCGCTCACCCTGCCTGCCATGAACCGGGTGCCGGGCTTGGTCAAGGACGTGCGGACAAGCCTGGAAGCGGAGATTGTGGATGTGCAAAAGCTGCACGGCTTAGAAAACGACGAGAACACCAAAGCCGTGCTGGACAAGCGCATGGAAGTGCTGAAGCAGCGCGACGAAGGCATTGATAAGATTGGACGCATCACCACCAATCTGCAATATCAGTTGTCGTTGCTGGAAGATACATTCGGGCTAATCAACGACCAGATACGCGCGCGCTCGCCGGAGCAAGTAATCTCCGACATTGACAGCGTGGTCTTCCAAACCGACAGCATGACCAAGCTTCTAGAAGAGCTGGCTCCCTTTGACCAAATCGCGGCCTGAGAAGCCGCCCAGATAATCTAAAAAGGCATTAGCGAGAAAGGCAATACTATGGAACTGCGCGACCGCCTGCGCAAAGCGGCAGGCTTGTTTGTGGAGCTGCCGCCGGAGGAACACCGGGCAGAAGCGTCCGGCTTTGCGCCCCACGCCGAGGCGCACACAGACGCGCCCCGCCCGGCCCGCACCGTGGAGCAAATCGTGCGGCAGTCCGATGGCCCCAACCTGGACGAAATCCAGGTGCCTCACCACGCCGCGCCGCCCACAGCCCTGCCCGACGGCAGCACGGACTTTGGGGACATCTATGCCCATGCCGGACTGCCCGCCACGCCGTTCAGCGCCGAGCAGATGCGCGACCTGCTTCAGTCCCTGCCCGCCGAACTGCCCCTCAACACGCGCCGCCAGACAGTCAAAGTGACATTGGAAGCGATGGGCAAATCCTTGGGGGCTACGGCGGATACCATTGTCGCCGATGCATCGCGCAAGATGGCCGCGCTAAGCGCCTACAGCGATGCCCTATCGCAGCAGACCAGCACGCAGGTGGCGCAGGCGCAGCGCGAAATCGCCGCTTTGCAGGCGCAAGTGGAGGAAAAGCGGCAGGCGGCAACCGCCGCGCAGCAGAACCTTGCGCAAACACTGCAAATTATGCACGCCGAAAGCGACAAACTGGAGGACGTGCTGGAGTTCTTCAGCCTGGACGTGCCGCCGTCCGCGCAGGCAGGCAAATAGCCCGCGTTTTTACATAAGTTATTTGGGACAACAAGTTCAAGACAAGGAGCAACGGAAATGCATCTGAAACCGATGGGCAAATTAATGGTGCTGATTTTGATTGCCGGCCTCGCCCTGGGCGTCTGGCGCTCGTGGAGCCGCCTGGCCCCGCAGGCCGCAGGCAAAGGCTCGGTCGTGCCGCAAAAGATTGAGCTGCCGGCATCAGGGATCGGCGCGAGCGCGGGTACAGCTTCGGCTCCGGCCACAGTTACCTATGCCGCCACTAGTGGCGCTCCCGGCTGCGCAGACAAGCCGGTTGTCAAGCTACTGGGCTATGCCTGGAACGCGCAGATGGGCCTTTTGTACGCCAACGGCGGCCCGCAGGCCGCGCAGGGCAGCTTGATGTGCCGGCATGGCGTCAACCTGCAATTCTTTCGCCAGGACGACAACGACAAGATGCAGGAGGCCTTGGCCGCCTTCGCCACGCAGCTGAGCCAAGGCACGGCGCAGCCCGATAAAGGCGCGAACTTCTGCGCCATCATGGGCGACGGCTCGGCGGCATTCCTCGCCGGGCTGAATGCGACACTAGCAAAGCTTGGCCCCGGCTACCAGGCAAAGATTGTGGACGCCATCGGCTACTCGCATGGCGAAGACAAGTTTATGGGGCCTGCCGCCTGGAAAGCCAACCCCGGCGCGGCACGCGGGACATTAGTGGCAGGCGTCATTCGCGACGGCGACTGGAACATCGCGCAGAAGTGGTGCGGCGACAACGGCATTGCGTCCAACCCGGACGAAAAGACCTATGACCCCAATGCGATCAATTGGGTCAACGCCTCCGATTATTTGGATGCCCCCGCCAAGTATATCGCAGGCTATTCGGAAGACCGGCCCGTAGTCGTCAATGGCAAGCGGACGGGGCAGACCAAGCATGTGGTCGTGCAGGGCTGCGTGACATGGACGCCCGGCGACGTGAATGTGGCAACCAAAAAAGGCGGCATTGTCCCGATTGTGTCTACGCTGGAATACTCGTCGCAGATGCCGTGCGTCGTGATTGGCATTGACAAGTGGATGAAGGCGAACCGCAAGACCGTAGACAACATGATAGCGGCTATCGCCGAAGGCGGGCAGGCTGTCAAAAGCGACCCGGCGGCACTGGACAAGGCCGCGCAGGTCAGCGCCCAAGTTTACAATGAACCCGGCACGGACGCGGCGTACTGGGCCAAATACTACCGGGGCGTGACACAGGCCGATATGACAGGGCAGCAGGTCGCGCTAGGCGGGTCTTCGGTCAATGGCTTGGCCGATACGTTAGTCTCGTTCGGCCTGGTCAACGGCGCAGCGGATTTGGTGAGCGCAACCTACTCGGTCTTCGGCAACCTGGTGCATTCACAGTATCCCGAACTCATGGCCTCGGTGCCGCCTGCCAGCGAAGTTATTGATAAATCGTATGTGCAGGACGTGACGCACGAGAACGCGCCCGCGCCCACGGCGATTGCCGCCGCCAAGCCGACCTATGTCAAGCGCGTGGCGAAGGCGACCGTGGGCCATCGCGCCTGGCACATCCACTTCAATTCCGGGCGGGCGACCTTCTCGCCTGACGCTAAAAAACTGCTGGACGAGCTATCCTCCGACCTGCTGGTGGCGAGCGGCACGGTGGTAGAGATACACGGCTACACGGACAGCCAGGGCAGCACCACCACGGATATGCCCTTGTCTCATGCCCGCGCCGCAGCGGTGATGCACTATCTGCAAGGACGCGCGCCGGTCAACTTCCCTGCGGGACGCATCAAAATCTACGCGCATGGCGAGGCAAATCCAGTGGCCTCTAACGCGACCGCCGACGGACGCGCGACCAATCGGCGCGTGGAGATTGTGCTGAAGTCTGCCGCCTAAGCGCCTCTGACCCCTAGGAGCCAACTATGGCACTGGAAACACCCAAGACAACGGATAGCGCAGGCCCCGTCACCGAGAACGCTCTGGTGGCGGGGGCCGACGGCAATGCCGCCCTGCGCGTCGGCGACGGCCAGGCACGCGCTTGCCACACCAGCCCCGCACGCGAACTGGCCGCTGTCTTTCTGCCCAATCGCGCTGTTGCCCCCGCGACCATGCGCCTCTTGGTCGTTGCTGAACTCGCCATTGCCTTTCTGGTGTGGCTGTATTCCCCTTTCAAAGTGCTGCCCCGGCCCGCCGAAGTGCTGCACGCCTTGCAGTCCTTGTGGATGACGCAGGGATTGGGGCCGGAGCTTGCCACTTCCTTTAAGCTGAACCTGGAAGCGCTGGCCTGGAGTTCTTTGATCTCGCTGGGCCTGGCGTATCTGACCGTCCTGCCCCTGTTTCGTCCCTTCGTGGCAGGCATCTCTAAGGGGCGATTTTTGTCGCTGGTGGGCTTTACGTTTATCTTTACGCTCATCTTTGGCGGCGGGCATATGCTCAAAACATCCCTGCTGGTCTTTGCCGTCTCGGTGTTTTATGTCACGGGCATGGCGTCGGTGATTGCGGCCATTCCCAAAGAGGAGTTTGACTACGCCCGGACTTTGCGCATGCGCGAGTGGCGCGTGGTCTGGGAGGTGGTCATCCTGGGCACGGCAGACAAGGCGTTTGAGGTCTTGCGCCAGAATGCCGCGATGGGCTGGATGATGCTGACCCTGGTGGAAGGCATTGTCCGATCCGAGGGCGGCGTGGGCGCGATGCTGCTGAGCGAAAGCAAGCACTTTCTGCTGCCCCAAGTGTTTGCTATTCAAATCGTCATTCTCACAGTCGGCTTGCTGCAAGACAGCATCATTGGGCTGATCCGGCGCATCGTCTGCCCCTATGCCGACCTGAAGCTAGAACGCCAATAAGAATTGAGCGCTAATCAAGAACTGAGATAAGATAACATGTCTCCCCTGCCCTGTGAATATGGCGATGCCCTGCTGCAAGTGCAGAACGTCTCGGTGACCCTGGGCGGCACACTCATTCTGCGCGACGTCAACTTAACCATCCGTGACCTAGTGCGGCCCGGCTACACGCAGGGGCAGGTGGTCGGGCTGCTTGGCCCATCGGGGGTCGGCAAGACCACGCTGTTTCGCATCTTGGCGGGCCTGGACGAGCCGGACAGCGGGCAGGTGCTAGTGGACAAGGAGTGCCGCCCGGTGCAGCGCGGCATGGTCGGCGTGGTCGCGCAGACTTACCCTTTGCTTGAGCACCGCACCATCAGGGGCAATTTGATGGTGGCCGGGCGTCAGGCGGGCCTGCCCAGCCGCGACTCGCAGGCCAAGGCTGACGGTCTGCTGCGCCGCTTCGGGCTGGACACGCAGGCGGCCAAGTACCCCGCCCAGCTTTCAGGCGGCCAGCGGCAGCGGGTCGCAATTGCGCAGCAATTTATGTGCAGCGACCACTTCCTGCTCATGGACGAGCCGTTTTCGGGGCTAGACATCATTGCCGCCGAGCGCGTCTCGCAGCTTATTCAGGAAATGGCGCAGGCGGACGAGCTGAAAACGTTTGTCTTAGTCACCCATGACATTGCCGCTGCTTTGCAAGTGTGCGACACAATCCTGCTGATGGGACGCGACCGGGATGCGCAGGGCAGCCCTATTCCCGGCGCGCGCATTCAGGCAACCTATGATTTGGTGCAGCGCGGGCTGGCCTGGCGCACGGGAGCCAGCGCAGTGCCGGAGTTTCTGGAACTTCTGGGCGAGATACGCACGGCTTTCGCTCGCCTTTGATATTCTAGGCTCGCCAAAACGAAGCGCCTGCTCTCTTGGGAAGAGCGGGCGCTTTTTATTGGCAAATAGAGGACATTTTTTGGGCGTCAGTGCGGGTTGGGTATATATCAGCGCTGATTGGCGGGGTCGCCATACGGGTCTTGCGAGGCATTTAGGATGTTGCTCTGCGCCCCCGGATCGCCGTAGGGGTCTTGGGACGCATCTAACACCTGGCCGGTCTGATTGGCGTGCTGACCGAACAAGCCCTGGATTTCACCGAGCAGGCCGCTGGGATTGAACGGCGTGTTGGGCGATTGGTTCTGCTGGGCGGTATGGTTGGTGATCGCGCCGAGCACCTGGCTGAAAAGAGAATTGAGGGCCATTTTAATTGTGTCCTTGTTGTTTTGTAAAGAGCGTGACGCCAACTGACAGGGCGCACAGCTCTGTTTTACCCGGCATGCGCCTAGTTTTACACAAGCGCCCTAGGCCCCAAATGACGGCTTTACACAAGCCCAATGCGCCCCAAGTGACGGCAAAGAGTGATTTCCTGCTATACTAGGATTAACTTCGCCCGAGTGCGGCTATAAACTTGGTGTACGACGGGCGGAACATTAAGAATAGGAATACGACGAATGAAACAAGCCACGGAACGAAGGTCGTTCAAGGTTCGCTTTTTTGAAACTGAGGAAGATGGGCACGTTCACTTTGACTTTGCCCACTTCCAGCAAGTGTTTTTTATGCAGGTGATTGCCCTGCTGCTGCTTTTTAGCCCCTGGGTTGCCCGGCAGGTTCACCCCCCCATCGCTGCCCAAACCTTTTTGCCTCTGGTTGTTGTCAAAACCGTCGCCCCCTGGCTGTTTCTGGCCGGGTGGACGGCGGTTTTTTACGTGGTCGCCGCGTTCTTTGAATGGGTCTTCCATCGCTACTTGTTTCACATTGTGCCAAACTTCATGGCCCGCAAGCATACCCTGCACCACTTTATGCACCCGGTTGAGAACTACCAGACCCACGAAGAGCACCAGACCGAGAGTGCCCATTTCCCGCTGCACGCCCTGGTCACATTCCTAGGCATCTTTACGCTGGCGTCCTGGCCCATTCAGCGCTTTTTGCCGCACCAGCCGATTTTGCTGGCTGTCAACTTAGCCGTTGCGTTGGGCTACTATCGCTACGAGCTAACCCACGCGCAGAAGCATTTCTCCTTCGCCTGGCAGGTGGAGCAGCTTAACGATCTCAAATCAGGCCGCAAGTACGAAGAGCGTTTTGTCCTTCACTTTATCCACCACGACAAAACGCAGTTTAACGAGGCTGTCTTTGCGGAGGATATTAAATCCCTGCCCGACCGCGTGTTTGGCACATTCCTTCCCGGCAGCCTTTTGCGCGACGATCAGGGCAATGTCGTGGTGCAGCACGAAGGCGAGACCCCGTATTTCACCATTGTGCTGCCCGAAAAGCTGCCCCGCCCCATCGGCATCGTGCGCGTTCTAGACCGCCTGAGCTTGCGCTGGCAGGCCGCGTTCTTCCGCATGTTCCCGACCAAGCGCAGCGAGTACCACTTCTAGCGCCGTCTTGTTTTGGCGGCTTTGCACCGAAACCGGCGCGAAGGCTCCCCTGTCCCGAATTGGGGCTGGGGAGCCTTTTTGCTGGCCTGAGGAGGCAGTGCAGGCACGCCGTTTGTGTTCACGGGGTATAACGCACGCAGGAGAAGCCGACCATGCCGCGCCTCAGCCAAAGCTTATTGCCGCAAATTACCGTTCCCAAGCCCGCCTATGACCGGGCGGCGCTTGCCATCGGCATTGTCCACTTTGGAGTCGGGGGCTTCCACCGGGCGCACCAGGCCGTTTATCTGGATGACCTGCTCAACGGCGGCAAGGCGCAGGAGTGGGGCATTTGCGGGGTGGGCCTGCTGCCGGGCGATGTCCGAATGCGTGAGGCTTTGGTGCCGCAGGATTGTTTGTACACAGTCGTCACCAGGGATGCCCACGGCGACCGGGCGCGCGTTGTCGGCAGTTTGGCCCAATACCTGCTGGCCCCCGACAACCCTGAAGCGGTGCTTGCCATGCTCGCCGCCCCCGAAACGCGCCTGGTGACACTCACCATCACCGAGGGCGGGTACAACACAGACTTCCACACGGGCAAGTTCAACCTCAGCCACCCCGATATTGTGCATGACCTCGCGCACCCCCACCAGCCCGTGACCGTGTTCGGTTACATTGCCGAGGGCTTGGCGCGCAGGCGCGAGGCGGGCCTGACGCCGTTCACCGTGCTTTCGTGCGACAACATCCAGGGCAACGGAACGGTGATTTCGCATTGTATGGAAGCGTTTGCTACGGCGCGCGACCCGCAGCTCGCGCGCTGGATCGGCGAAAACGCCGCGTTTCCTAGCTGCATGGTAGACCGGATTACGCCGCAAACAACCGATGCCGAGCGCGCCCTGGTGCGGCAAGAGTTCGGCATTGAGGACGCCTGGCCGGTTGTCTGCGAGCCGTATCAGCAGTGGGTGATAGAGGATACGTTTAGCAATGGACGCCCTCCGCTGGAAGATGTCGGCGTGCAACTCGTGGCGGATGTGCGGCCTTACGAGACCCTCAAGCTGCGCTTGCTGAACGCGGGCCATTCCGCGCTGGGGTATCTTGGGTGGCTGGCCGGCTTCCGCACCATAGACCGCGTGGCGAGTGACCCGCAGTTTCAGCGCTTTCTGCGCACGCTGTGGGACAGCGAAGTTTCGCCGCTGCTGCCGCCCGTGCCGGGCATTGACCTAGGCGAGTACAAGGCCACATTGCTGGTGCGCTTCGCCAACCCGCGCATTGCCGACCAGGTGGCGCGCATTTGCCTTGACGGCTCCTCCAAAATGCCCAAGTTTCTGCTGCCTTCTTTGCATGAACAACTGGCGCAGGGCGGCCCGCATCGCGCCCTGACACTGGCGACCGCAGGCTGGCTGCGCTACCTCCTGGGCACGGATGAGCAGGGGCAGCCCTATCCCATTGACGACCCGCAGGCCGCGCTTTTGCAGGAGCGCGCGCAAGCAGGCGGCGCTGATCCCCGCCCCCTGCTGTCGGTGCGGAGCGTGTTTGGAGACTTGATTGACAACGCCGCGTTTGTCCAAGAACTCGGCGGCGCGCTGGAATTGCTCTACGCACGCGGCGCACGCGCGGCCCTCGCGGCAACTCTGAGCGAGTAGCCGCCAAGCCGTGCGCGGGGGAGAGGCAGCGCCGAATGCGCGGAGCCGAAAGCCAGAGCGCCCGCATTATAAAACGCCTGCCCCCAATCTTACGCCCGGCGCATCCTTCCCCCAAGCGGCAAAAGCGTCGTCGCCAATGGCGGCTTTTATTTTCGCGCGGCATTGAAGGCTTTGTGGGCAGCCTGCCTCCAACATTTTATGCGCCGCTTTCGCCCGCTTTTGATGCTTTTCACTTTTTGTACCCTGCTGATGGCAGGCCCCCTGCCCGCCCGCGCCCAAGACCCAGGGTTTGACCTGTGGCGGCAGGCGGACGCCGCGACTCAGCGCGCCGCCCTTTCGCTCGCCCGGCGCGCGTTTGACGCCTATGCCCTGCGCCGGGAGACCATCGCCGTTCCACCCGGCTTGCCGCCGTGCTTTTCCGCGCGTGCCGCCGTGTTTGTCAGCGCCATGGTTCAGGGTGCGCCGCGCTGCTGCATGGGCACGCTGTATCCCACTCAGCCCACGGCGGCGGAAGAGATTATCAACAGCGCCGTGGCGGCGGCAGGGCGCGACCACCGTTTCGCGCCCATCAAACGCAGTGAACTCAAAAGCCTGCGCCTGATTGTCAGCCTGCTGAGTCCGCCGCATCCGCTGGGCCGGAGCCAGTTGTCTGCTTTAGACCCGACCCGTGACGGCCTGGTTGTCCAGAACGGCGACCGCTCGGGGGTGGTGCTTTCCGGCGAAACGGCGCGCGTGTCCACCATGCTGGCTTGGGGGCGCACCCGCGCGGGGGCGTCGGCATCCGCCCCGGTGCGGCTGTTTTGTCTTCGGTCGGTGCGCTTTGTGGAGCCGCCGCGTGGCGGGGCTGCGGCGGGCGAAGGGAGCGCATCGCCTGCGCTTCCTTGAGGCATTGCAAGGGCGAGGGGAGCGCGTGCCAACGACGGAAGAAAACCATCCGTCTTTGGCACGCGCTTGCAATGCCTAGGAAACGCGTTTGCAAAGCCGATAAGAGGCCCCCCCGCCCCAATTCTGGGGAGCATGATAGAATAAAGGCCCTGGTTTGCCTGTGTCCTATCCTACTCCGGCACCCCAGAATTGGGGCGGGGGGGCCTCCCCTTTTCCCTTCTGGCTCCCCATTATTAGGCCGGGGGGGCCACTTTTGACACTCGCTGACACTTTGAGAAATAGGCTATGACACGAACTCGCCTTTATGGATGCGCGCTGCTGCTGATGTCGCTGTTGTTAACGGGGACAGGCTGGGCTGCCCCCGCCGCGCCCAATGCGGCCCGCCGGGCGGCCCTGCGGCCCAATGTGGACTTGTCGCTGTACCGGCGCTCGTTCACACCGGATGAGCCGGTGACCCTGCGGCTGAGCGGGTTCAATGTCAAGCAGGTGCGGTTTGCCGTGTACCCGTTGAGCCTGTCGGCATTGGTGCCAAACTCCAAGGCGCTGGGGGCATTGGGAAAGCCGATAGCCGCGCTTGATCTTGCGCGCCAAGCGCCGGTCAAGGCGTGGACGTTTGCGTTTGCCAAAACATACCCCGACCAGTGGGCCGAAGGGCAGGTGAAAGCGCCGCCCTTGCCGCGCGGGGTGTACCTAGTTGTCGCGCGGGCGGGGAGCGCGGAAAAGCGGACGTGGTTTGCGGTTTCGGACACGGCCCTGGTTGCCAAGCGCTCGCGCGAGATGGTGCTGCTGTATGCCGCCGGGGCAAAATCGGGCGCGCCGGTTGCGGGTCTGGCTTTGACATTGACCGATGCGCGGGGGCAGCGCGTGCCGGGGCAAACGGACACGCACGGGATGCTGCGGGTTTCCACCCAGAACATGCAGGGCAGCGTGTGGGCGTATGGGGCGGGAGCGCACGGCCCGGCCTTTGTGCTGAGCGGTGCGCCGCCTGCGCCTGACCCGTTTGTGGTGTATGCGTTCACCGACCGGCCTTTGTACCGTCCAGGCCAGACGGTGCAGTTCAAGGCGACCGTGCGGCGCAGGCAGACTGCATCGGGGAGCGGGGCGTATCAAACGTACGCCAATCAAAAAGCGACAATTGAAGTGCGCGATGCCACCGATGCGTTGATTGAGGAGCGAACGGTCACCACCAATGCCTTTGGGTCGCTTGGGGGCAGCTTGCTGCTGTCGGATGCGCCAACACTGGGCAGTTGGCAGCTGATTATCAAAACAGGGGAACAGCGCTCGTATGCCTCGTTTGCCGTGCAGGAGTACCGCAAGCCCGAATACACAGTCGCTGTGCAAACCCCCGCCGCGCACATTCTGGGCGGCGCGGTCGTGCCGATTACCATTGAAGCGCGCTATTTGTTCGGGCAGGCGGTCGCGGGCGCATCGGTCAAATACAGCC
>JAABUQ010008667.1_pt1 | contig 14149 bp, 14 predicted proteins | sample 5560001 | NCBI WGS metagenome assembly JAABUQ01 (sample SAMN10711888, study PRJNA513371) | rock metagenome | isolation source: Antarctica rocks | place: Antarctica: Victoria Land, Finger Mt nord | collected 2015-12-18
GGCCGAAAACATGTGCACCACCATCTCGAAAAGAAGAGGAGGCTGCCTCTGGCGGCCAGAGGAGGTGAATAGTTACAAAAACTATAAGGCTTATAGTGACGCTTTATAAATAGCTATTTATACGTTATTTTCCACTTACTCTTGTTATGCATGCAGACTCTACGGAGCCATTGGCTCGACAGAGGCTGCATACGCAACAAGCGGCCGCACGTGTTTCTTGAAAAGTTACGTTGCCTGCTCTAAATCAGCACGCGAATGAGCATGTTTCTCAATGCGGGCAAGCAGATTTGTCCGCATCTGCTCCAGAGCGGTAACCTTTTGCTCGACCAGCTGCAGTTGTTCGCGAATGAGTTCGTCTGCGCGATCGAGTTGCGCGATTTTCGCGCTCGCATCCGTCTCCTGCCGATATGCCAGCTTAATCTGCCCGCGCTCCTCTTCCGCGTCCAGGAGCGCGCGAATATCGGTCAGCGAGAAGCCCAGCAGATCGCGCAGTTCTTTGATACACTCGATGCGTTGTATATCTTCCTGGCTGTAGCGCCGGTAGTTGCCCTCAGTCCGTTCGGCCGGTGGCAGCAGGCCAACTTCCTCGTAGTAGCGCAGCGTTCGCTTGGTCAGGCCGGTGTAGGTCGCGACCTGCTCAATCGTGGCATACTGCGATTGGTCGCTCTCACGTGGTTGTAGCGTCTGCCCATTTGTATCCTCCATGCGTAACCTCTTTCTTGTGAGCATGGTTGATGGTGGATGTTGAACATATTTCCTTCTTTCACCAGTCTATCACAACTTTAACGTTTACGTCAAGGTGATGGAATGTAGCAGTGTTTGAGTGTTTGTTGTCATGGTTGTGGTATATTAGTCGAATCTTTGAACACAATTTGGTCGAAGCTTTGAATAAATCAGGCAGCAGTGAGCGTAAAAAAGGAGGGTGTCTCCTCAAGTACTTCTCTATAGCATTTTTGTCCGATCTATGGTAGATTGAGTATACTCTTGAATATATCCAGACGGCAGAGAAAAAGAGAGTCTTCTGGCTCTCATCTCGAAATGTGTCGTAGTGAAGAAAGGCAAACAGTTCCGTGAACACCGTCCTGCAAGACCTATCTCCATCGAAGGTTGTACTGGCCTATGATGCCAATCATATTGCCGAACGTACGCTCTTCAGTCGTCTCCCCCAGGCAGAACTCCACGATGATCCAGGAATACTCTGGTATGCAACCGGCAGTGATGCTGACAGTTTCAATGGTGTGTTACAGACGCAACTTGAGCCAGATAACCTCTCAATTGCCATTGATCGTGTCTGTGGCTATTTTCAACAGCGCCACCTGCCTTTTCTGTGGTTCGTGGGACCATCCTCTTGTCCAAGCAATTTGGGGCAGATCTTAGAAGATCACGGACTCATCCATGCGGAAACGGAACCGATCATGGCCGTGGATTTGCTCAGGATGAACGCAGATATCCCCGTGTCGTCTCGATTGGCTATTCATCTTGTTAGCACACACGAACAGTTGCTGCAATGGCTTCGTGTTTGCCTGTCTGAGTGTTCAGAAGAGATCATTCAGCAGTGTTTTGCCCTCTACTCTGGCTTGCACCTCGATCTACAAAGTCTAATGCGTTTGTACCTTGGAACTATTGATGGCGAGCCAGTCGCAACTTCTCTGTTGTTTTTAGGAGTGGAAGCAGCTTCTCTTGGACGCATTTTCACGCTGCCTCAACATCGCGGTCAAGGTATCGGAGCTACGATGACGCTTGCTGCACTGCATGAGGCTCATGCGTGTGGGTATCGTATTGGTCTGCTGGCGGCTTCCCCAATGGGGCTCTCTCTCTATCGTCGCATAGGCTTTCAGGAGTATGGTCTCTTTAGTGTCTACTATGTGGCAACCTGAAGACGAGGAAATCTTGTGGCGCATAGAGAGGGTAAGAGATTTTCTTCACAGCAACTGCTCACAGATTTCAAGCCTGGCTACCTGGTCGATTTGTTGGTGAGCCTGAACTGTCCGTGGATCTTGCGATGACATCACTTTCCTCTCCTTCATTGCTGCTTGATAATCTCACAGAGAGTATGTTACGATATGTTTGTCGTCTTCTGCATCATTGAATTGAGGATGGCTATTCTTAGACAAGAAGGGAGGTGTACAAGATGAGACAAGAAAGAACTGGTTATGTGAGCAACAACATTGTGAACAACAGCATAGGGAACTATGGAGGAATTCTTGTTAGACCTGTTAAAGAAAAGCGATTTACATGTACACCTCCCGGGATGCTACTTTCCAGAGGATCTGTTCGAGATGGCAAAGGGCTGCTATCGGGAGATCAACTGGAATCGGTGGGAGTTTCTGGATCGCTACGAACACATCTTTGGCTTTAGATTGAACCCCGTTGACCTGTTTGATCGTGCGACTGCTACTGGAGATCTCGCTGAACTCCGATCCGTCTCCACATACCCCTACACCCCTGATGGATGCTTTGAGGAATTCGATATCACCTCGTTTTTTTCTATGTGTATTACAGGGTATTACCTGGATCGCCATCTGCACGAACCTATCTTGCAGCCCATCATTGCAAGACACAGGCGCGAAGGTATCACCTACATTGAATATCGGGTCGCATTTAGTGGCGAGAAAGAAGAGTTCAAGGCATGGCATGGGAGGTATGCACGCTACTTGTTGCAATCCTCCACTGCTACGTTTAAGGCAAAGTATGTTGTCCGTCTCTTCCCCAATGAGGCGCTTGAATCCTATGGATGGCTCAAAGAGTTGCTGGACGAGCAGCCAGAGTTGCTCCAGACGATTGTCGGCATCGACTTTTCGGGCCGTGAAGTCGCTCCAAAAAGCCTGTACCGTGTGTATGACCTCCTTGCGCGTGACAATCAATCCCGGCCAGAAAGTGCTCTGGACGTGGTGGTGCATATTGGGGAATCCTTTTTTGATCTGTCACTGGAAAGCGCTATTCGCTGGTGTCATCAGGCTGCGCTTTTGGGGGCAAAGCGCCTGGGACACTGTATTGCGCTGGGGATGGCACCGGAGGTAGCCGTGAAGCGGAAACCGGATGCACATATGCAGGAAATCGTCACAGAGCGTCTGGACCAGATAGACTACGACCTGGAACACGCTTCAGCTTTACGTGCGTTTGGGGTTGCCGTCTCTGAGCAGGAATTGCTGCAAGAACGTAAGGAACTCAGAGAGCAGGAGGAGAAAGATCCCGATAGGCTTGTTGTCCGTGCTTACGATGCCCAACGCTTACAAGAGGCTCGGCTGCGGCAAGACTATGTTCTGGCTGCCTTGAGAAGTATGGGGACGGTCATCGAAACCTGTCCAACCTCTAACCTGTGTATTGGAGGTGTTCCCGGTGTTGAAGTTCATCCGTTTCTCAAGCTGTACAACTCCGGCGTTTCGCTGGCGATCTGCTCAGATGATCCCGGAATCTTTGCTTCAACGTTGGCCGACGAGGTAGCATTTGTCTGTAAGGCATTCGGCATTGCGCCGGACACACTTGCGGAAAGGGTCAGGGACCCCTGGCGCTTCCGTCTAGCCGCGCAGCGAGACTAAGAAATCAGAGGGGAATTGCTATGCCAGCAATTCCCCTCTGATTTCTTCTAGAAAGCCACTCATCCTGTTCTCTCAATAAAAATGGAACGGGTACCTCGGCGGGTATCTTGACCTTCCTCACCCTTTTCTGGTATGCTTTTCTTGAAATTACATCAATCTATTTTGTATCAATTATGATTGGGGGAAATTATGGAGAGTATCCTTCTTCCCTTGCCAGATGTGCTCAAACAGGTCTCTCATGAGGTTCGTTGGAATCTGTTACAACTCCTCTCGCACAGCGACTATCGAGTACAGGACCTCGTAGGAAAGTTGAAGCTTCCTCAAAATCTGATTTCGTATCATCTCAAACAGCTTCGTCAAGGGCAGTTGGTAACCGAACGTCGCAGTAGTGCCGATGAACGTTCCATCTACTACAGCCTGGATGTGGAACGCTTCCAGGGGTTGTATCTGGCGGCAGGTTCGACTCTCCACCCGGCTGTCACAGCAGTGACTGGTCCAGAACGTCCAGATGAGATGAGGGCACACGTTCCCTTGCGTGTCCTCTTTCTCTGTACAGAGAACAGTGCTCGCTCGCAAATGGCTGAAGCGTTGCTTCGCCACCTGAGTCATGGGACCATTGAGGCATTTAGCGCGGGCAGCGTGCCTGCGGCGCGGGTTCACCCACTGGCTCGGCGTTGCATGGAAGAACAAGGCATTGACATGAGCCACGCTGTTCCGAAACACGTTGAGCAGTTCCTGGGACAGCACTTTGATGCTATTGTGACCGTCTGTGATCGTGTTGTGGAGTCATGTCCCACCTTCCCCGATGATCCTGAGCGTGTGCATTGGAGCTTTATCGATCCGGCTTCCGTCCAGGGAACAGTAACCGAGCAACTCCATGTCTTCGAGCAGACGGGCGAGCAATTAGCCACGCGCATTCGCTTGTTCTTGACCCTGTTAGCACGAAAGAAGAGGCGTCCTCGTGAGCAGTAAAACCGTTCCCCAACGACCATATTCATCTCGCAGCCGCTTCTCCTCCGCAAAGCCGGTTCAGCCGAGAATGTGGACCGCGTATATTGCGGAAGGACTTGGGACCTTTGGGCTCGTTTTTGCAGGATGTGGAGCCATCATGATTGACACGCTCTCTCATGGAGCCATTACCCATGTTGGCGTTGGTCTGGTCTTTGGCCTCATTATCACCGTGATGATCTACGCCTTTGGACATATCAGTGGCGCACATTTCAATCCTGCTGTTACGCTCGCCTTTGTGCTGACGCGTCATTTTCCTGTGCGGCGACTTATTGGCTACTGGATCGCACAACTTTTGGGAGCCCTTCTTGCGGCAGCATGTTTACGGCTCCTGCTCGGTGATGTCGCACTACTTGGCACCACGCTTCCTACTGGAAGTGGGGGAGCCTGGCAGTCCTTCGGGCTGGAAACGCTGCTCACCTTTTTTCTGATGATCGTCATTATGGCGATGGCAACCGACACACGCGCAGTGGGTCAGGCTGCCGCGCTCGCGATTGGCGCGACGGTGGGCCTGGAAGCCCTCTTTGCCGGCCCCATTTGTGGGGCTTCGATGAATCCTGCTCGTTCCTTGGGACCGGCCATCATGAGTTGGACCTGGGATGCCCAATGGGTCTATCTCCTGGGACCGATGCTCGGAGCCGTCGCGGGAGCATTGGTGTACCGCTGGCTTCGTGAGGCAAGCATCCAATCGGCAGCCCCTGAAACATCTGAGAGCACTGATGTACTCCAAACACAAGAGGAGAAGACGTATGTCTGAGCAACCAACACCGGCGAAGTTCCCTCTGCGCGTGCTCTTTCTCTGCACACACAATTCCTCGCGTTCCCAGATGGCCGAAGGATTGTTGCGTGCTCGTGGAGGATCCGCGTTTGAGGTCTTTAGCGCAGGAACCGAGCCGCGCACGGTGCATCCGCTTGCGATCAAAGCAATGCAGGAGCTTGGGATTGATATCAGCGACCAGACCGCCAAAGGCATAGAGGCGTTTGCGACCGAACCTGCAATGGATCTGGTCGTGACGGTGTGCTATGAGGCTCAGGAAACCTGTCCATACTTTCCCAACGCGCGCCGCCAGGTGCATTGGGGCTTTCCTGATCCCAGTCGCGTGACGGGGAGTGAAGCGGAACGACTGGCTGCCTTTCGCCATATCCGTGACCTGATTGCGGCAAAAATCGATCAATTTCTTGAGCGCAAGCCCACATTGTCCTTTGAGCAGTTGTACGCAGCAGCCAGAGCAGAGGAACAGCAAGCATGAGTCACCTGGTCATTGTCGGTGGCAGCGATGCGGGGATCGATACCTGGACATCCGTGACGTGTATCTGCTCACAGGAACAGCTCCAGGCTTTTTTCTACGCTTAGGGTTTCGTCCGCTTGCACGCGCGGATGTTTCACCCGCTATTCATGCCTCACAAGAATGGACGTCCCTCTGTCCGGTCAGTGCGCAAGCGATGGTGACGACGCTTTTACCAGAAACAGGCGTTGAACGCGGGGCGTGAGCTGCGTCCTTTTGGAGAGCGGTGCGTCTCTCTCAAAAAGAACACTACGATGAGAGAGGGAAACTTATGTCTCTGACAACAGAAGCGATCTGGGACGCCTTTCATACCCCGCTCCAGGGCTTCATTCGCAGGCGCATCGCGGATGAGGCCCTCGCGGAGGATCTCCTGCAAGACGTGTTTCTCACGATCCATGAGCAGATTGGCACGCTCCAGGATGTGAAAAAACTGGAAAGCTGGATCTATCAGATCGCTCGCCATGCCATTATCGATTCCTATCGCAGGAAGAGACCGACGATCACCTTAGAAGAGCCAGAGGTGCAAGAGCTGCCAGAAGAACTCCCCGACGACGATATCGTCAGTGAACTGTTTCCTTGTGTCCGCGCAATGGTCAACGCCTTGCCTGAGCAGGATCGGCAAGCCCTGGTTCTCACAGAATATCAAGGGTTCACACAGAAAGAGTTCGGGGAGCGCCTGGGTCTCTCTTTTTCTGGCGCGAAGTCACGGGTACAGCGTGCACGCGAGCGACTCAAACAGCAACTGCTGGCTTGCTGTCATTTTGAACTGGATCGCAGACGCCATATCATTGACTACCAGGTGTGCTGTCAATGTTGTTTGTCTGGTGGCTGCTGTTCCGCTGCTGCACCGTCTCCGCTGGTGACCATCAATGTGCGTCCTTCTTGAATATACTGCGTCTACTCCAGCAGAACAGAAACGGATAAACCCCTTGATCCTATCAAGAGGGTAAGAAAGAAAAGGAAACACATGAGTACCGTTCCAACGAATGACGAACAACTACGCGCCGAGGTGCGTGCTCGCTATGCCAGAACGGCGTTGCAGGTGCTTGATACAGAACAACCAACAGCAGAGAGTTGCTGTGGGCCAGAATGTTGTACGCCGGGTACGCCAGCGGTGACGACGGGACAGAAGAGCGCAACAGAAACGTCAGCGTGTTGTGAATCAAGTTGTTGCTCCACCTCTGCTTCTGAGAGTAGCTCCATCATTTCAGATCTCTACACTCAAGCGGAGTTAGGGACGATCCCGCTTGCCGCCGCCCTGGCCTCACGTGGCTGCGGCAATCCCATTGCCCTCGCCGAGTTGAAACCCGGTGAAAAGGTGCTGGACCTGGGCAGTGGGGGCGGCATCGATGTCCTGCTCTCAGCCAGGCGCGTGGGAGCGTCAGGTTTTGCCTACGGGCTGGATATGACCGATGAGATGCTGGCGCTGGCCGAGCGCAACCGTGTAGAAGCGGGCCTGGAAAACGTACGCTTTCTCAAAGGCGAGATTGAGGCTATTCCCTTGCCCCCTGATAGCGTCGATGTGGTGATCTCCAACTGTGTTATTAATCTGTCGGCGGACAAGGGGCAGGTCCTGCGTGAAGCCTATCGTGTCCTTGCGCCTGGCGGGCGGTTTGCCGTCTCGGATATTGTCTTTCAAGGGCAGTTTCCCTCAGTGCTGCGAGCAGATCTGGAGTCGTGGGCGGGCTGTATCGCGGGAGCACTCGAAGAAGACAGCTATCGGCACCTGTTAACCCTGGCAGGCTTTACTGACATTGAAGTCGAGGTCACCCGGCGCTATGCGCTCGACGATATCAATGCGAGTGGAGCAAGCGCCTCCATCGCAACCCTTTCTCTCGCTGAGCGCCGCCAGGTGGATGGGAAATTTGTGAGCGCCTTTGTTCGCGCACGCAAACCGATCCACCTGTAGCTTTCTCGTGGAATGTAGATTGTGGAATGTAGAATAAGGAGAAGTGGAGCGAGGGAGCTTTGCGGGCACCTGCAAAACTCCCTCGTGATCGTCTGGGGAATGAGTTTGTTTTACACAGCAGCGAGCTTATGGGCGCAGAAGCCACGCCAGAGAGCGAAGGCCGCCCAGATGATCGCTGCAGCCATCACGACGTCCCCAAATCCAGGGCTCATGTCGCGTGCAAAGACTTGCGGCGCGTAGGTGGTGAGCAGCGTGGCCTCGATGCGCATGGCAACCAGGGCCACAATCATTGCTACTATCACGATTGTCGCGGCCCACAGCGCGAAGCGCAGGACGCGTTCACCGAGTTCGCTGCGCGCTATGGCCAGGCTGAGTGATGTGGTCACAGTTCCCGTACATAGCAGGCCGAGGATGCCGTAAATGCCGCCATTGGGGTCGAAACTCCTGGCCCAGTGTCCGGTGAGGAGCAGGAGCGTTGCGACAGCGAAGACAAGGGTCATAAACATGGAGAGGGTGATGAGTGTCAGGATATCGCGGCGCAGGGAGGCCAGAGCCTGTTTGACGGCTATGAAGATGATCGGGAGGCCAGCGACCAGTATCATCAGGACGGCGACCTCGCCAGAGGTCCGGGCTAGGCGGTAGAGCATGTCGATCTCAGCGTGAGCCTGTGCGATAGGGTCCCACTGCGATCTCGGGTCGATAACTCTCTGGAAAAAGAGCCAGGGGAAGCCGAAGAGCACGAAGGCGATAAAGATCATAATTATGGAATGGCGTTGTATGCGTAACATATGCAAAAACCTTTCATCAATGGCCAGTGGACGTTGCAAGGCATAGAGAGATGCTCGGCTAGCATCCGGCCAACGACCTCGCCCTCTCTCCCCGACAGAAACTCTGTTCGAGAGGTGTCGAGCACGCGCCAGGTGGCTGACGCCACCTGACCCATTCATGGGCCGGTCATGTAGGGGCCTCATTCATGCCGCCCGCTTGCTCGGCCTGCTACCCAACTTCCTCCTCGCAATGCTCTAGAACAGAGTTTCTGTCGGGGAGAGAGGGGTCAGCGGGAGCATCGCCTCTGGCTCTCGGTCCGTAGACGACATCTTGTTTCACCCCATCAAAGTATTACCATGCTAACTATAACCAAAATGGGTATATATTGTCAAGTCGTATAAGCTTTCAGGAGTATGGTACATTTAGTGTCTATTATGTAGCAATTTAAATACGAGGAAATCTTGTTGCACATAGAGAGGGTAAGAGAAATTTTCTCACCGCAACTGCTTACAGATTTCAAGCCCGTTACAGCTTCATAAAGCTGATTGGAGGCGCTTCTAATGGGTTATGCATCTTACAATGATATTGCTGATTGGTACGATAGCTATCTGCGCGAGAACCCTATCTATCACGACGTTGTCCTCCCCACCCTTTTAGAACTTGTTGGAGATGTACGAGGCCATATCATTTGCGATCTCGCATGCGGCCAGGGGTGGTTCGCCCGTGAACTTGCGAAGCAAGGTGCACGGGTGACAGGAATCGATCTTGCTGATCGTTTGCTCATGTTAGCTCGCCAGTACGAGGAGCAGGAACCACAAGGAATCGTTTATCAGCAGGATGATGCTCAGAGTGCTTTTTCCCTCCACAACAGCACCTTTGATGGGGTAGTCTGTGTGTTAGCTCTCATGGATATTCCAGATCTCCAGGCAGTATTTCAAACAGTCCGACGCATCCTCAAACCTGGAGGATGGCTGGTGTTTGCTATTACCCATCCCTGTTTTGAGTTGCCTCATGCACAGTGGATAACAACCGATAACGGTCAGATTGTCCGTGCAGTGAGAGGGTATTTTCAGGAAGGGAACTGGAAGTCAGACCGAGGCGGGGTACGTAGCCGTGTGGGAGCGTATCATCGCATGCTCAGCACGTACCTCAATGCGCTGGTGGCAGCCAATTTCACCCTTGAACGGATGATTGAGCCAATGGCGACAGGTGAACGTGCTGCGCAAGTGCCAGGGAATCGAGAAGTGCCTTCACTCCTACTCATACGCGCACATCTCCTCTAAGGTTCACGACGTGTTCAGATATTGAACGAAATTATGTACTTTTGGGCTAAAAAGTACACCAATGTCTATCTTCAGGCAATCTGCCAGTACTCTTCGCCGAGCCGAAAACCTTGCCGCCCATCTGTTGTGATCTCGAAGGTATACGCGTCGCGTACGGGCATACCACGTTGTTGAAAGGCCGGGGCAAGAGAGCGTACTTGCTGCCATAACTCTGCTGATCCTCGTACAGCTTCTGTATCAAAGCGGATCACACATTCTGTTTCTGGATCATATAGATACGTAAATTGCTCTTATTTATAGACGAGTTACCCTTGCAGGGGATAGAGTCCAGGGATGCTCACTGGCAGCCGGCCACGGGCCGGGATCTCGCCGAAAAGGACGCGCGCGGCTGCCGCGAAGGCGGGCTGTGTGTATTCATAAGTCACGAGATAGGTCGGCAGCGCTGGAAAGGCGAGCAGATCGTAGGGATTGTACGCCGCGATACCAATAACAGGCCGTCCGCTTCCCAGCAAGCGCTGCATCAGTTCGCCCTGATAGGGGTCCAGGTTGGCATTCACTGTCACGACAAGCGTGACGGCTGCCTCGTTGACTGCCTGTAAAATTGTTGCATAGTCGGCCGCGCCCGGCTGGGGTGCGATGGTGAGCGCGTTCACCAGCGGATGACGGGCCTGAATGCTCTTCAGCAGCGTATGGCCTGGCAGGTCCTCGTCGATCGCCTGCGTAGAGCTGGTTGGCTGTGGCAAGAGGAGGAGCAGGCGCTGCTCTGCCTGGAGGTGCAGCGGCAGCAATGCCTCTTCATTACGGACCAGCGTGGTGGAAAGCTCATAGACGTGATCACGCAAACGCATGTGCGCCTGGCAGCCGATGGTAGAGAGCGCGTCCGTAGCCGGTAGATCGTCCCAGGAGAGTGTGTGCGCCTTAAAGTGCAATACACGTTCAGCGGCCTGGCGCAGCGTAGCAGAGGACACAGTACCATCCTCAACCGCTGCCTGCACAGCCGCGATACTCGCGCGCTGGCGGTCATAGCGATGCGAGACCAGTATGAGATCGAGACCAGCCTGTAGACCCAGTACGCTGCCGCGCGCGGTCCCTACCGTGTCTACAATCGCCTGCATCTCCAGGCAATCAGAGATAATCACGCCCTTGAAGCCCAGGCGTTCGCGTAAAAGACCCGTGATGATCGCGTGCGAAACGCTGGCTGGTTCCATCTTCCCGGACGTCAGGGCAGGGAGATACATATGCCCGATCATGACACTATCGGCCCCGGCCTGAATGGCTTCTTTGAAGGGGATCAGTTCAAGCGTTTCGAGCCGTTCCAGGGTATACGGAATAGTGGGCAGGGCCAGGTGGGAGTCCACGGCTGTATCGCCGTGGCCCGGAAAATGTTTGAGGTTGTTGATAACACCGGCGGCCCGGTAGCCTTTGACCATCGCCACCCCCAGCCGCGCGACCGCGTAGGGATCTTCGCCAAAGGAGCGTACACCGATCACCGGATTGGCGGGATTATTGTTTACATCGAGCACCGGAGCCAGGTTCATCGTAATCCCCAGCGCCTTGAGTTCGCGGCCCGTCGCCAGCGCAACCTCATAGGCTACTTCTGGCGAGCCGATAGCTCCCAGCGCCATATTGCCAGGAAATGTTGTAGCGCTCTCGCCAAAGCGGCGCAGCATACCATTCTCCTGATCAATCATAATCAGCAGTGGCTGGCGATGTCCAGCCGCTCTGGCGACCATCTGCAAGCTATGTGTGAGTGCGCGCACTTGTTCCGCGCTCTGTATATTGCGTTTAAATAAGATGATACTGCCAACGTGATGGTGCTGGATCAGATCGATGATCTCGGGCGAAGGCGTCGTCGTGGGGAAACCAACGGCCAGAATCTGGCCAATCTGCTCTGGCAGACTCATCTCGCTGGTAAACGTATGCATATCCACTCTTCCTCTGGTCGCCATAGCAACAACTCCTATGGTACCAATTGTTCGCGCTTCAGGTGTGTATAAAACGTATATTTATTGCCACAATAGACAGCCTTCGCGTACTCAATCGGCTGATTGCGATCAGTATACGTCACGCGACGCGTAAAGAGGACCGCGCTGCCGACAGGGATCTTTAAAAGCTGAGCCTGTTCATTGCCGGCCAGGCCCGCCTCCAGATCCTGTTCAGCCTCCATCAGAGGCACGCCATACTTTGTTTCCAGTAAGCGATAGAGCGAATTGTGTTCCAGATCCTCTTCCACCAGCTTCTCGCAACCGGGAAAACTCAACTGGGATAGCTCGATGGCCAGCGGCTCACCATCCGCGAGCCGTAAGCGCTGCAGGCAGAAGAGCACCTGCTGTGGCGGGATGCGCAGACGCTCCGCCGTGATCTCATCGGCAGGCAGCATCTGAGCCGAAATAACGCGAGTGCTGGGTAGTTGTCCACGAGCACGGATATCTTCAGTAAACCCGGTCAGATGAAGCAACTGCTGTGTCACTTTGTGCCGGCTCACAAACGTCCCTTTGCCCCGTTCGCGGTAAAACAGACCCTCGTTCACCAGATCCGTGATAGCCTGGCGCGCAGTCATACGGCTAATGCCGTACGTCTCGGCCAGCTCGCGTTCAGAGGGGATCAGATCGCCGGCTTTCCACTCGCCGGTGCGAATGCGTTCGCGCATGATCTCCCTTAACTGGTAGTAACGAGGGAGCGGGCTATTGCGGTAGATCGTGCTCATAAGCGCCTCAGTCCAATCTTGTGCGTAATGTTACAAATGCGTAGTCCGACATTGACTGCATGTAGAGATAATTATCTCATACGGACCTGTGCCAGTCTATGCTTTTAGTCCCTACAGGGCTTGTTTCCCTTCCTCCAATATGGTAAAAATAAGTGCAATGGTATAATTGGTATATTGTATATACCAGTTCATTGTCATAATAATCCCATATTTTCGTGTGGAAGTCAAGTAGAGCTAACTGACAGGCCGAAGCTGTTACATCTGGAAGTTTCGCGGATGGCGTATACAATGGGAGGGAAGCGGGAACGGTTCAGCGCTGACAAGCTTTCACTATTTCAAAGGGGAGAAGATTAATGCAGTTTACATTGCGTGGTGTCCGTCTGATAGATGCCACTCAGGAACTCACGGGCAGCTCTATTACCATAAATGGCGCGCGTATTCAGGCTGTTGGAGCTCCTGCCGACGTGACGGATGGTAGTATCGATGCCACGGGTATGCTGGTGACCCCTGGCTTTATCGAAGTGCATACACATGGTGGCGGCGGTTTTAATTTACACACCACCGCTGTACAGGAGATTCAGGCGTATGCTCGTTGGATTGCTACTACGGGCGTAACCTCGTTTCTGATCGCGGTTGTAGGCACCGCCAATGCTCTGCCCGAGGTGCAACTGTGTACAGCCGTGGCCGCGATTGAGGATCAACAGGCAGGAGCTGAAGCGCTGGGCATTCACCTGGAAGGACCTTACATCAGTGAAAAACGGCGCGGCGCGCATCCCACAGACTGGCTGCGTATCCCGAATGAGCAAGAGACGGAATATATTCTCGGCCTCACAAAAAATTATTTGCGCCTGGTCACACTCGCGCCCGAACTGCCCGGTGCCGCGAAGATGGTACGTCGCTTGATCGAGGCTGGTATAACGGTCAGTATCGGCCATACCGATGCAACCTATGAGCAGACACAGGCTGCCCTGGCACTGGGTATCACGCATGCTACCCATTGTTTTAATGCCATGCGGCCAATGCTGCACCGCGAGCCGGGACCGGTAGCGGCAATCGCACAGGCGCAGCAGGTACGTGGCGAACTGATCGCCGATGGTGTGCATGTGCATCCAGCTATGATGGATATGCTGATACGCATGCTGGGACCGGAGCGCGTGGTGGTGGTGACCGATGCCCAGGCGGTGGCCGGCATGCCTGACGGCACATTTGAATTCGCGGGTCAGCAGGTGCACATCCATTGTGGAGCCGCCCGCCTTGCAGACGGCGTACTCGCGGGCAGTGTCCTGACTATGGACCAGGCTTTGCGCAACGTCATTGAGCTAACAAAGGTCACGTTGCAGCAGGCAGTGGGGATGTTGACGCTCAACCCGGCCTGCTCGGCTGGCCTGGCGGAGCGCAAGGGCAGGCTGGCAGCAGGGTATGATGCCGATCTGCTGCTCTTTGACGCCGATCTGACCTTGCAGGCGACTATCTGCCGAGGTCGGCTGGCCTTTGCCACACCGGCATGGCAGGAGCGCCTGCACCACCTGGCGTAAGCGTGTGTCTGAGCTCATCACTTCCAGCACGCTGCTCTTTCCCTGGCCGCCAGAGGCGGCCTCCTCTTTTTAGTAGTTGTGTACATTTTTTCGGCCTTTGGCCGAAAAAATGTA